>Ga0182016_10001034_pt1 | contig 34179 bp, 28 predicted proteins | sample 712S2MmetaG_FD_120491 | JGI IMG/M metagenome (GOLD analysis project Ga0182016, IMG submission 120491) | Permafrost microbial communities from Stordalen Mire, Sweden - 712S2M metaG | ecosystem: Environmental > Terrestrial > Soil > Wetlands > Permafrost | place: Sweden: Stordalen | collected...
AGGAGCGCGAGATGATGCCGTACTGCCAGGAGGAGGGCATTGCGGTGACCACCTTCAGCCCGCTCGCGCGCGGCTTCCTGACCGGTGCCACGCAGACCGCGCGCACGGCGCACGATATCTATCTGAATTTCTACGGCGATGAAATCGACGTCGAGATCGCGCGTCGCGTGCGTGAGCTCAGTCAGCGTCGCGGCGTCACCCCGGCGCACATCGCCACCGCCTGGGTGGCCGGCAGTCCACGCGTCACCGCGCCCCTGATCGGCGCCGATGCGCCCGACCAGGTCGATGTTGCCGTCGCGGCTGCAGCGCTCGAGCTGACCGCCGAGGAGCGTGCGCATCTGGAGGCACCCTACCGGCCGCGCGATGAGATCAACGACTACAACCCGGTCCGTCGCCCGCGCGCGCTGGGCAAGCAATAATTTTCGCACCATCATTTCTCCCACTTAAGAGACCGGCATGATCTATATCGGCGAAGGCTTCGAGGGCAGCGGCCCGAACGCGGCACATATCAATCTGCTGCTCGGACCCAAGGAAGGCCCGCTGGCCACCGCCTGGGCTACCGCGGCCGCGAGCCCGGGTCCGGGACACATCCCGTTCCAGGCCGTGCTGAAGCCGAATGTGCCCGTGAAGCCGGCGACACTCTTTATCGGCAAGGCCGTGCTGCACGATGCGAACCACGAGAACATGACCTGGGGTCCTGCGCAGCTCGGGGTCGGCGCCGGCATCACGCGCGCACTGCTCGATGGCATGCTGCCGGCCGGTGCCGAGGATTCCTGGCTTGCGATCGCGCTGGTCTGGGTCAATACCAAAGCCGACGATGCCGAGGCGGTCTATGCCAACAACAAGGCGGCTGCGCGATTGGCCGCGCAGCGCGCGCTCATGACCGGCTGGCCATCGCGGGTTGAGCTCGAAAGCGCCCTGCAGTCAGTGGGCAATCCGTTCTTCACGCCGAAGAAGCCCTGACGCCCGCCGCCGACAGCCGTCGACACTGGCCGACACTACATGAGCTCTCTCTCTCTCGATCGCGTCCCGAAGATCGTGCAGGGCGCCGGCGCCCTCGAAGATCTCGTCAGCGTTCTTGGTGGCATCGCATCTGCGGCGGGCGCGATCAGGCACGTGCTGCTGGTCGCCGACCCGGCCATGAAGGCGCTGGGCCTGATCGACACCGCCGAACGCGCGCTGCGCGCGGGGGCCTTAAGCGTCAGCGTGTTCGACCAGGTTCAAAGCGATCCGACCATGGCGCAGACCGACGCCACGGCCGAGTTGGCGCGCACCGAGCGTGCCCAGGCCGTGGTCGCTATTGGCGGCGGCTCGGCGATGGATCTGGGTAAGTCCGTAGCGGCGATCGCGGGAGCCACGGCACCTGCAAGTCACTACGGCCTGTGCGCCAATCCTTTTCCCGCCGCGCGGCTGGCCTGCGTGTGCGTGCCGACGACCTCGGGTACGGGCTCGGAGGCAACACGCACCGCGGTGCTCTCGGACGCCGCGCACCGCAAGGTGTGGTTGTGGGGCGATGCGCTCAAGGCGGATGTCATCCTGCTCGATCCCGTGCTGACCACCGGCCTGCCGACGCACCTGACCGCGGCGACGGGCATCGATGCGCTGGTGCACGCCATCGAGGCTTCCACCAACCGCAATGCCAATCCGGCCAATGACATGTACTGCCACCAGGCGATACGCCTGGTGGTGCGGCATCTGCGGCAGGCCGTCAATTCGCCCGGTGATCTTGCCGCGCGCGCGGGGCTGCAGTGGGCCGCAACGTTCGCCGGCATCGGCATCGACAACTGCGGTACGGCCATCGCACACAACATCGGTCATGCGCTGGCTTCGCTGCGTCCCGTCCATCACGGCCGTGCCGTCGGGCTTGCGATGCGCGCCACGCTGGACTGGAGCGTCGCCGATAACGATGCGGCCTTCGCGGCCGCCGCGCATGCCATGGGCGAAGCGGCCGATGCCCGGCGCTTGCCCGGCGCCTTCGAACGGCTGCTGCGCCAGGTCGGTATCAAAGTTTCGCTGGCAGGCGAAGGCCATGATGGGATCACTCCTATGCTGCTGGCGCAGCAGATGGCGCAGCCGGAAAACGAACCCATGCGTCGGTCCAACCGCCGCGAAGTGCGCGAGCAGGACCTGCTTGAATTTGCGACCGCCGTGTTGACGGCAAACTGACGCTGACGGATCGCCGGAATCATCTTCGCATGACATCGCTTGCCACCCGCAGCCGCGCACAATGGGAACAGGCCCGGAAGGGCCTGGCGCCCGAGGGCCGTGCCTTCATCAACGGACGCCTCATCGCCGCCCAGTCCGGTGCCAGTTTTGAGAACATCAGTCCCATCGACGGCAAGTCCGCCGGCACGGTGGCGCGCTGCGCGGCCGCGGACGTCGATGCCGCGGTGGCTAATGCGCGCGCGACTTTTGAGGCAGGGCACTGGCGCCATCGCGATCCAAAGGATCGCAAGCGCGTGTTGCTGCGCTTTGCCGAACTCATTCGAGGCGATCTGGAACGCCTGGCGGTGCTCGAGACGCTGGATGTGGGCAAGCCCATCGGCAATTCGCTGGCCGTCGATGTGCCCTTCGCAGCCGAATGCATCGCCTACTACGCCGAGTTTGCCGACAAACTATACGATGAGGTCGCGCCCACCGGTCCCAATGACCTGGCGCTGGTGCGCCGCGAGCCGCTGGGCGTTATCGCCGCCATCGTGCCGTGGAACTACCCGCTCATCATCAGTGCCTGGAAGCTCGGCCCCGCGCTGCTGTCGGGCAATTCGGTGGTACTGAAGCCGGCCGAGCAATCGCCCTTGAGCGCGATTCGACTCGGCGAGCTCGCCTGTGAGGCGGGCCTGCCGCCCGGGGCGTTCAACGTGGTTCCTGGCTATGGCGAGGAAGCCGGCAAGGCGCTGGCGCTGCACGTCGATGTCGATATGGTGAGCTTTACCGGGTCCACCGAGGTCGGCAAGCTCATGCTGCGCTACGCCGGCGAGTCGAACATGAAGCGCGTGGCGCTCGAATGTGGCGGCAAGAGTCCTCACGTCGTGATGGCCGATGCGGACATTACAGCCGCAGCCGAAGGCATTGCCTGGGGCATCTACTACAACGCCGGTGAGACCTGTCATGCCGGCTCGCGCGTGATCGTGCACGAAAGCGTCAAGGACCAACTGGTCGCCGCCATCGCGCGCGTCGCGGCGCGCATCACCCTGGGATTTCCATGGGAGCCCACCACGCAGATGGGCGCGCTCATCGATCAGGGCCACATGAAGCGCGTACTCGGCTATATCGACGACGGCGTGCAGGCCGGCGCGCGCGTGGCGCTCGGCGGCAAACGCGCGCTCAGCGAGACCGGCGGTTTCTACGTCGAAGCGACCATTCTCGATGCCGTGCAACCCGACATGCGTGTGGCGCGGGAAGAGATCTTCGGTCCCGTGCTGGTCGTGAGCACATTCAAGGAAGAAGCGCAGGCACTGCGGTTGGCCAACGACAGTATCTACGGCCTGGCCGCGGCCGTCTGGACCACCGACATGAATGTCGCGCACCGGCTCTCGCATGCGCTGCGCGCCGGAACCGTCTGGGTCAATGCATTCGACCGCTCCTCGTTCGCGACGCCCTTCGGCGGGTTCAAGCAGTCCGGCTTCGGCCGCGATCGCTCGCCGCACGCCATCGACAAGTACACGGATCTCAAGACGCTGTGGACGGCGTACAAATAGCGGTGCATGCGCCCGCTGCCGGCGCGCATCGGATCGCATCGATCGGGATCACTCACCATCGGCTGCCGCTTGAGCCGCCGTTTCACGCCAGCTGGGACAGCAAGCCGCGGCAACACTTCGACGCCACCATCGTGCGCGTGCAGACGCAGGACGGACTGGTGGGCATGGGATCGGGCGATCTGATGGTGGGATTCGCGGGGCACGAGCATCTGTTCATCGGCCAGGACCCGCTCGCTCTCGAGCGCCATTACCGCGTGCTCTCGCACATCGACTTTCATTACGGCCGCTGCTGGCCGCTGGATCTGGCGCTCTGGGACCTGGCAGGAAAGATCACCGGCCAGCCCTGCTGGAAGCTGCTGGGTGGACTGTCCAACCGCGTACCTGCCTACGCCTCATCGGGGGTCCTGCGCGATACGCAAGCGCTGGCCGGGGCTGCCGAAGCATACCTCGCACGCGGCTTCCAGGCGCTGAAGATCCGATTCCGTCGCGGCGACTGGCGCGACGACATCCGCGCGCTCGAGGCGGTGCGCGCGCGGGTCGGGCATCGGCTGGAATTGATGGTCGACTGCAACCAGGGCTGGCGGATGCCCTGGGATACCGAGGCACCGTGGACGCTCAAGGATGCACTGACCGTGGCGCGCGAGCTCGAGCAGCTCGATGTCTACTGGATGGAAGAGCCGCTGCACCGTGCCGATTATGACGGCATGCGCGCGCTGCGCGAGGCCACCGATGTGCGCATTGCAGGCGGGGAGATGACGCGCTCGCTGCACGAACTGCGCGAGCTGGTCACGCGCGGCTGCCTGGACGTGCTGCAGCCCGATGTCGCGCTGGTCGGCGGCATTACCGGCGCGCGCCGCGCCGTGATCATGGCGCAGGAACACGGCATCGTATTCACGCCGCATACCTGGACCAACGGCATGGGCGTGACCGCCAATGCGCACCTCGCGGCAGGCCTTGCTGACTCGCCGTTTCTCGAATACCCATTTGATCCACCGGAGTGGGATCTCAGGCGGCGCGACTACATGATGGTCGAGCCGCTGGGTGTGGGGCCCGATGGCGTGATCACTTTGAGCGATTCCCCGGGCATGGGCTATGCGCTCGATGAGACACTGCTTGCCAAGACCCTGATCCCAGGCTGAACCCGAAGCTGAATCGCATGGCAACGCGCCCGAACTTTCTGATCCTGATGGCCGATCAATTGACCGCGCAGGCGTTAAAGGCCTACGGCGGCACTACGGCGCGCACGCCGGCCATCGATGCGCTCGCGGATGGCGGCGTGGTGTTCGACTCCTTTTACTGCAACAGCCCGCTGTGCGCACCGTCGCGTTTTTCCATGCTGGCCGGCCAATTGCCGTCGAAGATCGGCGGCTATGACAACGCCTCTGAGTTCCCGGCGCAGGTGCCGACCTTTGCGCACTACCTGCGCGCTGCCGGCTACCAGACCGTCCTATCCGGCAAGATGCATTTCTGCGGACCCGATCAGCTGCACGGCTTCGAGGAGCGGCTGACCACCGATATCTATCCATCGGATTTCGGCTGGACGCCTGACTGGACGCGCTTTGACGAGCGCCCCGGCTGGTATCACAGCATGGACTCGGTGCTGCAGGCGGGCTCCTGTGTTCGCACCAACCAGATCGATTTCGACGATGAGGTGGTTACCGCCGCGCGGCAGAAGCTGTTCGACCTGGCGCGCAGCCCCGACCGCCGTCCCTTTTGTCTGGTGGTGTCCATGACGCATCCGCACGATCCGTACGTCGTGCCGCAGCTCTATTGGGACCGCTATCGCGATGAGGAGATCACGCCTCCGAAGGTGTCCGATCTCGCCGGCGCCGAGGATCCGCACGCGACACGATTGCGGCACGTCATCGGGCTTGATCTTGCCAAACCCAATCCGGCGCAGGTTCGCGCTGCGCGGCGTGCCTATTACGGCGCGGTATCCTATGTGGACGACCAGGTCGGGATGCTCGTGGCGACATTGCGGCAGGCGGCACTGGATTCGAACACGGTCATCATGCTGATCGCCGATCACGGCGATATGCTGGGCGAGCGCGGCCTCTGGTACAAAATGAATTTCTACGAATCCGCCTGCCGCATTCCGCTGATCGTGCACGCGCCCGGGCGATTCGCACCGCGCCGCGTCGCGGCTTCCGCCTCGCTGCTGGATCTGCTGCCGACGCTGGCCGAGATCGCGGGCGATGGCGCGCCGCCGGACTACGCGGCACCTCTGGATGGCCGCAGCCTGCTCGAGGATCTGGAAGGTGGGCGGCGGTCCGGTGAAGTGGTGGGTGAGTATCTTGCCGAAGGCGCGATCGCGCCCATCGTCATGATCCGCCGCGGCGCGCACAAATTCGTGCACTCGCCGGTCGATCCGGATCAGCTCTACGACCTGGCCGCGGATCCCCTCGAACTGCGCAATCTGGCTGCACGCCCCGAGGGTTCGGCGCTGGCGGCCGAGTTCCGTGCCGAGATCGCGCGGCGGTGGAATCTTGACGCGATCCACGGCGAGGTGCTGGCCAGCCAGCAGCGTCGCCATTTCGTCTACGCGGCCCTGCGTCAGGGCCGCTTCCGGTCATGGGATTTCCAGCCGGTGCGCGATGCCAGTCGTCTGTACATCCGCAACGACCAGGAACTCAACGATCTGGAGAGCATGGCGCGCTTCCCGAAGCCGAACTAGGCCGACGGTCGCCGCCGCTACGCGCGTGGGCGACGATTTTCCGGATCGAACAGTGGTTCGCGTCCGACTGTCGCCGCGCAACGCTCGCCGAGAATATCAATGTAGAGGGTCGTGCCGGGCGCATCTTCCCCGGCTCGCACGTAGCCCAGCGCGACACTGCATTCAAGCGTGTAGCTCCAGGTGCCCGAGGTGACGAAGCCGATCGCCTCATTGGTCGGCTCACTGGCCCGGTAGATCGGGCTGCCGGTCAGTGCATCGGCGCTGCCCGGATCCTGCAGCACCAGCGGCACGAGGCGACGTGCGATGCCACGCACCCGCTGGGCCACGAGTGCATCGCGCCCGATGAACTGCGGCTTATCCATGTCGACGAAGCGGTCGAGCGATGCCTCCCACGGCGATATGGTCGAGTCGAAGTCGGATTTCCAGCCCCGATAGCATTTGTCGATTCGCAGGCTATCGAGCGCGTAGAGACCAAAGCGGCGAAGGCCGTGCGCGGATCCGGCCTCCATCGCAGCCTCGTAGAGGCGTGGCATATCCTCATTGCCCGCATGCAGCTCCCAACCGAGCTCGCCCGCATAGCTGACCCGCAGCGCCAGCACCCGCGCGCCGCCAATGTCGATCGAGCGGGCCGAGAGCCACGGGAAGGCATCATTCGACAGATCCGCCGTCGTGATCTGACTTAAGAGCGCGCGTGAGCGCGGACCTGCGAGCACCAGCGCATCAGCGGATTCCGTCAGTCGCTGAATTCGAACCGAGCCGTCGGTCGGAAGGAATTGCGACAACACATCCTCATCGTGCCACTCGGCCGCTGCCGCCGACATGGCGTAGAAGCTCCCGGGTGCGATGCGTGTGAGAGTGAATTCGCTGACGATGCGGCCTTGGGCGTTGAGCGCGTAGGCGAGTGCGACCCGATTCAACGGCGGCAGCCGCGAACACAGCAGCTGATCGAGAAATGCCGCAGCTCCGGGCCCCTCGATCAGCAATCGCGTGAATCCTGGAAGATCCATGATGCCAACGCCGCTGCGCACGGCCCGGACTTCCTCGCCGACGAGCCTGTTCCAGCCGCGCTGGCGGCGGAAGCTCAGGCTGTCGGACGCGCCAGCATGCGCGTTGGCATGTGCGTCGGGCTGCGATGGGTCGTACCAGAGCGCTCGTTCCCACCCTCCCCGAACCCCAAAGTGCGCTCCGCAGCCGGCCAGCCGCGAGTGGAGCGGCGAGCGCCGCAATGGCCTGCCAGCGGCACGTTCTTCCAGTGGGAAGGCCGGTGCGTACTCGTGTTGGTAGGTCTCGGTGGCCTTCGCGAGCGCATAGCCGCTGGTGGCATAGTGCGTAAAGCGACGAGGATCCACGCACCACAGATCCCACTCGGGCGCGCCCTGTATGACCCATTCAGCGAGTGACTTACCCGCTCCGCCGGCCTGCGCGATGCCGAAGCTGAAGGTGTTGCAATGATAAAAGTTGGGCAGCCCGTGGGCGGGCCCTAAGTAGGGCAGACCGTCAGGCGAGTAGGGGATCGGTCCGTTGACGACGCGCTTGACGCCGGCGCTGGCCAGCACCGGTACGCGCCGATACGCGGCCTCGATATAGGACTCGACCCGATCCAGATCGTCGTCCCACAGCCTGAAGGAGAAGTCTTCGGGAATGCCCTCGAGCCACGCCGGCGTTGCACGCTGCTCGTAGGGACCGAGAATCAGGCCGCTGCCCTCCTGGCGCAGGTAGTAGGACACATCGGGATCGCGCAGCAGCGGCAGCCGCTCCCCGCGGGCCTTTAGTTCCGGAATGTCGTCGGTAACCAGGTACTGGTGCGACATGATCACGATCGGCAGATCCTGGCCGAGCAGTGCCATGACTTCACCCGCGCGGTAACCCGCCGCATTGACCACGACCTCCGCGGTGTACTCGCCCTTGGTGGTGGTCACTTGCCAGCCGCCTGCAGCACACCGTTCGATTCCGGTGACGCGAGTGAAGCGCTGTATGCGTGCGCCCAATCGGCGGGCACCGGCGGCGAATGCCTGCGTCAATTGCGCCGGATCGATGTCGCCGTCGCACGGATCCCAAAGAGCCCCCTCAAGATCGTCGAGCTCCACGAGCGGATATCGCTGGCGCAATTCCTGCGGATTGAGGATCCGGTACTCGAGTCCGCAGGCTTGTGCGATAGCGGCAACGTAGCGGTACTCGTCCATGCGTTCCGCTGTGTGGGCCAGCCGCACCGAGCCGGTGAGGTGATAGTTGATCGGGTAGCCGGTGTCATCGCCAATTCGCCGATAGAGCGCGGCGGAATATTGCTGCAGTTTAAGCAGCGACGGATTGGTGGCGAAGGTGGGGCAGTTACCGGCCGCGTGCCAGGTGGATCCTGCGGTCAGATCGTCGCGTTCCAGCAGGATCGCATCGCTCCAGCCCATCGCTGCCAGGTGATAGAGACAGCTGCACCCGACGGCACCACCGCCGATGACGAGGACCCGGACCTGCCCGGCCAAGCGATCCCGCGCGATCCGGTTACGCGCGCCGCCGCTTGGCGGCATACGCCGCCAGTGCCACGGCCACGCTGATGATGCTGGCCCAGAGCTGGCTGCGTAGACTCGGTATCGTTCCCATCGCGATCAGCATGCCGACCATGGCCGCCACGGCGACATAGCTCAGCCAGGGAAAGAACCACATGGGCAGCAGCGGCGCCGGTGCGCCGCTACGTTCGCGCGCCCGGCGCAGTCGGATCTGCGACAGCACAATGGTCAGATAGATAAAGACGATCAGTGCGCCGGAGGCTTTGACGAGCCAGCCGAATACGATCTCGGGCGACAGGATGGCCGCGATCACGCCGGCGAAGCCGGCCGCGGCCGCCAGCAGTACCGAGCGCGCCGGCACGTGGCGGCGGTTTGTGACCACCAGCCAGCGCGGCGCATCGCCGCGCTCCGCCAATACGAACAGCACCCGCGAGGCCACATAGAAAGAGGAGTTAAGGCAGGAGAGCACCGCGGTCAACACGATCGCCGACATGATCGAGCCCGCGTAGGGAATCTTCATGTGGTCGAGCGCGTGCGCAAACGGGGATTCGCCGGGCCTGATCGAATCCCAGGGCACGACGCTGACGATCAAAGCGATTGAGCCCAGATAGAAGGCCAGGATCCGCCACACCACCGTGGATACCATTCGTGCCACGGCTTTCGCCGGCTCGGTGGATTCGGCGGCGGCTATCGTGACGATCTCGGCACCCATCATCGAGAAGAACACCGTCACGGAGCCGGCAAGGATGGCCACCAGGCCAAAGGGCGCGAAGCCGCCATGGCTGGTCAGATTGCCGAAGGTGGCCCCCGTGGGTGAAGTGATGCCGAATGCAAATGCGCCGCAGATGGCGATGAAGAAGATGATGGCAACGACCTTGATCGAGGCGAACCAGAACTCGAATTCGCCAAAGGAACGCGCGGACATCAGATTCACGCCCGCCATGGCTGACATGAGTATGCAGCCGAGCCCCCAGTTGGGCAGGGGCACCCAGCGCTGCAGCAGCGTGGCACCGGCGATGGCTTCGACGGGAATCACGACGATCCAGAAATACCAGTACAGCCAGCCCACCGCGAAGCCGGCCCAGTCACCAAGCCCCGCGCGCGCGAACTCGGTAAAGGAGCGAACGGTCGGCATCTCGACTGCCATCTCCCCGAGACTGCGCATGACGAGCAGGAACATCAGTCCCGTGATGGCGTAGCTGACGATGACCGCCGGACCGACGGCCGAGATGGCGACACTGCTGCCCACGAACAGGCCCGCGCCGATGATGCCGCCGATGGTGATCATCGTGACGTGGCGCGGGCGCAGCGCGTGGGAGAGGCGCTGCTGGTCGGGGGCTTCGAGGGCGCTGGTGTTCATGCTGTCCATCCTCTCACGTCTCACGCCCCCGGGTCTTCGATCATCATTGCCGCCCCCTTTTCCGCCACCATGATGGTCGGCGCGTTGGTGTTGCCTGAAGTCACGGTCGGAAACACCGAAGCATCGGTGATGCGCAGGCCTGCGATGCCGTGCACGCGCAGGCGCGCGTCGACCACCGCTTCCCCTGGATCCGGGCCCATGCGGCAGGTGCCGACCGGATGAAATATCGACCCGGCGCGCTGCCTGAAATCATCGAGCCGCTCGGCATCCGATTGCGTCCCGATACCCGGGCGAATTTCGCAGGCCGCGTAATCGCTCAGCGGCCGCGTGGCGGCGATCTCGCGCAGCAGTCGGGTGCCGGCGATGACCTCGCCGATATCGTGCTCGGTCGATAGCGAATTGGCGTAGATCAGCGGCGCGTCGAGCGGATTCGCCGAACGGATCTTCAGGTGCCCGCGACTGGTCGGTCGGCAGCCCTGGCAGGACAGGCTGAAGCCCGGGAACGGATCGGGGCTCAGCAGCCGCCGGTGCGGACCCGGAGAGGAAGTGAAGGTCATCGGGTTGAAGTAGAGCTGCAGATTGGCGCGCGGCTGTGACGCGTCGCTGCGGACAAATCCGCCGGCCTGATTGACGCTCATGGACAGCGGACCGCTGCGACTGACCAGGTAGCGTGCGATGGCGCGAAGCTTGCCGTGCCACGGATAGAGCTCATTGTTGAGCGTCGGCACAGTGGATTGGAAGAAATACGAGACGGCCAGATGATCCTGCAGATGGCTGCCCACGGCCGGATGGTCGGCCAGCACCGGAATGCCGTGCTGCTCGAGCAATGCCGCGGGCCCGACGCCGGATAGCTGCAGCAGTTGCGGTGTGTTGATGGAGCCCGCGCAGAGCACGACCGACTTGTTGGCGCGCGCGTCGAGCGTGCGGCCGCCGTGGGTGTAGCTCACGCCGACCGCGCGGCGATTTTCGATCAGTATGCGCAGCACCCTCGACCGCAGGCGCAGCGTCAGATTGGAAGCCTTTTGCACGGGGCGCAGATAGCGCGTGGCAGTCGACTCGCGCACGCCATTGCGCGTCGTGAAGCGATAGATGCCGACGCCCGCTGGTGCAGGGCCGTTAAAATCCGGGCTCGATGGCAGTCCGAGGCGCTGACAGCTCTCGAGCCACGCGCGGGTCAGCAGGTGCGCAAAGGGCGAGATGTCCGTCCGCTGGATGCGTTGCTCGGCGAGTTCGAAATAAGGGCGCACATCGTCGAAGCCCCAGCCGGGATTACCCAGGTTGCGCCAGTCATCATAGTCGTGCGGCATTCCTCGCACATAGACCATGGCGTTGATGGAACCCGATCCGCCCAATATCTTGCCGCGCGGCACGTAGCCACGGCGGCCGGCGAGGCCGGCATCCGGTTCGCCCTCAAACATCCAATTGACGCGCGGGTCGGTGAACGTGCGGCCATAGCCGATGGGGAGCCTCACCCAGAAGCGACGGTCCGAGCCGCCCGCTTCCAGCAGCAGTATGCGCCGCGAACCAGCGGCGATCAGCCGGCTTGCGATCACGCAGCCGGCTGTGCCGGCGCCGACGATGATGTGGTCGAACGACTCCACGGCCTTAGCAGATCGGCCGATCCGCCATCTCGAGGTGCAGCGCCTTGTCGGTGTAGGGATGCTGCGCGATGACCGCCTCGTTCAGCTCCACCCCGAGTCCGGGGCCCGCGGGCGGAATCACGTAGCCGTCTTCCCATCGGATCGGCGTTTTAAGGATATCCGCGTGGAAGCCTCCCCAGCGCTCGATGCCCTCGAGGATCAGAAAGTTCGGGCTGCAGGTGGCCAGCTGGATGTTGGCGGCGCCGACCACCGGCCCGCAGTACAGGTGCGGCGCGATCTGCACATGCTGCACCTCCGCCATCGCGGCAATTTTCTTGGCTTCGAGCAGGCCGCCGACGCGACCCAAGTTCATCTGCAGGATTGCCGCGGCGTCCGCGCGCAGCAGGCGGGCAAAATCGTACTTGGTCGTCAGCCGCTCCCCGGTCGCAATGGGAATCGAGGTCGCGCGCGCGACCTTCGCCATCTCCTCGGGTGCATCGGGGGGCACCGGTTCCTCGAACCAAAGCGGCTCGTAGGGCTCCAGGCGTCGCGCGAGCCGGATCGCGCCGGCCGCGGTCATCTGTCCGTGGGTGCCGAAAAGCAGGTCGGCGCGCGACCCCACGGCCTCGCGCAGCAATTGGCAGAAGCGCTCGCAGCGATCCAGATCCTCGAGACTCAACTGCCGTCCATCAAAGGCACTGTAGGGACCAGCCGGATCGAACTTCAGCGCCGTAAAACCCTGGGCGAGATATTCGTGCGCGCGCTCCGCGGCCAGCACCGGGTCGCGATAGACATCGGTGCGGTCGCCGGGGCGTGCATAGATGTAGGTATAGCTTCGCAGCCGCTCATGCACGCGGCCGCCGAGCAGCTTGTGAACCGGCACGTCGGCCTCTTTGCCGATGATGTCCCAGCAGGCCATCTCGAGCGCACTGAGGACCCCCATGAGGGTGAGGTCCGGATGCTGCGTGAAGCCCGCCGAGTAGACGCGCCGCCAAATCCGCTCGATGTCGTGCGGGTCTTCGCCCTCAAGGTAGCGTTCGAAGGTGTCCTCGATCAGCCGGGCCACCAGGTGCGGCTCGAAGGGAACGCAATAGGCCTCGCCGATGCCCTCGACGCGCGTATCGTTGGTGAGCTTGACGAATACGAAGTAACGACCGCCGTAGTGCGGCGGGGGATTGCCGACCACGAAGGTCCTGACGTCGACGAGCTTCAAGACGCGCGCTTACTCCCGCGCAGCAGCGACAGCGCCAGCGCTGCCGATGCCAGCATCAGGAACAGACTCACTGCGTTGAGAACGGGGCTGGCACCCTCGCGCATGCGGCCATACATCGTGACAGTCAGCGGCGCATCGTTGCCGACGAGAATGAGCGTGGTATTGAAATTCTCGAACGACATCAGAAACGAGATCGCGGCCGAGCCGATCAGCGCCGGACGAAGGTACGGAAAGGTAATCGTGCGCAGCACGGCCGCGTGCGAGGCCCCGAGATTCAGCGCCGCCTCCTCGAGCGTGCGATCGAAACGTTTCAGGCGCGCGCTGATCATGAGTGTCGTAATGGTGGCGATGTAGGAAAACTGTCCGGCCACGACCAGGGGCAGGCCGGGCCGCAGGAAGTCGAGGTCCCAGCCGAACAGCGAATCGGCGAGTTCGGCGATGCGGCTGGAGAGCGCCAGGATCGAGATGCCAAGAATGACGCCCGGGATCACCAGCGGGACCAGCATCAGCACTGACAGCGCCTGCTTTCCCGGGAACTCCCAACGTTCCATCAGAAATGAATTGGCGGTGCCGATGATCACCGACATCAGCGTCACCCAGCACGCCACGATCAGGCTGGTGACAATGCTGCCGAGCAGTTCCGTGTCGTGGAACAGCCCGACGCGACCGCTGGCGGCATTGCCCAGGAACCAATCGAGCGTAAATCCACGCCAGGGCGGCGCCGGATACGGCGCGTTGTTGAAGGCGAACACGGCAACCGTGGTCAACGGCAGGAACAGGAACACCAGGAAGGCCCCTACGTATAACGCAGTCGCGGTGCGCAGCCAGACCGGACGGGGAAGGGTTGAAATCATGGGGCTATCAGGTGCGACGCATGACATCGACGAAGCGTTGCCCGCTCAGTCGCAGTCCCACGGCCACCATGGCGGTTGAGAGACCCAGCAGCAGGAAGCCGAACGCGGCGCCCTGTTCCCAATTGAAGCGCACGATGAACTGCGTATAGATCAGTTCGGTGAACCATTGCGAGTTCTTGCCGCCCAGCAGTGTCGGGGTCAGGTAGTTACCGAGGGTCAGCATGAAGACGATGATGCAACCGGCGGTGATGCCGGGCGCCGCGTGGGGAATTACGATGTGGCGCAGGATCGATGCTCCGCCGGCGCCGAGGTTATAGGCTGCCTCGATCAGCGCGTTGTCGAGGCTTTCAAGGCTGTTGACCAGCGGCACGACCATGAACAGCAGCGAGGTGTACACCAGGCCCACCAGAATGGTGGCGTCGTGGTACAGCAGCTCCACGGGCATGTCGGTGATGCCAAGTTTCACCAGCAGCGCCGGCAGCACGCCGGTTTCGCGCAGCAGGATCAGCCAGCCGAGTGCGCGCACGGTTTCGCTGACCCAGAATGGGATCAGGCACACCACGAACAGCAGCGAGCCCGAGCGGCCGCGCGCAACCTTGGTGATGATCCATGCCGCCGGAAACGCGATCAGCAGCGTCAGTGCCGTGGCCAGCGCCGACATGAACGCGGTGCGGACGAACACGTGCCAATACAGCGGCTCGGTGAAAAAAGTCTTGAACTGCAGGAGGCTGGGTTTATAGACGTGCGGCGCCACGCGTTGCCGCAGGGACAATACCGCCAGATCGACGTGGGGCATCACCATCAACAGCAGCAGCCACAGCAGCGCCGGCGCCAGCAACCATGTCAGCACCAGGCGCCGTCGCCAGACCGGCAGCGCCATCGGATCGTCAGACATTAACCGGCCTCCCGGTGTCCGCAAAGCAGATCGCGCGCTGCGGATCGAAGCCGAAGTAAATCTTCTCGCCTACCTTGAGATCGGCGAAGCGCCCGGTCTGGGGCAGCGCCACGCGAAATTCGAAGCCGCTGCGGTTCTCGTTGAGCAGCACGGCGGAGTTGGCGCCATCGAACAGCAGGCTCTGCACGGTGCCGCCGAAGTTCAGGTAATCAGCCGGGAGCCGATCGGCCGCGCGTTCGAGGCTGGCCACTTCGGGACGCACGAAGGCCGCCGCCTCGTCGCCGATGTTACAGCCGCCGCTGTGACGCGCGCGTACCACCCAGCCCTGTGGTGAGGTGATCTCGGCGATCTCCCCGTCGCGACTCGTGAATCGTCCGGCGATGCGATTGTTGGCGCCCACGAAGGCTGCGACGAACGCCGTCGCCGGCTGGTAGTACAGCTCCTGCGGCGTGCCGAGCTGCTCGAAGCGGCCGCGATTCATAACGCCCACATGATCGGACAGCACCAGCGCCTCGGACTGATCGTGCGTGATGTAGACGAAGGTGGTACCAAAGGAGGCCTGGAGCTGCTTGAGCTCGATCTTCATGTGTTCGCGCAGTTTCAGATCGAGCGCGCCGAGCGGTTCATCGAGCAGCAGCAGCGTCGGCTCCAGCACCATGCTGCGGGCGATGGCCACGCGCTGACGCTGGCCGCCGGAGAGCTCATCGACGCGCTTGTTGGCCGCGCCGCCCAGACCCACGCGTTCGAGCATGCCCAGCGCGCGTTTGCGGCGCTCGGCGCTGCCGACGCCGCGGCGCGCGAGGCCGAACGCCACGTTGTCTCCGACCGACATCATCGGAAACAGCGCCAGCTGCTGGAAAACCATGTTGACCGGACGGCGGTTGGGCGCCACGCCGTGCATGTTGCGTGCGCCGATATGGATCGTGCCGCCGTCGGGCACGATGAATCCGGCGATCATGCGCAGCAGCGTGGTCTTGCCGCAGCCGGAAGGACCCAGTATCGAAAAGAAGCTGCCGCGCTCGACCTTGAAGCTCAACTCGTCGACGGCGCGATAGTCGGCAAACTGTTTGACGAGCTGCTCGACGGCAAGATCCGGGGTGCTCATGGCAGGGTGCTCATCGGAGGTTGGGGTGTGCGCATTACTGCGCGGCCTTGACGCGGTCGAGGATACGGCCTTCGATCTCTTCCAGGCCAGACGGAATGGCGGGGTACCAGTGGATGCTCGCAAAGGCACCGCCCGGAAAGCTGGCATAGAATTGTGCGCGCATTCGCGGATCGACCAGGTCCTCGGTGCCGCGCGCAGCAGTCCAGTTGCCGACGTTGCGCGTAATGCGCGCCGCGATCTCGGGCCGCATGGTGAAATTGATCCAGGCATAGGCCGCGGCATCGTTGCGGCCGCGCGCGGGAAGTGCAAAGGTGTCGAGCCAACCGAGTGCGCCAGACTTGGGCACGACATAGTCGATGTCCGGATTCTCGCGATTGAGCGTCCAGCCGCCCGTGTCCCACATGTCGGCGACCACGAGTTCTCCGGCGCGCATACCGTTGAGCAGCTGATCCTTGTTGTCGAAGAAGAAGCGCAGGTTGCTCTTGCAGGCGGCCAGCTTGTCGCCAACCTGTTCCATGAGGGCGGCATAGGCCTTGGGGTCGTCGTAGAGCGCGAACGGATCCTTGCCCATCGCAAAGGCGAAGCCCATGAGGATTGGCCGGCGCAGGCGGAACGAGGTACGGCCCTTCAGATCCGGGCGGCAGACATCGGTGTAGTCGGAGACGTTGCGGGCGAATTTGCTGTTGGCGACGACCCCGTCCGTGCCCCATAGGTAGGGCAGTGCGTACAGATGCCCATCGAGCGTGGCGTTCTTGCGCGCAATCTCCAGGATCTCGGGACGAAACTGCTCCAGCTTGACCTTGCTCTCGTCGATCGGCTTGTACAGGCCAAAATCGCGCTGCACCCCCGTGAGACGGTCGACCGACGGCTGTGCCAGGTCGAAGCCCGCGCCATCGGTGGCGTGAAGCTTGGAGATGATCTCCTCGTTGTTGGACAGCGTCACCGCCACCTTGATGCCCGTTTCGCGCTCGAACTGCGCCACCACATCGGCCGGCGCGTAGTCGGCCCACGTGATCAAGCGCAGTTTCTTGCCGTCCGCGTGTCCATGGCAGGCGGTCAGCGCCAGAGCTAAGCCCAGCAGCGCCAGGCGGACAGATCGGGGTCGCACGCGATCTCCTTATGGTCATTCTTCAGGCGATGCCAATGGCCCGTTCCTGTTCCTGCCGCAGGCGGCGCGTGGACCAGAACAGGTGAAACGCCGACCAGAAGCCGGTCGGCGCCAGGCACAGCAGCGCCAGGCGCAGCGACTCGGCGTTGGCGATGTGCCCGGGCGCCAGGCGATCGCTCAGCCCGCCTACTAGCTGCGGGGCGATGATCAGGTTGCCAACGTTGGCGAGCAGCAGCGAAATAGCGCAGAACTGGCCCCGCATGCGCGGCGGCGACAGGTTGTTCAACAGTCCGAAGCCCGGCCCGATGTAGAAGTAGATGAATGGGATGAAGAGCCAGAACATCGCCTGCGTCAGCGCCAGCGAGTGCGTCCAGAAGATGATGATCGACGGAATGGTGGCAAACGTGATGCCTGAGGCCAGAAACCACACCACACGGCGTGGGTCGTACATGAAAGGCCGGCCGAGCAGCCAGGCCGTGAACACCGTAGCGCCGATACCGCCCCAGAGGTGAATGGGGCCGGTCATCTCACCGGCCTGCCCGGCGGTCAGGCCGTAGTTACGCATCAGGAAGGCGGGTGTCCACCAGGTCAGGCCCCAACCCCACAGCGCAGTCAGAGCACTACCGAACATGAGGTGACAGGTGCCGCGCTGGGTCCAGAGAAACTTCAGCGTCTCGATGAGCGAAGGCTTGTCTGCGCCCATGGTGACATCGAGCCGGCCGCGCCGGGGTTCACGCACCGTGAAGTAGACCAGGCCGCCGAACAGAATGCCCGGCACGCCAAGTGCCAGGAACACCGAGCGCCAGCCCCAGGCATCCGCAATGCGTCCCGCGAGGCTGTAGCCGACGTAGGCGCCGAGCGGAGCACCGAGCGAAAACACGGTCATCGCCATGGGGCGCCGGCCGGCCGGAAAATAGTCGGAAATGATCGAGCTCGCCGAAGGCGTGCCACCGGCCTCGCCGATACCGACACCGATGCGCGCGAACAGCAGCTGCCAGTAATTGGCGGCGATCCCGCACAGCACCGTCATTGCCGACCAGGCGCTCATGCAGAAGGCGATGATCTTGGTGCGATTGACCCGATCCACCAGCAGCGACATTGGCAGGCCGCAGAAAACATAGAAGAACGCCAGCGACACGCCGGTCAGGAATGCGACACCGGAATCGGAGAGTTTCAGCTCCAGCCGGATCGGCTCGAGCACGGTCGAGATGACGTATCGGTCTGCTATGCTGACCGTATAAACCAGCGACATCGCCAGCAGCGCATACCAGCGCAGTAGCGCCGAGGCCGGGGCCGAAGCTGCGGTACCCATGGGTTCGAGAACTTCGGCTTTGACGCTCATCCGGATCCTCTGGCGGTCACCTGGACGATATGCACAATAGCAAAATCGGCTTCATCGGCCTTGGAAACGTCGGCGGCAAGCTCGCCGGCAGCCTGCTTCGAAACGGTGCCGACCTGACGGTGCGCGATCTCAACGGCGAACTCGAGGCGGCCTTCATCAGCCGGGGCGCCACCCGGGCTGCCTCGCCGCGCGAGATGGCCGAGCGCGTCGATATCGTGATCACCTGCCTGCCATCGCCGGCCGCCTCAGCCGATGTCATGGAACGCCCCGATGGCATTCTGGCAGGCCTGCGAGCCGGCATGATCTGGCTCGAAATGAGCACCACCGATGCCGATGAAGTCCGTCGTCTGGGCGCACTGGTCGAGGTTCGCGGTGCGCTCGCGATGGATTGCCCGGTGTCGGGCGGCTGCCATCGCGCCGAGACCGGCAACATCTCGATATTTGCGGGGGGCAGCCGGGCCGCCTTCGACCGCGTGCTGCCGACACTCAAGATACTGGGCCGGCGGATTCTACATACCGGGGAACTCGGCTCTGCCTCCCGGATCAAGGTTGTCACCAACTACCTGTGCACCGTGCATCTGGCCGCGCTGGCCGAGGCGCTGACCGTGTGCAAGGTCGCCGGCATGGACATGAATACCGCCTATGAGGCGATCCGTATTTCCTCGGGTAATTCCTTTGTCCACGAGACCGAATCGCAGGTCATCCTGAACGGCAGCCGCGACATCAGTTTCACGATGGACCTGGTCATCAAGGATGTGGGCCTGTTCGATGCGCTGGCAAAGCAGCTCGGGGTCCCGCTCGAGCTCTCGCCGCTGGTACTCGACATATTCAAGGACGGCCAACGCCGCTACGGGCCGCGAGAGCTCTCTCCCAACATCATCAAACGCCTCGAGCAGGCCTGCGGTGTCGAAGTGCTGGGCACGGGATTTCCCGCGCAGATGGTCGATGACGAGCCCGAGGCACCCGGCTACGAAGTGATTCCGCGCCGCTAGCGGGCCGAGGGCGCGGGCTCGCCCTTGTAGAATTGCGACGCCGGTGTCGTGCGCAGGAATTGCATGGCGTTCTGGGCTGCGGCCTGGGCGGGTGTACCGGCGCCATTGAGCTTGTGCATGGCCGTCCACACCGAGGTCGCTACCGCGCCAAAATTGCGATGCGGGTCCTGGGCCGCGCGCACATCCATCCAGAGGCTGCCCTCGAGCAGATCGAACGCCAGCAGGTCCATCGTCACCGACACCGCCTGTCGTGCGCGCTGCATTTTCACGCGCGTCTGCGATTGCAGGTCCTCCACGGTCGCAACGATGGCGCTGCCGGAGGGGGCCAGCGGTGCCATGAGGCTCTGCACCTCCTGCTGCAGATCCACGGGGTTGTAGTCGAACTCATCCTCATCGGCGCTATGAATGACCGAATCGGCGCGGACTCCCGTGAAGAACGGATTCTTGAAGCGCTCGATGCGCAGCATGACCGCGATGTCCATGTTCGCCAGCGCGATCGCGAATCCCTCGACCTGGTTGGCCATAGGATAGGGATCCCAGTTGGCATTGGAGACGATGTAGCCATGCTGGCCGTGACTATGAGGTCCACCCTTGATGAAGTAGCGCATCATCTGCGGTGTGGCCAGTTCCCAGGAATCCGTAGGACCCAGGCCGACGCTGACCGCGGGATTGTGATCCGAGGAATTGGCCTGAAGCACGACCGCATCGTTGAGTGCGGACCATTGCTCCCAGGCGGAAGCCTGGCGAATCGAGGACGCGCGCAGACTTTCAGGATCCTGGATGACGCGGTTCGGATCGGCTTCGAACAGGTAGCTGCCGCGGAGCATGTCGAGCGTGCGTGCGGCATGCCAGTTGAGCCAGCGATCCGGCCGATCGCGCTGCACGCCGCGGCTCAGCGGCGTGATGCTGCTGTTCATGCCGTTCAGATCCATCGCGTAGATCAGATCGGCCCACTCGAGCGCCGACTGCGCGTCATGCACGAGCAGCGAGGCCTGCCCGGTGGCGTAGGCATTGCTGCTCGTGAGCGCATTATCATCGGCACCGAAGGGGCGCAGCGGGGCAAGCCCGGCTCGCCTGAGTGCCTGATCGGCGCTCATGCGCACGCCACCGAAGTAGGCCTCGCCAACCCCGACCATGGTCTGGCCGACATTGCTGAGCTGCGCCAGATCCCCCTCGCCGAGCGTACCGCGCGACATCACCACGGGTGTCACGTGATGGTTCAGCAGCTCGAGCAGCATCTGTGCCAGCTGCGGACTGGGTGCGTTGTAGATCATCTCGTTGGCGCGTACGACCATCATGGCGCGCACGATTTCCTCGGCCTCGATCTCCGGCCCGACCCCGGTGGCGGCACCGTCGCGGAATCGCTGGAGCTGGGTCCTTTCGATCAGCGGGCGGTTTTTCGCCGACATCGGATCGCCTTCGAACAGCACGGTCTCGCGCTGCTGGCCGACGCCGCGGTTGAACCAGTAGACGGGAATACCCTCGGCCGAGGCTTCGAGCAGCAGGCCGTAGCTATCGGCCTCGTGAGCACGCGCCTCGGCGCTGAGCTCGACCCTGGCGCCGTAGCGGGCGACCTGGATGATCTGATCGATACTCAGGTCATGACCCGTCAGCGTGACGATATGATCATCCATCGACACGGTGATCGGCGTGTAGCCGGCCAGCGCGGCTGTCGTCGTCATCGCGCTGCCGGCCCCCAGGCAGAGCGCGGCGCCGAGCAGCTTGCGGTACGCTGGCCGCCGTGGTGATGTCATATCGAATACCTCATCGGCGATGATTCTTTGACAGAATGGTAGCGCGTAAGGAGTGCGGACGGTGAAGAGCTACAAGCGGATCGATACCCAGCTCGTGCATGCCGGCACACCGGAACCTCGCATCGAAGGGGCCGTGGCCATGCCGATCTTTCAATCGGCCAACTTCGAGTACGCCGGGGAGAGCCGCTACGATGATATTCGCTACCTGCGTCTCAACAACACGCCCAATCATCTGGCGCTCCACCGGCTGCTCAGCGCGCTCGAGCATGCGCCCGATGCGCTGGTCGCGGGCAGCGGCATGGCCGCCATCTCGACCACGCTGCTGACCGTGTTGAGCGCGGGCGATCACGTGCTGGCGCAGGATTGTCTCTACGGCGGCACGCTCGATCTTTTGATGAATGACTTTCCGAAGTTCGGCATCGACCGCAGTTTCATCGACGGCGATGCGCCGCAGACATGGGCCGCGGCAATGCGTCCGAACACGCGCGCCATCTACGTCGAGGCCCTCACCAATCCGCTGCTCGACGTCGCGGATCTTACGGCCGTCGTGGCCTTCGCACGCGCGCACAAACTCGTGTCGATCATCGACAGCACCTTCGCCAGCCCGGTCAACTTCAATCCCATCGATAGGGGGTTCGACCTGGTGGTCCATAGCGCCACCAAATACCTTAACGGACATTCGGACATCGTCGCAGGCGCGGTCGCCGGCAGCCGCGAGCACATCGCACAGATTACCCACAAGCTCAATCACCTCGGCGGCACGCTCGATCCACACGCCGCATCGCTGCTCCACCGTGGCCTTAAGACACTGGCGCTGCGCGTGCGGCACCAGAACGATAGCGCGCTCGCCATTGCGAAATTCCTCAACTCCCATCCGGCCGTATCCCGGGTCAACTACGCCGGGCTGGAGAGTCACCCGCGGCATCAGCGTGCGCGCGAACTCTTCTCCGGCTTCGGCGGCGTCCTGAGTTTCGAGCTCGATGGTACGATCGAGCGCGCCCGGCAGTTCATGCAGCGCGTAAAGATCCCGATCGTCGCGGCCAGCCTCGGCGGTGTCGAGACACTGCTGATCCGACCCGCGGTCAGCTCGCACGCCGGCATGACGCCCGAACAGCGCCAGAAGCTGGGGATCTCGGACCGGTTGATCCGGATGTCGGTGGGGATAGAGGCGACAGACGAGTTAATTGAAGATCTGGCGCAGGCGCTGGGGGCATAGGACGTGCTTAAGCGACGTGCGCCAATGACCAATATCACTATGAGATGCCGCACGGTCCTGAAGCGCAGCCTGCTCGGTTGCCGAGCCGCATTGATCCTCCTGAGCTCATCCGTCGCCGTTGCGGCCCCGGCCTACCATCCAGCGCACGGCTCAGAGATTCTCTGGGACCGCTATGGCGTCGCGCATGTGTATGCGAAGACAGTGCCCGACCTGTTCTACGGCTTCGGCTGGGCACAGATGCGCAGTCACGGGAACATCGTCGCCAGGCTCTATGCCGAGGGCCGCGGGCGCGCCGCGGAATACTACGGCGCGGCCGAACTCGAGAATGATCGCTGGATGGCCGTCAACGACGTCCCGGCGCGCGCGCGCCGTTGGCTGCGTGAGCAGGAGCCGGGCTTTCGCGAATACCTCGAGGCGTTTGCGGCCGGCATGAACGACTACGAGCGCGCCCACCCCGATGCGTTCGATGAGGCGTCGCGGCGCGTATTTCCGATGTCGGCGCTGGATGTCATTGCCCATGCGCAGCGTCTGTTCGAGTTCATCTATGCCGCGCCGGCTGACATCGTCAAGCGGTTGCCGCCCGATGCGGTGGCGGAGGTGGCATCGAGTGCCACGCAGCGGCAGTCAGCGCAATCCGCGATCCTGGCGAACAGCGACGATTCGGGCAGCAACGGCTGGGCGATTGCGCCGAGCCGCTCGGCCAGCGGCCACTCGATGCTGCTGATGAATCCGCATCTACCCTGGGCGCCGGGCTGGTCGACCTACTACGAAATTCAGCTCACCGCGCCCGGCATCGACCTGTATGGGGCCACTCAGATCGGCTTGCCGGTGCTCCGATTCGTCTTCAGCGACTACCTGGGTTTCACGCACACGGTGAACGCGCCCAATGCCGTGACGTTCTATCGCATCGAGGGCGCGGATGGCGGCTATCGCTTCGACGGCCGCGTGCGAGCGTTCCAGACGCGCACCGGGTCCATCAAGGTGCGACAGCCCGACGGCACATTCACGACCGAAGCGGTGTCGGTCCGCAGCGCCATCCAGGGTCCGATCGTGGCCGAGCGCGACGGCGCGCCGATTGCGATGCGCATTGCCGGACTCGATCGCTCCGGATCCCTCGATCAATACTGGCGCATGGATACCGCGCACGATTTCGCCGGCTACCAGGCCGCATTGCGGCGCATGCAGATACCGACATTCAACAACCTGTATGCGGATCGCGATGGCCACATCCAGTATTTCTACATGGCCCTGGTGCCCCGCCACGCCTTCGGCGATCTGAAGTATTGGTCGAGCGTCGTCCCGGGCAATACCTCGAAGACGCTCTGGAACGACTACCTGACCTACGAGGAGTTGCCCAAGGTCACGGATCCTCCCGGCGGTACGGTGCACAATTCCAATGACCCGCCGTGGAATGCGGCGTGGCCGGATACGCTGGATCCGGCGCCCTACACCAGCGAAATTCCGGCTGATAAGGTCAGCCTGCGCATGGCACGCGGGATTCGCATGCTCGAGGAGCATCGGAAGATCAGCTTCGAAGATCTGATCGCCGACAAGTGGTCGACGCGATCGGAACTTGCCGACCGCGTGCTGCCGGATCTGCTCGAAGCCGTCGGCCGCTTTGGCGACGGCGAAGCGCGCGAGGCGGGAGACGTACTGGCGCAGTGGGATCGCTGCATGAACGCCGATAGCCGCGGCGCGCTGCTGTTCATGAACTGGAGCGATCGGCCGGACGGAGTCAGCGGCTATTCCGGCGCCGGCTTCGCACGTCCGTACCAATTGGCCGAGCCGCTGACGACACCAGCAGGGCTCGCCGATCCCAAAGCCGCTGTCGTGGCCCTCGATGCGGCCGCGCGCGACATGATCACGACCTACGGCGCGCTGGATGTCCCCTGGGGATCGGTCATGCGCTTCAGAGGTGGCGCCGTTGATCTTCCCGCAAGCGGCGCACCGGGGCGCCTGGGCGTCTTCAATGCCGTCGACTACGCGCCGCTCGTGAATGGGACCCGCGCGGCGAATTTCGGCAGCAGCTACTCGGCGATCGTGAGCTTCAATTCGCCAGCTCGCGCCCGCGTGCTGCTGTCCTATGGCAGCAGTTCACAGCCCGGCTCGCCGCACGCGAGCGATCAATTACCGTTACTGTCCGCAGGCACGCTGCGGGATGCCTGGCGAACGCGCGCTCAGGTCGAAGCGAATCTCGAGTCTCGCGATAGTTTCTAGCGCAGCAGCTTCTCGATGGTCGCGGTGAAGTCCTGCTTGAGCTGCGTGTTGAAACTGCCGGTCGCCGCGGCGGCAAAGCCGGCGTGGATGCTTTTGACCAGACCATCGCGCCCGACGAAGAAGGTCGTGGGGTATGCATCCAGATCCACTGCCTGCGGCAACCGCGCGTGCTCGTCATCGAGCGTGCCGGCCAACAACACCGTGTACTGGAGTCCAAAATCCCTGACGAAGGCGCGCAGGCGCACGGGGTTCGCGTACTGCTCGGGTTCCTCGAAACTCAAGGTCACGACTTCGAGCCCGCGGCCGTGGTACTTGCTATACAGCGATTGCAGGAAGGGCGCCTCGTCGTGACAGTTCGGGCACCAGCTGCCCGCGACATCGATGACCACCACCTTGCCCGCAAAGCGGCTGTCGGTATTGGAAACGATGTGTCCCGACAGATCGGGGAAGCTGAACTGGAAGGGTTCGTTGGGATCCCTGAGGCGAGTGTGCGCTTCAGGGTCGGCCGCTTCGGGCACGCCGCGGGCCTTGGCGTCCGAGGCGCGGTAGGCGGTCAGCGTGGCGCTGGTGCCGTTAGAGTTTCGCAGCACGATGGCCAGCGTGTTATCGGCGGCTGGTGCCACTTCGAGCAGCAGTGGCCGCGCGCCATCGAAATGACTGAGGACGAATTTGCCGTCATGCCAGCTGCCGGTCAGCGCGCCGGTGTCCCCATCGACGCGCAGAATCGCGGCACGAATACCGGAGCCTGCCTGATGCACGATGAACCGCCAGGATTTCTCACCGGCCTTGCCGCTGTCGGCCGGCACGATCCAGAGCCCCTCGATCGAGGGTGCCTTGAGGCGCGCCGCGCTGCCCGGAGCCGGCGCACGCCGCGCCGCAAACGGATAGGTGCGCAGGGTCGATCCCGCCGCGGCCGGTCCGTAATTGCCGCTGAGGCTGCCGTCGGCGCCAAGCTGGACATCGAGGTGGCGTCCGTATGAAGGAAATTCGAGTACCAGGTGCCCGGACTCGAAGTGTCCGCTGTCGGACGTGACATGCTCATCGCCATTGAAAAACCAGCCGCTGACGCCGCCGGCAGTCTGTGCGATGCCGAATTCGAACGGCACCTGGATATCGCCATAGCCGACCGTGGCATCCCACAATCCGGCAATCGACTTCGCGTTGCCGTGCGAGCTGTCTGCAGCTGCGGCCGCTGCGGCGCCCGCCATCAACAGCAACACGCCGCCGATCCAGCGGCGGCCGGCCCTGATTCCCGGTTTGTTCATCGTGCCAACGCTAAGCAGCGCGTGGCACCGCGTCCAATGCCAAAACGCTATGTTGGTTCTCGCTTTGCGCATGATGGCTTCGCCATGCAGCGCCACTCAGCCGCTCGGCCCGTTGGTTCGCGCTTACCGGCTCAGCCGCCGCACCTGCGTCTCGGCTTTGATGGGCATCGGCGTGACGCCGCCGCGCACCAGGTCCAGCTCCCAGCGCCGCCAATCGCGGCGCTTGATGGCCGCATCGAGAGTGGCCATGGAAACCTTGCCGTCGGCACCCACCGCCGCGCCGCGCGCGGTGCCGCACTGGGCGCTGGCCAGGAAATGTGAAATCGCGCTTCGAGTCCGCAGAGTGCTCGATGGCGACTTCGAATCGCCATGCAACGAGTAGCAGCCCTGCACGTGTTCGTGCAGGTTGCCGGCGAACCAGATATAGGGTGACTCCGACAACGTCGCCGCCAGCGAGCTGTAACTCGAGGCCGAACAGACCAACAGATCCGCCTGGGCCAGCGCGAGCGCATCGGAGCAATCGCCGTTCGGGATGTCGCCCGTAATGATGCAGCGATGGCGGCTCAAGAGCGGTTGCAGCTCCTCGGGCCCACCATCGCTGACCAGCAGCAGTTGCCAGTCGTCACCGAAGGCCTGCTGCAGGTGATCGGCGATGTTTCCAAACCACTCGATCGGCAGCGAGGTATTGGGCGAGCGCCGATAGTCGGCGAGTTTAGCGGGCGCCGCAAAATAACCGAGCCGTACGTGCATGCCGACCAGAATCTTGCCCGGATCGATACGCTGCTGCAGGCGCAGCAGATTGCGCGCGGCGTAGCGGCTTTGATAGAGCGTCGAGCGCATGAATTCGCGCGCGGCCTGCACGTGGCTGTAGCCGCCCCAGAACCCTTCCGTCACCAATGCAAACATGCGGCGACGGTGAAGGTCGTTGGCGGCAGCGAAGCTGCGCAGCGCGTGAACGACATCGCCGCCGCCATGCGCCAGATAATCGCTTTCGTTGAATTCAACCACAGGCAGCAGGACCTGCATGCTCCGATGGTAGATCCAGTCGTCGGGGCTGGTGCCAAAGTGCTGCCAGTAGCCGCGGCGGTTCAACCCGAACGCGGGTGGCACCAGTTTGGCATCGAGTACTCGCGATGCCAGAAAGGCGCGCGCCCAGGGGACGAGCTCATTGCCTAGCCCGTGGCCCCGGTTGCGAACGCGCGGTATGCAGTAGCGCAACACGCCGGCAACCTCAAGTGCTGGCGCTGTCGATGCCGCGCCAGACCGGGCGCGGGTGGCGCAGACGAGCGAGCGCCGTCGAGATCAATCCGGGCAGCATCAGGAGGATTCGGGGCGCCGCCAGCAGCAGTGCCGCCATCCAGGGCAGGGACCATAGATAGACGGCTGCCAGTACCACGCCGATACGAACGGGAAGTGTGAAGCGCAGCAGAATCAGCGCGGCCAACCCGGCAACTGCCCAGACCGGGCCCAGCAGTTGCCACAAGCCGATAGTTCCGAGAACGACCCTCCCCAGGCGGAATACCGCCAGGGCGGTCAGAGCAGCCGTCGCTGTCAGAGCTTTTGCCACTTCGACTCCTGTGCGAAGAAGTCTGCGCCGTCCTCTGCACAGTCAAAAACAGTGTACCAATTCCATTGCGGAGCGCTACTGCGCAGCGGCACTGTCCATCAGCGCCACGCCCTTGACCTGCGCGAACAGCTGCGTACCGGGGGTAATGGCGAGTTCCGCCGCCGACCGACGCGTGATGCGGGCAAGCAGGGGTTCGCCGCCCGCCTCGAGCCGGACCAGGGTCTGGGCTGGCTCCCCACCCTCGCTCAGGTCCACGACTCGCGCCGGCAGAATATTAAGAATACTTGTCATTTCTGGAACCTTGAGCGCCAGACTGACATCGCGGGCATCGATGCGCACGCGCAAGTGCTGCCCTATATTCAGGGTGCTGCGCGCCACCGCCAGTCGGCCTGCGCCGATTCGGACGTAGGTCAGGTGGTAGCGATCATCGTGTTCCTCGACGATGGCGTCGAAGATCGATCCGCCGCCCTCATCGTGACGCAGCGGCAGGTCGCTGCGCGCCAGCATTTCCTGCAGAGGTCCCGCGGCACGGACGCGGCCTGCTTCGAGCAGCAGCAGATGATCGGCCAGGCGCATGACCTCGCCAAGTGCGTGACTGACATAGAGGATCGGGATTGCCGAGGCGTCCCGCAACCGTTCCAGGTGCGGCAGGATGTCGGCCTTGCTGCGCTGATCCAGGCTCGAAACGGGCTCATCCATGAGCAGCAGGCGGGGATTGGTCAGCAGCGCGCGGCCGATGGCGACGCGCTGGCGTTCGCCTCCCGACAGTTGCGGCGCGCGCTGCGGCAGCAGTGTCTCCAGGTCCAGCAGTGTGACCGCCTCATCGAAGCGGAGGTGGCGCTCGGCGGGCGGCACGCGCCGGAGACCGAATTCGAGATTGCCGCGCACATCCAGGTGCGCAAACAGGCTCGATTCCTGGAAGACGTAACCGATGCGGCGCCGGTGTGCCGGCACGAAGTGATCCGCGTCCTGCCAGATCTCATCATCGAAGGCGATCCGCGCCTGCGCGCGCCGCTCCAGTCCGGCGATACATCGCAGCAGCGTCGTCTTGCCGCTGCCCGAGGGGCCAAACAGGCCTGTGATCCCGCGCGTCGGCACCTCGCAGTCGACCGCGAGCGAGAATTGCGGCCGAGCCAGGGCTACGCGCAGTGCCAGCGTCACAGCAGCGCACCCATCGACCGCAGTCGCCGGTTGGCGCCATAGACAGTCAGCAGCAGCACGAAGCACAGCGCGAGCAGCGTCAGCGACAGATGGTAGGCGGCGCGGTACTCGAGCGCTTCGGCGTGATTGAACAGCGCGATGGAGGCGGTCTGGGTGCGGCCCGGAATGTTGCCGCCGATCATGAGCACGACACCAAACTCACCGAGCGTGTGCGCGAAGCACAGCACGCCCGCGGTGAGGATCCCGCGCATCGACAGCGGCAGCGCGACCGATACGAACCGATCCCAGGGGGAGGCGCGCAACGTCGCGGCCACTTCCAGCGGCCGTACGCCGATACCCTGGAATGCGTCGCGCAGCGGCTGCACGGCGAAGGGCAGCGAGTACAGCATCGAACCGATGACGAGCCCGGCAAAGGTGAATGCGGGCGCCGGCAGGCCCAGGGCGCGGAAGGTGCCGCCGATGGCGCCCCCTGGCGCCAGCAGCAGCAGCAGATAGAAACCCAGCACCGTCGGTGGCAGCACCAGCGGCAGCGACACCAGCGCGTCGATGACGGTGCGGGTGCGCGAGGTGCCCATTGCGAGCCACCACGCCAGCGGCGCACTGAGCAGCAGCAACAGCAGGGTCGTCAGCGTGGCGAGCCGCAGCGACAACCACAACGCGATGAGATCGACGCTGCCCATGCGGGCGTGTCAGTTCGCGGTGCGATAGCCTGCCGCGCGGATCGCTGCCAGCGCGGCCGGATCGGTGCGCAACCAGGTCGTAAACGCGGTCGCGGCGGCTTTCTCGTGCGTGCCGGCGATGATGACCGCCCCCTGCTCGATGGGCTCGTACATCGACTGTGGCACGCGCCAGGATGAGCCGCCGATCCTGCCGTCCTCACCCAGCACCTGCGACAGGGCCACGAACGCCAGGTCGGCATTGCCGGTGGCGGCAAACTGCCAGGTCTGGGTGATGTCTTCGCCGATCACGATGCGATGTTCCTGGTTGAGCCGGTCCCACAACCCAAGTTGCGTCAGCACCTGCTTTGCGGCCGTGCCATAGGGCGCTGTCTGCGGGTTGGCGACGCCGATGAAGTGATAGCTCGGTGCCTTCAGGATCTTGCCATCGCTGTCGACCAGGTCCGGCTTGGGACTCCACAGCACCAGCGAGCCCACTGCATATATGAAGCGGCTGTCCGGAACGGACAACCCCTCGCGTTCGAGCTGCCGCGGCTTATCCGTGTCCGCCGACAGGAACACATCGAATGGCGCGCCCTGCTTGATCTGGGTGTAGAGCTGGCCCGACGACCCTGAACTGATGATGAGTTTGTTGCCGCTTGCCTGTTCGAACATGGGCGCGAGCTTCTGCAGCGGCGCCGTGAAGTTGGCCGCCACGGCCACGTGCAGTTCCGCGGGCGGCGCCGGCAGCGCGGTCGTGACACCCGCGCCCAGCAGCGCGAACAGTGCGAAAGCAATTCTACGCATGCTCGAAGCCTATCCTTGGCCTGCGATTTTGCAAGCCGAGACTGACACGGTGTCGCGCCTTTGCGGAAACGGCCGCGACATATCGCCATGCTAGAGTCAAACCTCCCTTTGGAGATCGGTCATGAGCTTCAGCTTGCCTCCGTTGCCTTTTGCTCCCGGTGCCCTGGCCGCTCGTGGCATGTGCCAGGAGACACTCGAACTTCATCACGGCAAACATCACGCTGCCTATGTGACGGCGCTGAACGGGCTGGTGGAAAAAAACGAGTCCCTCAAGGGCAAATCGCTGGAGGAAATCATCCGCCTGTCCTATGGACGCGAGGATCTGCAGCCGGTCTTCAACAATGCCGGCCAGCATTGGAATCACAGCGTGTTCTGGGAATCCCTGTCGCCGACCGGCGGCGGCATCCCCAGTTCGCTCGAGAAGAAACTCGGCGAGGACTTCGGCAGCGTCGATAAGTTCAAGGAGCAGTTCAAGGCTGCCGCCGTGGGCCAGTTCGGCTCGGGCTGGGCCTGGCTGGTGCTGCCACGCGACGGTAAGCTCAAGATCACCAAGTCATCCAACGCCGGTACGCCGGTTGCAACGGCCGAGGGCAAGGTGCTGCTGGCGCTCGATGTCTGGGAGCACGCCTACTACGTGGACTTCCGCAATCGCCGCCCCGATTTCATCGATAACTTCCTCAACAAACTTGCCAACTACGAGACCGCGACCGCAAAACTGCAGCAGACCTGATCGGCCGCTGCCCTCTGGCATCGCGATTGCAATATCCATATCGCGGATTGCTGCGGCTGAGCACTGGACTCATGGGAATCAGCCAGTTGTAAGCACTCCGTGGACCGCTTGAGGTTCGGCCATGCGGCAAGCGATTGCCGCAGCCGGTGCCACAGGCGGCAGTAACTCGCCGGTACGGCAGCGATTTGCAGGAGAAGGCAATAATGATCGGCAGTATTTCGGGAGCCAACGCCTTGTTGAGCCAGCTTCTAAATCCTGGCTCCAGCAGCACGAATCCGCTCAGCGCCACCCCGAACGCCTCCAGCGGCAGTTCGGGTGTCAGCGCCAGCGGTTCCACCGCCGCGCAGGATCTTCAGAGCTTCATGTCGGCGCTGATCCAGGAGCTGCGCCAGTCGGGCGCGGCTGCGACCGGCACCGCAGGCACCGCAGGTACGGCAGCTACCGGCGCCGCCAGCGGCGGCGCCAGCGTCGCTGCGGCGGGTGCGCGTCATGGCCATGGCGGTCACGGTCACGGCGGACATTCACAGGTGTCCAACCAGCTCGAATCGCTGCTGCAGCAGCTCGGCAGTCCGAGCGCCACCGCCAGCGCGACCGGCAGCGTCACGAGCCTCACATCGGCGAACAGCGGCTCGCAGACCGCTTCGAATCTGCAGGCGTCCTTTCAGCGCCTGATGCAGGACGTATCTTCGACGCAGAAGCCGCGCGGGATGATGCACGCCACGGCCTGAGAGCGACGCGCCCGGACTACGCCATCCGGGACTACGCCATATAGCGGGCTTCGCCGCGTCGTATAATCGGGTTCTCCAGGGAGGGAACCGACGATGCGGCGCCGCTGCCATTGGTTCGGCATTCTGCCGGTTTTGATTCTGGCCGCGTGCGCGCGCGAGCCCAGCTCCAACGACTGGGCCCGGGGGGCGCAGCTTTTCGACGGTCTCGGCAACTTTCACCGCCAGATCAGCACCCCCTCGCCGCAGGCGCAGCAATATTTCGATCAGGGCATGCGGTTGATGTGGGCATTCAACCACGATGAATCCTCGCGATCGTTCGCACGCGCGGCGCAACTTGATCCGAAGTGCGCCATCTGTCTGTGGGGTGTCGCACTCACCGTTGGGCCGAACTACAACATGCCGATGATGGCCGAAGCACGCGCCAGGGTCGCGTACGACAGCCTGGCGTGCGCGCAAAGACTGCTGGATGGCGCCAGTGCGCCGGAACGCGCGCTGATCGGGGCGCTCAAAGCGCGTTACCCGCAGCCAGCCGCACTGGATCCCTCCAATGAGGGCCCGGTGCTTCAGGCATATTCAAAGGCCATGCAGCGCGTCGCCGCGCAGTTCCCGCGCGACGATGACATCCAGACGATGTACGCCGAGTCGCTGATGAATCTCAACGCCTGGAAGTTATGGTCATCGGACGGCAAGCCGGCGCCTGGTACGGAAGAAATCGTCCGCACGCTCGAGACCGTCATGGCGCGCAATCCTGCGCACCCAGGTGCCAATCACTACTACGTTCACGCCATCGAAGCGTCGCCGCACCCCGAAAAAGCCGTTGCGGCCGCCGAGCGGCTGCGCGGCATGATGCCGGCCGCCGGGCATCTCGAGCATATGCCCGCGCACATCATGCAGCGCGTGGGCCGTTACGAGGACGCGGCCGAGGCCAATCGCAAGGGTGCCGCCGCGGATCAAACCTATCTGGGCAAGACAAAGCCGCTCGACTACTACGGCATGTACGTGGCTCATAACTATCAGTTTCTCGCCTACTCCACGGCCATGGAGGGGCGTCGCGCCGAGACGCTGGAGGCGATGAAACAGATGCGTGCGGCCTTTCCCGAGGATTTGATGCTGGCCATGCCCGGCCCCGATTGGTATGGCGCAGAACCCTATCTTGCGATGGTGCGCTTTGGACTGTGGGACCAGGTGCTGGCAGAGCCGCGTCCCAATCCCGCGCTCAAATCCCTTACCGGCGCCTATCTGTTCGCCTCGGCCATGGCACTTGCGGCCACCAACCGGGTCGCGCAAGCCACGCAGCGTCTGGAGGAGCTCAACGCGCTGCGCGCCGCGCTGCCGGCCGATGCCACTGCGGGGTTCAACGCTGCCGCCGACGTGCTGCGTCTGGCCGCAACGATCGCGAAATCGCAGATCGAGCGCGCTCAGCGTCATCCCGATGCCGCCATCGCCACGCTGACTGAAGCGGTGGCGCTCGAGGATAAGCTTGGCTATGACGAGCCGGCCGACTGGTTCTTTCCGGTGCGGCATCTGCTCGGTGCCGAGCTCCTGAGGGCGGGGAAAAACACGCTGGCGGAAAGCGTCTATCGAGAGGACCTGCGGCGCAATCCCGGCAACGGCTGGTCGCTGTTTGGACTGGCGCAGGCACTGCGCGCCCAGGGTAAGTCGGGCGAGGCCGCGGCCACCGACGCGCTGTTCCGCGAGGCCTGGAAGCACGCCGACGTCACGCTGACCGCCTCCGCTCTGTAGCGCCGCGGCCGACGCGTCGAAGTCACGCGCGCGTCATGTCATCATGATTGCCTATGGACACCCGCTGCGGTTGGGGCCTACGCTCGCCGCCGCTGTTACGAGGCTTACCCGATGCAGTCCAAACCCGTCGATGCGGAATTGCTCCAGCGGATGGACGCCTATTGGCGCGCCGCCAACTACCTGTCCGTCGGCCAGATCTACCTGTACGACAACCCGCTGCTGCGCGAGCCGCTCAAGCTCGAGCACATCAAGCGCTTGCTGCTGGGGCACTGGGGCACGACACCGGGGCAGAATTTCATCTATGTGCACCTGAATCGCCTGATCCGGCAGTACGACCTCAACATGATCTACATGTCGGGGCCGGGGCATGGCGGTCCCGCACTGGTGGGCAATGTCTATCTCGAGGGCACCTACAGCGAGATTTATCCCCATATCTCGCGCGATGAGGCCGGACTGCGCAAGCTGTTCCGTCAATTCTCCTTTCCGGGTGGCATCCCGAGCCATGTCTCGCCCGAGTGCCCGGGTTCGATCCACGAGGGTGGGGAGCTCGGCTATTCCATGAGCCACGCCTTCGGCGCGGTGTTCGACAATCCGGATCTGCTCGTTGCCTGCATCATCGGCGATGGCGAAGCCGAGACCGGACCCCTGGCCACCTCCTGGCATTCCAACAAATTCCTCGATCCCGTCGGCGATGGTGCGGTGCTGCCGATCCTGCATCTGAATGGCTACAAGATCGCCAATCCCACCATCCTCGCCCGTATTCCCCGCGCCGAGCTGGCTGCGCTGCTCAGGGGCTACGGCTGGACGCCTTACTTCGTCGAGGGCAGTGCCCCTGCGGCGATGCATCGGGCCATGGCCGATACGCTCGACAAGGTCATTGGCCAGATCCGGGAAATCCAGCAGGCTGCGCGCACCCAGGGCAAGACCGAGCGGCCGCGCTGGCCCATGATCGTGCTGCGCTCGCCCAAGGGCTGGACCGGCCCTAAACGCGTGGATGGCAAGCCCAACGAGGG
>Ga0182016_10001040_pt1 | contig 34051 bp, 26 predicted proteins | sample 712S2MmetaG_FD_120491 | JGI IMG/M metagenome (GOLD analysis project Ga0182016, IMG submission 120491) | Permafrost microbial communities from Stordalen Mire, Sweden - 712S2M metaG | ecosystem: Environmental > Terrestrial > Soil > Wetlands > Permafrost | place: Sweden: Stordalen | collected...
ACTCCGAGGCGCAGAGCACCATAGCGGCCAGAAAATAATACGTCTTGAGCGTTCTTTTAAATTGCATGATAGAGTACATAGCTCCGGTGAGCAAGCACATGCACAAGACAACGTCGGACAGAATTCGTGAATAGCTCCAAACAAAGGTGCAGAACGCAGAGGCCATGGACGACGCAAGCGCCGCCGTAATGGACTGTCTAAAGCCTACTCGAAGCAATGTATAGAACAGTGCAATTGCAAGAGAACAGTAGACTGCCGGCATGAGATTAGCCAGGAAGCTCGTCACGAAGCCGATCCTGCGCGTATCATACCTGTTCGCCAATGCCTTTTCCAAAACTACATTCAGGCCAGCGACAGGAAGCAGAAAAAGCGTATTCCCAATTTCATGAGATGCATAGGTTCGTCCGTTTGGAGCAACTGTATAGACTCCCTGGCGGGGCTGCGAGAAGCTGATCGATCCTTGAGTCCATATTTGATAAGCTACTGCGTAATCGTAGGATCCCTCCGATGTGTCGTACCCTGCCGAGGTAAGTAGGAATACCGAAAAGAAGAAACCTAGTATGAGGGGAAACTCGGCGTGCCTGATAGCCGGGGCGAATGTTCCCTGATTCTGGTGCTGCCGGTCGTTCATATTCTCCTCACTTAAGATATTTTGTTCAGCGCTTTCACTCTCGGGTTTCGGTCTGATTTTGGCTAAGCGTGTTACCGCTGCAAATCTGCATATTCGGTGAGGATCGAGTTACGTACTGCGTAAAGCATGTGCGACGTCTTGCCGAAGCTAATCTGGTGAGTGCCCCAGTTAATTAAAATTGCGACAAGGTCGTGCAAGCAATATGCGCCTGGGTGGTATTCCACGGCGAAAGAGTCGACCTTCGAAGGATCCGATAGGCTGGCGAGAATACGATATTCGGCGCCTTCGCAGTCAATCTTGCAGAGCCTAATCCTTCCGGGAAGTCCGTCGAGAACCGAATCTATGCCGATCGTATCGACTTCTATCTTTTTCAGGATATTCTCTGGGATTGAAGCCACCTGAGCTGCAACGATTGTGTTACCGCCCCCTCCTAGGTAATCTGAACACCAGAGCAATTCTCTTTCAGCCCATGAAGCGACAGCAGCCTGTGAAAGCTCAACCTGGGACGAAAAACCGTTTCGTTCGATATTGTCTTGCAACCTCGCGAAGCTCTCCGGAAACGGTTCGTATGCATACACCTTCGCGCCTTTCGAAGCTGCGTAGCATGAAAAGAATCCCTGATTGGCGCCAATGTCGATAACAAAATCACCAGGACGCAGAGGACAGCCTGGGACGTCGTAATCGCGGCTATACCAGGTTTCCCCGAACATGTGCGACGACTTGACAGCGGCGGAGACTCTAACCCCCGTCCTGCGGTCGGAAATTGTCATCAAACCTGTTTTGCAAAAGGTGCGCTTGAGCACGACATGAACCGGGTTGCCGTACCTCACTAAACCATTCAATAGTTCGATAATGCGATTAAGTGGCATTAACAGATCCTGCATGTTTAGATTCCAATGCTGGCGCCTCTGTGACTAGAGCCTGTTATTAACTTTGCGCCCGTAAACCCAATAGAATCAGCGCGTATTTTGCGAAGTGACCGGGATCCTGAGAAATCCTGCAAAGCATCCCGCGTCAGATCTCACGAACTGCGCGTTTTGCGCGGGCTTTGAGCATTCGGGCAACACGTGCCGCCCCTCAAAGTCAATAACAAGCTCTAGGTCCGACACTCATTTCGATGCTGTTTCGGATAACTGCACGCCCGATAGAAGTTTTACACTCTCTCCGACTGGCTCGCTCTCGACAAATGTGTGACGCCTCTTCATTTTCAAAAACGGTAGCTCGAAGAAGTGATAGGAGATCGCGGCCATCATTATACTCAGTCCGAGGGTCACCGCAGCCTTCAGGGGTAGCATGGGACTTACAATGGATGGCAGATGGCCGATCAGAAGGCGATTCGCGACGTAAAGAGCAAACAAATGGTAGACATAGAGGCCGAATGAAATACGGCCGAGATATACGGCCCAGCCCGGGAGCAACTTTGGATTTAGGCCCAGAAAGGCCATCAGAATAAGGACAGACCCCAAAGCACCCAGCGCATACCCTCCGATCAACGATAGACTTCCAGGGTTATCGCCAGAGTAGCTGAAATCGTTGTGAAGCCAGAAACATGCCGCAAACCAGCCCAAAAAGGCGCAGGCCGCGAATAATAGCCTTTGCCACATAATCAATCTCGGTAATCTACTCTTCAACAGCAGGCATAACAGGATGCCGCAGGCAAAGCATTCAAACTGCACAAAGGAGTTGAACCAGATGGGTTTATAACCGGTACGAAGTCTACCCAGGAAGAAAAGCCAGAAGTTGGCAACGAGAATGAGCATCCAGCAGAAAGCGTAGAGCGACTTGCGGGTGAGGTATTTTATGATCCACGGGGCAAATAGATAGAACTGTTCCTCGATAGAGATGCTCCAGAGCACACCGGCTGGATTGTTAAATGCGCTTCGTGTCATCAGACACCAGGCCCCCATAAAAATGGCAAACCACCCCATTTTGAGAGCAGATGCGGGATCGCCGCCGGGCAGAAATGCGGCGGCCTCGCCTAAGATCAAGCCGAGGTAATAAAGAGGCCAGATACGAAGGATGCGGCGAATATAGAACTGTCTTACACCAACATCACCGTTAACCGTACGCTCGCGAAGCAGTAGTTCGCAGATAAGAAACGCGCTGAGAGTAAAAAAGAGACTGAGACCGAATTTGCACGCACTCGATGCTGCGTAGATAGCTGGCGCAAGCCCCCTCAACGTGGAATCTACACGCGGATCCGAGTGACTCGGAAGCGTATGTTCGGCAAATACGAGCAAGAACGCAAGGAAACGAACAACATCAAGTTCCGGGCGATAGTAACGTTGCAGGGAGGGCTTCGAGGTAACGATAGAGTCTTGCATTCTGTCTTTTAACTCTTCCTCCCAAGACCCTGTGTTTGACGTTCTTCCTCGGTTTTGCGCCGTCGCAAGATCGGTTCATTTGATTAGAGCTTTTGCAACTGTCTTATTCTTTCGTCTCATAGTCTTTTCACATTATTTGCCTGTCGGGAATCGATAACGCTTGCGGCTTTCAGCTCAAATGCGGGTCGGAGATGCGCATCGCGTGCTCCTCGTTCTGCGCGGTACTAGGGGTTGGGTAAGGGATGTCGTCTCTTCCCGGTGACGCCGGCGGAGCCAGCCTGTGTCCCAGTCTGATCAGGGGACGCTCAAGCAGATGATAGCTAGCGATCGCAATACCCAGCGTCGCGGCATACCGCAGGGACGTCCTCTGGAGTATACCCAAGGGAAATCCGATATTGGAATGAACTGAAAAGAAGAGTTCCTGCCAGATATAGAGGCTGTACGATATGCGGCCGAGATATTTGACAGGTGCCCACTCCAAGGCCAACGCCAGGCACCCGTCCGGATTCAATACTGCGCCAAGAACCGTCATCGGCAAGAGCAGCGTAACAAGAGTCATCTGCCAAAATGAACCCTGCCACTTGGTATACAGGATTATGACGGCAATCAAAGGCAAGGGCCAGAACCGCAGCCATTTTTTGATCTTCGCCCTTAGGTAAGTTGGTTGCGCCAGAATCGCGAAAACAGCGGCGATCAGGAGCCCATCCAACCGAATATCCGTATGAAACAGCACCTCATTCCAAGGTCTATATTCCAGCACCTGAAACCGGTGAACCGCAACAATCAGCGACAACCCAAGCAGTACCGGCACGCGCAAACCCTTTCGGGTAAGCACTAGCACGGCAGGCAGGATCAGGTAGAAATGCTCCTCCACGGCGAGCGACCAAAAATGGCCTATGTAATACGAGTCCGGCCCCATCTTTCCAAACAGCGACGTGTAGTTGCGCAGGAAGAGAGCCGTGCCGAGCCACTCGCGCCAGCCGATATGAAGCACGCCTATTGAGATGAGAATGGCGACCGCGCCGAGAAACGCGAAGGCTGGAGGAAGGATCCGAAAGGCGCGGCGAATATAAAAGTTTCGCAAAGAAATGCGGCCGAAGACTTTCTCTTCCTCAAGCAGCCTCGAGCAGATGAGCAGGCCGCTGATAGCGAAGAACAGGTCGACCCCGCTCCACCCCCCATGCAGAAACAGCCATTCAGTGCTGAACGGTCCAACTGAATACAGAGTGTCGTGCTGGATGATTACGGCAAGAATCGCAATTGCTCTCCACCCATCGAGGGTAGGAAGATAGCCTGTTTTCCGGCCCAAGCCTGCTGGGGGGGCTCCGACTGTCGCTCTTCCCTGCATAGTCAAGGCAACTCCAAGACAAGCCGGGTTCTATGCCCTCTTTTTGTTGCGGTGCAGTGGCTTTCCGCAATGGAGACATTTCGCTTCTGGGCGCAACCTTGAGCTGGGCACAAGTGTGCTAGTAGCTCTCGTCTTAATGGACCTTGCGGCTCAAACCGAATCGCAATTCTCAAGGACGTACTCTGGGATGCAACCGATCCGGGTGTAGAGTCAGAACCAACTCCAGTTCAGGTGGAACCGCGGCTCTTCTCAGTGCGGCCAGTGAGAATCCCAGTCCAACCACGAAAAAACCCTGAACCGTCGGCTGTTCAAGCGTGCCGAATGCCAGCACAGGAAAGAGCGACGGAACGAGGAACCAAGCGAGCGGCTCGTGCTCGCGCACTCTTGAAAGCGCCTTGCCAGTAATCATAATTGCGAGCATGAATCGGAATATCATGAAGGAGAAGCCAAATAGCGGTCCGAACTCATAGAGAACTCGCCCAAACTCTCCTTCGCCTAACAGAAACTGCGTCCTGCCCGTCAGCAGAGTTGCCGCAGCATTGCTCCCAAAGCCCATCCCGGCGCCGAACCATTGATCTGAGCCAACGCTGTATTCAATCGCCTGCACAATCGGGTTGGTTATACGCGCTCCAATTGTAAGCTGCGTACTCCCTTCGGCGCCCGATGCGTTGGTGAGACGTTCTTGAAAGGTGCTAGTCGACTCGGCAATAATGGGCAACTGAGAAACCAAGCCGGCCACAATGATCAGCGCAGCAATGGCTTTGAGCGCTGAGGCAAGCTGAGATACTCCAAACATTGCGGCCGAGGCCACGCTTGCTAGTACCGCTATCAACAAGACAACTAGCGCGCGACTTCCGGTAACCGGGATCGCAACAAGAAGAGCAAAGGACGCGGAATATATAAGCCATCTCTTCGCAAACTTGCCGTCGACGATGGCGAAGAAGATAAATGCAGCGGCTAAGGGAAGAAAACTCGTGGGACCGGTCACATAGCTGAAGGTAGCTGACGCCCTGACATGCCCGCCCGCATAATCAAGCTGCCTTGCCCCAGTATACGCGCCTACATTTAGCCACGAGTTAGCCGGCGCACGGTATTGCGCAACCTCCAGAGCCGTCAAGGGCAGGAGAAGCCAAAGGATGCAACGCCCAAACTTGTGTAAATCGTCCTGGTCGAGGTTCTCTCCCAGAATGAAGGCAACTGGGAATGGCAGCAGGTAAGAACGCACCCCATAAAGTGCAACAAACCATGGATTCTCGCCGACAACCAACTGGATCGAACACAGGACTAGAATCCCAGCGGCAAGAATTCCAATCACAGAGGACCACTGCCTCGGCCATTTTCGAGTGCGGTAGGCTTCCCAAATGATAAGGATCGCAACCGGGTCGCGAACAAGCAGCAGCGGCGCGGAAAGTTGTGGAAGCACCCATTTGCGCAGCGCTCCTTCAAAAATCAGCAGTAAGAAATACAGCCAGAAGAGCTTTTTCAGCAAGGGCATCCTGGGACTTATATTCGCCGGGCTTTCCGATCTTTTCATTGCCGGGACGCAACTCTCACAGTTTCTGCCCAGATTTCACGATAGTTATCCCAAGGATGTCTCGCCGCAGCAGCCTGCGCATTCCATGACAGATGAGCCAACAACTCGCTATCCCGTTTCAGATCGTTCAGGCGGACGGCAATAGCCTCGGCCGAACACACCGGAACCACAAAGCCCTCCTTTCCATCGCATACAAGATCGCTAGCGCCTACATTCGGTGTAACAATGACGGGCAGCCCGCACGCCAGAGCTTCAGTTACAACCAGGCCGAAAGCTTCGCTGATCGAGGGGAGAACGAGCACATCCGACTGCATCATAACGTCCAAAACCTGATCATGCGGGATGGTCTCAAACCAGCGCCAGCGTTTGCATGCCCTGTCGACAATGGCATTGGGCGCGAAGCGCTGACCGATCAACGTGAGCTCGACATCCGTTCCGAGCATCTCCACGGCCTTCAATAGGTATCCGATTCCCTTGCGTTGGTGAAGAGCGCCGACAAACAAGACCCGTAATGGCCGGCAACGTTTCCGTGCAATTTCCGGCCTGGTGCAGACTGGCGGCGCACCATAAGGCACAACACGTATCTTTTGCTCCGGGACCACGCCAGCCAGGGTTCGGCGCACATACTGGCTTGCCACAATAACGAAGTCCGCAAGTCTTACTTCTTCGTCCTTCTCTCGCATGTGGTCTTCGGAGTCAGACAGTTTCGGTATCAGGGATGCCAGTTCCGGATTGCGCTCTTTCTCATCCTGCAGAAGCTCCCGCTCCCAATACCAATGTCCGCTCGGCAAGTCATAAAGAGCCGCAATTCCCTGTTGCTTTGCCTGTCGGAATGTCTGGAGCGCACCGCCTTCATAGGCGTACACGGCGCCGATTTCGATTTCTCTCAGCCGTCGCGCCACCCTAGCGTCGAAAGAGCGGTACATTCCGATGACCGAGAATGGGCGCTCGCCAGAGGAGAGGAGGCTTTCCAATAGCGACGATCTGACCCCCAGGCGAATCAGCTCTTTCCACGGGACGCATTTCACGCGCTCTCTTGGCGCATTCTCGAAGGCTCGCCTCGCCAACTGGTTCCGCAAGCTTGGCGGCAGCACCCAATTCCATCTGGACTGCGGATTCCACGCCACGGTGGTCCAGAACTCGGCCAGCATCTCCCGCTCAACGAGACTGCGCAGTGCATTTCGAACATTTTGATTCCCTGTGGGGTGGGACATCAGTACTGCTGGCCAGTTTCCTCTCTTGCCGCCTGCGCTGTGTCCGGTTTTATCGCCGCAGGAGGCCGCCATCAGCAACTTACCTTCCTCAACGGTTCATATTTCCAGCCTAAGAACCAGCGGCTCTTGCAGACGCGCACTCTTCCGCCTCTGTCCCGGTCGCGCGATGAACCAAAAGTCGCGCGTAGGTCGCGGCGTGGACATTCAGCCTATGGCCCGAGTACCAATCCCAGGCTGCTTCGCTGTAGCTATCCAGTCCCGCTGCGAGGGCTGCCGCCGTTGTCCGTGGACTTATAAGATGGACACCGTCCCGTAGCCCGTCGGTCTCCCGAGGGAAGGATTCCGCAAGAATAGGGATTGTCCCGTGCGCGCACAGGCCGGCGAAAATTCCTGACTTTGCCAGACAAAACGATGGATGCGGAACAAATCCGAACTTCACCTGTGCGATAACATTTCCGAGATCCCTGGCAGCCATCGCTCCAACGCGCCTCACTGCAATGCCGTGCAGCTTAGAAGGAGCATTGCATTCCGAGCCGATGTCCATAATCTCCTCGATCTCGAGAGCTTTCAACATCTCTCCGAGAACCGATAAACGCTTATAAGATTTTTGCCGGGTTCCCGGCAGCCCAAATACCACCATTGCCGGCCTTCTGGCAGACACAGACAAGATTTCCTGGCTCTCTCCAACGTTGGAAAACACGGGCAAACGATAAATGCCAGGAGAAGTGTCCTGCAGGGCATCGAGTTCCAACAGACTTGAGTGACGGCTCAGATTGGTCGCAACCAGATCGCATTCCCGTGCAATTCCGCGAGCCACTCGCCTTTGGCGGTGCGTGTACCAAAAGGCGGATGTCCACGGCATTCCGCTCGCGGACAATTCATGGAAGTAGACTCCGATGCGGAATTGCCCGTTCCTACGGACGCGCTGAAGCGCATCGAAAAGAGCTACCGGCGCTCCATCCATCGAGTAACCATATCCACTGTACTGAACGAGAACCGCTCCCGGTTGGCCGTTACCTAGTTCTGTGCAGGCATCTAAAAGTTCGTGAGGCCTGCAATGGACTCTTGGAAACGGGGCGTCGCATGGTTCGGTCGAGTTCAACACGACGAATGCAGTGCCAATCCCAAACTCGGCTTCGAGCTCCTGTGCCAGCAAGATTGCATGATCGCTGACGCCGCACTCCGCGGGTCTCAGTTGAGGAACAACTTGTATCAGCAGTCGATTGGCGGCGGGCATATCAGCATCCGGGGAGTCGCGGGCAAGCAAGCCTCAGTCCCGGTAACCTTGCATAACAGTCGTCATGAGCAGCCATCGCTTTTTCAGTGAGCCGCCAGGATTCGAGAGTAACGGGCTGCCGAGAAGCAGTGCCGCAAACTCCAAAATGTGACGAGCGAGCAGACCCAGCTTCAACAGAGAAGACCACACCTGGAGGTGTCTTTGAAGCAGACGCAGCCGAGCGCGATGAAAATCCAGTACGCGTCTTGAAGACCATTCGGAAGCCTGGTTCTCATTGTCGTGGACTACGCCCTTCAACTCAATGACCGCCATCTTCCAGCCACTTCGCCGTGCTCGCCAGCACCAATCCAGATCGGAGTCTGAAAAGGGAAAGGATTCGGCATCGAACCCGCCGGTTTCATCCCAAGTGGTTCGCTTGATCAGCAGTGGACTCGTAAAAACCGCATCGCATGTTCCCCAACGATGGCCTTCAAAGAGCGGCTCCGTGGTCATTCGCGGCTGATCGAGGCCGAACATTGAGCTCAATTGCTGGCCCATGAGAAACTGCAAAACAGACGGAAACGAACATCCAAAACCCGCAGGCTCGCCCGAGCACCTTGTGACCGTGAAGCCGGCCGCGCCGATCCGAGCATGAAGATCCAGCAGCCTCAAGGCCAGAGCGATCGGCTTGCCTCCCGAGATCCGATTGTCCGTCTCGAAAAGAAACAGCCATTGCAGTTCGGGGTATCTTAGGATGGCATGACGGCAACCTGAATTCACCCCGGCGGCGAACGAAGTGTCCTCTCCAGGAGCCGGCGACAGAACACAAATCTCAGGGCCGGCAGAGGAAGATCGATAGGTTCGCAGCCACTCCGCGCTCCCGTCGCTCGATCCAGCTTCAAAAACAACAATCGCGGCGCCAAACGGAAGTTCCTTCAACGTAAGAGTGAGCGAAGACAATGAAGCCTCGAGAAGCGCTCGCCTGTTGAAAGAGTTTACAACTGCAACAAGCCTGACTGGTTGGGAGACGCTGTCCCACAGTTCCGGCATTGCGCTCCGTCGATCCTGCATTGAGACTGTCCCTGTCATGTCAGGGCAGAATGGCGAACACGTCTTAGCCAGAGGCTCAGAAGAACCCTCGTTGGTCTTGTCCTGTTCGATTCCGCCTCGGATGCGGCGCCCGTAATGGTTACTAGTACGCGGTCCGGTAAATCAAGACGCTGGTGCCAATGTTGAGGGAGGAAGATATGGCTTGTTCGATAGCAAGCTTGCCAGTACTAGTAGGAACGAAAAGAACATCGCCGTCTTTCAGGGCCACATCGGGCGCCTTGCCCTTGTAAATCTGATTGACGGCAAGGACTATGTCTTCCTTCCGGCCGCCTTCAAGAGTGCGCACGAGGTGCACTCGATTCAAGGCGGCTGCATGGCCGCCGCCCCCGGCCAGCGCCATCGCTGTCTCCACCGATAAGGTTCGGCGACCATCCAGAACGTAGCCTCCGGAACGATTTACGTTGCCAAGCACATAAACGATTCCGGCTCTGGGAACCGTAATTGTATCGCCTGGGAATATCTGGACTCGCGGTATAACCGGTGTAAGAGCCTCTGGGTTATAGTCGACCGTGATCGGATGGTCTGGATCGCCTCTTCGGGTAATAATCACTTTTGAGGATGCCGTCGGCGTTACACCGCCGGCTGCAATCATCACATCGTTGAACATGCGAACACCAAGGGCGGGGTAAAGACCGCCGGACTTCACCTCTCCGGTAACCATGATTCCCTGTGTCGCATACTCCGAGATGAAAACCGAGGCGTGCGCCTTTGAAGGCTTAACAATATCGGCGGCCACGTAGCGCTGCTCGATAGTTGTCCCGGCCTCTTCAGCGGTTTCGCCCTCCACATGAACCGGACCGAGCAAAGGAATGCCGATGTCGCCTTTCTCATTTACTCGAAAGCGGCCGGAGAGATCCGGGCTATCGAAGACACTGATTTCAAGCAGATCGCCGGAACCAATCCTGAGGGGCGGCGCCGTAATTGGCGGCCCCTCGCCCGATTGTTGGGCAAGGCCGGCACTCGTCTGGACGAAAAGAAGTGCCGTAATGGCCGCCGCGAATGCGATTGTCTTCGCCATGTTACTCACCCTTTTCCTCATCTTCATGCCCATAGGCGATATCCGAGTCAGCACGCGGATTTCGATAGCCATACCCGTAGTTGTAGCCGTACATGCCGTAGCGATACGTGTAAAAGTTCTCTAGCCTCATATCCACATCGTTGACGACCACACCGGCAATCGGCGCATTGATCCGCCACAGCAAATCCCGTGCGCGGATCAATGCCCGCTTGCGGGTCATGCCCGCGCGCGCCACCAGAATAACCGTATCCGCAAGCGCGGCCATCGCCTGCGTGTCGCTCACTGCCAGCACCGGGGCAGTATCTATTACGACGCGGTCGAACTCAAGCGCCCACTGTCTCAACTGCTCTCCCATGCGATTGGAAGAAAGCATCTCGGCAGGATTGGGAGGCCGCGGTCCAGTCGGCAAAACCCGCAGCATCGGCAGGTCCGGCAGCGGACTGGCCAATTCGCGAATAGCGGCCGGTTGCGTGAGCACGCTTGACAGCCCGAAACTTCTGTCGTCAAGGTTAAACACTCGGTCGAGGCTGCCACGCCGAAGGTCGGCATCCACAAGGAGTACGCGCTCGCCCCGCTGGGCGAATGCAATCGCGGTATTGACAGTCGTTGTAGTTTTCCCCTCGCCGGGAAAGGCACTGGTTACTACGATCACGCGCGGTGGTCGATCGATAGAAGACAGGAGCAGAGAGCTGCGCAGCCCCCGATAAGCCTCGGCGGCATGCGATTTGGGACTGTAAAGCGCGACCAGTTGCTGCATGTGGGAACCCGTAGCGGCCGGTTCCACTGGCCCTTTACGTTTCCGCTTGCCGTTATCGGTCGAAATGTGAGGGATCGTCGCCAGCGATGCCAGCGTCGACACGTTCTCTACCTCTTCCGACGTTTGCAGTGTATCGTCGACCGATTCGATCATATAAGCAACGACGGTGCCGCAAAGCAGTCCGCCAATGAGCCCGAGAAGGAGACTCAGCGATTTCCTCGGCGCTACCGGTACTACAGGAACACTCGCGCGATCGACAACCGTGATGTTCGTGGCCGACAGGCCGGCCGTAACGCTTGCTTCCTTCAGCCTCATCTGCAAAGCGTCGTACAGATCCCTGTTAAGTTCCGCTTCGTGGCGGAGAATCGCATATTGGGCCTCATCTTCGTTCAGGCGATAAGCATCTTCCTTCTGCGCTTCCAGGCGCTTTTGCAGCATCTCCTCCAGGCGATGCGCGCCTGCGTACTCATCGCGTACCTGGCGCCTGGCAAGAACAACTTCGTTGTTGATGCCGGCCTGCACCTTGTCAATCTGAGCCTTCAGATCCTGCATCTTGGGATAGTGTTCGCCATATCTTGAGGCCAGTTCGGCGCGCTGGGTTTGAAGCGTGCTGAGCTGGCTGCGCAGGCCCGCCAATTCAGGATTGTCTCCCATCAGCGCCACCAGATCGGCATCCTGCGACTCTAACTCGCGCATCCGCGCTTCCTTGATGATCCGGTCCGCTTCGGCGCTCTCCAGGTCAGAGCTGATCTGCGCCAAATTCTGCATCGTCAGATTCGAGGTCTCGTCCGTACCCACGATGTTGTGCTGCTTTTGATAGTCGGCGAGCTGTCGTTGCGCATCCCCCGCCGCCTGCCTCAGCCCCTCGAGCTGTTGCTGCAGCCAACTGGACACATGCATCGTGCGATCGAATTTCGACCGAAGATCCTCGTCGATATACGTACTTACCAGCTTGTTCACCACATCGGTAGCCAGCTTCGGATCGTTGCTGCGATAGCTGATATCTACCATCTGCGTCGACGGAACGATCTGTACATGTAATCCGCCCTTGATCAGCCCGATCAGAGCAAGACGCTCCCCCGGCGTCATCTCCCCTGATGGGGCGGCTTCGCCGGCCTTGATATCCTTGCTTTCGGCCGCCCGCACCCTGCTGAGTAGATCCAGACTTTGTGCCGTTTGCAGCATCACCGAGTTACTTTGCAGCACCAGTATCTCTGTCTGCAAGGCGCTGCCCGATTCCCCACCGCGTCCCTCTTCATCGACTAAGCTCTGCAAGCCAACGTTGGGAGTAGCATTCGGTTTGATTTCAATGCGCGAAACACTCTCGTAGATCGGCATGGTCCGGAACGCATAGAGAGCAGCCACGGCCAGAAAAACGGCCGTTACGGTGAGGATGATGAAGCTTCGCTTCATCAGGACGCGCCAAACGTCCATCAGCGAGAGCCGCTCTTCCGACGGAACTATCGTCGCCCGATCACGTGCTATCTTGCCGGCTTGTGACTCAGGCTGGGGTTCAAGGGGCATTTATACTCCAAAATTTGCATTTAACCGGTTCATTTTGCCATCGTTGCGCCAACCGCTGGACATGCCAGGAATAAGCGGATGTTATCCGTCGACATGCGCCAGACGTAGGTGGTGATGCGAACTTGTCAAGTGGGATAGAAATTGAAAGCGAAAATTCAGCGATAAAAGCCTAGCTTTGCGCACAAAACACCGCTGCAATTCGGTTGATCTATGTATAGCTGTGTCGATGTTCGGATTCCGAAAAGACTGCAAAAGGCGCAATACGAATTGGAGCAATCTCAACGTAAAATCCCTCATCATCAGCACTTCGCATTGCGGTTGCGCTGCCCAACCTCACTGCCAGCTAAGATGGCCGGGTTTCCGCCCAGCGGGCCGCCAGTTTCCCGACACGGGTACCAGCTTCCGGTATGATTCACAGGTTAGGCGAGTTTCTTTCTCCCCGATAGCGGATTCGTCCGCGCCATCCAATCTTGCGGTTCTACAGAATGCTCAAACTATCTTCTGGATGGACCAACCGAAAACTTTCGAGCATTGCCACCATCGATATTAATTACCTGTATTATTCACGGTCAAGAAAGCATCGTCGATTCTTGCTACTGGCAATGCTTCGCCTTCCTCACTTGGGTAAGGTCTTCCACAACACAGATTGAGTCTACGCCTCCAAGCTCCCGATCTTACAGTGCATGTGCGCCGGAACTGCATTGAAGGCACCCTACTCGAAAGCATGCGCTTTCACACATTGTGTTCGTGCCGATATCGAATTTCGACAAGGATGTGTACTCACTCAACTATATCAGCTAATGCCGGGCCGTCAACTTCTAACGCGAGCAACATTTCGCGATTTCCCAAGTTGAGAGCTTGGAGCACAGGGACAATTCGCCGCACTGCATCTGGCTTACCGCTCATGAGTCAAGCAATTGTGGTTAAGGCTCTTGAAGCGATTGGAATCCGTCACGTCGTTGCCCGCTCATGAGCTGATTACAATCATAATATGTTGTGGTGGAATGACCCTGCTATTGTTAGCTTGTCCCGGTGCCGCGATTGCACGGCCTGACATCTCCACATGTTTCCTCAACAACCCGCTACGCAAGCAGTCGCTTACATCAAGCGTAGACATCAGCCTGTACTGAGAATCGCATCGGTTCGCGGTCCGGCGGGTATACGCAAGAGCGCCGAACATGCAACCGGGCTGCGGCTCGTGATGCGTACGCGAGGCTCGAAACGATCCGCCGTTTCAACGTTCCCTACTCGGAGAGAAGAAATATCGCGTTGATGTTCGCTGTCGCCCGCTTTAAGGCGTATCGTGCGAGAAAACACGCCCGTGCGCGTAAGGCCATAGCGTTCCGTTCCGCCGCGGAAAGATCGTACCAGCGGCGCAGCAGGCGTCCTGTGCCATCCAGAGTATCTTCTTCCACCAATCCTGCGCCGTCGCCGGCAATCTCTGGCCAAATGTTCACCTGATTGCTGGTGAGCACAGGCCGCCCGACAGCGAGGGATTCGACCACCGCGACGCCAAAATTCTCCTGGTGCGACGGCAACACGAGGGCGTCGGCGGCACGAAGCGCGCCCCACTTGATATCTCCGCCGATCAGGCCGGGCCAGAGAACCCTGCCGCCAATGCCGAGTTTTTCGGCCAAGCGTTGAAGTTTCGATTGCATACCCTCCTGATCTGGGCCGGCTATCACCAAGGCCATTTCCGGAACAGAGTCTGCTATCCTCGCAAATGCCTCGATGAGGAGGTCGCAGCCCTTCTTTCCGTGTATCCGGCCAAGGAAAAGCAGATAGCGGCGGCCACGCAGTTCGGGCAGCCTGCCATAGAAGGCCTCGATTTGTCCTGTGGCATCCTCGCCGCGCTCTTCGGGGTCGTTGATCCCTATGGGAACGACCAAGCTGTTCCATTGGCTCGTCCTGAAGCTTGTCTTCGCCAGGTCTCGTTCTATTTCGGTCGTAAAAAAAACCGCGCGCGCATCGTGGAGGACAGCATGCTGCAACGGCCAGTAAAGTAATTTCTTCAAGTGCTTGAGGGGGTACTGCCTGTTAAACCACGGATCGAGCGCGCCGTGGGCGAAAACCCCGTAACGCTTCTTGGCGCGGCGTGCCACAGAGCGAACGGCAAGACCCGGGAACGTCCAGATTCCGTTCACAACAATACCGTCAAAGCGATGAGCGTTGCTCCGAAGCCAGCGCCAAAGACGTGGGGAGAACCCGTAGTTGCCAAGGAAAGTTGGACCAAGAGCATGTACCGGGCACCCAATGCTGTTCAGGAAGGTTTCGCCGGGTTTGTCCAGACAAACTAACTCTATGCCCTCACCCGCTTCGATGTAGGCTCTTACAAGCTGGCGCACGGCCTCTGGAGGGCCGCCAGCCGCCGGCGAAAGACTGTCGATAACGTGGAGTATATGCAGAGAAGACCGCGATGCCCTAAGTGGATTCGATACCAACAGTTTCATGGTAAATCACGGGCTGCGCCCCCCGGTACGCCGGAAGCGGCCAGGACGGCGCGCTCGCCGGCCATACAGCAGAGATCCACGAATGCTTTGACAGCCGCTTGCTGGCTGGAGCCGCCGATCAGAAACAGCCGATGTAGGGAGCGATAGTTGATAACCATGCCGATCAGGGCAAGAATGACGGACTTGGCGCTCGTATTGCGAAGATCGCCTTTTCCCGACCATGGCTCCAGATAGTGGGCAACCACCTCGACCAACTGGCCCAGGTGCTTGCGCAGCATCGGATCGATATCCTCGCCCAGTTCGAGGGCGCTGAACTGGATGAGGCGCAGCAACTCGGGCTTGTGGGTGAGGGTGGCGGCAATCAGTTCGACGGCGCGCTCGAGGGCAGTCCGGCCGTCCGCGGCTTCCGCAATGCGGCCCAGCAGATCGCCTTGGAGCTTCACCTGCCGCAGTTCGGTATCGAGGACGGCGAGATAGAGGTCGCGCTTGCGCGGGTAGTGACGATAGATCGTGACCTCGTTCACGCTTGCCCTGATAGCGATGTCGCGCGTGCTGACGCCGTTATAACCGAGTTTGGCAAACAACTCCGCGGCGCCGAGGAGAATACGCTCTTCCGCGCCGCCCTGCCTGGAATTGGGTTTTTCCGTCATGGCTTCCTTCCCCCGTTCGACCTGTGAACGGATGCAACCTGCTCGCAAAGGGACTGGGAACGTTTTTTCGCGAGGCTTCGCCAGCCTCACTCGGGTGGGGTTTTCCACAACGGCTTCAACCGAAAAAGGAGGAGCATCGGGAAAAGCGGAAGATTCCGTGTTGAAAGCAAGCACTCTCATTCTGCCGATTGTCTGGATTCGATGCAAGGCTGGAGCGCCGCTAGTGACAAGCTAACAGAAATCCGCGGGCAGTCAATGCCTTTTCGTTCGATGACCATTGTAGAAACATTACTTTTGAACAAAGTTGCGCCTGACACTTGCAGCGGCGCCGGAGCGGGTTGCGTCCAGTTGAATTGTGCAACCAGGCCTTGCAGGTTCTTGCAGATGCCCCGCGTCATGTCGGAGAGTCTGGCCGGCGTTGCCGATGGGTGCGCAGCGGCGCTGTTCCATCGCAGGGTGCCGGAAAAACGTGCGCGCTGGGCGACATTTCAGGTGTAAACCGTGTTGGCTGAAGCCTTTGAGCCTTCCCAGGTTCCGAGAGCGGGAGCTGGGACACCCGGCTTCGAGGGCGGTTCAGAAATTATCTGCAAGGTTTTGAAAATAAAGTAGGGGGGTGGGGGTATTAATTTTCTGGTAAACAGGTACGGACCGGGCGCATGCCTGACGGCCGACGGTGAAAGAGTGAAAAGCCGCCGGAAAGGACTTGCTCCATCGATCATTTCCATTGTGCGCCGGCGGGGCATAATTTTGTGTAATGGACAGGGGGAAAAAGATTGTAGTTTCCTAGATCCGGGGAGCGGTATCTGGCGCATTCGGCGCCCGGCATGGGGAAAATTCGTTGACCTGGAACGGCGATCCGTTGGTGGAGCGGTTTTCAGGTTTGCCCACCGCTCGGGCTATTCAACGTGAGGAAAGGCTTTTGTTCTTACACTGTACATCGTTGCTGTGTTAGATTTTTCTGGCGTCGGAATTTCCTCTCAGAACGGTCTCAGCGGATTTGGGCTGGAGCCGAACTTTGATTCCGATTGCTAGGCTCCGTCCATTTCCCCGCAAGACCCGGTATCTCCAGCACAGTTTGAACGGCAAAGAAACTTCCTCGCCGCAGTCTATGCGACTGGCCGGTTTCGATGCCAACGGGTCACCGCTCGGCCGATGTCGAGCCGTTATTTTCGCAGTCATGCTCGGCACACGGCGTCACGTCGAGCAGCTAGACCGATCCATCCTGGAGGATTTCACCATGAGCATGACACAAGGACTTTTTGCACTCGGCAGCAACCTCTATGCCGCATGGAAGGGCGAGGTAGGCGACGACCGGCTCTTCTATGCCGCGTACGACGGCTCGAACTGGAAGAGCGAGAGCTTGCATATCCCCGGCAACAGCAGCGTGGGGCCATCGCTTGCGGCAACCGGCCCCTCGACACTCTATGCGGCCTGGAAGGGCGAGAACGGCGACAGCGACCAGCGGCTTTTCTATGCAGTGTTTGACGGAAGCGCATGGCAGCCCCAGATCCAGATTCAGGGTGTGGCCAGCAGCGTAGGACCTGCTCTGGGCGTGTTGAACGGCGTACTCTACGCCGCCTGGAAAGGTGAAGAAGGCGACAACCAGATCTACTGGTCCTATCTGAATGGTTCCACGTGGGAACCCCAGCAGCCGATTGCCGGCGCAAACAGCCTTGTCGGGCCATCGCTTGCCGAATTCGGCGGCAACCTGTACGCAGGTTATCGGGGAGCCATCAAAGACGAAGGCTTGCATTTCATGATGTACAACGGGAGCATTTGGGAGGACGCGCCTTCGATTCCTGGCAATCCCGGCAGCAGCGTCGGCCCCTCGCTCGCACAGTACGGCGGCTCGCTCTACGCCGCCTGGAAGGGCATCGACGATGACCAGGGAATCTATTACGCCTCGCTGAGCGGAGGCGTTTGGACGGGGCAGACGCAAATCCCCAATATCGGCAGCAGCGTCGGTCCGGCCCTTGCGCAGTTTGGCCCGAAACTCTATGCCATGTGGAAGGGCGAGGGGAACGATCAGAGCCTCTACTACGCCATCTTCGACGGAAGCTGGTCGGGGCAGAATACGCTACCCGGCAATACCGGTCAGGATTCCGTTCCGGTTCCCGAAAGCGGACTAACAGACAACCGCAATTACTGGATCTACAGCAACTGCAATCCAATTACGGGTCTCACGGTCACGATTGAAGTGACGCAGGATTTGGTCTACGAGTCCACGACTAAAGGAGGCGGCAAAGGTTTCAGTTTCCAACTGAATGCATTCTCGCAAGTGGCCGCAAACATTATCGTCGGATGGCAACAGTTCATCTATAACGTAGATACGTCTAACAGCCCGGCCGCGACAAACTTTCACGGCCAATTTGAAACCTGGCCGGGTCAGCCGACCATCAATGGCATCTCCCCTGGCAAGAGCGACCTGATCAACAGTGTCCATTTTCCAACCGTCAATGGTAAGAAACCGGGTGAAGTGGCCACTCTGAATACCAATGGGGTCATTGGGGTTCCGGCGGGCTATCAACTTTCGATTTCTCTGAGAACCGACAATAACTCGAACGTAAACTCCGCGACGTTCACGGTTACCGACCCCAACAGCAATAACGGAAAGCCGTATTCGACAACGATCTCGCCTCTGGGGCTGCAACGGGATCCATCGCTTCCACAGGCGTTGCAGGGGACGATCCAGAAGACCGACTTTGCCCCGATTCTCGCCTTCCAACTGGTACTGGTCGGGCCGGACGAGACCCACGTTCAGCTCTCTTCGGGTGCGGCAAACATCAGCTACACAACCACATCGGCAACGAATCTTTTGTCGGCTGTGAATGCCGCGCCCTCTTGCATCCGCAATGTCACAACCGGGGAAACCGCCAATAGCGTCTACAGCACGATTTCCGCCGGTTCCGGCTCCACGCTCACACAAATGTTCTGGGTGGGCAACTAGAGCTTCTTGGTGTTGTGAGCCAGTCATTTCGCGGCGTTTGCGGCACGGCCAAAGCCGTGCCGTTTCAAAGCCGATAATCATACGAGTTTTTCTTAGAATTTCTAGCGAAATGCACTCAGGAATTGTTTTACGCCCTTGTAGAGAATGGCTGCAATCAGCAACAACGTCAGTTTGTAAGCGAAGAAGCAGGCGGCTGCAAGCAGGATCAGTACCAGCAACTGCATTGGCTGCGCGTAGCGGATGGGCCAGAAAGTCATTCCGTCAAGTTTGCGCTCCGCTTCGGCAGCATCGATGTTGTACCATCGCATGGCAATATCGGGGCTGCTCCCGATCGCTTCTTGCAGCCTCGCCCGGCTTCTCCATGCCGCCTGACGGACAATTACCGCGGGAACGAGGAAAGCCGAAATCACCGCAACCAGCGTGGCAACGATCATCATCGTGTCCTGGAGGTGCAAGTCGCTGCCGAAGTCAAAGAGGGATGGATCGGCGCGAGAGAAGAGCGCGCCGACATCCTCGACAAAGCCGGGGCCCATGTTGTGTGAGATGAGATCGAACATGGAGGTCGAGGACTTGTCGGCCATATAGATATAAAAGAGCCGTGTCATGAAGAATTGAAAGAAGAATGCGATGGATGCCAGCAATACGTTTTCGATGAGCGGTTCAAAGCGTTCGAAACCATACCTGTTGTCGGCCTCTGAAAGGTCTGGGAAGATGCCGGCGCCGGGCTCTGTTTTTGTGTAGTCGAATTTCGTATAGTCGAAGACCCATGCGGCAAAAGTGAAGATCATGATGATGTAGTACAGATAACATGCGATTGCCGCCCCCTGAGAGGTATAGGCGAGGAATCCGAAGATGGCGAGTTTGGGTGGAGTGCTGACGCCCTGCACGATGGCGACGGCATTTTGCCAGCTATGGACCATGGCGCGGCCGAGGCCGAAGGCGGGGCGAAAACAATATACCCAATACATGATCCAACTGACAACGAACCCAATCACTCCCAACGACCAAGCCAGCCAAGCGGATTTCCCGGCCCTGCGCCGCCAGTTCGAAATCAGGTCTGCCGGACTCGCTAGTTCTCCGGCATCATTGCGGACCATGCGGCCGCGCGCCAGTGTGGCGATAACCTGAGGGACGGAAGTGAGCACGGAACTGCTGAAATACAGGGACAACGGAATGAAAAAAGCAAAGGTCAAAGACCAGTTGATCTCATAGATCCAACCGAGGTATTTGGGACCATCCTGAAACTTTGCCAGGCCGAAGGCAAAGCTTAACAGGATCATCAGGGCGCCCCACATAAGGCAGGCAACGAGGGGAACGACAGGCGACATCTCCTCTATGTATCGGACCGCCTTTTCGCCGATTGGAGCCGGCCCAGGCGGCTGGACATTTATAGCATTTGTAACCATGGCCTTTGCGACCTTTCCACCTACTGGATGGATTGACATTTTCGGTTTTCGAGATACGAAAGCGCATCTCGGGCCTTTAGTCCGTTGGGCGCCAGACAGTAATCCGATCGGGACTCGTCTCTGTCCTGAGCTATTGTCTTCAGGAAAAGAAGCTGGCCCTTAATGTGAGTCGAGACATCGATTGTTTCCCAAGCGTCCGTCCCGGCCCTGGCGCGCTTGAGGCTTACCGAACTACCTTTGTAGATCCTTCCGAAGCCCAGGAACAGAGACAGATCATTCTGCATGGCGCCATCGGCGCTGATTAACCGCATCTCCTTCAGGTCCAGCACGAGCGTCCCGCTCATGCCGGCGATTACCCGTTGTTCCAGATTCCACGGCGAGTAACCCGGCTTCGGCTTGAAATCTACTTTCGCCTCACTGCCATTGCGCGCAAGACAGTCAAACTGAACCGATGTGGGCAGGGATGCCAGGAGCGTGTTGATCCGCACAGCATCGTCGCGCATGGCTTTTCTATTGCGATTGAGGAAGCCTGGATCGGCTATCAGGTTATTCAATGAAGTACGCTGTCGATCGTTTTCGCTGCTAGTAAGCGGAATGCCGCCGCGCGAAACGACCCATGTCAGGATTCCATCATCGGTTTCGATCTTGCGGGCCACGACCGGGATCTTGTTCTCGGAGTAGGCGGCTGTGTACATCCATCGCCCCTGCGAAGGGGCCGCGTCCAGTTCGTGGTGGACGATCTGTGAGACAATTTCGGCCGAATCCCCCGGTACACATGATTCGGCCGCGAGAAGCCGCGCGGCGCATAAGGCCGCGACCGCCGCGACGAGGGGATGGCGATAATGCCGACGGGGATTTCGGACAAGGAAAGCCATGGATTTTTGGGAGACCCCGCTCGGGAACCAAGTGCTAAGAAGTGTAACGCAACACGTCTCCGGTGCGACAGAGAAATCTTGTAAGTAGTGACGGCTTTCTCTTTGGCCGGCTGCATGAATCTTCACCGCCGCCCATAGTCAGAATCAATAGGCTTTCAGGTCGACGATTGCTTTGAGTAGAGTTTCGGGCTGGGGGAGGATTGCTTCTTCGAGGATGGGCTGATAGGCGACGAAGGTATCCATCGCGCCGATGCGGCGGACGGGGGCATCGAGCGAGTCGAAGAGCTCTTCGCCGATGCGGGCTGCGATTTCAGCGCCGTAGCCCCAACTGAGCATGTCCTCGTGAGCTACGATGACGCGGCTGGTCTTGCGAACCGAGGTCGCGATGGCCTCCCAATCATAGGGGTTGAGCGTGCGTAGATCGACGATTTCGACCTCGATGCCGTGCTGGCGCTGGGCCTTTTGCGCGGCCTGCAACGCTCTGGGGACGATGGCGCCGTATGTGACCAGCGTGATGTCTGTTCCGGGGCGGACGATTTTGGCCTTGCCGAAGGGGATGGCAAACTCTGGACCCGGATAAGGCGCGCGGTCGTGGGTTTCGCGATAGAGGCGCTTGTGCTCGAGGAACAGTACCGGATCGTCGCAGCGGATGGCCGTGCGCAGCAGGCCGTTGGCATCGAGCGCGTTGGACGGAAAGACTACGCGCAGGCCTGGGATGTGGGTAAAGATGCTCTCGCCCGACTGCGAGTGGTAGATGGAGCCTCCGGTGAGATAGCCGCCGATGGGCGCGCGTATCACTACGGGCGCGGGCCATGCGCCGTTGGAACGCCAGCGCATAACGGCGAGTTCGTTGTGAATCTGGTGCATGGCCGGCCAGATGTAGTCGAAGAATTGAATTTCGACCACCGGCTTCATGCCGCGGATGGCGTAGCCGACGGCGCGGCCCACTATATTGGCCTCAGCCAGCGGCGAGTTGAAGACGCGCTCGGAACCAAACTCGGTTTGCAGGCCGGCGGTGAGCTTGAAGACGCCGCCTTTGCCCTTGACCTCGGAGAGCGCCTCGGCGCGGCTGGCGTCGGCCACGTCTTCGCCATAGACGACGATGCGCGGATCGCGGCGCATCTCGTCGTGGAGGCAGGCGTTGATAAGGTCAGCCATGGTGCGCGGATCGCTTCCCTTTTCGCCGCCGGCTTTTCCGCCGCCGACTGAGCCGGGCGCCTCGACATGCTCTTGGGCGAAGGCGGAGCTGGCGGGGTCGAGATCTTCGGAGTAGACGTGCTGGGCGACGCCGGCTATCTCGGGCAGCGGGGCGGTCAGCGCGCGGGTGGCGGCCTCGGCGGCCTCGGTTTGCAGGCGGTGCTCCAGCGCGTTGATCTCGTCCTCGGTGAGGATGCCCTCGCGCAGGAGACGCATCTGCATTTTCGCCAGCGGGTCGCGCATGGCGTCGGCCTCGCGCTCGGCCGCCGAGCGGTAGAGGCTGTCATCCTCAGAGAAGGAGTGGGAGTAAAGGCGGATGCAGTGGCCGTGAACAAACGCAGGGCCATGGCCCGCACGGCAATGAGCGGCAGCAGCCTGAAAAGCACGCAGGCAGGCCTCTGGATCGGTGCCGTCCACCTCGGCAAAGTGAAAGTTGGGGAAGTTAGCGACCAGCCTGGAAATGTTCGCGCCCGGCGTATTTACCTCGACGGGAGTGCTGATGGCATAGCCGTTGTCTTCGACGCAGAAAACGACCGGCAGCTTCTGATTGGAAGCGGTGTTGAGCGCCTCCCAGAATTCGCCCTGTGAGGTGGAACCCTCGCCCAGCGAGGTGAAGACAACCTCGTCGCCGTGGAACTCGACATCGTGAAAGGCGCGGTAGTCGCCCTCAGCCCGCGCTGCCGCATCGGGATGGCGGCTGAAGTAGCGGCCCGCCTCGGCGCAGCCCACGGCGTGGAGCAATTGAGTCGCAGTGCAGGAGGAGGTGCTGACGATATGGAGCGCGCGGCTGCTCCAATGGGTGGGCATCTGGCGGCCGCCGCTGGCCGGATCGGTGGCCGCGCCGACGGCCTGCAACAGCATGTCATCTGGCGTCACGCCGAGCGCGAGGCAGAGCGCTCGATCGCGATAGTAGGGGAAGAACCAGTCGTAGCCGGGACGCATGGCGAGAGCCGCGCCGACCTGGAGAGCTTCATGGCCGGCTGCCGATATCTGGAAATAGACTTTCTGCTGCCGCTTGAGCAGGATTTCGCGGTCGTCCACGCAGCGAGAGAGAAACATCAGCCGGTAGATTTCGACCATCTGTTGCGGGCTCAAGCCGCCGGAGGCGACAGCCACCCCGGACGCGCCAACGCCAGGCACTGCCAGTTCCATTCCCTTCACTCCTCAAACAAACGGGCTTCTGGATTGCGGGGAAAATTGAAGCTCCAACCAGATTGTAGCAACACAGCGCACGTATTTCAGGGCGTCCGCTGACCTACAATGTCTAATGATGGTCGCCGTAGCCAGAAAGAGTCCCAAACATACCGCCGGCTGGAATGCTTCACATTGAACCCTGGTTTGCATACTCTACTCACTCCCATGAGGATGGAATGAATAATCCTGCTTCCGCTCCAATGTTTCGTGCCGCCCTAGCAACCGCGGCCACTCTCTTTTGCCTTGTCCTGGCCCCCACCCGCTCCGCTACTGCCCAACGCCTTCCAGATACTGTCCGCCCGGAGCACTACACGCTCTCGCTGACGCCCGATCTGAAGGCGGCGACCTTCTCCGGCGTTGAGACCATCGACGTGACCCTCGCCGAGCCGGCGAGCGCCATCACTCTGAACGCGGCCGAAATCGATTTCCAGAGCGTCTCAGTGACCGCCGGAGGCAAGCAGCAGACGGCTACCGCCACGCAGGACAAGACCAAGGAGCAGGCCACTTTTACCTTCCCGGAAAAGCTGCCCGCGGGCAAGGCCACACTCGCCATTTCCTACACTGGCATTCTCAACAACGAACTGCGCGGCTTCTATCTCTCCAAGACTGCACGCCGCAACTACGCCGTCACGCAGTTCGAGCCGACCGACGCCCGCCGAGCCTTCCCGTCTTTCGACGAGCCGGCCTTCAAGGCCTCTTACGACGTATCGCTTGTCATCGACAGCGCGGACACCGCTATTTCCAATAGCCCGATTGAAGCCGATACTCCCGGCCCATCCGCCGGCAAGCATACGCTCAAGTTCTTCACCACGCCGAAGATGTCCACTTATCTGGTCGCCTTTCTCGTTGGCGACTTTCAGTGCACCGCTGGCGAGTCAGACGGCGTGGCCATCCGCGTCTGCTCCACCCCCGACAAGGTCGCTCTCACGCCCTATGGGGTCGATGTCGCCAAGTATGTACTCCATTACTACAACAACTATTTCGGCATTCCCTATCCGCTGAAGAAGCTCGATCTCATCGGCCTGCCGGACTTCGAGGCCGGCGCCATGGAGAATTTCGGCGCTATTACCTATCGCGAAACGGACTTACTGCTAGACCCCAGGACCGCCTCGATCGGCGCAAAGAAGAATGTTGCCCTCGTCATCGCGCACGAGATGGCTCATCAGTGGTTCGGCGATCTGGTGACGATGCAGTGGTGGGACAACCTCTGGCTCAACGAAGGCTTCGCCACCTGGATGGAGAATAAGTCGGTAGCCATCATGCATCCCGAGTGGAAGATCGACCAGTTGGTTGTAGCCGACAAGGACGGTACACTCAATCTCGATGCCCAGCCCACGACACGCTCCATCCGCGCAAAAGCTGAGACGCCAGAAGAAATCAACCAGATGTTCGACGGCATCGCCTATGGCAAGGCCAGCGATGTGCTGCTCACCGTGGAGAATTATCTCGGTGAGGAGACTTTCCGCAAGGGAGTCCATGCCTATCTCGCGGCCCATCTTTATAGAAACGCGACAGCCGAAGACTTTTGGAATGCCCAGACTGCGACCAGCCATAAACCCGTGGACAAGATCATGGAGAGCCTGGTGGCGCAACCGGGCGAGCCGCTGCTTACCTTTGGCGAAGCGGCCAAGGGCAACGTCCCGGTTGCGCAAAGACGCTTCTTCCTGAGCGCCAACGTCCAGCCCAACCCGGCGCAGAAATGGACCCTTCCCGTCTGCTTCAAGACAGCAAAAGGCCAGAAGTGCGAGGTTCTGACCCCCGCCGATTCCACGCTGTCTGTTCCCAAAGCCAGCCTCGTATTTGCCAATGCCGGCGGGAAGGGCTACTACCGCAGCGCATATCCGGCTAGCGTCTACGCCGCTCTAGTCGCCAATGTCGAAACTGGCCTCACCCCCGCCGAGCGTATCAGCCTCATCGGCGATGAGTGGGCGCAGGTGCGCGCCAACAAGGCTACCGTGGGCGACTACCTCAACCTCGTGGCTGCCATCAAGGACGATTCCAACGCAGAAGTGCTGCGCAACGCCCTCGGAGGCGTCAACGCCACATACGAACGTGTCGCTGCCACTCCCGAAGAGAAAAAGGCCGTGTCGGCCTGGATTCGCAACACATTTTCTCCAGGGTACATACGGCTCGGAGCCCCCTCGGAAAGCGACTCGCCCACCACGCGCGAGCTGCGCTCCCAGCTCTTCGGTGTCCTCGGCTACTACGGCAAGGATCCCGCGGTGCTGGCCCAAGCCCGCCAGATTGTTGAGAAGGACCTGGACGACCCGGGCTCCGTCGATCCCACGCTGGGCCAGACCGCCCTTTATATTGCCGCGCGCAACGGTGACGCTAAACTTTTCGACCGGTTGCAGAAGGCCGCAGAAACCGCAACCAATCCCAATTTTCAGGGAACCGCCCTGCGTCTGCTCGCGCAGTTTCAAGACCCCGCTCTCGTCGAGCGCGCCCTGAACTACGCGGTCTCCGGCAAAGTGCGCAATCAGGATGTCGCAATCCAGCTTGCCACAGCCCTCCAGAGCGGCGAGACCCGCGATCAGGCCTGGAAATTCATTCAGACCAATTGGGACAAGGTTCAGCCCCAGCTGACCACGGAGATGGGCGGCTATCTGGTAAACGCCACGGGCAGCTTCTGCTCCGCAGCCGACCGGGACGATGTGAAGCAGTTCTTTTCTGCGCACAATGTCGCCGCTACCGCGCAGACTCTCAAGCACGCGATCGAGCGCATCGACGGCTGCATCGAGCTTCGCGCTCTACAGGAGCCGAATCTTAAGCAATGGCTGGCGGCGCAACCGAAACAGTAGAGAGGCAGATGAACAATCGCGCGAACATCTATGCTCCTGAGTGCACTCGCTTGTTTACTCGTTCCAGGGCGATAGTCTTCCTAGTGTGCGGACTTGTTTTTTCGGCCCCGGCGCACACCCAAGCTCCGGCCTCAAAGCTCCTTAGAAAGGACCCCGTCATGACCCGCCATGCAGAAGGCTCCTTCGATGTAAAGATCGCTCCCCTCCCGCCGGACGACGCCACGACCGGCACGGCAATTGGCCGCTACGCGCTGGACAAGCATTTCCATGGCGACCTTGAGGCCGCTAGCAAAGGCGAGATGCTCGCTGCCGGCGATCAGGCGAAAGGCACAGCTGGATACGTCGCCATCGAGCAGGTTACGGGGACACTTCAAGGACACAGCGGCTCCTTCGCGCTCATGCACACCGGCACCATGGACCAGGGAAAGTATCAGCTTACTGTCACTGTGGTGCCCGGCTCAGGCACGGGAGAGCTGGCTGGGATCGCCGGAACCATGACCATTATCATCGTCGGCGGCAAGCATTCCTACACCTTTGAATACACGCTGCCGGAAGCTCCGCAGTAACTCGAGCCGCGCCGATTCTGTACCATAACTCCTATGCCCCAGTTCCCTGCCGGCCAGACCCTGCTCATCGACGCCGACGATACTCTTTGGGAAAACAACATCTATTTTGAGCGCGCTATCGCTGCGTTCATCGGCTACTTGAACCACCACGAGTACACCCCCGCCCAGGTGCGCCAGACCCTCAACGCCGTGGAGCGGGAGACGATTCTTGCTCACGGTTACGGCCTCACCAGCTTTACCCGTTCGCTGGTCACGTGCTTCGAGCGGCTCAGTCCCGCTGGCGTCACAGAGGAAAAGGTGGACCGCATTCTGAGCTTTGCGCGGTCCATCGCCGAGCAGGAGATTGAGCTGATGCCCGGTGTGGCGGAGACGCTGGCCGAGTTAGCCGGGCGCCACCGGCTCATCCTCATGACCAAGGGCGACCAGGCCGAACAGGCCGACAAGCTGACCCGTTCGGGGCTGGCCAAGCTCTTCTCCGCGGTGGAGATTGTGGCGGAAAAGGATCCCGCCGCCTACCGGGAAGTGATTGCGCGGCATGAACTGACGCCGCACACAAGCTGGATGATCGGCAACAGCCCCAAGAGCGACATCAATCCTGCGCTGACAGCCGGGCTGCACGCCGTCTTCCTCTTTCACAAAGACACATGGGTGCTGGAGCACGCTACTCTGGACCCCGCGCCGCAGGGCCAGCATCTGATCGAACTGGATTCGTTCGCAAAGCTCTGCGGTGTCTTTTAGGGCCTGCTCACACTGCCAGAGCGGATCGCCCTGGTTGTGTGAACAGGCGCCAGGTCAGGGCTTAACGGCGTCCGTGGCCGCTCGCGTGGCCACCGCTGCGGCCACCGCCACCGCGGTATCCGGGAAGGGCATGTTCGCCGCCCGCGTCGTGGCCGGCGTTGCCTTCGTGGCCTTGCCCGTCGCGCGCTTCGTTGCCATGGAAGTGGTTGAACTGCGCCTCGCCGCGTCCGGGCAGCGGTCCGTTGTAGCCGTGACGCGGGTCAAACCGGTTGTCCACGTGTCCATAGAACCCGCGAGGCCCGTGGAACCAGGGACCGGCTCCCAGAAACACTCCGCCAACAAACCAATCCGGCCCATAGTAGCCGTAGGCGGCGCAGTCATAGGGCGCATAGTCGAAGTACCCATAAGGGCAGACAGGAGCCACACCGATGCCGATGCTGATCTGCGCCGGCGCCAGCGTTGCAGAGCACAACAGAGCCGTTGCCAGAACCGAGAGCGCAAGAACTTTTCCGTGGAACATGATTTCTCCTTCACGTGTTGACAGATGAAACGAGCGCGACAAGCCGTTTCTCCACTTCAGGGTTCCATGTTGTGCAAGGGTAAGTCTGGTCAGAATGGCTCGCTTGGTTCTGGACGAAAACTGGCTGCCGAAGCGGTATTTTCGGCTGATTTTAGGTTAAAATCGAAAGGTAAAGTTTACCAATCAGTTAATATATGGAATTCTTAAACTATTCATGCGTATATCTTTACGGGAAAATATTGAATGGATGTATACCCCCGGGGGGTTAGGGGGGGGTGGGGTGTCATTTTTGGGGGTGCGGATCGGGCAGTTTCCGGAGAGATTGATCCCGGGAATGCGGACGTAACTTCTACCCCTGCGGCGATTTCTTTCATGAGTTTCTCTATCCCCATTGTGCGCCGGCGGGGCGTAATTTTGTGCAAGGGACGGGGGAAGGGTTGTGGTTTCCCAGGTCCTCCGCCGCGGCGGATGTGCCCTAGCCCACGGGAAGCCGTTCGACATGGCGACATCTTGGGACCAATTTTGAGGCAAGCTCCGAGCGCTACGTACCTATTTGCGGTGTGCTTGGATCGACGCAAATTGCCCGAAGCAGATCGAGCGGGAGGATAGCGAATTTCCCAGTGGCGTTTATGAACTGGGCTTGCAGGAACTGGAATGATATCCGGCCCTCCTGTTTGCACTTCTTGGCAATAATATCCATGATGCGAAGCTTGTCTGCAGTAGATGTCTTTACACCAAAGATAATTCCATCTAGATCGCTGAATCGATATCTGAGCTTCCTGCTGGCTGAGTTGGAGAAATCGTTGAGTCCGCCCAGCGTTGCGCGGTATTCTCCTTCATGAGCCCAGTCGCATAACTTAGTTGTGATGGCGGTGACGGAGTTTGCCCAATACTGCCTGCGCCACTCGTCAGACTCAGCGAAAATATCTGCCACGCGTGTACTGAGTTCTCCGCTCTCAGCTGTTAGCCAGAAGTTCAGCATTGGTCTATTGAGCGTTCCCAAGGAGCGAAAGAAGTCGATTTCCACGAATTTCGGTCGGTACTCGATTTTATAGAGCGGGTGGGCAACCTCGCCAAAGATCGGCTCAGGCCCGACTTTGCCACTCCGGATGCCGGTTTGCTGTCGCAAGGTTATTGTCGGTCGGCCCGATGCGTCTAGTGGAGTTTTGAACCTCAGGCAGACGCCCTTATGTCCGTCCCCATAGTTGCCCCACATTGCGGCCTGTGTTGGATCTCCAACGAAGCAGGCTGTGTACCACTCGCTGTATAGCAGCTGCTCCAATTGGCGCACATACCTGGCTGGATACTCAACCAAAACGGCTTGCCATGCCTTGTTGTTGATGAATAGATCGGGCGATCTGTATTGAGCGAGTAGGAACTGTTGGATGCGGATGTTTCCCTCTGCGGCCGCTAGGCCCTCGGCTAGTTTCGCGGCGTCTCCCCGTTCTTCTTCAGCCCGTTCAAGGTGTTCTGACATTTGGCAGCAAAAGAGGGGCTGGCTGCTGGCGTCGCGAAGCAGATCGTTCGCCGGACGCTGAAGGAGGCCTGGCGCTTCTTCCATCGCGCTGAGGACGGAGTTGAGCGCATGATAATGAAGTGTTCCGAGATATGTGGTTAGTTCCTCACGTTTGATTGGGTTGATTCGTCTTGACAGCGAGGCGACGAATCCATGCACATCCCCATGTTTATTGAAGATTTCCAAGGCTCTTCGGTACAGTGCCTTTATTTCTTTCGTAGGAAGAGCACCTTCAGTGGCTCGGACAAAGCAGGGCTCTTCCTTCGGCGGGTCGTCTGGGGCGTTTAGCCTCGCGGTCATGACCTCGTACAAGAGACAAAGCAGGTAGTGCTTCAATAGATTCGGCCACAGGATCTCATCTCCTTTCCAAAAGAGGTCCTTGAACCCCTCGAGGGGATCGTTGAGTTCCTCTGGCGGTGCGAAGTAGATTTCCTGCTTCTCTAGTTCCTGGAAGCGGTCTAACAGGGCACTTGTTGGCCTAAATCGGTAGAGAGTCGTCGAAGGCGGCTCCACATGAGTGTTTGAAATCGCCCCCGACGCGTCTGGCGAGCTAATAGTGCTCAATCAATCCCTCCCGTTGTCTTGCGCGGCATCGATGGCGCATTGTGCTTCGAGCTTTAAGCCGCTCCTGCCTTGGCGGTCGGTCGACACACCGTGGCAAGCACCAAACGTCATATTCCTTTCCTCCGGCTACTTCAGCTTCAGCACGAAATTAAGAACAAGGTCTTCGATATGAGCTTCCGCCTGGAGCGGCGTTATGGTGGCGCTTGATGGGTGCGCGGCGATGTTCCGCCTATGAAGACCTATGTTGAGCACTTTTTGCATATCGCCACTGACAATGCGCGCAGATGCGCAAATGGCAATCATTTCGGACTCTTTCAACTCGTCAGCGAAGTCTTCCGTCTTTGCGATCTGCTTCTGGGTATTCTTGTGATGGCCGGGATAGTTCAGCGGCCAGCGCTGATTAAACTCCGCCAGCTTGTTCTTCAGAACGAAATCGCAAAGGTGGTGGTATGCCAAATTCCAAGCCATCACCATTGCGGCGCGAAAAGCTTCGTGTCGAAAACAGGTGAGTGCCTCATCAAGAAAGGTGCGCTGCGCCAGGTCGGGCACTTGCTGCGGCAAATCGGCTAGCAATTTGGTTATCTGCACGGTGCTTTCGCGCTGTCCGTATCGCTGCTCGAAGTCGTCTTTGACGTGTTTGGGTAAATAAAGGCCTCTGCCATCGCGTAGCACGTCTTTGGGCTTCTTCTTCTCCAAAGTGGCGATGTAAGGATTGACGTTACTTGGCTTTTCTATGCCGACCTGTTCATAGCAAGCACGGAGAGCGGCGGGGTCGAAACGGTCCTTGCCTTTTGTGGAGTGGATGTACCACGCGAAGAATTTTAGCTTCTCCCCGTGTCCCCAACTGTCAAAGTTATCGATGGATTCCACTAACTGGTCCAGTTCACTCGCGGAGGCCACTATTTAGCCTTTTCCTTTCCGAGCCTGTCGAGCGCGTTGATGCCACGTTGACTTAAAACCCACTCGTTGGCCTTCTCTCCCTTGTCGAACAGCTCGCCAGCTCTTTTGTGCTTGAGTTGGGCAAAGGTGTTCGGGATGTTCTCTGGCTTGAGCCAGTCCATCACGTCGAACGCAGCGACAATGTGGCCCGGCGTTATGACCTCGACGTTGCGAACATTTTTGAACCAACCGGCTGCGGCGACAAAGCGCGACGGGTTACCCTCCGGCTTCTTCTGCGCCGCGTAGTCTTTCCACGAAGTTCCTGAATCCCAATCGATTCCCTTGGCCGACGGAATTGCCTTTGGAGGGTTCCGCTTCTTTTTCTCGGAGCTGACGCTTTGCGATGGTGAAGATGCAGCGTCTTCGTACCCACCCTCATCAGCCTCTGGGACTTCGTGTTCGATGACATCATCTTCTGGGTCATTCGGCAGTGCGCCATGGGTTCTTGTCTGTCCAGGCGCTTGGATCAATTTGTAGATAGGAACGCTGGGAGCCATTTTTTCGAGTCCGTGTCCCACTACCCTGATCGCGTCTCGCAGCGCTTCGTCACTGCCCTCTAGCTGGAACATGACGACCGTCATTTTCCCTTTTCCACTACCGCCGCCTTTGGTGTCCTGATTCTTTGGCGCCATGTGTATATGACCTCTACGAAGGATTTGCAGTCCTAAGTCTTGATTGTTGTAGTTTACTCCCAAAAGCAGAGAAGGCGCTCCCTTCCCTAGCCGCCAACTCAAAGCTTTCCGGATCTCGAAACGGTCGTTGTGGCGCCGACTTCGGATTAGGCGGCCTCCCGGCTAACTTAAGCAAAGCAACCGCATAATAGCGCTTCAAGACTTGTGGAAATGAGTATCCGAAAACGCCGCAGGGTTCTTCAGACGGTCAACTCCCGGGATGCCGCCAGGCCAGAAACTGCACTACCGCGCAGCTTCCGGCTCCCTTGACGCGCCCGCAGCGCTTCTGGTCTACTTCCTTCAACGTCATGCAGCGTTTTGGAGCCAATACGAGTCTCTTCCCTGCCCTGGCTGCCGCTGCGTCCGTCCGCGCAATGCGAATTACGAGCCCCAATGCGCGCGCGGGAAGCGAAGCCTGACGAACCGGATTTTCGAGTTACGTACGATCCAGGCCACCACCCGCAAGCGCGGCTGGTGGCTTTTTCATTGGCCGCGCAGCTATCCCACCCTAGCCGCAAAAAACGGGGACGCGGCGAGGGTGGGGCACCCGGCAAACCATGGTTACGGCAAAAGCGGCGGCGGAAATGTGGAGGAAAGCCCGCAGGGGCTGAAGCCCAACATTGATATGATTGGCTTTATCGGCACGACTGAAGTCGTGCCCTGATACAAAACCCTTCCCTTGTGGGGTTTTTCCGCAGCCTGTGAAGGCCGCCGTGATTTTTCGGCATTTTCGGCACGACTGAAGTCGTGCCCTGATACAAAACGTCTCCCGAGTAGAGTTCTTCCGCATCTTGTGAAGTCGTGCCCTGATACAAGACCGCAACCCCGCCGCCGCATACGATCATGGCGGAGCCAGGTTGAAATTCATCGCAATCTATTTTGCTCAGTTTAGGAGAAACGCTTTTGGAAACCGTCACACTATCCAGCATCCAGGCAGCACGCGCACGCATTGGCGACGCCATTTATCTCTCGCCTTGCCAGCTCTCGCACGACCTCTCCGAGTTGGCTGGCCTGCCAGTACACCTGAAGCTTGAAAACCTGCAACGCACAGGCTCCTTTAAAGAGCGCGGCGCGCTGAACAAGCTGCTCACGCTGAGCGAAACGGAGCGCAGGCGCGGCGTGATCGCGGCCAGCGCCGGGAACCACGCGCAGGGAGTCGCCTTTCACGCGGCGGCGCTGGGCATACGGGCGCAGATTGTGATGCCGCTGGCTACGCCGCAGATTAAAGTGGCCGCCACACGCGGCTTTGGGGCGGAGATTGTGCTGCACGGCGCCAGCTACGACGAAGCCTGCGCCGAGGCCGTGCGACGCCACGCCGTAGAAGGCCGCACCTTCATTCATGCCTTTGACGATGCCGAGGTGATCGCCGGCCAGGGCACCATTGGGCTTGAACTGCTGGAACAGGTTCCCGACATCGAAGCCGTGGTGGCGCCTATCGGCGGCGGCGGACTGATCGCCGGCGTGGCGTGCGCGCTCAAGGAGACGAATCCAAAGATCCGCGTGATTGGCGTGGAGCCGGAGAAGCTGCCCAGTATGCTGCGCGCACGCGAGGCCGGCGCCCCGGTGACGATTGCCGCGGAGGCCACTGTTGCCGACGGCATTGCCGTGCGACGCGCCGGCGACCTGACGCTGCCGCTGGTGATGCGCTACGTGGACGAGATTGTGACGGTGGACGACGAGGAAGTGGCCAGCGCTATCCTGCTGCTGCTGGAAACGGAGAAGACGCTGGCCGAGGGCGCAGCAGCAGCCGCACTGGCTGCGGTTGTGCAGTCGAAGACGAACCTACGGGGCCGGCGCACGGTGGTGCTGGTGAGCGGCGGCAACATCGACGTGAGCCTGCTGGCCAAGATTATTGAGCGCGGCCTGGTGAAGGATGGGCGGCTGCTGCGCATTCGCGTGTATCTGCAAGACCGGCCGGGCGCGCTGCACGCGCTGACCGAAATCCTGGCCAGCCAGCGGGCCAACATTGTGGAGACCGTGCATAACCGCGCCTACTATGGCGTGAGCCTGAGCGAAACCGCGATCGATGTGACGCTTGAGACTCGCGGGGCATCGCACATTGCAGCGATTAGCCATGTGCTGCGCGAGGCCGGCTTCCGGTTCGAGCGAATCCAGTAGGAGTATTCCAAGGCCTTCGTTTCTTTTGCTATACTCGTAGAGTTCACTCCCGTGCGGAGGTGGCGAAATTGGCAGACGCACCAGACTTAGGATCTGGCGGGGAAACCCATAGGGGTTCAAGTCCCCTCTTCCGCACCAACAACTTTCTATCCGCTCGGCAAGCGGCTTCTGGTCGCTTCAGGACTCGATCCGCTCTGGTTCGAGCAAGTCTAAGCGGCGCCAT
>Ga0182016_10001041_pt1 | contig 34003 bp, 46 predicted proteins | sample 712S2MmetaG_FD_120491 | JGI IMG/M metagenome (GOLD analysis project Ga0182016, IMG submission 120491) | Permafrost microbial communities from Stordalen Mire, Sweden - 712S2M metaG | ecosystem: Environmental > Terrestrial > Soil > Wetlands > Permafrost | place: Sweden: Stordalen | collected...
ACGAAGGACACGAAGAGCACGAAGAAAAAGAGGTTCGGACTCTTCTTTTCAATACTTCGTGTCCTTCGTGACCTTCGTGGTGAAAAACTTTGCTACAAATGCGTACTTCTTCGGATTTGCACTGCAAAGGAAAAAGGCAAAAATGGCTCCCAAACCTACGCTCACCCTTTGGTGATCCGGTTGCCAGTACTGATTTCTTCTTCGCGGCTTTGCGCCTTTGCGTTGAATTCCGCCGGCGTTACCGCCGCTTAGCGATGAGCCGAGCTAGCCGCCGTTGACTGGCGCAATGACCACTTCCAAGCCTCGCTCGCGCAATTGACCGACCAGTTCCGCGGGCGCTCCCGCATCCGTCACAATGGTGTGCAGATTATCCAGCGCGCACAGGACGGACATGGAGCGGCGCCCGAATTTTGTGCTGTCCAGGCAAAAGATGACCTTTTGCGCCGCGCGCAGCATGGCCCGTTGAATCTCAATCAAAAGCCCGTGCGAATTGGTCACCCCTTCGAGGGTGATTCCGCCCGCGCTCATGATCGCCACGTCCGCGTGGATTTTGGAAAAAGCCTCCACCGCCAGCGGTCCAACCAGCACCCCCAGCCGGGGATAAATCACGCCACCCGAGACGATCAGTTCCACCCTGCTGGCGGCGGCGAAGAAATTCGCCACCGGCAATGAATTCGTGACAATCTGCGGCATCTTCGGTTCCAAAAACTGCGCCGCGTGATAGACGGTGGTTCCCGCGTCGATGATGACGGTTTGATTGGGGCGAATGAGTTCCGCGCAAGCTTTGCCGATGGCCTCTTTTTCCGCCAATTGATGGCCGTCCCGCGCGCTGAAAGCAAATTCATCCGAAGGCGGGTTGACCAGCCTGGCCCCGCCATGCGTGCGCCGCAGGCTTCCTGTCTCCTCTAAGGCGTCCAAGTCCCGGCGCACCGTGGAGACAGAAACCCCCGCCTCCGCCGCCAGTTCTTCGAGGGAGGCGAATTCGGCCCGATTAAGGTAGTCCTGAATCCGCTTTTGGCGCGCCTCTGGCTGCATTTGAAACATTTTGGTATCTTTTGGAATAATTTGCAATAAATATATTGACCGAATTGGAGCTTTTTGAGATTCTATGGCAAAAGCATGGTTGCGCTTAATAACAATTTGCATCGTGCGGTCATCGAGCATCGTGTGCGACAGGCTGTCTATCAACGGCTTGGAAAAACGTTGCCTCAGATTGCCACAGCGCCCAACCCTCTCGTCGTCAATGTCAGCGCCCGGCATTGCCATCTTACCCAGGAAGCGGTGGAAATCCTTTTTGGCAAAGGCCGCACGCTCACGCCTTTTAAGTGGCTTTACCAGGAAGGCCAGTTTGCCGCCAAAGAGACAGTCACCCTCATCGGCCCGCGCAGCCGGGTCATCTCCAATCTGCGGATTCTCGGCCCTTGCCGCAATTTCAACCAGGTTGAACTGGCTTACACCGATGCCATCGCGCTGGGCTTTGAAATTCCGTTGCGCATTTCCGGCGACATCAAAGGCACGGCGGGCGGCATGTTGATGGGCCCGGAAGGATTTTTCGAGATGCAGGAAGGGGTCATCCGCGCCATGCGCCATGTTCACATGCACCCCAGCGACGCTGAATTTTACGGCGTCAAAGCGGGCGGGCAGTTGAGCCTGAAAATTGGCGGCCCGTGCGGACTGGTACTGGACAAGATGCTGGCGCGCGTTGATCCCTCTTTCAAACTGGAAGTCCACATCGACACGGACGAAGGCAACGCCTGCAATTTGCAGCCGGAAACCCCGTGCGAACTGATTACCTCATCCACGAGAAGTCAATAATATTATAACCTAACCACAGGAGAACGAAAATGAGTCAAGAAGCACTCGGCATGATCGAAACCAGGGGCTACGTCGGCAGCGTCGAAGCGAGCGACGCCATGGTCAAAGCCGCCAATGTCACCCTGGTCAAAACCATTCCCATCGGCGGCGGCTTAATCACCGTCTTTGCCACCGGTGACGTCGGCAGCGTCAAGGCGGCGGTCGATGCCGGTTCCAAAGCGGCCGCCAAGGTCGGCGAACTGGTCAGCTCCCACATCCTCGCCCGCCCGCACGAAGACATCATGAAAGCCTTCTTCGCCGAGCCGCCGACCAAGAAATAATCTCTAACTCCAACCTTACTTTACTTATATGGTACAACAAGCTATCGGCATGATCGAAACCAAGGGCCTCTGCGCGCTCCTCGAAGCGTCCGACGCCGCCCTCAAAGCCGCCAACGTCCAATTCGCCGGCTGGGAAAAAATCGGCAGCGGCTATGTCACCGCCTTTTTCCGCGGGGACGTGGCTGCCGTCAAGGCTGCCACCGACGCCGGGGCCGCCGCCGCCGCGCAGGTCGGCAGCGTGGTCAGCGTGCAAGTCATCCCGCGCCCCCACGAAGGCCTGGCCGGACTGGGCAAATGGCTGCAGCAATAGTGGATGAAGATTCTCGTCGCCAATCTTGGCTCGACGTCGCTCAAGTACCGCCTGTTTGACTTTTCCGGCGGGACGGAGCGAATGGTTACGCGCGGCGGTTGGGAGCGCGTGACTGATTACGCCGCGACCATTGATTCCTGCCTGGGCGAATTGCTCGCCGGCGGTTTTATTCGCGACGAAAGTGATTTGGCGGCCGTCGGTTTCAAGACCAACATGGCCCGTGGCTTGACCGGCTGCCGGCCGCTCGATGAAGACGTCCTCCGCCGCATGGAAGAGTACAACGCCACCGCGCCCGCGCACAATCCGCCTTACATCATGGGCGTCCGTCTCTTTGCCCAACGCATGCCCAAGGTGCCGCTGGTGGGTTTGTTTGAAACCGCTTTTTATCAATGGGCCCCGGAAGCCGCCATGCGCTACGCCGTGCCGGAATCCTGGTATCAGGCAGGCGTGCGCCGTTGGGGCTTTCACGGCGCCAGCCATAAATTTGTCGCGGAACGCTCCGCTGAATTGCTCGGACGCGGGGATGTCGCGGCCCGCGCCCGTCAGCTTTATGTGGACTGCGGTAAAAGCCCCGTGCGCTCGCCGGCCTTGCGGGTGGTTTCGTGCCATCTGGGTGGCAGTTCCTCGGTGACCGGTATTCGTGACGGAGTGGCCATCGGCACGAGCATGGGACTAAGCCCGCAATCGGGCCTGCCCCAAAACAACCGCGTGGGCGACTTGGATTCCTTCGCGCTGCCGTTCATGACCCGGACCACCGGGATGACGGTCGAGGAAGCCGAGCGGCAACTTTGCAAAGAATCGGGCCTCAAGGCCCTTTCCGGCGGCTATACCGATTTCCGCGACATCACGGCCCAAGCCGCGCAAGGCAACGCCCGCGCCCAATTGGCCTTGGATGTGTTTATTGACAACGCCCGGCATTGGATCGGCGCCTTCTATCTGAAATTGAACGGGCTGGACGCGCTGGTCTTCACCGCCGGCATCGGGGAACACAACCCCGAACTGCGCACCGCCATCTGCCGCGATTTGGACCAATTGGGCATCGTCCTGGATCCCAAACGGAATGCCCACGCGCACGCCGACGAAACCGTGAGCGCGCCCGAATCCCGAGTCAAAATCATGGTCATTCCCACCAATGAGGAATTGGTCGTCGCCCGGGAAGTGCGCCGTTTTCTGCAAGCCAACTGAAACTTTATCCCACTGGACCTTTAACGAAAGAAAACATTATGTCTCATCAAGCAATCGGACTCATCGAAACCCGCGGATTGATCGCCCTGGTGGAAGGCACCGACGCGATGCTCAAGGCCGCCAACGTCGAATTGGCCGGCCCCATGCAGCAAGTCGGCAACGCCCTCGTCACGGCCGTGGTCGTGGGAGACGTCGCCGCCGTCAAAGCGGCCACCGACGCCGGCGCCCAGGCCATCAAGGCCAACAAAGGCGAATTGGTCAGCGTCCACGTCATCGCCCGGCCGCACTCGGACGTCGAAGCCGTCCTGCCGCGCAAAGCGCAAGGCAAATAGTTATGTTCCTGGCGCGAGTCGAAGGATCGGTCGTGGCGACCAAAAAGGACCCGGCCATGAGCGGACGCAAGTTGCTCCTCTTGCGACCGCAACTGGTGGACGACAAGGATCCGACCCGCTTCCGCGCTGGCGTCAACACCATTGTCGCCGTGGACAGCGTGGGCGCGGGAGTGGGGGAACTGGTGCTCTTTTGCCAGGGCAGTTCGGCCCGTCTGGCGCCCAATCTCAAAGAAGCCCCTGTCGATGCCGTCATCATCGGCATTGTCGATGTGGTCGATGTCCTGGGCCAACAAATCTATAACGCAAAGGGTTAATTTCTGTATGTCCGCCGCAGTCAACGAACAACTCATCCGTGAAGTCGTGGAGGAGGTGCTGGGCCGCATCGGCTCGCCCGCCGCCAAACCGTCTCCCGCGCCGACCCCTGTTTCCGCGCCTTCTTGCAACTGCCACAAGACCCCTTCGCCCGGCCGGGCCGGCCAGGATGGGGTATTCGCCGACGCCAACCAGGCTTGTGAGGCGGCGGCCGCCGCCTTCCTCCAATTGCAACAAGGGGGTATGGCCGCGCGGGAAAAAGTCGTCGGTATTGTCAAGACCATGTCCGCCGCCAATGCCGTGGAATGGGGCCGCATCGAACTGGAAGAAACCAAAATCGGCCGGCTCGATCATAAAATTGAGAAGCTGCAGATCTTGAAAAACGTCCCGGGTGTGGAATGGCTCCGGCCTTACGGGCTGAGTGGCGATCACGGTATCACCCTCGAGGAAAACACCCCTTTTGGCGTCATCGGCGCGGTCACCCCTTCAACGCATTCCATTCCGACTTTGAGCGGCAACATTATCAACATGGTCGCGGCGGGCAATGCGGTCGTCTTTAACACGCATCCGTCCGCCACTCGTTGCGCGGTTCTCGCCGTTCGCGCCTACAACCAGGCCATCGCCCGGGAAACCGGCATCGAAAACCTTTGCTGCATCATTGAGCAACCGACCATGGCCTCGTTCCAGGCGCTGTGCGCCCATGAACAGGTGCGTCTGCTCTGTGTCACCGGCGGCCCGGGCGTGGTCCAAGCCGCGCTCAAGGCCGGCAAACGCGCCATTTGCGCCGGTCCCGGCAACCCGCCCGTGTTGGTGGACGATACCGCCTCGATGGAACGCGCCGCCCGCGCCATTATTCAAGGCGCGGCCTACGACAACAATTTGCTTTGCATCGGCGAGAAGGAAGTCTTCGCCTTGGACGGCATCGCCAGCCGGCTCATGGCCGAACTGGAGAAAAATGGCGCGGTCCGTCTCGATGCCGCTCAACTGGAGCGTCTGACCAAGGCGGCGTTTGTCTTCAAGGAAGGCCACGGCGGCGGTTGTGCGGAGCCGGTTGTCAATAAGGATTTTATCGGCAAGGACCCTTCCGTCCTGGCTCAGGCCGCGGGCCTCAACATTCCGGCCAAGACCCAATTGCTCTTTGCCGAGACCGATGCCCGGCATCCCTTTGTCATCGAAGAGCAAATGATGCCGTTTGTTCCCATCGTCCGCGTCAAGAGCGTCGAGGAAGGCATCGCGGCGTCGCAAGCGGCCGAACATAACTACAAGCACACCGCCATCATCCATTCCCACAATATTGAGCACATGACCGCCATGGCCCGCGCCCTGGACACGACCTTGTTCATCAAGAACGGCCCTTGCATGGCTGGCTTGGGTTCCGGCGGCGAAGGCTATTTGAGCTTCTCCATTGCCACACCCACCGGGGAAGGCATCACTAACCCCAAGACTTTCACCCGGGTCCGCCGCTGCGTGATGGTCGATAACCTGCGAATTTATTGACATGCTCCTGGCGCGCGTCGAAGGCAGTGTGGTGGCCACCCGGAAACATCCGAGTTTCGAGGGTTGGCGTCTGGTCATTTGCCAGCCCGTCAATCTCGCCGGCCAGCCGGACGGTTCCCCGCAAGTGGCCATCGACGCCTACGGCGCCGGCTTGCATCAGCCGGTGATTATTTCCTCCGATGGCGCGGCCGCCCGCCTGGCCGTGGGCGATCCCAAAAGCCCGGCCCGTTGGATGGTCATTGGCATCGCGGACGAAAAAGAACCGGGGGTGCTGGTATGAGAGTGGGAACTGTCATTGGCCGGGTGACCCTCAGCCAAACGGTGGAATCACTCCGCGGCGCGCGCTGGCTCATCGTCAGCCCTTTTACCCGGCAGCAATTCCAGGAGCGCAACCAGCTTCCCGCCGTCAGCGCGGAACCGAGCCTGGTCGTGTACGACGATTTAGGGGGTGGCGTGGGGCAAACCATCGGTTTTATTGAAGGCCGGGAGGCGGCCATGCCCTTCGAGCAATCCACCCCCATTGACGCCCTCAACGCCGCCCTTGTGGACAATATATTTTACTCACCATTCAAATGAGAGCTATCATCAGCGCCCGGGAAATGGAAGAAATGCTGCGCAACGGCGGCAACGCCGGTTCCATACCTGCCGACGCCATCATCACACCGGCCGCGCGGGACTTATTGCGCGATTTCGAGAACAACGGCCCCTCTAATCAGTGGCGCCGGGAGGACAAACCGGCCGCTCTGGCGGCCGTGGCCGCCAAGCCTGTGACCGCGACCAGTTCGCCAGCGGAGCTGCAAGCCTTTTTCAATTCCCCTGAAATTCACGCTCTCAAACTGCAAATCTGCGACATCGGCCGCCGCCTTTGGGGCCGCGCCTACGTCGATGGCAACGGCGGCAATATCGCCATCCGCGTCGGCGAAGGACTCGCGCTCTGCACGCCCACCCTGGTTTCCAAGGGCTTCATGAAGCCGGAGGACATGTGCCTGGTGAATTTGGAGGGAACGCAACTGGCGGGCACGAAAAAGCGCACGAGCGAAATCCTCATGCACTTGCAGATCATGCAGCGCCAACCCCGCGCCCTGGCCACGGTTCACTGCCATCCACCGCACGCCACGGCCTTTGCCGTCGCTGGGGTGGAGCCGCCCACCTGCATGATTCCCGAAATTGAAGTCTTTATTGGCAAAGTGCCGATTGCCCCGTATCGCACTCCCGGCACCATGGAAATGGGCAAACTGGTCGCGGACTTGGTGGATCAGCACAACACCATTCTCATGGCCAATCACGGCGTTGTCTCTTGGAGCCATGTCAGCGTGGAGGACGCCTACTTTAAAATGGAGATCATCGAAGCCTATTGCCGGACGGTGGTCGTGGCCGCGCAATTGGGCACGCCGCTGAAGACTTTTTCCCAAACGCACTTGCAGGATTTGCTCAAGATCAAGCAGACCCTCGGTATCCCCGATCCGCGCATCGGCTTGAAGGAATGCGAATTGTGCAACAACGATGAATGGCGTCCCGGCGTCGCTTGTGCCGTCCCGCCGCGCCCGGTCGAGGCGGACCCGCGCGATGAACAGGCCGAAGCGCTGGTTCAGGCCATTACCGATCAAATCATGTCAAGACTTAAAACTCCATGAAAGTCACCATTATTGGCGGCGGCGGACGCGTTGGCTCCTGCGCCGCTTATGCTTTGCAATGCGCGGGCCTCGTCGCGGAAATTCAAATACTGGACGCCAACCGTGATCTGGCCGAGGGCGAAGCCCTGGACCTGATGCACGGCAGCGCCCTCGCGGGCAATCAGCGCATTTACGCGGCCGACTATGCGCGCGCGGCCGATAGCGATCTTTTTCTCATTACCGCCGGTTTGCGCCGCAAGCCGGACGAGTCGCGTCTCGATTTGATCAACCGCAATGTCCAGTTGTTTGTTTCGATCATCGACTCGATCAAAAACGCCGGCTTGCGCAAGGACGCCCTGATTTTCGTGGTGTCTAATCCGGTCGATATTCTGACCCAACTGGCCTTGCGCCGCACGGGCCTTCCCTGGAACCAGGTCTTCGGCCTGGGCACCATGTTGGACACCGCCCGTTTCAGTTCCCTCATCGCGGCCGAACTCAAGCTGGCGCCGACCCAGGTCAAGGCCTTGATTCTCGGCGAGCATGGCGATTCGATGGTGCCGATTTGGTCCAGCGCCGCGGTCAACGGACTGCCCCTGGCGGGTTTGCCCGAATGCGGGCCCACCTTCCAAAACAGCGTCTTCGAGCGCACCAAGGGCAGCGGCGCGGAAGTGATCAAACGCAAAGGCGGCGCGGGTTGGGCCGTCGGCATCGCCATTCGCGATGTCATCCACGCCATTCTTCTTGATCAAAAGTCGTTGCTGCCGGTCTCCTCGCTGGTGCAAGGCGCTTATGATCTGCGCGACATCTGCCTGAGCGTTCCCTCGCTCGTTGGCCGGCAGGGAGTGGCTTCGCACGTCAATATTAAATTATGGCCCAAGGAGCAGATGGCCCTGCAGGCCTCGGCCAAGGCCCTCAAGGACATCTTGGCCAAAGTCCGCGTGGATTAGCTCGATGAAGTCTCTCGACGCCAAGCTCGCGGCCCTTAAAGCGGACCCTTCCGCCCGCGTTTTCATTCTGGCTGACGCCAAAGACGCCGACATGGCCTTTGGCGTGCGCGCTCCCGGACCGCGCGGCTATTTGTCCGCCCACGGTGCCCGTCCCGCCAGCTTTTCGCCTGAAGTTTGGTCGCGCGAAGAATTCGCCTGCCGCAACCTGCCGGAATTCCTGGACATTATCCGCGAAGTCACGCGCCAGGGCCTCATCGACATCATGCTCATGTCGGCCTATGTCAACGAGCAGTTGACGATCAAGGAAGGGTTGTTCCGCGATTCCCCCATCACCCCCGCGGCCCGGGCCAACGACGCCACGGATGTCTGGGCGGTCCGCCACGGCTGCTACACGCGCGAACCCGCCCAACCGTTCCGCACCGCGACCATCGACCACATTCAATGCGGCAAGATCGAGTGCGATCGCGAACACGAAATTCCGGGCGCAAACCTGGGCCTTTATTCGGTCACTTTCCTCAACGATTTGGAACGGGATCGGCGAACTCTGCTCGCCTTCAAGGAATTTCGCGAAGAGGCCGAGCGCAAGAAGTTCCGCTATTTTCTGGAAGTGTTCGATCCCAACGTTTCCAGCGGCATCGCGCCGGAAAAGTTGGGCGAATTTATTAATGACGGTATCCTGCGCAGTCTGGCCGGCGTGACCGAAACGGGCCGTCCGCTCTTCTTAAAAATTGTCTATCACGGTCCCCGCGCCTTGGAGGAATTGGTCCAGTATGATCCCAATATCGTGGTCGGCATTCTCGGCGGCAGCGCCGGCACCACCCACGACGCTTTCAAACTCATCCACGACGCTCAAAAGCACGGAGCGCGGGTCGCTCTCTATGGGCGCAAAATCAACCAGGCGGAGCACCAACTCGCATTCATTGAGATGCTGCGCCTGATTACCGAAGGACGCATCTCCCCGCCCGAGGCGGTGCGGGCCTATCATGGTGTGTTGCAGGGGAAAAAAATCCAACCCCGGCTGCCCCTGGAAAATGACCTGCAATTGACCGATCCGGCTCTGATCAACGGCAAAACCGCCGGCGCGCCCGGGGCCAATTACGCCACCGCCGCCACGCTTCCTCCCGTCTTCAAAAACGGTTCGCCCGATTTCGAGAAGATGACCGCCGACCAGCGCCGGGCCTACCATCTGCAGCGCTTAACCCGGAAATTTGGCTGACAATCGAAGCTGTAGTTTCAGCGCGTGAGGCTATAATGGACGCATGAGCCGCATTCTCTTGACGACCATTGGCTCCTTGGGCGATCTGCATCCTGCGGTTGCCTTGGGATTTGAATTGCGCCAACGCGGCCATGCGGTGGGCTTCTGCGTCAGCGCTTCCTATCAAACCACGATTGAAGCGCTGGGATTTCAGTTTTACCCATTGGCTCCCGACCTCACACCGCTCGGTCCGGCGGCGAAAGAAGTCATTCAAGAGATCATGGACCCGAGACGGGGAGTAGAACGATTGCTACGCAAGTATCTCTTTCCGCACTTGCAGGCCACCTATGATGATCTGTCCCGGGCAGTCGTAGCGGACGGCGGAGCAGACCTGCTTGTTTCCGGGGAACTGGTATATCCCGCGCCTCTGGTAGCTGAGAAGACGGGCGTGCGATGGGCGTTCTACATCGCCGCGCCAATGTCCTTCATCTCTGCTTACGATCTACCGGTGGTGGCGCCGTTTCCAAGGGTTTCCGCGGCATTGCGCCCGCTCGGGCCCACCGTATGTCGCGCCGCAATCCGCTTCGGCAAAACAATCACCCGCTCGTGGAGCAAACCCGTTCGCATGTTGCGGGCCGAGCTCGGCCTAAAACCGGGCGCGGATCCAATTTATGAAGGCAAGTACTCACCGCGACTGGTATTGGCGCTTTTTTCTTCCGTCCTTGCGACGCCTCAACCAGATTGGCCGGAGAATACTGTTGTCACCGGTTTCCCTTTTTACGACGGCCCGGCCGCGCCGGAGGCGGAGGCAGCCGCATTGAGAAGGTTCTTGTCTGCCGGCGATTCTCCTATCGTTTTTACCCTCGGTTCCGCGGCCGTCTTGGACCCTGGGAACTTTTACAAAGCCAGCCTTGAAGCGGCCGCCCTGCTCCAGCGGCGCGCGATTCTCTTGTTAGGGAACAATCCTCCACCGGCGGACCTGCCGTCATCCGTGCTGGCCGTCAATTATGCCCGCTTCTCCCAATTGTTTCCCTACGCTGCGGTGATTGTTCATCAAGGCGGCATTGGCACTACTGCCCAGGCCTTGCGCGCGGGCCGCCCCATGCTGGTGATGCCTTACAATTTCGATCAACCGGACAACGCGGCCCGAGTGGTTCGGTTAGGCATCGGCCGGACCATCTGCCGGAAAGATTACTCCGCGGCGCGAGTGGCGGGGGAAATAGCGCAGTTGCTCGAAAATCCCAGTTGCCTTCGCGCGGCTCAGTCAATTGCCTTCACGGTTCAACGCGAACGAGGCGCGGAAGCGGCGTGCGACGCGCTCGAAAAATTGCTCCCTCGCTGAGGCGGCTTCGGCTCTCTACTATTTGCCGTAAACCTCGATCTCGGTGTATTCGTTGAGGCGGCTTTCCGTGCTGCCTTTGGAATAAGCGCGCACATAACGGGCCACGGCCCCTTTGGCGTCGATCAATTTGCCTTCGTTCGTTTCAAAATACTCGCGATTCGTGCCTTCCCCAAGGCCATCGACATTGCTTTGGTCGTTGTTGAAGAGCGTCCGCACATTCTGGGTAAAAGCCGCGTCATCCGCCACCTGCACCACGACGCCATGATAGACCTTGGGCGTGTCGTGGGCGTGCCAGATAACGACCGCAAAAAGCGCCGCCGGCGCGCCCAGATCAATTTGCACCCACTGCACGCCTTTGCGCAGCAGCACCGTGCCTTGCTCGGTCGCCTCTTTGTCCCCGTCGGTAATTTTCGCCAGATTGACCGCCAGTTGATTGGTGTCGCTGGTCGTGACCGTTTTTCCCAGAGCCAGGTTCTTGACCCCGCGCGGCACCATTAAGGGAGGGCGCGGTTTGCCTGTGGGCTTTTCCACGTTTGAACCAGCCGGCGTATCTGTGGGGGTGCCGAGAAATGCCGCCGCCGGAAGTTTAAGGTCCAAGGGCACCAGGTCTTGCGCTTGGAGGTTAAAGAAAAATCCAAAACAAGCCGCTCCCAAGGCGAGCCAGCCGGTTTGCCATCCCATTCGTTTCGCCATCATCGTTCGTGACATGCCTCCAACATAATTGCCCTCACCGCCCTCTGCCAAGAAAAAGACGCTTCCGCTGGCGAGTGTTCTCCCCTCCGTGAACTCCGTTGCCTCCTGTTCAAGACGGAAACCTTACAGGAGCAAAGTGAGGAAACAGAGGATTTCGAGATCCATATTCGCGTTCTGTTGAACGTGTGCCCGCCGACGAAAGGATTGGTGCTCGAAAATCGACCATCTCATGAAGGAATTTCGTGCGGGCGATTTTGTGCCAATAAGTGATTTCGTCTGATCCTTGCCCCAATCGTTCGCGCCTTTCCGGGGAGCGCGGTCGTCCCGACCGCCTTCGTCGGCGTCTCGCCGACGAAAGTTCCCCAACCCGGCTGGCACTCATTAATTGCCTGTGGCTGATCTATCCATTATAGTGAGTTCAATGAGTGTGCAGGACTTGGAGTCAGAAGTGACGAAATTGTCGAAACCGGACCTGGCCGTTTTTGCCCAATGGTTTGAGGCATTCATCTCGGATTCGTGGGACCGGCGGATCGAAACCGACATCGCCAATGGCAAGCTGGATCACCTCGGCCAGCAGGCCGATGCGCAATTTGAGGCGGGCCGTTGCACCCCGCTTTGAAACATTTTGCTACCCCGGAATATTGGTTTCATTATCGTCGGCTCACACCAGAGTTGCGTGAGTTGGCTGGCTCAAAATTTGAGTTGCTTAAGTCCGATCCTCGCCATCCATCGCTCCACCTCAAGAAAATCGGCGTCTTCTGGTCGGTCCGCATCGGGCTGCGGTATCGCGCGCTGGCTAAAGAAAGGGCCGAAGGCTTGGTTTGGTTCTGGATTGGTCGGCATGACCATTACGAACATTTGCTCAACAGACGACATCACTGATGCTTTCACGCTTTACGATTCGCCTCGCCTTTCGCGGTAATTTTGCTTTGGCAGTTGCAACCGCCTGTTTTCAGTTTGCCGCGGTTGGCGTCATATTGGCCCAAGAACCACCGTGTCCACCCAGCCGCGTCATTAAAGGCATCACCTGGCATTGGGACACTTACCAAACCGCCGCCCTTGGCAGCGATCTTTGGCCGGTGACCTGGGGGCCGGACGATCATTTGTACCTGGCTTGGGGCGATGGCGGCGGCTTTGGCGGGTCGGATTCCGATGGGCGGGTCAGCATGGGTTTTGCCCGCGTCGAAGGCGGGCCGGAGAACTTTCACGGGTTCAACATCAATGGCGGGAAAAATCCGGAACATCCGGCCACGTTCCCCAAAAAGGGCAAAACAGCCGCGCTGCTCTTTGACCAGGGGATTCTTTACACCAGCATCAATTTGCAGGACGGCAAGTGGCCGGACGTCAACCACGTCGTGGCTTGGTCCGCCGATAAAGGGGCCACTTGGACCAAGTGCGATTGGCTGTTCCCGAAAGGCGTGGGCAATTTTGAACCGGGGCGATTTTTGAATTTCGGCAAAGACGGCGCGGGCGTGCCTGGCGCGCTTGCGGGCTATGTCTATGTGTGCGGCGGCAAACAGCCTTCGCCGCGCGAAGAAGGACAAGCCATTTACCTGGCGCGGGTTCTGCGGGAAAAAATTCGCGAACGTGCGGCCTATCGCTTTTTTGCGGGGATGGACTCCCAAGGCCAAGCCCAGTGGAGCGAGGAGTTTTCGGCTGCCCGGCCCACTTTCACCGACACCAACGGCGTAGCCGCCGGCGGAATAGTCTATGATCCCGGATTGGGGCGTTATTTGCTCACAGCCTATCATATGGGGCCTGGACAATTGGGAGTCTTTGAGGCGGCACAACCTTGGGGGCCCTGGTCCACCATCGCTTATTATTCCGATTGGGGCGGCATGGGAACCAATGGTGAGGGATTGACCTGCGAATTCCCCGAAAAATGGATGAGCGCGGACGGCCTGACCCTCTGGGCCATTTTCAGTGTCTATGGCGACGGAGCCAAGCAAGGGATCAAGGCTCACGACCGATTCAATTTGATTAAGGTGACCTTGTCCCCCGCCGCGCGGTAGGGTCGCCTCGCCGAGGCGACCGCGGACCGCTCATCGAGCCGTCCCTACCATTCGCGCATGAGGCATGACAATGATGAACCGATTTTGCAAAACCATGACAAATGGCGGCGCGCCCTTGTGGCAGGGTGTGAGCATGAAAACAAAATCATTGGTTTTGACTCTTTTCCTCGCCACGACGGCCGCCGTCATGGCGCAAAGCACCAACCTCACCTCGCTCCTGCAGCAGGGCTTGCTGGAGGAGCAAGGCAACCGCAATTTCGACGCGGCCGTCGCGGCTTATCAATCGTTGGCCGCGCTTTTTGACCAGGACCGGAAACTGGCGGCCACCGCCATTTTCCGCCTGGGCGAATGTTACCGCGCCCAGGGCAAGACGAACGAAGCCACCGCCCAATACCAGCGCATCCTCCGCGAATTTTCCGACCAAAACACCCTCGCCCTCATGAGCCGGCAAAACCTCATCGGTTTGGGCGCGCCGCCAACCACCGCCCTCTCCGCTCCGCCGGAAAACCAGGACGCCAAACTGTGGGAAAGCTTATCTCATCTCTCAGATTCCGAGCTCGAGAAGGTGCTGCCGACCCTCCTGCCGGACTCGGTGCTGAACAGTCTTTTGCAAGAGCGCGACCGAGCCCAGATTCATCTCGCGGAGCTTTCCGTCCAGTTTTCGATCAACCACCCCGATGTGAAGCAGCAAGATGCCTCCTTGAAAATCATCGAGGACCAGGTTCGCCGAAAGGTCCGCGGCATGATGCAAGCTCTAAAACTGCGCGCGAATCTTTCCAACCCAACGCCCACACCAAGTTCTGTCAATCAAAATGTCACCGAAACCGCCTCAGACGAAGACCAGGAAATCCAGCGGATCAAACAAATGATCCAGAACAGCCCGGATTTGATTAACGCCCCCAATGGCGGAGCTACTCCGCTTCATGCCGCCGCCAACAAAGGCCAATTGCGTGTGGCGACCTTCCTGCTCGATCACGGCGCGGAAATCAATCCGAAGAATGGCGAAACTCCCTTGTACGCGGCGGTCCTCAATGCCCAAAAAACCATGGTGGAACTGCTCTTGAACCGGGGAGCGGATATCAATGCGCCGAACGGCGCGGATCATGGCACCGTGTTGGGCACTGCGGTGCATCACGGTTACGAGGCGGTGATTGGAGTCCTGCTCGCGCGCAAGGCGGATGTTAACCTGGGCCGGCCCGATGGTTTTACGCCTTTAATGGAAACGGCAGAGCAAGGGCGGGCTAAAATCATCCGAATGCTCTTAGCGGCCAAAGCCAATCCAAACGCACAAGACGACAAGGGTTACACGCCCCTCATTTATGCCGCACGGGCAGGCTCCACGGAAAGTGTCAAAGAACTGCTGGCAGCGGGGGCGGAAGCGAATGCGGAAAACAACAACGGCATGCCCCTCTTAAGCTCCGCCGTTGAAAGCGGTTCGCCAGAAATTGTCAAAATGCTCCTCGCCGCAAAAGCCGATCCCAACGCCGGGAAGGTAAACGCGCCCCTTTTGTGCGCCATCCACAAACGAGACCTCATTTCGGCTGAACTCCTGCTTGAAGGCGGTGCGAATCCCAATGCGACCGGGGATGTATTCCTTCCGATTAATACTTCTCAAGGATTATATATCCCATCAGACGTCTGGACAAGCGGCTCGGGAGTCCAAGGCCTTGTTCGTCGCCAAAACGTCGCCCCACTCTGGCTGGCCATACATTGGGACGAACTTCCAATGGTCAATCTGCTTCTGAAGTTCAAGGCCGACCCGAATAACTCGCCAGATGGTCGCCCGCTGATCTATGGCGCGCTACGCAATTCGGAAATCGTCCAGGCGCTGCTTGGGGCCGGGGCAAAACTCAATGTCCGCGACGGCAGCTACTGGCCACTTGAGCGTGCCACGGCGGATGATCTTATTCCGACAGCCGAAGCTTTGCTGAAGCACGGCGCGGACCCCAATGAACGCGACGCTGATGGCAACACCGCGCTCCATATTGCGCGCAATCACCTAAACCAAAAGGTTTACGAATTGCTGCTCGCTTATCACGCCGATCCCAACTTGCAGAATAACAATGGCTCGACGCCCTTACAGTGGGTTAAGACCAATACGGCACGTGGGCTCGAAATCGCTCAACTACTCCGTCAACACGGCGCGTTGGACAATCCGCCCCATTGGAATCTCATCGAAGTTAACCGCCTCTCAGGCCGCAACCCAAAGATTGTTTACAGCAAAGGAACGAACGATTGGAACCATTTCACCCTTATGGAAACGATCCTGAATTATTATGTTGCCGGTGGACACCCGCAACCCCAGGTCCCGGGATTTTGGCCGTTGGGGCAATGGCCAATTTATCAGCAAAACACCATGCCCTTTCCTGACTTTGCGCATATCGTCATTGTTCGCCCCAGCCACCATTCTACTAACGAATCGAGGATCAATGTAAATTTGATAGACAGCACCAATGGCATTGATTGCGCCAAAAATGTCCCCCTGGAATACGGCGATATGGTCGAAATCCCGGAACGCGAACATTCGCTGGGAGATCCACCAAAAACGCTGACCGAAGCACAAGCAGCCACACTGCTCGACTGCCTCACGGGCCACGCCCAATTGATCGTTCATGATCAAAAAGTGGAGCTTGCATTGAATCCGTTCGGCGCTGCCGCCGCCCTCTTTAACGTGCTTCACCAGCCGGAAGCACAGAAAATCATCCTCTCCTCATCGGACCTTTCGCGCGTCAAAGTCACCCGCGCAGAAGCAAAAACCGGCGAAAAGCTCGAATGGATGCTGGATTGCACCCATCCCCTGTCAGATGAGAGTCTCGATCTCCACCTCCGCGACGGCGACCTGATCGAAATCCCGGAAAAATCCTGAGCCGGCACGGGCCATCCTGAGAAATGAAATGCCGACCGGTTTATCTTGCGGCCGTTCTTGCTCTGACAGACTTTTTCTCCCGTATGAAATACACCTACGAAGAATTGGCGGGAATGATCGACCATTCCCTTCTCCAACCCACCCTGACCGACCAGGAATTGGAAGACGGCTGCCAACTAGCCGTCCAATACCGCGTCGCTTCCGTTTGCATTAAGCCTTATGCTGTCAAACGTACGGTGGAACTGCTCAAAGGCACCCGCGTCTTGGTGGGCTGCGTCATCGGTTTTCCCCACGGCAACAGCGCCACCGAATCCAAACGCTACGAAACGGAACTCGCCTGCCGCGACGGCGCGGTGGAAATCGACATGGTCATAAACGTCGGCAAAGCCCTCAGTGGCGATTGGGACTATGTCTCCCGCGACATCCAGGCCGTTTGCCACGAGGCGCATGCCCGCGGGGCCAAAGTCAAAGTCATCCTGGAGAACGATTACCTCATCCAGGGCGGCGCTGGTTTGAGCGGCGCGGACCTCAAGCGCAAGCTTTGCCGAATCTGCGAACACGCGGGCGCGGACTGGGTCAAAACCTCTACCGGCTACGGTTTTGTCAAGGGACCGGACGGCAAATACGGCTACAAAGGCGCGACAGCCGAGGATCTCAAGTTGATGCGAGCCGCCTGCTCCCCCAAAGTCCAGATCAAAGCGGCGGGCGGTGTCCGCGACCTGGACGGTTTAATCCTCGTGCGCGACTTGGGCGCAACCCGCTGTGGCGCCAGCGCCACCGCCGCCATTCTCGACGAATACCATAAACGCGCCGCGCAGCCCGAAACCCACACCCCCCCGCCGGCAAAAGAAACCGCCCTCGGTTCCGGCGGCTACTAAGCAACGAGCCGGATTCACTTAAGGGGAGAGATTTCCCAGAAGCTATTCGCGTCGGAGCCGTGGACCCGCTGCGCCTTGTTCCATCTCCCTCTCCTCCACACACTTGTGGAGGAGAGGGTTGGGGAGAGGAGGCTCTTCTTTCGGTTGACGGCTCAAGGAAGGAGACGACGGTTAGCCGGGACGAATCACGATAGCCACCCGTCGGTGGTGGTTGCTCTCCGCTCCCCTGCACAACATGATGCAGCCCTCGTGGTGAACGGCGGAAAGACCGCGTCAGTCTTTCGGCGGGATTTCGTTCAGGATAATCGTAATTCCTCCGCCACCATTCGAGGCGAAACAATTTTGACGCCTTGCATGGTTTTGCCCCAGAATTCTCCAAAATGTTGTTCATCGCCCGTGAGCAAATGCGTGGCGTGGCTGGCGATGGCTCCGCCGAGAATCGGCACATCTTTCAACGGCAATTCGACCTTCAAATCCGCCTCCAACCGCGACACGATTTCGCACTGTTTGACCAGCTTTTCCAACGCTTTGACGCCGTCCGGGAACTTCACGGCCAGATTGCGCCGGGCTTCTTCAACCGCATAGTCGTTCGTCAGGCATTTTGCCTGATCCAAGAGCACGTCCAATAACGCCCGCATTCGGCTCTGTGGTTGCGCCGCCGAAAACAGGATGTTGGCGTCGAGAAAAACCCTCATTTCTTCTTGAGGCGATAACCGGCCAATGATTCCTCGTTGTTCCGGCGGAATTCAGCCACTCGCTTTTCGGAATACAGTTCGACCGGGAAAGTGACCCCGGGGCGCAGCAGGATGCCTTCCTCGGTTTCCTCGGCGACCACCTGGGCGTTGCGTTCGATGCCCAACCGTCGGCGCATCTCCTTGGGCAATGTGAGTGTGCCGCGATCATTTATTTGGATGACTTTTGTCATGGATTCAACATTTCATACTTTCAGCTTTTATGCAATGGACTGGCGGCTGCCGGGAGAAACCAGAAAATGGGTAAGTCCATCGCTGGGAGGGAGCGCCCCCACCGGCCCGTTTTGCCCCTTCGCACTTCGCCCGCTCGCTTCCGCGAGTTCCTCATTGATTTTGCCCGGCAGGCTCGCGACGATGGTTTTCCTATGGCCGCCCAGGAATTCTCCGATCATGCTGGTTCCAACCAGCCCCTCGGTGGCTCTTGGTTCGGGAGTTTGGGGGTGGCACGGCAAAACGCGCTTGTGGGGGTTTTCCTGGTGCTGGCGGTCTGCGTGGTCTTTGGCCAGACGATTCGATTTGGGTTCGTTAATTACGACGACAATCTGAACGTCTATGAAAATGGGGTGGTGGCGCAGGGGTTGACGCCGCAGTCCATTCCGTGGGCGTTTTCCCATGCGCAAACGGCCAATTGGGTTCCCCTCACCACCCTCTCCCACATGCTGGATTGCCAGATTTTTGGCCTGAACGCCGGGGGCCATCACTTCGTGAACGTCCTCTGGCACGCCGCCGCCGTGGCCTTGCTCTTTGTGGTTTTGCGCGAGATGACGGGCGCCCTGTGGCGGAGCGCGTTGGTCGCGGCTCTTTTTGCCATTCATCCCTTGCGCGTCGAATCGGTTGCCTGGGTCTCCGAACGCAAGGATGTTTTGAGCGGGTTTTTCTTTATGTTGACCATCTGGGCCTATCTCCGCTACGCGCGGCAGCCGTCGCGTGGCGGTTATCTCGCGGTGGCCGTCGTTTTTGTTTTGGGCCTGCTTTCCAAAAGTATGGTGATGACAGAACCGGTGGTCTTGTTGCTGCTGGATTATTGGCCGCTGGGCCGCCTGCGTGGCGGCCGGGATTTTTTCCGCCTCGTTCTGGAAAAAATTCCGCTCCTGGCGCTGGCCTTTGCCGCAAGCCTCGCCTCCGTCCTGCTCCCGGGGTTGCTCGTCACCGGCACGGCGCGCCTTCCTTTTGGCGCGCGTCTGGCCAACGCTTTGGTCACATCCGTCATTTACCTGCGCCAGATGATTTGGCCGGCCGGACTGGCTGTGCCCTACCCATTCCCGGCGAATGGCTGGCCGCTGTGGGAAATAGTTTTGGCCGCCCTCCTGCTGGCGGCGTTGACGGGAGTGGCGCTCGCTTGTCATAAGAAATACCCCTTTTTGCTCGTGGGCTGGCTTTGGTATTTGGTCATGCTCATTCCCGTCGCGGGCCTTGTTCCGATCTCCCTTTGGGCCAGCCATGCCGACCGTTACACCTACCTGCCGGAAATCGGCGTGGCTATCGCTGTCATTTGGACCCTGGCGGATTTGACCTCTCCATGGAAATATCGCTCGGCTGTCGTGGGCGCCTTCATGGCTGTGGCCCTTGGGGCGCTGATGTGCTGCGCCTCCCGGCAAAATCGCTATTGGCGCGATAGCGAAGTGCTGTGGACCCGCGCCATAACTGAGGACCCTTCCAACGCCGTCGCCTGCTGCAATTTGGGTTCCGCCCTTTCCCACAAAGGCGAAATCACCCAATCCATGCGGCAGTACGAGATGGCTTTGCGGATCAATCCTCGTTACAGCATCGCCCATTGCAATCTGGGCAACGCCCTGGCGCGGCTGGGCAAGATCAACGAGGCCATCGCCGAATACCGTCAAGCATTGGCCATTAATCCAGACTACGCCGAGGCCCGCTGCAACCTGGGCAACGCGCTCGCCGGCGTCGGAAAAATGGAGGAAGCCTTCACCCAATTGCATCAAGCCCTGGTCGCGTGGCCGGATTATCCCCAAGCCCGTTTCGGCCTGGGCGCCGCCTTGGCCAGGGCGGGCCGCGACCAGGAGGCCATGGCCGAGTACCGCAAGGCCTTGGCACTTTGGCCGGCGTATCCCGAAGCGCTCTTCAATCTGGGCTTTACCCTCGCCAAGCTGGGGCGATTCGATGAGGCCATCGCGCAATACCGCCAGGCCTTGGAAGTGGATCCGCGCTACACGGCTGCGCGCTACAATCTGGGCCGCGCTTTGGCCCGCCAAGGCGCGCTGGAGGAAGCGGCCATGGAATTCCGCGCCGTCCTGGAAATCGACCCAAACGACGCCGAGGCGCACAGCAACTTGGGCCTCGTCCTGGCCAGGCTGGGACGTTTGCCGGACGCGATTGAGCAATACCACAAAGCTTTGCAGATCAAACCGGCCTACGCCGAAGCGCTCGGCAACCTGGCCAGCGCCCTGGCCCTCACCGGCCGGATAAATGAAGCCATTGCGGAATATCGCCAGGCGCTGGCGGTCGATCCGAATCAAACCTATGTCCAGAACAGTCTGGCTTGGCTGCTGGCCACCGCCGCCGAACCCGCCGCGCGCAACGGCGCGCAGGCTGTCGCGCTGGCGGAAAAAGCGCGCCAGGCCACGGGCGGCGCGGACCCTCTGATTTTACGCACCCTCGCGGCGGCTTATGCTGAGACGGGGAATTATAAGGAAGCCGCCGCCACCGTCCGCCGCGCCCTCGATCTGGCCACGCGACAAAAGAACGAAATCCTCGCCCGCACCCTGCCGCAGCAGCTCAAACTTTACGAATCCGGCCTCCCCATGCGCGCGCCCAAGTAGCCGCCGAACAACGCTGATTGCTTCGGAAAATTTGTCAATTAAACTTCGTCTGATGAGCGGATTCTCCAAGGCAAACCTCGTGGCGCATGCCTCCCAACCAAAACCCGCCGAATCAGGAAATCGCACCAGGACAAAACTTTTTTAAAAAAAGTTCTTGCGGGGAATCAGGGTTGTGTTACTTTTTCGCTCCATTTTCGTCAAAAGCGATATGATGGCGGCTTTTGGCGCGACCGATAACTGATCGCCCCGCTGGGCGCAGGATTGATGGCCGACGCCGCATAGCTGTTACAGTTTTGATTTTTATGCCAGTTAAAACGTTCAGGCCTTTAACGCCTTCGACGCGCTACCTTACCGTGGCGTCGTTCGATGAGATTACGAAGAGCACTCCCGAGCGGAGTCTCATCAGTATTCGCAAGAAGTCTGGTGGGCGCAATTGCTACGGCCGCGTCACGGCTCGCGGCATCGGCCAGGGTCATAAACAATTTTACCGCACCGTCGATTTCAAGCGCAATAAGCATGGCGTGGAAGCGGATGTGACGGGCATTGAGTATGATCCGATCCGCACCGCCCGCTTGGCCCTGCTGGTCTATAAGGATGGCGAAAAGCGTTACATCTTGGCTCCCAATGGTTTAACGGTTGGCGCAAAGATACTTAGCGGTCCAGCCGCGCCCCCTGAGTTGGGCAATTGCCTGCCGCTCAAAACCATCCCCGTGGGCCTCCCCATTCATAATATCGAAATCACCCCGGGACGCGGTGGCCAGATGGTTCGGACCGCCGGCGCCTCGGCGATGGTTATGTCCCGCGCTGATGGTTACGCGTTAATTCGCCTGCCTTCCGGCGAAGTGCGCCGGGTGCATGAGACCTGTTACGCCACCATTGGCCAGGTGGGCAACTTGGAGCATGAGAAGATTGATTTAGGCAAGGCCGGGCGTTCGCGCCATCGGGGTATTCGGCCCATTAGCCGCGGCGTGGCGCGCAACCCGGTGGACCATCCCAACGGTGGTGGCGCGGGCAAGTCCAAGAGCGGCGGCGGTTGGCAGCAGTTGACTTCCCCCTGGGGTTTGCTGGCCAAAGGCTATCGCACCCGCCACAAACGCAAATATTCCAACCGCTTTATTCTCGTCCGCCGCGATGGCCGCCCGATGAAACGCAAATAATTGACGAAAGATAATTATGGGACGCTCCATTAAAAAAGGTCCATTCGTGGACGGTCACTTGATCGAAAAGATCGAGGCGGCTAAAGCTGCCAAGTCAAAATCGCCGATTAAGACATGGTCGCGGCGCTCGATGATCACCCCCGATTTTGTGGGCTTGACCTTTAACGTTCACAACGGCAAAATTTTCAATTCGGTCTTCGTCACGGAGAATATGGTGGGCCACAGGCTGGGCGAGTTTTCGCTCACGCGCACGTTCAAAAAACACGGCGCGCACACTGCCAAAGCCGAAGCGAAATAGAAACGTATGGAAGTTCAAGCCATTACACACAACGTCCGCATGTCCGCGCAAAAGATGCGGGAAGTGGTGCGGCAGATTCAAGGTCTGCCCGCCGCCCATGCCCAAGCTGTCCTGGCGGTGGTGCCGCGCAAGGGAGCGCGGGTAGTGGCCAAGACTCTCAAGTCCGCCATGGCCAACGCCGAAGACTTGAAATTGCACAAGACGGAATATCAGGATCTGAAAACCGAATCTCTGCGGGTCAAGCTGGCGGTGGCAGGCACTGCGGGGAGCATCAAGCGGTTTACGCCCAAGGCACGGGGATCGGCCGGCCCGATCATCAAGCGCAATTGCCACGTGAAAATAGTTTTGTCCGACGAATAATTCTATGGGTCAAAAAGCAAATCCTATTGGCTTGCGTGTCGCCCTCAACAAAGATTGGGGCTCCAAGTGGTTTTCCGAAAAGAAGGATTTCGGCAAATTGCTGGCGGAAGACCGCAAGATCCGCGGACTGCTCAAGTCCAAACTCGAAGGCGCGTCTGTTTCCAAGATTCAACTCGAACGTGCCGCCTCGCGCTGCCGCATTACCATTTTTACCGCCCGTCCCGGGGTTGTCATCGGCCGCAAAGGGGCCGAAATTGACAAGCTCAAGGAAGAAATCAGCAAGATGACGGGCAAGGAAGTGTATGTCGATATTCAGGAAATCAAACAGCCTGAAACCGATGCCCAATTGGTGGCGGAAAACGTCGCGGTGCAGTTGGAACGGCGCGTTTCATTCCGCCGCGCCATGAAAAAAGCCGTGCAAGTGGCGATGGATTTTGGCGCCGAAGGCATCAAAGTCCGCGTCGGTGGCCGCTTGGGCGGAGCGGAAATTGCCCGCGTGGAGAAATACCATCAAGGCCGCGTCCCGCTCCATACCTTGCGCGCCAACATCGACTATGGGTTTGCCGAAGCAAAAACCCTCTATGGCAAGCTCGGCATCAAGTGCTGGATTTGCAAAGGCGAAACGCCCGTGATCAGAAAACAAAAAGACATGGCGGCGCAAACTCCCGCGCCGGCGCCCGTGCCTGCGGCTGCTTGAGAGCAATAGTAAGACAATAATTTTTTAGAAGAGAGAAGAATTTATGGCAATGAGTCCCGCCAGAGTAAAGTACCGCAAGATGCACCGCGGCAGCCGGTCTGGGTTGGCCCAGCGCGGCGCGACGGTCGCTTTTGGGGAATACGGATTGCAGGCCTTGGAACGGTGCTGGTTGGACACCAAACAGATCGAAGCGGCCCGCGTGGCCGTGACCCGCTTCATGAAACGGCGCGGCAAAGTCTGGATTCGCATCTTTCCGCACAAATCCTTTACCAAAAAGCCTCTCGAAACGCGTATGGGCAAGGGCAAAGGTCCCTTGGAATCCTGGGTGGCGGTCATTCGCCCGGCCAACGTCCTGTTTGAAGTGGACGGAGTGCCGGAAATCGTGGCCCGCGAATCCATGCGGTTGGCCGCGACCAAGCTGCCCATTCGCACCAAGTTCATTTCGCGCCACCGTCTGGCCTAAACACTATGAAAATGTCGGAAATTAAAGATTTGAACGCGCAGGAACTCGCCGCCAAGGGCCGCGATCTGCGTCAAGAGGTTTTTAATCTGCGCTTGCAGCAGGCCAGCAGCCAATTGGAGAAGCCGGCCCGCTTGCGCACTCTCCGCCGCGATATTGCCCGGCTGGAGACGCGTGTTTCCCAACTCCGCAACAAAGCCGCCTGATTTTTTATGGCCGAAGCAGCATTATCCTCTGAAGAACGCGGGCACCGCAAAGAACGCATGGGCAAAGTCATCGCCAACAAGATGGCCAAAACCATTGTGGTCCGGGTCGAGCGCCGTTTTCCTCATCCGCAATACAAGAAAGTCATTACCGCCTTTTCCAAATTTTACGCGCATGACGAAAAAGGCGAGGCCAAGGTGGGGGACCTCGTCCTCATCCGCGAGACCCGTCCTTTGTCCAAATTGAAACGCTGGCGCTTGACGCAAGTGGTGGAAAAATCCGCCGATGTGCCGCTGGCCGCCGTCTAGGCAGGAAATTTATGTTACAGGTTCGTTCCATTTTAGATGTGGCCGACAACACCGGCGCCAAGCGCGCCGCGGCCATCGGCGTTATCGGCCGCAACCAGCGTTACGCCGGGATTGGCGATGTCATCAAGGCCCACATCAAAGAGGCCGCCCCGGATGGCACCGTCAAGAAGGGCGAGGTGGTCGATGCGGTTGTCGTCCGCACCCGCCATCAAATCCGCCGGGCGGACGGCTCCTATCTGCGCTTTGACAGCAATGCCATTGTCATCATTGACAAGGAAAACAACCCGCGCGGCACGCGTATCTTCGGGCCGGTGGCGCGCGAACTGCGGGAAAAGAAATTCATGAAGATCATTTCCCTGGCCCCGGAGGTCCTATAGTTATGCCAAAGGCACATGTCAAAAAAGGCGACGAAGTCGTGGTCATTGCCGGGTCGGAACTTGGCCGGCGCGGAACGATTTTGGAGATCAAGACCAAAAAGCAACGCGTTCTGGTGGAAGGTCTCAAAATGATCAAGCGCCACACGCGCAAGAGTCAACAGCATCCGCAAGGAGCCATTGTTGAGCGCGAGGGCACCATCCATATTTCCAACGTGATGCTGGCCTCCTTGCACGACAAGCGCGCCGGCGTCCACCATGAGGAGGCCGCGCAATGAAGCCGAGACTTTACGAAAAATACATGCAGGAAGTGCGCCCCGCCCTGCGGGAGAAGCGCAAGTACCAGAACATTCATCAGGTGCCCCGCCTGGAGAAAATCGTTGTGAACATGGGGGTGAGCGCCTCCCTGGAAAAAGGAGCGATGGAAGACGCCACCCGCGACCTGTCCTTGATTACCGGACGCAAACCGGTCATCAGCAAGTCCCGCCATAGCATCGCCAACTTTAAGTTGCGCGAAGGCCAGGCCATCGGTTGCCGGGTGACCCTGCGCCGGGAAGCCATGTATGAGTTTTTTGACCGCTTGGTCGCGGCCGCGCTGCCTCGCATCCGCGATTTTCGCGGTCTTTCCCCGCGCTCCTTTGACGGCCGGGGCAATTACACGCTGGGTGTCAACGACCAGACCATTTTCCCCGAGATCGAACTGGAGAAGATCAAACGCACGCAGGGCATGGACATTACCATCGTCACCAGCGCTCCAACCAATGAGGAAGCTTTGGAACTGCTCAAGCTGATGGGGATGCCCTTCGCCGAGCCGAAAGAAGCCGCGCCCCGTCCCGAAAACGCCCCCCATCCCACTACCTGATTTTATGGCAAAAACAGCCTGGATAGAACGTAACAAGAAGAAACGCGACACCGTCAAGAAGTACGCCGCCTTGCGCGCCGAATTGAAGGCGCGCCGCGATTACGCCGGCTTGAGCAAGCTGCCGCGCAACGCCAGTCCCAGCCGCGTCGTCAACCGTTGTTCGATGTCCGGCCGCCGCCACGGTTATTTGCGCAAATTCGGCTGCTCGCGCCTCACCTTTCGCGAGGCAGCCTTAAATGGATTGATCCCCGGTGTGACGAAAGCCAGTTGGTAATTTATGAGCGACCCTATTTCAGACATGTTGACGCGGATTCGCAATGCCAGCCGGGCCTTTTTGCCGGAGGTCATGGTGCCCCACTCACGGCTTAAGGAGAACATCGCCCAGGTCCTCAAGCGCGAAGGATATGTGGCTGAGGTTTCCGTGGAAGGAAAACTCCCCAAGCTCATCAAGATCAAATTGAAATATACCGGACGCAAGTGCGTTATTGAAGGGCTGCGCCGGGTCAGTTCGCCGGGGCTGCGCCGCTACACCGGCTCGCAGGAAGTCCCGCGCGTGCGCGGCGGCTTGGGCACCTCCATCCTCTCGACCTCTGAAGGCATTTTGACCGGCATGCAGGCCCGCAAAAAAAACCTGGGCGGCGAACTGCTTTGTGAAATTTGGTGATTCTTATGTCTCGTATTGGAAAATTACCCGTTACGGTCCCGGCCCAGGTCAAGGTCCAGGTCCAAGGCCAAAAGGTTCGTGTCGAAGGCCCCAAGGGCAAACTCGATTTTGACTTGCCGCGCCGCACCTCCGCCAAACTTGACGGCGCCTCCTTGGTCGTCAGCCGCGATGGCAACGATGCGCAGGCCCGCGCCCTGCATGGCTTGAGCCGCTCGATCGTCAATAACATGGTCAAGGGCGTCAGCGAAGGTTTCGTCAAGAAGCTGGAAATTCAAGGCGTCGGTTTCAAGGCCGCTGTCCAGGGGAAAAGCGTCAACTTGGTCCTGGGCTATTCGCACCCCATTAATTATCCGATTCCCGACCAGATCAAAGTGACCGTGGAGGAAAACACCAAACTGACCATCGAGGGACCCAACAAACAAATGGTCGGCCAGGTTGCCTCTGAAATTCGCGCCTACTATCCGCCGGAACCTTACAAAGGCAAGGGCGTCCGTTACAGTGATGAAAAGGTGCGCCGCAAGGAAGGCAAGACTGTCCAGTAAAAATGGACTGCGGCCAAATCCGCAGCCCCGCAAGCATGAGAACTGATAAGAAAATTCGACTCGCGACCCTGCGCCACTGGCGCATTCGCAAAACCGTGACTGGCACCAAGGAACGTCCGCGCATGAGTGTGCGGTTTTCCAATGAACACATCCGCGTGCAGTTTATTGATGACGCGGCGGGCGTGACCCTGGCCGCGGTATCCACCTTGGGCAAAGCGGCCGACCCCAAATGGGCGGCCAATGTAGTCAGCGCAAAAAAAATCGGTGCGCTGGCTGCGGAAGCAGCCAAAGGCAAAGGCATCGCCAGCGTCGTTTTTGACCGCAGCGGTGCCCGTTATCACGGCAAGGTCAAAGCATTGGCGGATGCCGCGCGCGAGGGCGGTTTGAAATTTTAACCTGGAGAAAGAATATTGTGGCTGAGATTAACAAAGGTCCCAACAATGTCAGAGGCGGCGGCGGTGGTGGCGGCGGCGGACGCGGCCCTGGTCGCGGACCGCGGCGCAGCCGCGGAGGCCCCGGAGAAGGCGGTCCCGATGCTTCACAGCAAAGCGGCGGCGATTCCGAGTTGAGTGAAAAAGTGGTTTTCATCAATCGTTCCGCCAAGGTCGTCAAAGGCGGTCGTCGTTTCAGCTTTAGCGCTTTAGTGGTGGCCGGTGATAAGAAAGGCCGCGTGGGGGTGGGTTTAGGCAAGGCGGTCGAAGTTTCCGAAGCTATTCGCAAAGGTGGCGACATGGCCAAGCGGCGCTTGGTGCATATGTCTCTGAGGGAAGCGACCATCCCGCATGAAATCATCTGTCGGCACGGCGGAGCCAAGGTGCTTCTGCGCCCTGCCTCTCCCGGAACGGGTTTGATCGCGGGCAAGACCGTCCGCGCCGTTTTGGAATTGGTCGGCATTAAGGATGTTCTTAGCAAATCTCTTGGCTCGAACAATCCCTCCAACGTGGTGAAGGCAACCCTCTCTGGTTTGCAGCAAATGCGCCTGCAGGAAGACATTTACAAGGCGCGCGGACTCGAATACAAGCCTCGTCGCGCGGCCGTGCCCGTTCTCGCTCCCGTGGCGGCCCCGATCCCTGCTCCCGCTCCGGCCCCCTCCATTCCAACGCCAGCCGCGCCCGCCTCCGGGACCGATTCAGCCCCAGCTTAATTTATGCGTTTACACGATCTCAAACCCCGCCCCGGCGCCACCCACCGCCGCAAGCGGCTTGGCCAAGGCGAATCCAGCGGCCGCGGCAAGACCAGCGGACGTGGCGGCAAAGGCCAGACCGCCCGCTCGGGCAGCAGCATCCGCATTGGTTTTGAAGGCGGCCAGATGCCCTTGATCCGCCGCATTCCCAAGCGTGGCTTCAACAACGCCCGCTTCGCCACCCGCTATGTCCCGGTCAATTTGGAAGCGCTCAACCGTTTTGCCGACGGGACGACCGTCGATGCCGCGAAGCTGCGCGAATTGGGTCTGGCGGGCGGACCTGTCAAACAGATCAAGATTCTGGGCGATGGCGAATTGACCCGCAAACTTTCCGTCCAAGCTCATGCCTTTAGCGCTTCCGCTCGCGCCAAGATCGAGAAGCTCGGCGGAACTTGCTTGTTGATTGAAACGAAGAAGCCTGCCGAAAAGGTGCTAGGCAAACGCGCGGAAGCACGCGCCGCCAACCCGCCCAAACAAAAGGTCAAAGCCGTTGAGGAACCCGCCAAGGCGCCGGAGGAGAAACCCAAACCGGCCGAAGGCAAGGCCAAAGCGGCTGAAGGCAAGGGCAAAGGGGCTGAAAAACCCGCTGGCGGCGGGCCCGAAAAAAGCGCCTGATTTATCTGAATGTTCAAATCCATCCTCAACACCCTCAGCAACTGCTTCAAGATACCTGAGCTGAAGTCGCGGATCATCTTCACGATGATCGTGCTGGGCATTTGTCGGCTGGCCTCGCTGGTGCCGGCTCCCGGGCTCAACAGCGCCTTGTTGAAGAATTATTTCGCCTCCAACGCCGGTCGGAACGCCACCAACGGCCTGCTGGGCATGTACAGCCTGTTCACCGGTGGCGGCTTTGAACGTTGCGCCATCGGCGCGCTGGGCATCATGCCGTATATCAGCGCGACCATCATTCTGCAGCTCTTGCAAGCGGTTATCCCCGGATTAAGCAAATTGGCCCGGGAAGAAGGCGGTCGCACCAAATTGATCCAGTATGGGCGCGTTTTGACTTTGTTTCTCTGCCTCGGACAAGGATTTGTCATGGCCATTGGTTGGGAACGGATGAGCGATGTCTTCCCCGGCTTCTCCGGGCAATTGGTGCTCTTTACCAACCACATCTGGTTGTACCGTATTCAAACCGCCGTCATTCTCACTACCGGCACGATGCTTCTCATGTGGCTGGGTGAGCAGATTACCGATCGGGGCATCGGCAACGGTATTTCCCTGATCATCACCATTGGTATTCTCGCGCGTTTGCCCCAAGCCGGCCAAGGTTTGGTGGATATGTTCCTGTCGCATGGCGTCTCGGATGCGCACCGTTACAACATTTTTCATTTCATCGCCTTGATCCTGCTGCTCTGCGCGGTCATTGCCGGGGTGGTGGCCGTCACGCAGGCGGAACGCAAGATCCCCGTGCAATACGCGCAGCGCGTTGTCGGGCGCAAAATGTATTCCGGCGGCAGTTCCTTTATGCCTTTGCGCGTCAATTATTCCGGCGTCATGCCGGTGATTTTCGCCTCCGCCATTTTGATGTTTCCGACCATGATTCTCAACTTTCTCGGATCACATTTCGAGATCAAGGTCTTCATCGAATTAGCCACCCAATTAACCCGCGGCTCACCGCTTTATTTGCTCCTCTATGGGCTGATGATTCTGTTCTTTTCCTACTTCTGGGTGGCCACGCAATTCAATGAATTGCAAATTGCCGACGATATGAAGAAATCCGGCGGCTACATTCCGGGAGTCCGGCCCGGTCAGGCGACGAGCAATTTTCTCCATCGCACCATGAGCCGCATTACCTTGGCTGGTGCTATTTTCCTGACCGTCATTGCGGTCATTCCGATCATTTTGAGCGATGCCATGACCGTGCCCCAACAGGTGTCCCAGTTCTTTGGCGGCACCAGCTTGCTCATCATGGTCGGCGTCATGCTCGATACGATGCGCCAAATGGAAGCTCACCTGCTCATGCGCCATTATGACGGGTTTCTGAAGAAAGGACGCCTCAAAGGGCGGTTCTAGCATAGTTTCGGTGTTGTGGAGCACTTATTGCGTGTCGGCAAAATCAATCATTTTAAAAACTGCTGGAGAAATGGAAACCATGCGTCCAGCGTGCGAGGTGGCGGCCACCGTCTTGGAGGAGGTCTCGGCCTTCGTCCGTCCAGGGGTCACCACTCTCGAGGTGGACGATTTCGCCGGGTCGCGGATGCGGCACTATGGGGCGAAAAGCGCGTTTCTGGGCTACCGCAAGTTTCCGCGACAGATTTGCATTTCGGTCAATGAAGAAGTGGTTCATGGGTTGGGCGGATCGCGGCGGTTGGAATTTGGGGACATCGTCAGCCTCGACATTGGCGTCAAGTTTCAGGGGTTTATTGGCGATACGGCCAAGACGGTGGCGGTGGGCGGTTGCGACGTGCGAGCCCAGCGGTTGATGGATGTGACGGAGCAGTCCCTTTACGAAGGGATCGCCCAGGCGCGCCCTGAGAACCGCGTGGTGGACATATCCCGCGCCGTGCAAAATTATGTCGAAGCCAACGGGTTCAGCATTGTGCGGGAATTTGTCGGCCATGGCGTTGGGCGGACGGTGCATGAAGAGCCGCAGGTGCCAAATTTCGTTGAAAAAAACGTGGCCTCGCCTAAATTGAGACCCGGCATGACTCTGGCCATCGAACCCATGGTCAATGCCGGCACGCCCCAGGTGGTAGTATTAAGAGACGGTTGGACAGTGGTGACCAAAGACAGTCAACTGTCCGCTCATTTTGAGCATACCGTTTTGGTGACCGACGCTGAACCGGAAATTTTAACATGGCCCGCCAAGACGCCATCGAAACTGAGGGCAGGATAGTGGAAATCCTGGCCGCAACTTTATTTCGGGTGGAGCTGGCCAACGGCCATCGGTTGCTGGCGCACCTTTCGGGCAAGCGGCGAATGGTGTTTCAACCCATGTTGATTGGAGACAATGTCAAGGTGCGGATGTCACCCTACGATTTATCCGTGGGTTGCATTACGGCCGACGGCGAATGATTTTATGAAAGTGCGAGCATCAGTGAAAAAGCTTTGCGAAAACTGCAAAATTGTGAAACGCAAGGGCGTGATTCGTGTGATTTGCACGAACCCGCGCCACAAACAAAAACAAGGTTGATTTAATTTATGGCACGACTAATTGGTGTTGAAATTCCGGGTGAAAAGCGCATCGAGATAGCCTTGCGCTACATCTTTGGCATTGGCCCCTCCAACGCTAAAGTCATCCTTGCCAAGGCCCAAATCGATCCCGCCATTCGCGCCAAGGACCTCAATGAGCAGCAATTGTCGCAGATCGTCCATGCCATTCAGGATGGCAAGTACGTTATTGAAGGCGATCTGCGCCGGGAATTGGGGATCAATTTGAAGCGTTTGCAAGGCATCAAATGTTATCGTGGAATTCGCCATCTTCGCGGGCTGCCGGTCCGCGGGCAGCGCACCTCCACCAACGCCCGCACCCGCAAAGGCCCGCGCAAGACCGTCGGCGTGCAGCGCAATCCCAACGCCAAGACCGGCATCCACTGATTTTTTGAACTATGGCTGAAGAACAACATCCCAAAAAACCCGCTCCCGAAAAGAAGCATAAGCCGGAAGCTCCTCCGGCGGGAGCCGACGAAGCCGCGAAAAAACTGGCTGCTCCCGCCAGTGCCCCTGCTGCCGCCGGGGCGCCTGCCGCCGCCAATGCACCCGCTGCTGCTGGGGCGCCCGCCGCCCCTGCCGTGCCTGTTGCCGGGACCGCGCCTACTGCGGCGGAATTGCTCGGCGACGACGCCGCCTCCAAGAAAATCGTCAAAGCCAAAGGCTCGAAGAACATTGCCGTCGGCATTGCCAATATTTTAGCCACTTTCAACAACACCAACGTCAGCATCACCGATATGCATGGCAACGTGCTGGGTTGGTCCAGTGCCGGACGAGTGGGTTTCAAAGGCTCCCGCAAGAGCACCGCCTTCGCCGCCCAGCAAGTCGCCCAGGACGCCGCCCGACAAGCCATGTCTCATGGCATGCGGGAAGTGGAAATCCGGGTCAAAGGTCCTGGATCAGGCCGTGAATCAGCTATTCGCGCCTTGCAGGCGATCGGCTTGGAAATCACCGCCATCAAAGATGTCACCCCGGTGCCGCACAATGGCTGCCGTCCGCGCAAAAAACGCCGCGTCTAAAACAAAGGAATTTACCACATGGCTCGTTATACTGGTCCCCGCACTCGTCTCAGCCGCCGCTTTGGCGTCGCCCTCTTTGGCCCGGACAAATACTTGGAACGCCGCAATTACGGTCCCGGCGTGCATGGTCCCAAGTCCCGCCGCAAACATACCGATTACGGCTTGGCCTTGCTCGAAAAGCAAAAGCTGCGTTATTTTTACGGCCTGATGGAACGTCAGTTTCGCGGTGTCTATGAGCGCGCGCTCAAACGCCGCGGCGTGACCGGCGAACAGATGCTGCAAATTCTGGAGACACGTTTGGATAACGTCGTTTACCACTTGGGCTTCGCCATCACTCGGGCCGCCTCCCGGCAAATGGTCAGTCATGGCCACGTCAAGGTCAATGGACGCAAGGTCAACATTCCGTCCTACGCGCTCAAGGTTAATGACATTATTGAAGTGCGGGAATCCAATGTCTCGCGGCAATTGGCCACCAAGAATCTCGAACAATCGACCAGTAAAGTTGTGCCCGACTGGCTGTTGCTCAACAAGGACGCCTTCAAAGGCACAGTCATGCGCATTCCCAGCCGGGACGAAATCCAGCCCATTGCCAATGAGCAGGCGGTCGTCGAATTTTATTCCCGCTAACCAGTAACATCGTTCCGCCAACGCGGAGCAAAAAGCAATTATACGGGCTTTTTCGGGCGCGGGAATAATTCCCGGAAAAGCCAGATTAAAATTGTTGAAAGGAAATTAGATTATGCCAGTACGTCTCGGGCGTTTTGAAATGCCCAAGCGGTTGTCCAAAGAAGAAGGGACCGCCACTGAAACCTACGCCAAGTACATCGCCGAACCGTTTGAAACCGGTTACGGCCATACCATCGGCAATTCCCTGCGCCGCGTCCTCCTCTCCTCCTTGGAAGGGGCCGCCATCACCTCCATCAAGATCGATGGGGCCCAACACGAGTTTGCCAGCATTGACGGCGTCGCCGAGGATGTGACCGACATCGTTTTGAATCTGAAAAAAGTGCTTTTCCGCTCGCAAACCCGTGAGACCCAGACCTTGCTCCTTTCGGTCAATAAAGAAGGCGCGGTCGTGGCGGGTGACATTGAATTGCAGCAGGGCCTCGAACTGGTCAATCCCAAGCAGCATATCTGCACGTTGGACCGGAAGAAAAAATTCGAGATGGAACTCGAAGTCAAAGTCGGGCGCGGCTTTTGCCCCGGGGATGAAAACAAGAAGCCCGACCAAGCCATTGGCGTCATCGCCATTGACTCCCTCTTTTCGCCCGTGACACGCGTCCGCTACGCGGTGGAAAACGCCCGCGTCGGCCAGCGCACCGATTATGACCGGCTCCTGCTGGAAATCTGGACCGACGGCCGCATCTCGCCCGACGACTCCCTGACCCAAGCCTCGGCCATTCTCCAGCACCATTTGGATGTCTTCGTCGGCTACGACAAGAACGCGGTGGAATTTGAGGAGACGGAGGCCAAGCAGGATGATGAGAAGGCCAAGATGAAGAAGCTTCTCAACATGAGCGTCAACGAAATTGAGTTGAGCGTCCGCGCCGCCAATTGCCTCAACAACGCCAACATCACCACCGTCGGCCAGTTGGCGATGAAGACCGAAGCGGAGATGCTCAAGTATCGCAACTTCGGCAAAAAATCGCTCAACGAGATCAAAGAGAAGCTGGCCAGCCTGAGCCTGTCCCTGGGCATGAACCTGGACCCGGCCCTCTTAGACGCTCCCAAAGAAGAAAACAAAGTGGATTAACTGCCCGTTCTTATGCGCCATCTCAAACGCACCGCCAAACTCGGCCGCACCGGCCAGCATCGCAACCGCATGCTGGCCAACCTGGTTTGCAGCCTCATCAAACATCGCCGGGTGACGACCACG
>Ga0182016_10001043_pt1 | contig 33995 bp, 31 predicted proteins | sample 712S2MmetaG_FD_120491 | JGI IMG/M metagenome (GOLD analysis project Ga0182016, IMG submission 120491) | Permafrost microbial communities from Stordalen Mire, Sweden - 712S2M metaG | ecosystem: Environmental > Terrestrial > Soil > Wetlands > Permafrost | place: Sweden: Stordalen | collected...
ATACACATCCACCACGCGTCGAATGTTGTAGTGGTTCACGACCTCCATCTCATGGCCGCGCTGAACGGTGGCGAGATCGCTCAGGATCTCTGGGTTCGCCGGCGCACCCGATGCCGGCGTGTTCCGCGTTGCGCGGTTGATGGGGATGTTCTCAAGATCCTGCATCGTATCCATCTTGTACTGCGGCGTCTGCGCAACAATGTCATAGGCCACCATGTTGTTCCAGTTGAGAAAGAACATGGGCGACACCTGAAAGCTCCCACTCAGCGTGTTAAGCACGCTTGTGGAAACGTCCTGCTCGGTGTATCCGCCTTGCGCAGCCTTTGTACGATCCACGTCCACCTGGAGCGTGGGATAGTCGAACGGCTGCTGAATGCGAAGATCGGTGATGCCGGAAACCTGGCGCAACTGGTCGAGAATCTTGTCGGCTTGGGCCTTGCTTACGCCCGCATCGTTGCCTTCAATCTGTACGTCGATCGGCGCGGGCAATCCGAAGTTTAGAATCTGCGTGGTGATGTCGGCCGGCAGCGTGTAAAACGTAGCCGCGGGAAATAGGCGGGGCAGATTGCGCCGCAGTGCGCGCACGTAATCTGCAGTGGGCCGATGATCCAGCTTTAGCGTCACCAGGATGTCGCCATCGCCCGCGCCCAGCGTGCCATTGGTCAGGTGCTGCGTGTTCATGGCACTGTAGGGCAGGCCAATGTTATCCAGTATGTTGTCAATTTGCACAGCCGGAATTTCATTGCGAATCTCGCCCTCGACAAGATCGAAAAGCCGAGCAGTCTCCTCAATGCGCATTCCCGAAGGGCCACGGACATGAAGAATGAATTGCCCGCTGTCTGTCTGCGGGAAAAAGTCTTCGCCCAGGAACGGCACGAGGACGAACGCACCAAGACAAAGCCCCAGGAACGACGGAATGAAGATGCGCCGCCGGAAGACGAGTCCCTGCAGCAGTGAATGGTACCGTTCGCGCACGCGCTCAAAAACCTGCTCAATCCCTCGCTGAAAGCTCGTGAAGATCCCTTTCGCTGCCGCCCCGTGCTCCTTGGCGCGCAGCAAATACATAGCCAGCGTAGGCACCAGCGTGCGGCTTAGCAGGTAACTGGCAAGCATCGCAAACACCACCGCCTCCGCCAGTGGGACAAAGAGGAATCGCGCCACCCCGCTCAGGAGAAACATGGGCAGGAAGACAATGCAGATACAAAGTGTCGAGACCAGTGCCGGCACCGATATCTGCGACGCGCCTTCGACAATGGCCTCGCGCAGTGCGTAGCCCTGCTCCAGAAATCGCTCAATGTTCTCAATGGTGACCGTAGCGTCGTCGACCAGAATGCCCACCGCCAGCGCCAGGCCGCCAAGCGTCATTGTGTTGATGGTCTCGCCGATCAGGCCAAGAATAATGATCGATGAAAGAATCGATAGCGGAATGGAGATTGCGATGATCAGCGTCGATCTCCAGCTGCCCAGGAACACAAGGATCATCACCGCCGTGAGCGCAGCAGCTATGATGGCCTCGCGAACCACGCCCTGCACAGCCGCGCGCACAAAGATACTCTGATCTGAGAGCGGTGTCATTTTCAGCTGCGACGGCACCGTGCTCGCCACGCGGGGCAAAATCCCCCGAATGCCGTTGACCACGTCCAGCGTCGATGCATTGCCGTTCTTGAAAATTGAGATCAGCACGCCGCGACGGCCATCCTGGCGCACGATGTTTGTCTGCACCTGAAAGCCGTCGCTTACGCTGGCCACGTCGCGCAGATAAATCGTCGTGCCATTCACCTGTTTGATCGGGATATTGGCAAGGCCCTCGACGGTGCGCGGTGAGCCGTTGGTCCTCACGTCGTACTCCGACTGCCCGATCTTGATCGTGCCCGAGGGCTGAACCACGCTTTGCACCGCCAGTGCATTCAGCACATCGCCCGGAGCAATGCCTTTGGATTGCATCGCCGCCTGGTCCATGTTCACACTTATTTGCCGCTGCTTGCCGCCGTAGGGTGACGGCACAACTGCGCCGGGTACAGTGATCAGTTGCGTGCGCACGAAGTTCGTCGCATAGTCGTTCAGTTGCGCTTCCGAGAGACCCTCGCCTGAAATGCCGAGCTGCAGGATGGGAACGCTGGATGCCGAGAAGTTGATGATCTGCGGGGGAAGTGTGCCGGGAGGAAGCTGGCGCAGCATGAACTGCGATGCCGCAGTGACCTGAGCGTTGGCTGTATCGAGCGACGCGCCAGGTTGCAGAAATACCTTCACAATCGCTTCGCCGTTGTATGTCGTCGACTCGATGTGCTGGATATTGTCGACCAGCGTTGTGAGAGCCTTCTCGTACGGCGACGTTAGACGCCCTTCGAGTTCTTCAGGATTGAGTCCCGTATATGTCCAGCCGATCGAAACGACCGGAATATTGATGTTGGGAAAAATGTCGGTAGGCGTGCGCAGGATGACCACCGGTGCAGCGATGACGATCAACAGGGCGAGAACGATAAACGTGTACGGTCGATTAAGAGCAAGCTTGACGATCCACATACAGTCCTTTTGCCCTCCCTTCCGCCGCCATCGCGGCGCAGCTGGCCTTCATCGCCACTGCGGCTCGATCGGTTTCGCCTACTGACGTTCTTGCACGATTCATGCCATTCGGCTTCTCGTCTAAAATTACCAAGCTTAGACGGCAAACCGGTCCGGCTTTCGAGTCCGGTGTCGAATGCCCGACACACTACTGACGGATCGTGTCGAAACAGGAAGCCATGGCGCACCCGCCGCTTTGATCTCCAAATTAACGACTGCAGCCCATTCAGCCTCCACAAATGGACCACCGCATCCGCTGCAAAACTACCAGCGCATCGGTTCAAACGGTGCCATCGAAACTACCCCCATAGTCCTCGACAGCTTGCATCTCTGTGCGAAGCAGTCCGATGAGAACCTGGTGCTCCTGGACTGCTCTCACGACTTTCCGATGAGAATGCCCGTTAGGAAGACGAGTGCACCGCCAAGACCTACTTGCAGAGCGGCGGAGAACACTGGGGTATCCATGAACCGGTGCCGCACCCACGAGATCACACCGAGTTCCACGAGAACGACGACCATTGCAATCCCCAAGGCAAGCTGAAACCCCGGAATAAGGAACGGGAGCGTGTGACCAATTCCTCCCAATGTCGTCATGGCGCCGCAAATCAAACCGCGTATCCACGGGTGTCCGCGCCCCGTGAGGCTCCCGTCATCCGACAACGCCTCAGCAAATCCCATGCTGATACCAGCTCCCAGCGATGCAGCCATCCCGACCAGGAACGCGTCCCAGCTGTTCGTCGTAGCCATGGCCGCAGCAAACACCGGGGCCAAAGTTGAGACCGAGCCATCCATCAGTCCCGCCAGACCGGGCTGAACGATTTGCAACACAAACAGCCGGCGCCGCGCCTTGTCCTCATCCTCTTTCACGCCCGGACGCAGATTCTCTTCCGTCAGTTCCTGGGCGCGATCTTCGTGAGTGCGTTCCTCCTGCGCAAGGTCATCGAGAAGTTGGCGAATGCTGGCGTCCTGTGCTCGTGCTGCAGCAAGTTCATAGAACCTGCGAGTTTCGACTTCAATAGCGCTTGCCTGCTTGCGAACTGTGTCGAGCCCCAGAGGACGGATCAGCCAGACCGGCGTGCGCTGGACGAATCCCTTCACGTCCTGGCGGCGAATGAGTGGAATGTGCTCACCGAACTTCTGTCGATAGAGTTCAATCAGGCGACGGCGGTGTTCCGACTCTTCCTTTCGCATGCTTTCAAACACCGCAGCAGATCCGGCATAATCCTGGCGCAGCCCTTCGAAAAAATCCGCGTACACGCGCTCGTCCTCTTCTTCAAGAGAGATGGCCAATGCAAGAATCTCGCGTTCCGATAACTCTTTAAAGTTTTTCATGGTTTCTCCGAGCTTTTTATTTCAATGTGTCTTCACTTACCGCATAGTCACCCATGCGTGCCTTTGAAGCACCGGCATCTCCCTTGATCAGTCGCGCCAGGATCTCGGCCCGCAGATTCATGCAATCAGCGAAGAAACACATCGTTAAATCCATGCCCTGCTTACCGACCACCAGAAGGAATTGGAAAAAGCGATGCGGCAACGCGAGCATGGCGGTGAAGAAAACAGGCGGCCCGCTCCGCCTGCAGCAGAGCCGCCCGATCCATCCCTCTCGATCGCCTGACGCATCTGGGATCCGCCGGAACCATGCAAGTCTCACGCTCGTTGGCTCCGGCTCGTTCCCGGCGAGTCATCTGGAATGCATGGCGGGAACGGCGAGACTTCGTCCCGCAACGTTCGCAGCACGAGGTTTGGGTGGCGAGACCAGGATGGGAAGAAGCGTCGATACGGCCATGATCCCCGCAATCACATGGAGGCCGCTCGTATAGGATCCGCTGCTCTGCCTCATTTGGGCGATGAGAAGTGGCCCAAAAGCGCTTGCGGACCCCCACGCTGTCAGCATAAGTCCGTAAATGGGCCCGACATTCTTTGAACCGAAATAGTCCGCAGCAAAAGCCGGCATCGTGCCGAACCCGCCCCCATAGCACATCAGGATGATGAACGACAGGACCGTAAGGATAGTCGCAGAAGAGAAACCAGGCAGAATCCAGAAAAGGCCCACCTGCAACAAAAACATCGTTACGAATGTCCATCGCCTGGTGATTGCATCCGAAACCCAGGCCCAGAAGATTCGGCCCAGTGCGTTCCCGATGCTGGCGATTCCAACCATGCCGGCAGCCACGATTACGCTTGCTCTGCCGATTTCCTGAAACATGGGAGATTCCTGCGAGATGATCGAGATGCCCGCCGATGTGTTCAGAAACAGGAGCAACCACAGCGCCCACCATTGCCACGTTTTCAGGGCGCCCCCAAGCGTAAAATCATGCGCTGCACGTTGCGTGGTCTGGGTAACGCTGGGAACCCAGCCCTCCGGTTTCCACCCGGCCGACGGGTTCTGCATGAAATAGCCCGCGCCCATTGTAACCACGAGATAGGCAATGCCGAGATAAGCGAATGTGTGCAGAACGCCGACACTTTGAATCAGGCGCGTAGCCACAGGCGCAGTTACCAAGGCTCCGGCGCCGAACCCGCCAACGGCAATGCCGGTGATCAGACCCCTTCGATCAGGAAACCACTTCACGAGCACTGCAATGGGAACGATATAGGCGAACCCAACGCCGATTCCACCGATAACTCCATAACTCAAATAGAGCCACCACAGTTTGTTGGCTGAGAAACAGGCAAGAAAGACGCCGAGGCCATAGAGAAACCCTCCGGTGAGCGCGACCACGCGCGGTCCTTTCCGGTTCAGCCATAGTCCGCCGAAGAAACAAGCGACACCCAGGACAAAAATGGAAACTGTAAAGGTAAACGTTACTTCCTCGATTGACCAGTGAAATTGTCTTGCAAGGGGAATCCGGAATACGCTCCATGCGTACACTGCACCAAGAGCCATTTGCATCAGGAAGCCGGCTGCTGCGATCCCCCAACGATTTGTGTTCGGCATATACTCCTCCACGGCCGATCTGTGAATTGGCTGCGCCTTTATTTGCAGCCGCCTCGCAACTTGATTTGATTGCCAAGGCTTTCCAGGAACTTATTCAAGAGAGCCATGCTTCGCCGCAATTCCTTATGGCTAAACTGGAACATAAGCGAGAAAAGACCTGGCGGCTCAATGATCGGTTTCTCATAACATCCCAATGTTTCGCCGACTGCAACGGCAACACTCTGCAAAACATCCGGGTTGATGGCCCCGAGTATCTTGCCGAGGATGATAGCGTTGCGGATTGCACGGATCGCTTCGTCAGACTTGGCGGCGTCCACAGCCGTCTCAATCAGTTTGTCGCTTGCTCCCAGTGCTCCACGTAATAGCTCAAAGACGCCATGTTCATGCAGCTTTCCCAGTAACTCGTAGGAGTCGAGGAGGGCCTCTGCATGCTGAACTGGCGCCTCTTCCAGGCGCTTGCGCAACTCCTGGCGGGGATCGCGAGGCGGTATCTCAAGGGCAATAGGTCGAGCCATCTTTTTCTCCTTCCTGACAGTTATCAGCTAGCTGGTTTGAATCTGAACCAGGTGATTGCCCGGTTGACGATAATCTTTGCGTTTCCACTTGCGCTCTACCTCGACGCCAGTCTGAGGTGTCGGATGCCCGTGTCGGGAATTCGTGCGCGGCAGCGGGTCATCGCCAATCTCTCCCAACACCCTGAGCTGCACAGATGTCTCTTTATAAGCCGGAGTATGGGTGGCCTTGTCCGTATGGCTGCTGGTAAGACGGTTAACTGCCTCGTCCGTAGAGTTCATGGGCATATACAGCTCTTTTCCCTGCACTCTTGTCGTGATAACGGCCTGCGCGCGCACCTTGCCGTAGCGCGAGGTCAACTGCACCCAACTGCCGGTTTGGATACCGCGCTCGTCCGCGAGTTGCGAAGATACTTCCACAAAGGTGCACGGCGTCTTTTCGCGAATGCCCTCGGTGCGATAGGTCATGTTGCCTTCATGGAAATGTTCCAGAAGACGTCCATTGTTCAAGTGCAGATCGAATTCCGCATTCGGTTGATCGGTTGGCTCCGTCCAGGGAACAGGGTAGAATCTGGCCTTTCCGTCGGGAAAATTGAATTCCTTTATGTAGAGCAAAGGTTGGTCGCTGCCATCTTCAGCCACGGGCCACTGCAGTGTCTTATAGCCTTCCAGGCGCTCGTAGGTCACGCCGGCCATTAGCGGTGTAAGCGCGGCTATCTCTTCGTAAATCTGAGAAGGATGCTCGTACTTCCAGCCGGCGCCAAGCCGGTTGGCGATGTCCTGGATAATGATCCAGTCGGGACGGCTCTCCCCTAGAGGCTCCAGAACCTGGTAGAGACGCTGTATGCGCCTCTCTGTACTGGTAAACGTGCCCTCTTTCTCCAGGCTCGGACTCGCGGGCAGAATCACATCCGCAAATTGGCAAGTCTCGCTGAAGAAGATTTCCTGCACAACAAAGAAGTCAAGCTTCGACAGAGCATCGCTGACAAAGTTAGCGTTGGAATCAACCAGGCTCATCTCTTCGCCGAAAAGATACATTGCCTTGAGTTGGCCTTCGTGGATCGCGCCTATCATCATGTGGTTATCGAGCCCCGGCTTCGGCGGCAATGAAACATTCCAGGCCTTTTCAAACTTGGCGCGAATCGTCGGATCGTCTACTTTCTGGTAGCCGGGGAAGTAATTCGGCATGGCCCCATGATCACTGGCCCCTTGCACGTTGTTATGCCCGCGCAGCGGATAGGCGCCAGCTCCCGGACGCATGTAGTTACCGGTCGCCAGCAATAAATTGGAAATTGCCGTCGAGGTATCGGAGCCCATGGAGTGCTGCGTCACGCCCATCGCCCAGAGAACACACACACCGTCCGCTTCCGCGATCATATGAGCAACCTTCGTCAGCGTCTCCACCGGAAGGCCGCACCTCTCGCTGGCCATTTCAAGAGTGAACGATTCCAGGCTTTTCTTGAAATCCGCGGCTCCATTTACCCATTGATCTATGAATCTCTGGTTGGCCAGGCCATTGTCGAAAATGTATTTGGTCACCGCGGACAGCCAGATCAGATCTGTACCTGGCCGCGGACGGAAAAACACATCCGCGCGCGCAGCCATTTCGTGTTCACGCAAGTCGGCGACGATCAGCTTCTGGCCGTGCATCTTGTGGGCGCGCTTCACGCGCGTGGCCAGCACCGGATGGCTCTCGGCCGTATTGCTGCCGACGATCACCACCAGGCCGGCTTGTCCGATATCCGTGATCGACCCGGCGTCGCCGCCGTAACCAACGGTGCGGAACAGGCCCATGGTCGCAGGCGCCTGGCAATAGCGCGAGCAGTTATCCATGTTATTGGTTCCGATTACTGCACGTGCAAGCTTTTGCATGAGATAGCTTTCTTCATTCGTGCACTTGGAAGAAGAGATGAATGCAAGCGAGTCGGGACCGGTAGCTGCTTTGATCTCAGAAAATCTGCGCGCCACCAGAGACAGTGCTTCGTCCCACGAGGCTTCGCGAAACCCATTTCCATCGCGGATGAGCGGCTTGGTGAGGCGGTCTTGACTGTTGATGTGCCCCCAGCTGAACTTGCCCTTGATGCAGGTCGAGACACCATTGGCGGCGCCTTCGGATGGCTCCACTTTCAAAATATGGCGGTCCTTCGTCCAGACATCGAAGCTGCAACCGACCCCGCAATACGTACAGACAGTCTTAGTCTTCTTGGTGCGCGATTCGCGCATGTGCGATTCCACCTCGGAGACCTGAAGAATGACGCCGTAGCCCATCTCCGGTTCGACGCCCTTGACTACGTCGATCATCCCGTCGAGCGCGGACTTGGATAGAGACGTCATGTAGCCGGCCTCTCCAAGCATCGACCTTTCCATCAGCGCGTTGCAGGGGCAAACGGTAATGCAGTGCCCACAGGACACGCAACTCGATTCGCCGATCGGTGCGCCGCCGTCCCATAGAACACGTGGGTGCTCATCCTCCCACCGGATGCTCAATGTTTCATTCACCTGGAGGGTTTGGCAGGCCTGCACACAGCGCCCGCAGAGAATACATTGATCGGGATCGTAGCGATAGAAGGGATTGGACATATCCACTTCGTAGGGCTTCGGCTTGTAGGGGATTTCCTGATGCTCAACCGCGAGCAGCTTGGTGGTGTTATGTATTGTGCAGTTCCCGTTGTTGTTGTCGCAGACCGTACAGTAGAGAAGGTGGTTACCGAGGATGCGGTCAAAGGCTTCGCGTCGCGCCGCGTCCGCGCGCGGCGAAGAGGTAACCACATTCATCCCCTCCGCGGCCATGGTGCCACAGGCCCTTAGCAGCTTGCCGTCAACCTCCACCATGCATGTATCGCAGGTTTGGATCGGTCCAAGTTGGGGGTGATAGCAAACCTGCGGTATTTCGATTCCGCTGCGGTTGATCAGGTCAATCAGGCGTTCTCCAGGCTCGATTGCCTGTGGCCTGCCGTCAATCTTGGCTTCCATTTCTTGTCCACCCTCCGCGAATGAATTTGGATCGTACTCCTTGGAGTAAAGATGCGTAAAGCTGTCTTTCGACGCACTTGCGCAGCTTCAATTCCTTCGTTTCGCGTCAGTTCGCAATTTCTCCGACCCGCCGTCGGTTCTGATCCTCTGAGAAGCACTTCCAGGGCCACTCGACTCGAAGACAAGACTCTCGTTTCTAAGGCCCTTTTGTGCACGGCGACTACCGGTCGTGACAACTATCCGTCATCAAGTGTCGGATGCCTGACTCCAGTCGAGCTCATCAATGTGGTAAAACACTCTTACTGCCTGATTCTGAATCGACCCGAATTTATCCAGGATGGCAACAGACGTGCGACGAATGGCTGGGGGGCGATCGCCGTCAGGCGAGAAGACAGCCCGATAGAAGGGGGTAGGATCAGCGTCATGGCAGCAACAATAATCAATAAACTCAGCGCCCGGGTTGGATTCATCGGCTTGGGACTCATGGGAAGCCGGCTTGCACGGCGCTTGCATTCAGACGGTTGGAAAGTTCAAGCATGGAACCGTAGTCCCCAGCCGGCAGAAGAGATCGAAAAAGGGGGAATCGCGATTGCAGCATCAATCGGGGAACTCGTTTCTGGTTCTGGTGTGATTCTCTCTTCCCTGGCAAATGACGCAGCCGTTCAATCCGTCTACTTGGGCAATGGAGGCGTCTTTTCCGCGGTCAAGCCTGGGACCGTCATCCTCGAGATGAGCACGATCTCGCCCGAACTATCGCGGAGCCTGCATGAGAAGGCCCGCGCAAGAGGCGTGCAACTGCTCGATGTGGCCATTTCCGGATCGACACCAGCGGTCGAGGCCGGGACGATCACGCTGCTTGCCGGAGGTGACAATGAGACCTTCGAGCTATGTGTCCCGATTTTCGAAGCCATTTCCAGGCAATGGTTCCGGATTGGACCCGGGTCTTCAGGCGTTCAAATGAAACTGGTCGTCAACCTGCTCCTCGGCCTTGACATGCAGGCAATCGCAGAAGCAGTTTCGCTCGGTGAGCATCTTCAGATTGATCGGAATGTTCTGCTTGACGTCCTGTCCAAGACGGCAGTCGTTGCTCCCGCGATGGCTGGGAAGTTCCGGAAGATCAAGGATGGTGACTATTCTCCGGAATTCCCGTTGCGGCTGATGAGCAAGGATATGGATCTGGTGATGGATGCCGCGAAAAAGGTTGGCGCCAATCTGCCCGCGGCCTCTGTCGCCCAATCCGTACTTGCCTCCAATGTACCCGCAAGCGGCAATCTGGACCTGGCCGCCATTACCCCGTTTGTTCTCGATCGGGAAACGAGGTCCGAGGCTGCAGACCACACGATTCGATAGAGTCAAAGTCGAACTGGCCTGACCGGAGTCCCCGCGTTCTCGCCTGCATCTGTATGAGCAGAACTTCTTTGAGAGGAGCCTTTCATAGACCGCAGAGATTTCCGAAAGACGGCCTCCGTTGCTGCCGCAGGAACGGTCGCCTCTGCTGGCGCACAAAGCGCCCAGACTTCCCTTGCTGCCCGCCGTCCTGAGTCCCCGAACACGATGTATCGCGAGCTCGGCCGCACGGGCGAACGGGTTTCTGCGATCGGCACGGGTGGATACCACATTGGGAAACAGCAAGACCAGGGAAAACATGGTAGCTGCGGCCTGGACGGCGGTAGATGAGAATCGCATACTTGAGATCCTCAGGTTTGAAAATAAGCAGCTCCTTGACGGTGTGTCCATTGCTACGCGGCCGCCTCGCGGGCGTCTTTCCAAAGGTCAATTCCTGATTCTTGCGCATAGCGATTGACCTCCATCAACTCCGCAGTTGTAAATTCGAGCTGCTTCAGGGCGTCGAGTGAGTTATCGAGTTGTTCCACGTTTCGAGCACCAATGAGCGCCGAGGTGATCCTTCTGTCGCGCAGGACCCACGCGATCGCCATCTGCGCCAGCGACTGCCCGCGCCCCTTCGCAATTTCGTTCAGTGCACGCACCCGCTTCAGATTGTCCTCGTTCAAGAACTCCTTCTGAAACCACAACCCGTCGTTTGCGCGCGAATTCTCGGGAACGCCGTTCAGATACTTGTTCGTCAACAGTCCCTGCGCCAGGGGAGAGAACGCAATGCAGCCGACTCCGAGTTCCTCCAGCGTGCCGAGGAGTTCCTTCTCCGCCCAGCGATTCAGCATCGAATACGAAGGCTGATGAATGAGCAGCGGGACTCCTTCACTCTTCAGGATTGCCGCTGCCTCGCGTGTCCGTTCAGGACTATACGAAGAAACGCCCGCATATAGGGCCTTGCCCTGCCGCACGGCATGCGCCAGCGCTCCCATGGTTTCATCCAGCGGAACATCCACTGTCGGCCGGTGGGAGTAAAAAATGTCGACGTATTCTAGCCCCATGCGCGCCAGGCTCTCGTCGAGCGACGCAAGCATATATTTGCGCGAACCGCCCTCGCCATAAGGTCCCGGCCACATATCCCATCCCGCCTTTGTGGAAATCAAGAGTTCATTTCGGTGGCTGCGAAAATCCTTCCGCAGAATCTCACCGAAGTTCTCTTCGGCAGACCCGTAGGGCGGCCCATAATTGTTCGCCAGGTCGAAATGCGTCACGCCGCGATCGAAAGCACGCCGAACCACTGCCCGGCCCGTCTCGAAGACATTGACATCGCCGAAGTTCTGCCACAGTCCAAGCGAGATTGGGGGCAAGACGATCCCCGATCGCCCACACCGCCTGAACGAAGCTCCGTCATATCGTTTTGCATCCGGTACATAACTCATCGCATCTCCTTTTCTTTCTGACCTACTCGATATTGTTCGCCGTCAACACGCAAACGCTCCGAATCTATCTTGTCCGGGGTGCGGTTTGATACTCGACTTACAACTATCTGAGCAAGCAATTCAGCAGCCAAATTAGTCGGAAGTTAGATCGCCTGACTATCTGAGCTTTACAAGTGATTCTCTCTTCCGCGGTGACGGTAGGCTGACACCGGTGTCCAGAATTCGCCTCGGCCTAGATTATCGCAATGTAATTCAGACTGTTCGCTTAGTTGCTAGTATTTCGATTTTGTTAGGGACAGGCCGTGAGTTAAGAATCGAGAGCCGAATTCAAGCCAGTCGCTAAAGACTCCCCCCAGACTCTTGCTTGACGGCCTGGTTGATGATTCGCTGGATGATGACGATCTGGACGTGGATGTGGCTAGCTACGTCGGGGAGGAATTCGCTGACTAGGTTGCCGATGGGGGCGGACGCGAGATCGATGGTGTACCGGGCGGCGGTGGCGCCGATGGCCGTCTCGCGACCGGGAACGTAGAGGTTAGCCATGACATCGTCGGCGACGAAGCCAACAAGGTTGGCGAAGTTGAGCATCCCCTTTCCGTCGTCGCCCTTCGTCCAGAAAACCTGCACGACGGCGTGACCGATACGGCGGCGGGTAGTTGCGTGCTCCATGCGGTGTTCGTGATTGATGACGATGTTGAAGTGCGAGCCTTTATCCAGGGTCTGTTCAAGGCAACGGGCCTGCGCTCCGAATCCTTTGCGACGGCTGAAGAGTTTTTGCGCGACGAGATTCCGGATAGGACAGGCTGTCTTGTTCTGGATGTCTTCCTCCCTGGAGTCAGCGGCCTGGAGCTGCAGCGGAAGCTGATAGACGCCGGAGTCCGCATTCCCATCGTCTTCATTACGGGTCGTGGCGATACTCCCATGACAATCAAGGCTATTAAGACAGGTGCAGTGGAGCTCCTGACCAAGCCTTTTGTCAACCAGGATTTATTGAATGCAATTCAGCCGGCCTTTGATCGTGATCGCGTCACACGCCACCAACAGGGTGAACTTGGCGAACTGCGAAGGCGCTATGATTCTCTCACCGCACGTGAGAGCCAGGTGATGGGTTTGGCGGTTTCCGGCATGCTCAACAAATAAGTCGCCTTTGAGCTCGGAACCAGCGAAATTACGGTGAAGATTCAGCGCAGACATGTAATGGCGAAGTCGAGTCTCCGACAGCAAACCGCAGCGCTCGCGCCCAATCGCCGCTTTCTCTCGAAGAAAATCCGAATGGCATCAATCGTGCTATGTCATAAAGAGGCCAGTGGAATTGAGCGTAACATGTTTGGCATGGTCGAATGTTTGGAGATCATCATTCCACAGAAAGTGTGATCGCCAGTCGCCAGACGGCAGTTGGGTTGGAAGGAACGCAGCATGATCTCGTATCGCACCTCAAACACGCGCAGACGTTGGTTCACGTGCTCCATGTGTCTTGCCACGATCGGTGGAATACCATTGACGGCGCCGTTCGTCAATGCTCAAAGCCAGGTTGCTTCGCGGGCGCTTTTTTCGAACCCGCCAGAAGCCCGCTCTCCCATTGTCCTGACGGCGATCAACGATCCCCAATCCGGCAAGGCGGCCTTCTCATTCAATGGCCGCGAGGATCCCCCGGTAATACGAGCAGTCCCCGGAGAAGATATTCGGCTGACATACATTAATGCAATGTCGGCTGACTCGCATGAGCGCTGCATCGACGGGACGTGCATGAATATGACGAATTTGCACTTTCACGGCCTGCATGTGTCGCCAGATGCTCCGCAGGACGATGTCATCGGCATGATGGCAATGCCAGGGAAGACCCTGCACTATACGGTGAATATCCCTCTGGATCAGCCGCCCGGGCTCTATTGGTATCACACCCACCCTCACGGAGAGAGCTATCAACAGGATCTCGATGGCATGTCGGGAGCGATCGTGATTGATGGCATTGAACGATACGTTCCCGAGCTTCAACATATGCGGGAACGGATACTTGTGTTGCGCGACCAGGTAATCGGCAAGGACGATCCAGACTCCTCTGAATCGATGCGCAGAGTGGACCTTTCTGGCAAATCCTGCAGCGCATCCACTGACCCGCCGGGGCGTCTTTTCACGGTGAATGGTGTCGTGCGGCCGCAAATCGCCATTGCTGCGGATGAGCGTCAATTCTGGCGCATAGTGAATGCGTCACCGGACCTCTATGCGGATTTGCAGGTCGACGGGGAACAACTCGAGGTCGTTGCACTGGATGGAATGCCGCTGGCCTTCCATGACCCAGCACATCCATTAAACTATTTGTCTCATATTCTCGTGCCTCCCGCGGGTAGGGTGGAAGCAATTATCACTGGGCCCAGGCATGAAGCGCGAGCTTCACTTCGAACTCTTTGCTTTGATACGGGCCGTGATGGAGACCCCAATCCGGCAATGGTGCTCGCGGACCTGATAAACATCGCGGAGCCAGACCCAAGGCGTCAGGGAACTCACGTCAACGTCCAGCCCCCGGTTTCCAGGTCTCTGTCGCCAGCGATGATTGCACGGGTTGAGGATAGTTCTCCTGACTTTGTTGTCCATTTTACCGAGGACAAGAACGGCTTCTATATCAACGGTAGAAAATACAGCCCGTCTGACCCGCCGATGACGACCGTATCCATTGGGGCATTTCATCGCTGGCGAGTGACCAATGACACGCTCGAGGTCCATCCGTTCCACATCCATCAAGTACACTTTCTCATCTACGCTGAGAACGGAAATCGGCTCAAAATCCCGGAATGGCTGGATACGGTCAATGTACCTGTTCAAGGAAATGTCGACCTGATGATGGATTTCACGGATCCCATCATCCGGGGCATTTCGCTTTTCCATTGTCATCTGCTTAGCCATGAGGACAAAGGCATGATGGCCAAAATACTTTTCAAGTAAAGCATCGGAGAACTCGGCGTGAATACGACAAGCAACGGGCAGCATCCAAACAGAGAAGTGATTCGACCGAACGCACCAGGAGGAAGACCTCACCCATCATGAATGTTCCCTCTTCTATCGGCCCCCTGCATACAACAGATGGCTCCATGTTGCAGGCTGATGTCGAAAAAGTCGCGGGGCGAATATCGAACGAGGTAAAGGATAACCTCGCGATTGAAGAGCCTCTTGAAATCCAACTTACCTATGGTCCATCCAATGCCCGGCAGACACGATCCATCTCCGTCACAATGCGTACTCCAGGCAGCGACTTCGATCTTGCAGCCGGCTTTCTCATGACTGAAGGAGTCATCCAGGACGCAAACGACATCGAGCAAATTGCGTACGCGGGCGACTCTTTCGGCGAGAGCTCGCCATCCCCTCTGGCCATGGATGTGCTTAAGCTCGGCGCCAGGCAGAATGTCGTTCGAGTGGATCTGGCGGCGGACGTTGTGGTGAATGTCGGGAGTCTGCAACGCAACTTCTACACAACGTCAAGCTGCGGCATCTGTGGCAAAGCATCTCTGCTTGCTTTGCGCACAGTTTGTCCGCCGCGTGCGGCAAACAATTTCAAAGTGGACGCACAGCTTCTCTATCGTCTTCCCGGACGCCTGCGAGCATCTCAGGGAGTGTTCGATCGGACAGGTGGATTGCACGGCGCAGGGCTCTTCGATTCTGCCGGGAATCTGTTGGCGCTTCGCGAAGACGTTGGTCGCCACAATGCGGTGGATAAGCTCATAGGCGCTGAGTTCCTTGCCGACCGCACACCGTTGAGGGATCGTTTGCTTTTGCTGTCCGGCCGCGCCAGCTTTGAGCTTCTGCAGAAAGCCCTCATGGGTGGACTTCCGATGGTGGCAGCGGTTGGGGCTCCTTCCAGCCTTGCAGTGCAGGTCGCGAAGGAATTCGATATCACCCTTGTAGGGTTCCTGCGAGAGAATCACTTCAATATCTATCACGGCCGTGAGCGCATTGCCGGATATACATCGGCTTCAATGGGGGTCGGGAGATGAAGCTGAGATTTAAGGGAAATACTTTGCGGGTTAGGGTATCGCGCTCGGAAGTTGCAAGACTTCTGGCGGGCGACCGTCTGGAAGAGACAATTCATTTCACGCCTGAGCCAGCCGCAAAGTTCACCTATGCCCTACAACAGGTGCAGTCGTTGAGTAGGCCGACCGTTCAATACAAGGAGAACAGCGTGGTAATTCTCATTCCTGCCGATCAGGCGAGTGCGTGGGGCACAACCGATCAGGTTGGAATCGCGGAGGATATAGGTTTAGGAAACCTGGGGTCACTTGCGATCCTGATTGAAAAGGATTTCGCATGTCTAGATCGAAGCGAAGAAGACAATGAAGACACCTTCCCAAATCCAAATGCCGGCACAACATGTTAGGGCTGGTCATAGCTGAAAGCTGTTCCAGCAACCCCAGAAGCGATTTTGAATCTCAGCCTTCTGTCATTGAGATATCAAGATTGGCAAGCAACCGCGTGACGGCCTAACGGCCATGGAGACATCCGATATGATCCTGAAACACCGCATCTTAGGGATAATCGCCATTCTGGGCGCAGCATCTTTGGCGACTATACTCGCTCAGAACGAGCCTCTGAACGTAGCGAGCGGTAACCGCGAAATCCTGTTGCAGACTACGCAATCCTGGAATGGCAAACCCTACACGCACTATCCCACGGGACAACCTCAACTTACAACCATCAAGCTGACCATTCCACCTCATACCGCCTTGCCGTGGCATACTCATCCGTTCCCGAATGTTGTCTATGTTCTGTCCGGCAGTCTCACGCTGCAAGACAAGGCCAGCGGCAAGACTCTGGTTGTTCATCAAGGCCAGGCCGTCGGAGAGTCAGTTGACGATATTCATCGGGGCGAATCAGGCGACGAAACCACAGTACTGCTCATCACCTATGCCGGCACTCCCGGCGTCCCGACCTCAGTTCCCGCGAAGGGAGAAAAAGCGGAGTACTGATTCGGGGTGTGAGAGGCCGTTCGACAATGATTGCTTTCCGCATGTCGAGAGGGTAGGTGAGCTCAAACGGGTCGATAATCGCAGCCACCGATCTCCTTGAAAGGATTGGCTACGTGGAGTCGGTAGCCATGCGCCGCAGCGTCCGCATTGCGCACCTGATGGAAGAGGGATCGAAACTGATCCAGAGGGTGTATCTAGTGCGCCGGCGTCAGCGCGTGCCTTCCTTGAGGTTAAGCAGGTCCCACTCTCACATCAGTCCCTGGCCAAAGGCGCCGCCCCGCTGCGCGAACAACTCCTCCGCAGTCCAGTACCGCCGACGCCCAAAAGCGCCTTCCCTAACCTCAGCTCCAACTTCCATCCAAGCCCTCCGCGGCCACATGGCCACCACAAGTCGAGCTTGAATCCTGAACAACCCCAAAACAAGGCGGCCAGAAAATGACGCTTACGAATCTACTCAAACAGGAAACTACTTTCAAGCGCGGAATCAAAGGCAAAAGACTCAAAGCCACATGGAATCACCCCTACTTACTCAAATTACTGGGGATTTGATATGCGTCGGCCCTGTGGGGACGACGGGGCTCGAACCCGCACGATAAAGACCGCTAGGAAGCAATCGACTTGTGCACTTCCGTGTTAGCCTGCTGCAATCGGGATCAGGAGTCTTGCCCTTGAGCTTGCCCCGATATTTCTGATTCTGTTGCCAAGACTACGCAGTTCCGCCCCGATCGCTTTGCGCGGTAAAGTGCCAGGTCGGCCCGCCATACCAGTTTGTCGCTAGTTAGCTGCTCTGCAACGGTCAGACATGCAACCCCCAGGCTGCAGGTCACGATACCAGTTGCCGTATCGGCATGAGGCAGTGACAATGACCAGACCGCTAACTGGATCTGGCTGGCGACCCGCAAGGCGTGATCTACAGTCGTATTTGGCAGCAGCACGACAAATTCCTCTCCTCCAAAGCGTGCAACCAATTCCCCAGCACGCCGTGCCGTCCGAGTCAGCGCGTGGGCAAGGGCCCGCAAACAGCAATCGCCTGCCTGGTGACCGTACCTGTCATTGAAACGCTTGAAGTGGTCCACGTCCAACATGACCAGCCCAAGAGGCAAGCCAGTCCGAATTGCACGGTTCCATTCCTGGGCGAAAATACGTTCGAAGTTGCGACGGTTGGAAATACCGGTCAGCCAATCGGTGTTGCTCTCCTGCTCGAGCCTGTTAATAGCCACTTCCAGGGCATGGGTCCGCGCCTTCACCAGCGCCTCAAGCTCGCGGTTGCGCTCCTTCAGCCTGGACAGTTTTCGGTCCGGCCTATGCGTTTGCCCCGGCCCCAAACGTTTCCCCCATTGAAGCCACTACATCCCCATCTTAGAAAATGGTGCACAGACCCCGTGAATCGGTGAAATGTGGATTCACAGCTCAAGGTGCCCCGGAGAAGCATTTCCAACACGCGGAAATGCCGAATCAACCGGCCACGGGGCTACCTTCCGCTCGGAGTTCGCACAAAAAAACGCTTTACAGATTTGATTATCTCTTCACTGGGCGAGAGCAAAATGCCTTCGCTTCGACCTTTTCTGCTCAAAGCAATTCACACCGCGTGCGAGTCTAGAGGATGTCCCGAAACAATGTGTAAGGGATGTTATGAAATTGAACCGCAAGCAACTCACCACTGATCCCTCACAATTCCACGCGTGCCGCCCTCTCCGAATCGCTTTCTGCGGTTATCATCCCGATGACCTGCGCCATGGCAATACCTATTGCTCCAATAAAGCCTTCATGGCTTCGGTCGCAAAAGGATAACCAAGTGCGCTGGATTTTCGGTACCATTCGAGGGCTTCCGATTTGCTCGCCGCGATGCCCAGGCCCTTTTCATACAGGTAGCCAACCTTGTATTCGGCCTCCGGACGTCCCTGTCGCGCCGCTGCCAGATACCAACTCAAAGCGCTGAAATAGTCCTGTTGGACGCCGGTTCCCTGCTCATACATTTCTCCCAATCTGTATTGCGCGTCAGGGCGCTTCTGTACCGCAGCTTTGGTGAACCAGCGTGCAGCCTCTGTCTCATCCTTGGCGGTCCCACGCCCTTGGTCATACATTACAGCCAGGCGATACTCTGCGTCGCGGTGTCCCTGGTTCGCCGCCAATGTGTACCACTTGATAGCTTCGGTCGGATTCTGAGCTTTCATTCCCACGTCGCACATTGCCGCCAGATGGAACTGCCCGTCGGCATACCCCTGGTCGGCTGCAAGTTGGAACCACTTCATCGCGCTGGGGACGTCGTGTGGCGAAGCAAGAGCATATTTCATGCCAAGCTGAACCTGAGCCGCCGGATCGCCCGCCGCTGCCTTCTGTTGGAGCGCCGCGGCGTCCTGCTGGGCCACGACGCTCGGCATGGCCATGATCGTCACAACCAATGCGACTGGAATTCCGAAAAACAGCGCGGATCGTTTCATAAATGTCCTCGTGGCGGATTGCGCTTTGCGCGGATCCGTGTTCGTTCAAAGTTCGCCACTTATCCTTACTGCTCAAAACGCAAGATAGCGGGCAGTACAGTACTCGGGTCAACATCCAGGCCGAACACTTCCGATGAAGTGCCAATCCAGACAGCAATAGTCCTCCCGGAAGGGGAAGAAAGAAGCAAAGCGCCCCTTCCGTTTTTCGATACGGGAGACACAGTGTAGCTTCCCGCCAGCGCCTGACCAACCAGAGTTCCCGACACCGGGCTTATATCTTCCACGCCCGTCATCGAACCAAGACCTGAGGCGTTGCTGCCACCGTCAAAGCTCGTGCTCCCGACATCCAGCGGCGTCTGCGCGATGATGTTCTCATCCGAGCCAAAATAGTACGTGCCGAAAAGACTCGAGTCGGAGAATCCCGCATTTGACTCCTGTGCCACAAGGTCTCCGACAGACACCACACTCGTGGATGCATCCATGATGAAGCCGGAGTTCGGAGAAGTGGCGTAAAAGTACCAGATCAATGGGCTGCTATCTTGCTCGTTCACCAGGTTCAGCGTGCCGCGGCCGTTGGGTTCAATGTCATAGGTGCCTTGCATTCCTCCGGTTATGGTTATCGCGCCTCCATTGTTCTCGTCGTAGATTGCCGAGACGGCATCCTGCTGCCCGAACTCAAGCACGCCCACAGTATCATCCGGGGCGGTGCCGTTGTTTCCGCTTAGCTCGAAGACTGATCCTCCCTGGAATGAGGCGGTTGTAAACGGAGTTCCAGTCTGGGCTTCGGCAACTCCGCCGAACAACGGGTTATTGGAACTGAGAGTATCCACCGAAATCACCAGAAATTCATTGGCGGAAACAACGTAGAACGACAGATCGAAGATTCCGCCATCGAATTTGGGAATCGAAAGCGTGGTCGTGCCATGCCCGGTGTCGTCCACGGTGTAGGTTCCGGAGAAAGCTGCATTCGACTGAACCGTGCCACCCTCATTGACGTCCAGACTGCTGCCGGAAATGAACGAAACGCCATCCGGGAATATCAGTCCAAGAGCCCCGAGTCTCTGCCCATATACATTCATCCCGGTCAGCTTGAGAACGAACCCTTCGGTCAACGCGGAGGCATTGAGTGCGAGTATTGCGGGATCCTGCTGCTTAATCACGCCTGAAGCGCGAAGACCCGTTGAATCGGAAGAGATGAGCCTTCCGCTGCTTCCAGACTGATTGAAGGCAAAGCGCAGCGTTTGCGTGCCTGACGGGCTCTTTATCGTCATGACACCGCGATTGTCCGCATCCACCTGGTAAGTACCGGAGAGCGAGAGACCGAGTGAGGGACCGACAGCATCATTCACATCTTCACTGCCGGACACAATGTTCCCTTTGCCGTCAGCCTTGATATAACCCACCGCCTCGTAGGTTCCGTTGGTGTCGAGCCCGGAAAGCTGGAACGCATATTGGCCAGCGAATTTGGCGTTGTTCGATGGCGCGATAGTCACGGCCGACGAAGCTGAATCCGATGAGGCGGCTTGCGACGTTGCGGTGATCTTGACCAGGGCCGGAGAAGGCACAGTCGCAGGTGCGGTATACAACCCGGTTGAAGAGATTGTTCCGCATGTCGATCCGGAACACCCGGCACCGCTTACACTCCACGAAGTGGCAAGGTTGGAGGTCCCCGTGACCGTTGCCTGGAACTGCAATTGGTCGCTGACCGAAATCTGCGCACCTGTTGGATTGACGCTGACGTAGATGGGAGAGAAGACAGTGACAGTTGTGGATGCGCTGACACTGGAATTGGCTGCGGATGTTGCTTTTATTGTGACAGTCGCCGGCGTGGGGACTTTTGCCGGCGCCGTGTATAGGCCTGCCGATGAAATTGTGCCGCAGGCCGCTCCCGAACATCCAACACCGGACACGGTCCAATCGACAGAAACGGCGGAGGTCCCCGTAACCTTGGCCGCAAATTGCTGCGTGGCGTTCACATCGACCGTCGCGGAAACCGGCGACACACTGACTACTATCGGAGTGTTGATGGTCAATGTTGCTGTGTATGACTTGGTGGGATCGGCGACCGAAGTTGCGGTAACAAAGATCAGGGAAGGATCTGGTTCTACGGCAGGCGCCTTATACAGTCCGCCTGTGGTGACGACGCCGCACGCGCTCCCCGAGCAACCATATCCTGTGACGCTCCACTCCACCGCTGTGTTTGTTGTGCCACTGACTTTGGCAACGAATTGCTGTTGCTGCACGACATTGAGTTCGCCGCTGCTCGGCGACGCGACGATTGTTACCTGCGAAGAAGTGCCGATAGAGACGGTTGTTGAAGCGATTTCCGAAGAATTCAGAAGAGAGGTCGCAGTAATCGTCACGGTTCCAGATGCAGGCGCGGTGACAGGCGCCTGATAAAGCCCTGATGAGTTGACGGAACCGCAGCTTAACCCTGAGCAGCCGCTGCCGCTGAGACTCCATATAACGATCTCGCTTCCAGGCCCGTTCGCTGAAAACTGAACCTGCGCACCCGGCTTGATCTGCGGGGCATTGGGACTGATCACCAGTCCCGTCGGCGCAGCCATGATTGTGATCTGCACAGAAGACAATTGGCTTGGCGCTGCAACGGAGGTGGCGATTAGAAAGACAGTAGGCTTGCTGGGAACGGCGGATGGAGCTGTGTAGAGACCGGATTTGGAGATGGTTCCACAAGCTGTACCGGAACAGCCCGCGCCGGCAACAGCCCAGGTCACTGCGCTATTTGTGCTCCCCGATACCGAAGCGCTGAATGTCTGTTGTCCGCCGACAGTCACTTGGGCGGAAGTCGGAGACACCTTCACGGATACCGAAGCAGCCGGGGTAAAGGTAACCTTGGCGGACGCCGATTTCGTTGAATCAGCTTTAGAGGTAGCCGTGACAATGGCTGAAGTGGCCGAAGGCAGGGCTGATGGAGCCGTATAGAGCCCGACCGAAGTGACCTTGCCACAAAGACCAGTTGTGCAACCCGTGCCGCCAATCGTCCAGGTCACAGCCGTATTGGAACTGCCGCTCACGGTTGCGGAGAACTGCTGCTGGCCGTCGGGCCCGAGCGATACACTGCTCGGAGCAGCCGCTACAGAAACACTGACGGAACTCCCAATCGTGACGGTCGCGCTCGACCATTGTGTGACGTCGGATATCGATGTCGCAACGACGGAAACCTGTGGCGGATTTGGTACAACGGCTGGAGCTGTATAGTTCCCATCGTAATCAATCTCGCCGCAGGCGGTCCCGACGCAGCCATTCCCCGAAAGACTCCAAACGACAACTCCCCCTCCGCTCAAGCCAACGGCTGTAAACTGCACCTGCGCCTTAGGTTTGACCTGGGCGGAGGAGGGAGCAACGACCAAAGAAGATGCAGCGCAGGTGCTTTGGAGAACCAAAACAAGCAGCAAACCAAGCAACGCCCTTCGAACGTAAATCATTGACCACCTCCGGCCAATTCAGTACCGGTTTAAGGCGGCATGGCAATGACACCATGAGGCAAACATCTCAGCAGAACAATTCTTACTTCATTGACAGCATTTGATGTTGACTGGCCGCCAGATTTAGCTGCTGGTTCACTATGTCCTTGAGGGCCGCATAATCAACCACACCGCTGAAAAAGTGTCCGTTGACAAAGAAGCTTGGCGTTCCCGTAAGTCCAAGGCTCTTGGCTTCGTCGAGATCCTTCTTCACCGCGTTCGTTTCAAGTCCGTTGTCGAGGCAAGCATCGAACTTATCTCCATCCAGTTTCAGGACGCGTGCGTGTTCCTTCAGGTCCGCCACTTCAAGTTGCTTGCTGTAGAACAGCACATCGTGATATTCCCAGAATTTGCCCTGATCGCCGGCGCACCGCGAAGCCTCGGCGGCTTTTTCCGAGCTGTGATGCATGGGAAGCGGGAAATCCTTGTAGATAACGGTCAGCTTGTCGCCATATTCCTTTTTCAGCTGCTGTATCTGGGGATTTACTTTCTGGCAATAGGGGCATTGATAGTCCGCAAACTCCACTAAGGTGACGGCGGCGCCGGTGCTTCCATTCTTATATGCGTTAGCTACGTCCACATCCGCGCCAGGCGGCGTCAAGAGAACGTTGAGTTTTGCATCTCTGCGCAGTTTCTCCACGTAGGCGGCGCGCGCTTTGTTATGCCGCAACTCGCGAATATGCTGCAGAACGTCTTCGCGAACAGCCTGATAAGGCTCCTGAGTATCCAGGCCTTCGTAGTAGACTTCCAGCTGATCTTCCGTAGGATCTTTTATTCCGTTGTAGACTTCTTTTTCCATCAACTGGTCCAGCGGGATACCCTTGCTCTTTGCTGCGTCGGCGAGCAGTCGGTTGTCGATCAATTCCTCAAGGGCCTTTCTTTCACTCAGAAAATACTGATAGCCGGCCTGAAGGAGTTTGCCGCCCTCTTCCTTTTGAAGATCGCCTAATGTCAGGTTCGAGTTACCGACTCTTGCAATAACCGTGGTGGGGTCAGGAGCCGATTGCGCCTGAGCAATTGTGGCGGCGAGAAGAACAGCCTCAACTAGAAGAAGCCTTGTGAAGTGTCGTGTAGACATTGCAGTAACCTCAATTCAGTCGGAGTGATTTAGAAAAAATAGGTTAGGGTCGGGGAATCTGACAACCGACCCTAACACAAGATAGAGATTGTCACTCGGCGCACTTGGTTCGTGTGCTGAGTTGAAACGTTCACAGTCTTGGAATTAGTCACCTGAACCGCAAGTGCATATTCCCTGGCCGCTTCCCAGGACATGTGCAAACGCGCACTGTGCCTGGAGATTAGCCAACTCTGTTGCGCCAAGTGTCGAGTCTGAGGACTCCGTTTCCGTGATCGGGTAGGCCGTGCCCACGGGGCTCTGGATGTGGGTTACCCAAACGCGGAGGTTTGCTGTCGGTCTCACATTGGCGGTCGGATCGCACGGAGAGTCGTTCACCGCACCGGAGACGATCTTGATCACCCCGTCGTTTATGTACACCCCGGTAAGCGGATTCGAAGTCAGGTCATTCTTTACCGACAAGGTGCGAAGACCGTTGTGGGATTCGACGCATCCGCAGCACTCGGAGAGCTGCTGGTCGTCGGCGAAAACGTAAATAAACGCGCAGAGATTCCCATACGTGAGTCCGGGATTGTCGATCCGGACCGTGGCTGCGGGCGCTGCGTGGGTGTTGTTTGCGAAGTAGTTGACTTTGTAGACATCCTGTGCGGAAGCGGTGCTCGACCCAAGGGTAACCAGGCCGGCAATCGCTAGGGCAACGGGGAGCAATTTGGTAATGAATTTCATCCGTATCCTCCTTTGCGCTTCCTCAGTATTAAAAACGGGGCCGACAACGCTCAGTCACTCACTCTAATCGGAGTTCGATCGATTGCAATCGCCCGGTTGACCTAAACTCGAGAACTATCCCCAACAACCTACTCCAAACGTGCTAGTCACAATTAGTATTCGTATCCGGCTTGCAGGGGCTTGCCGCCCTCTTCCTTTTGAAGATCGCCCTTTGTGAGGTTCGAGTTACCGGCTCTTGCGATAACCCTGGCGATGTCATGCCCCGTTTGCGCCTTAACAATTGCGGCGGCGAGAAGAACAGCCTCAATCAGGAAAGGACTTATGAAATGGTGTGTGGGCATCGCGGTAACCTCAATTCAGCCGGAGTGATTTAGATATCGGCTAGGGCCGGGGAATGGAAAAGCCGACCCTAGCACGAGAGAAGTTAGCACTCAGCACACGTGGTTGCATGTTCTGAGTGATAACGGTCGCAGTCATGGAATTAGTCGCCGGTACCGCAGGTGCAGATTCCCTGGCCGCTGCCCAGAACGTTGATAAACGCGCACTGTGCCTGCAGATTCGCCAACTCGGTTGCGCCAAGAGTCGAGTCTGAGGATTCAGTTTCCGTGATCGGGTAGGCGGTGCCCACGGCGTTCTGGGTGTGGGTTACCCACGCGCGGAGGTTTGCTGTCGGTTTCACATTCGCGGTCGGATCGCACGGGGAGTCATTTACCGCCCCGGAGACGATCTTGATCACGCCGTTGGGCAAAGGCTCCTTGGTGAGCGTGTTCGCGGTTAGGTCCTTCTTCACCGACAAGGTGCGAAGACCGTTATGGGTTTCGACGCATCCGCAGCACTCGGCGAGCTGCTGGTCGGCGGCGTACACGTAAATAAACGCGCAGAGGTTCCCATACGTAAGTCCGGGATTGTCGATCCGGACCGTGGCATCGGGCGCTGCTGCAATGTTGTTGGCGAAGTAGTTGACTTTGTATACATCCTGTGCGGAAGCAATGCTCGACCCAAGGGTAACCAGGCCGGCAATCGCTAGGGCAACGGGAAGCATTTTGGCAATCAGTTTCATCCGTATCCTCCTTAGCACTTCCTCAGCTTTTAACAACAGGGGCTGACAGCGCTCAGTTACTCACTTTATTGAGAGTTCGCTCAGTTGCAATCGCCCGGTTGACCTAAGCGTGAGAGCTATGGCCTACAAACTACTCCAAACGTGCTAGTCACAATGGGTTTTGATATCGTCTTGTCGCAGCTTGCCGCATTCTTCTTTTTGAAGATCGCCCAATGTGAGGTTCGACTCACTCACTCTTGCAATAACCGTGCTGATGCCAGGCCCTGATTGTGCCTGAGCAATAGCGACGGGGTCAAGAACAACCTCAATTAAAAGCGGGCGTGCGATGTTTTGTATAGATATTATTGGGGTCTTAATTCAGTCGGACAGGTTTCAAACAAAGTGCCAGGGCTGGAGGTGTCCAACAGGCCCTGGCACAAGAGAGGCTGATAATCGGCACACGTGGTTCCGTATGCCGAGTTGTAACGGTCCCAGTCATGGAATTAGTCACCGGTACCGCAAGTGCAGATTCCCTGACCGGTTCCCAGGATGCCGATAAACGCGCACTGTGCCTGCAGATTCGCCAATTCGGTTGCGCCGAGAGTCGAGTCTGAGGATTCAGTTTCCGTGATCGGGTATGCGGTGCCCACGGCGTTCTGGATGTGGGTTACCCAGACGCGGAGGTTTGGTGTCGGCTTCACATTGGCGGTCGGATCGCACGGAGAGTCGTTCACCGCACCGGAGACGATCTTGATCACGCCGTTGGGTAAGGGCTCCCGAGTGAGCGTATTCGCGGTTAGGTCTTTCTTCACCGACAAGGTGCGAAGACCGTTGTGGGTTTCGACGCATCCGCAGCACTCGGCGAGCTGCTGGTCGGCGGCGTACACGTAAATAAACGCGCAGAGATTCCCGTAGGTCAATCCGGGATTGTCGATCCGGACTGTGGCATCGGGCGCTGCAGTAATGTCGTTTGAGAAGTAGTTGACTTTGTAGACGTCCTGTGCGGAAGCAACGCTCGACCCAAGGGTAACCAGGCCGGTAATCGCTAGGGCAACGGGAAGCATTTTGGCAATGAGTTTCATCCGTATCCTCCTTAACGCTTCCTCAGCTTTTAACAACATGGGCTGACAGCGCTTAGTTACTCACTTTATTGAGAGTTCGCTCAGTTGCAATCGCCCCGTTGACCTAAGCGTGAGAGCTATCCCCTACAACCTACTCCAAACGTGCTAGTCACAATTAATATTGATTTCCGTCTTGCAGCAGCTTGCCGCCTTCTTCTTTATGAAGATCGCTCAATGTGAGGCTCTAGTTACTCACTCTTAAAAACCGTGCCGGCGTCAGGCCGCGATTGTGCCTGAGCAATAGCGACGGTGGCAAGAGGAATCTCAATCAAATGCAGGCGTGCGATATTTTTTATAGATATTGCCGGGATCTCAATTCAGTCGGACAGGTTTCAAACAAGGTGCCAGGGCTGGATGCGTCCAACAGGCCCTGGCACAAGAGAGGCTGGCAATCAGCACACGTGGTTGCATGTGTTGAGTGATAACGGTCGCAGTCATGGAATTAGTCGCCGGTACCGCAAGTGCAGATTCCCTGGCCGCTGCCCAGGACGTTAACAAACGCGCACTGTGCCTGCAGATTCGCCAACTCGGTTGCGCCAAGCGTCGAGTCTGAGGACTCAGTTTCCGTGATCGGGTATGCCGTGCCTACGATGTTCTGGACGTGGGTTGCCCAGGCGCGGAGGTTTGCTGTCGGTTTCACATTGGCGGTTGGATCGCACGGGGAGTCGTTCACCGCCCCGGAGACGATCTTGATCACACCGTTCGTTGGGACAACCCCAGTGAGCGGATTCGAAGTCAGGTTTGTCTTCACCGACAAGGTGCGAAGACCGTTGTGGGTTTCGACGCATCCGCAGCACTCGGCGAGCTGCTGGTCGTCGGCGAACACGTAAATAAACGCGCAGAGATTCCCGTAGGTAAGTCCGGGATTGTCAATCCGGACCGTCGCATCGGGCGCTGCTTTAATGTTGTTGGCGAAGTAGTTGACTTTGTAGACATCCTGTGCGGAAGCAATGCCCGACCCAAGGGTTACCAGGCCGGCGATCGTTAGGGCAACGGGAAGCATCTTGGCAGTGAGTTTCATCCGGTTCCTCCTTAAGCGCCTCCTCAGCTTTAAAAACGGGCTGAGAGCGCTCAGTTACCCACTCTATTCAGAGTTCGTGCAGTTGCAATCGCCCGGTTGACCTAATCTTAAGAGCTATCCCTTACAACCTAATCCCTACGCGCTACTCGCCATGCTCCTTGCCGTGTCATTTGGGACGCCAGATCGAGCCACGTACCGATGCAAGCGCACCGAATGAAACAGGCCTTCCGGGGCATCTTCATTATGGGGCCAAGGTTGCGACCTCACTATGCGAAGGTCCGGTTTGGTGAATTCCGAAGTCCCGATTTCACGTCTACGCGCCAGGACCGATCGAAACCAGACAGTCACTGCAAGGCCACAGATCAATGCGATCATGAACCGGGAAACGACGCAGCAAAGACACCACACGCCAAGGACATCTACCTCAATGCGCGAATGATACAAGGCAAACCCACATCCCGCCGCAGAGGCGAGAGGCAACATAACTCCTCTTTTTGCCAATCCAGGAAGCGCGATCGCCGCGTGGCCAGCGATGTCCGGCACAGCAACCTGAATCCGCTCAATCCCGGAATATCCGCTATGGTTCACAATGCCGCAATCCCAGTGGCAATTGATGTCGCAGACCCGCACTTCGTTCGAGTAATGCACTAATAACAACGGTGTGAAAACGATCCATCGGGCAAGCGCAGCCAGGACAATTCGACGATTCATCCAACCCAAGTCTGGCACAGATCGGTGGAAACGCTCCAAATGAATTAGCCCGTAAATGCGTTGATGGGTCCAGATAGCGGGAGTTCTCCGATTGAATGAGATTGCACCGTGTCGGACGAGTTGATGGACGCGATTGCGGCAGAACCCGATATCCACTAAACCGCTTCGGTCTCGTCACCCGTAGAGCCATCGCCAAGCTAACCTGTGGCCTTGAAGTGAACACTGAGGCCCAATGGAACTCCGCCAGCGCTGGGAGTGACGCTTGAGTTGATGCGTAATCCGCAGGCCGGATACTGCTCGCTCTGATCGGTGTATATGCGGGCTTGCCACGCCACCAGGACGCCCGATGAGGATGAAACCTCGGGAAAGGTGACCATTGAGGCTATGAAGGAATTGTTATAGGCCGAAATCTGGAGATTGTGCGAACTAATAGATAGTGCGAGGTTTACATTGATGGACGGATCCGGATTCATGTCGATCCCTAACATATTGCCTGAATCGAAGATACCCCAAAATGCGGCCCCGTCGGTAAGGGTTGTTTGCGCCGCCGTGGCTGCAACATCGACCGGTGTCATCGCAGGATTGACGATGTTATCTGAATAAACCTCGGCTATGACAAGACGAGTGTTGACAAGATACGTCTGCAGCAGCCGGATCCCATTAGTTGTATGTCGAAACAAAAACCACAGAAGTCCCATATCGAAAGTTGCTTTGATGTCACGAAATTCGGCATTCAGCGCGACCAGAAGGTGGGGGATCCGAAGGGGCTTATCGGCGGCCGAAGCTAAGTTGCTGGGCTGCGAACCGGCCCCACATTCAACTACCATTTCTATATAACCAAGGCATTTTAGTCCAACCAAACGTCGGCGAGGAACACGATGCTAAGGCGCGAATCGAATCCTGACTATCTGCAGTGCGATATTCACGACAACTCCGTCAGTTACTGGGCGGCGGGGTTTGGGCATCCAGTATCTCTATCTGTTGCAGTTGCATCTCGTTGAGCAACTGGGCAGGGGTCTTGTGAGCACTCGCAGCCGCTTGTTGAAGGTTGAATCCTGCGGGGATTCCAGGTACCGAAACAGCCCTCGTCGGCTGCGGTTGCGGCGTCACCGGCACTGCCTGTGGTACCTCCGCCTCGTTCTCATCGACAAAGCCAGCGGCGCCGTAGGCTGTCGGCCCCTGCAGGGCGGGTATCGTTCCGCTTGCCGATTGAACTTGTTTAGCGCCGGCGACCTGAATCCGCGACGTCACGAACAGACGGGTCACGACCTCAGGGTTCTGCGGGCTCGTTTGTAAAACATAATTGACTGCCGCTCCTTCAAGAAGTTGAGACAGCGCTTCCCGGGGCGGCTGCGGACCTATGTTGCCGAACACGTGTTCGTCCAGGCCATCCGCAGGCAACTCCATGGGAATGCCAGTGCTCGCACGGATTGACTGCATTACTTCTCGCAAGGATGCGTCCCGCGGATAAATGGTCCAGTTTCCATTTGAATCGGAGACTATCGTGTTTTGGATGGCCGGGGGCTTAGGCGTGGCTTGTTGGACCAGGATAGGATCCGGTGCGGGATCAGCCTCGCTTCCGGACTTCGTCTTGCTGCAGACCGGCTCCGCCGGGGCGGCTTCACTTCGGCGAACCGTTGGTGTCATACGATTGCTTTCTAACTGTGAGCCGGTTTCCTGCTCGCTTGGATTGTTATCGGAAATAAGATCGTTGCTGGAGGAACGCCGCAGGGCAAGCTTCAGACCGTTCCCGTCCCCCGACTTCTGTTCATCGCAAATCTTCGCTGAAGGGTCCACCGGCGAGCCGCTCTGCGGCCCTTCCGACGTCTGTGCCCATGCTGAAATTGAAAATGCGAAGATCAATGCGGAACCGGTAAGATAGGTGCAAAGCCCTCGTCCGTGGTGATCTAAGAGGGCTGACTTAAGTATTGTTGCCGGATGGACCCGGACGCCGCTCCGATGAAGAGTATAGCCAACCATAACTTCCTCCAGCGCTTTCATTCGACCACTATCGGGGAAAGACTACAATCGTGCACAATGACTAGTCCGGGGGGCTATATCGTTTGATCGATGACCTAATCTAAAGGATTAGTTCGAAATAGGCAATTATTTCCGGTTGACAACGCACTTAGTAGTAGATAGTATCCGATTTTGCAAGTCACATGTAAGATCTGTCGGGTCCCGGTTAATTCGAAAGATCGAATCCCAAGGGCTAAACCCTTTCGGTTGACCGACAACCAGTTTTATGTCCGGTACCGCACAGAGCGACTTCGTCCAAGACCCCCAGGTTTTGCGCCGTACTTTGGTGATATTCGACTACTTGTCCGGCTGCAAATTTATAGATTTTTCTGAGTCATCCCAAAAGGTCGGAGAAATGACCCATGACAACTGTCAAATCTGCAGGTATTTTGTTGCTTGAAGAAGATTTTCAACCAATCGCGTTCAATTCAGCCGCCGTCCAAATACTGGCTTTCCCTACTCCTCCTGACAAGATTCGTCAACCCGAAATCTTTTTAAGAGACAGAATCAGGCTAAGGCTGCTGAAACAGAATGGTGACCACTCAGCCCAGTTTGTAGGCGAATATCGATCCGGCGGTAGACACTATTTGTGTCGTGCCTTCCGTTTGGATGGCAGCGGACTGGACGACTCGCCGCTCAGAACGGCACTTGTCCTGGAGCGCCACGCTTCTTTCGCAGATATGCTAGGCGGCTCTCTTGGTCGGTTTAACCTCACGCCTCGGGAGATGGAAACCGTGCGTTATCTCGTGGAAGGTCTTACCAGCAAGGAGATTGCGGAAAGAATGACGATAAGTCCCAATACAGTCAAAGCGTTCCTGAGGATTGTAATGGTCAAGATGGATTGTTCCACGCGATCTGGAATCGTTGGGAGAATTGTCGAACCGCGCTCCTGAAAACGGCCCCCTGAGATCAAGTTGTAAGCGTGATGTATTAGTTCATACGTGGAATTCACAGACTGGTAACGAAGGTAGATGATGGCCTTACATGAGACACTCTACCCCCAGCGAGCGACGTCAGGAAGCACGATTCCCCCAAACATTTTGGGTGGCTCTGCGGGAACTTCCTCAAATAGGCTCCGACGAATCCACGGAGACAAAGACGATCTCAGGCCGCGCTATAAACTTAAGTGAGACAGGGCTTTGCCTCGTCACGCCCATCCCCATCGGCAGGTTCAGTCTGGTCCGTTGCGAGATCCAGATCGGCAATCCGCAGCAAAAGATAGCGACTCTCATGCAGGTCCGATGGACCCGTCCCGACGCATCCGCTAGCGATAGTTTCATGTCGGGCCTGCAAGCTATTCTCTAAGTCTGCGAATTCACCAAGCATCGAAGAGGTCTCGTACAACAGCTCGCTCCTGATTGCCGACGATTACCGAAGGTCATTTCCTTCGTCCCAGGCCAGAAGGCCCTGATCCTGAAACCAGGGGCATCCAAAATTGGCAGGCTCCAAAAAAACGGCCGGATCGCGTGGATGAACTCCGCACAGCAGACTCGCCATCGTGGAGACGGTCAATCCGGACAGAACCACACCGGCAACCACGCCGAGCAAAGCGAGGCCAATCCCTTTGCGTAGAATCAGTTTCAGAGTTTCGACTGGACTCGCGCCTAGAGCGAAACCGGAGCGAAACCAGAGCGACTGTACCCGGAAGCCGCGGCGCTCAAGTCGACGCGCCCCCAAGGGGCGGCGACCCTGCACGAGACTCAACAAGGCACACCTACTCTGGTTTCGCTCTAAGAGCTCTCATGAGAGATCCTCGGCCTTGACCTCGAAGAACCGAGCAATGATTGCCGCTGTCTGCTCCCAGTCACGGGTCTCAGCCTGCAAAAGCTTATGCCCCGCCCGTGTCAGCTTGTAAAACCGTGCACGGCGGTTGTTCTCGGAAGCTCCCCAATCGGAAACAATCGCGCCCTCATTCTCTAGCTTCAGCAGCAGCGGATAGAGGGTTCCCTGGTTCACGGCCAACAGGTCTCCACTAATCTGTTCGATACGCCGGGCGATTCCATACCCATGCAGCGGACCGAGCACGTCAAGCGTCTTTAGCACCATCAACGCCAGCGTTCCCTGCAAAACATCCGGCTTCTCACTCACCCGATCTCCCCTTTTGGTTTCCAACATGAAGTATCGCACATTCCCATTTGGAAAGCAACAGGTGGAACCCTCCAACTGTGCGTTAGCTGCCGGTCGGAACTATATCCTTCGTCTCGACCATAAGCATTACCGTGCGCTCAAGCGCGCGTGTCCTATGCACAATTCCGCGGGGGACCACGAAACCTTGCCTGGGCTTCAGTTCCACTGTGCGGTCTTCCAAATCCACAAGCAACAGGCCCTCGACAACATAGAAGAATTCATCGTCCTTATCGTGCTTGTGCCAATGGTATTCGCCTTGCACAACTGCCACGCGCACCACAGAGTCATTGACCTGGCAGAGTGTCTGGTTCCACCACCTGTGTTCACAAGCGTCGGCAAGAGCCTTTTCGTCAATTACTTCCAACGGGCCGTGGAGCACATTGAGTAGAGTGACATACGGATTTTCGGTTTCATGTGTCTCAGTCATAAATCCTCCATTCGGTTGCAAAGCCGCAATTTTTGCTCGAAAACCGATCGTCGCCCTGCCGCCTGGTCCCTTTAACGCCGCAGCTACTCTCGGTCAGCTAGCCACACATTCGCTTCGCCCTGGGTTTCGCCGAATACAATCTGGCGCGCGTCCGGCGAAATGGCGAAGCCAGTCAACCCAAGCGGCGCTTCTCGAAGCGCCAGCGCGCGGCCATCCATACCGACCTTTGCGAAAGTGAAGCCGGGCGCCCAGAAACACATATAGAGTGAGTGGCCGTCCGGCGCGAACGCGAGATCGTCCATATTTCCGAAGCCCTGGATATGGATCTGCCGTGACTGGTGCTTGCGCACGTCGAACGAAGTCAGATATTGGTCTCGCTCGGGATGGCCGTAAAGTATCTGTTGTCCGTCGGGCGAGATATCCATCATGCCGAAGGTATCGTTCTTGACGCGCAGAAGCTCTTAACCGCGCCCTTTGAGGGGATCGAGCGCGGAGATAACCAGTTCGTCTCCCTGTCTCTCTTCAAGAATGCACAAAGAGTTTTTCGAGCAGGCGAGTTGAACGGGTTGTATGTGATCGAGGACCACTTCGGCCAGCCCGCCTTCCACTGGAACGCGCATGATGCGAGTGGGCACGGCATCGGACTTTTGCGTTCCAGCGGCATAGAGAGCCAAACTGCCACCGCCTGTAATCGCTGCCGCGCCGCGCACAGAGCCATTGGCGAGGGGCACCACGTTGCCGGTCGCGAGGTCGCGCCGCAGCAGTTGACGGCCGTCGGGGCGCGTGGAAAACGAGAGGATGCTCTCTCCGTCGGGAGTCCATGCGAAGGGCGATTCATAAGCCTGCTCGCCGTTGAGCGGGCGTTCGTTCACCAGTTTGCTGCCTGTCAGATCGGCTCGGCGTAGACGTGCGGTGAGGTGCGCGGCGGTATAAGTGAGATGGCGATCGTCGTTGGTGAAAGTGAGGTCAGCGGGGAATTCGCCGGTCAGTGAGAGATACTCCTGCGCTTCGCCTGCGCGGCCGTCCGCGTTCACAGCGACGCGCCAGATGCGAGAGTTGTACTGGTTCGGCACAGGCTCAGCGCGGGAATAG
>Ga0182016_10001044_pt1 | contig 33976 bp, 33 predicted proteins | sample 712S2MmetaG_FD_120491 | JGI IMG/M metagenome (GOLD analysis project Ga0182016, IMG submission 120491) | Permafrost microbial communities from Stordalen Mire, Sweden - 712S2M metaG | ecosystem: Environmental > Terrestrial > Soil > Wetlands > Permafrost | place: Sweden: Stordalen | collected...
CCGGCGGCGCAGACGGCGCAAGGTGCTGTCCATCAGCGCGGAGGCGACTCCCTTTTCGCGGTATCGAGGATCGACTGCCAAAGACACCAATTCCGCGGCGCAATAGGGTCTCCCACCGATGCAGGTAAGAATATACCCGCAAACTGTCCTGCCTTTCACCGCAACCAAAAACAGTTCCCCACATTTGTGGTAAAAATCTGCAAACAGGTTGCGATCCCACGCATACTTTCCAAAGCTGGCGTGTTCAATCTGCAGGATGCGATCCAAATCGGAGCGCCGGAAAAGCCGGATAGAAATAGAGCGGGTCATTCTGTTATCCTTTATTTTGGCGCACTTGGAGGCTCTCCTCAATCCGTGGGATCAAAAAAACGCAAGAAAGAGCGGAGTACTCTTGACAAGGATTTCGGACCGGCGCATACTGGAATCGAGATGCAACTGAGTGTCAACTGCGATTTTCCGGAAAAGCTGCCGGTGAGCCTCGTGGACTTGCGGCAGGGCGATGTCGCGATCCTGGATGGGATCGATTTGCCGACGGAAGATGCGCGCCGCCTGATGGAGTTGGGCTTCCTTCCGGGGATGCAGATTACCGCTGGACGCAGCGCTCCGGGCGGCGATCCGCGGGTATTTCAAGTGGATGGTTCGGAGATCGCGCTCCGGCGCGAGACCGCACGGCGTCTCAAAGTTCGCGGCCAGAAAACTGCTAAGCTGGATGTGAAGCCGAGGGTCTGATGAGCGGATGCAGCGATTGCGCCAGTTGCAACTCGGCAGCCGTTGTCGAATTTCCAGGATCGCTGGCGGCGCTCAAGACTGTGGCCGTAATCGGGCCGCCCAACTCGGGCAAAACTACCCTTTTTAACCGCCTCACCGGTCTTCGCCAAAAAGTTGCCAACTTCCCCGGCGTCACGGTGGAGCAGCACACTGGCATCGCAACTCTCCCCGACGGCCGCACCGTCCAGTTGATCGATCTGCCGGGAGTGTACAGCCTCTCGCCGAGGTCGGAAGACGAGCAGGTGGCCTACGATGTGCTGACCGGACAGCGGTCCGACACTCCCAAGCCGGAAGCCGTGCTGCTGGTACTCGATTCCACCAACATGGGACGGCACCTGATGCTGGCGGCGCCGATTCTGTCGCTAGGCCTTCCCACGCTGGTGATCCTGAATATGGCGGACGATCTGCGCAGCCGCGGCGGACGCGTGGATCTCGAAAAGCTGGCGGCGGAGTTGGGCGCTCCGGTGGCGCTGGTGAGCGCCCGCCGCGGTCAGGGCGTGGAAAAGGTCTTCGATTTTCTGGCGGGCGCGATGGCCAAGCCTTCGCCCAGGGAACTTCCGATTCTGCAGGATGTCCCCAAGTGCCGCGCATGGGCGGGACATGTCGGCAGCCAGGCGTCGTATCGCGCCCCGGCGCCACCTAAATGGACTCGGCGGCTGGACGCGGTGTTTCTCCATCCGGTCGGCGGTCCGCTGCTGTTTCTGGCGGTGGTAATCGCCATTTTCCAGACGATATTTACGGTGGCTGAGCCGTCGCAAACGGCGGTCGATTGGGTGATTGGGCATATCGGCAACTGGATTGCATCGGCGCTGCCGGCCGGTCTCTTTAAATCGCTGGTGATTGACGGAATATTCAAGGGTGTCGGGTCGGTGATCGTGTTCCTGCCGCAGATTCTGCTGCTGTTCCTGTTCATCGGCATTCTGGAGGATTCGGGTTACCTGGCGCGCGCGGCGCTGATTGCCGACCGCACCATGGCCAAGGTTGGGCTGCAGGGAAAATCGTTCATCCCGCTGCTCTCGGCGTATGCCTGCGCGGTGCCAGCCATCATGTCGACGCGCACCATCGAAAATAAGCGCGATCGCATCGCCACCATCCTGATCGCGCCGTTCATGACGTGCTCGGCGCGGTTTCCGGTGTACCTGCTGATCATCGCGGCGTTCATTCCGAATCGACCGCTGGTGGGGCGGTTCCTTTCGATGGGGGCGGCGGCCATGCTCGGGCTTTACATCCTTGGATTTCTGGTCGCGGTGATCACGGCGCGGGTGCTGAAATCTTCCATCCTGAAGAGCGGACGCACTCCGTTCCTGCTGGAGATGCCGTCGTACCGCTGGCCCACGTTCACCTCCCTCGGTCTTCGCCTGCTGGATCGCGGCAAGGTTTTCCTGGTTAGAGCGGGGACGATCATCCTGCTGGTGAGCGTGCTTCTCTGGGGCGCACTGAATCTGCCCTATACGAACGGCCATCCTCCGGAGATCGCCAACAGCCTCGCCGGCACCATCGGACGCACCATCGAACCGGCGATCAAGCCTCTGGGATTCAACTGGAAAATCGGAATCGGGCTGATCACCGCAGTGTTCTCGCGCGAGACCATCATCGCGACCCTGGGCACGATCTACGGAATGGATCCGGAGGCGAATAAAGGGGGCTTGCAAGCCGCGATTCACCACGATCTCACTCCGGGCGGCGCCTTCGCGCTACTGGTGTTCTTCGCGTTCGCCATGCAATGCATCTCCACTATCGCGGTGGTGCGCCGCGAGACGGGCGGATGGAAGTGGCCCATCCTGCAATTCAGTTACATGACGGTGCTGGCGTATGTGGGCGCGTTCGCCGCGTTCCACTTAATTCACTGACAGTGAGCAGTAGTTTTGTCGTGGTCTCCGGTTTGCCGGGCAGCGGCAAGAGCACCTTGGCCCGGGAGCTAGCTCCTCGATTGGACCTCCCCGTTTTAGACAAAGACGATATCCTGGATCGCTTGTTCTCTTCGGAAGGGGATCGGTGTGCCGCGGCCGGCAGGCACGGGCACCTCGAATGGGTATCCTTTAGCCTGATTCGTTATCGGGCAAGCCAGCGCGAGGCCGGACCTCGCGTTGTATATTTTCGGACTAAGCACCAACGCCGGGCGCCGCCCCGCCTGCTCGCGGCCGGCTTGAGGGTCGAAGGTCAAACGGAATCTTCGGCGTCTGGCACGAAGGCGGCCTTTACCAGGCTTCCTCGCCCTTTGGCCGGCCCCAGTCCGTTTCCCGATGGCGATTCTTGGGCGTGATCTGGGCGACAAGTTCCGACAGTTCGTACTTTCGCCGGGTAGGACGCAAGACTATGGCACCGTCGCGATCGAGAGCCAGCTTCACGCAATCTTCCTTAGCAATACGAGCGGCCATCTACTTTCACTCTACATGGTATTAGGAGGTCGAACTAATTCGCCGACAAGTGCTCTTGCGCTTCCTGCCAGACGCTGGTGAAAAACTCGCGGGAATCGGGCGAGCAGCCGATGTGCAGCCGGTCGGCGCCATCTTCTATGAAGCCTAAATAACCGCTCCAACCGAGATCGTCGAGCACGAAACGAAGGCATTCCAATTCGCCCGCCGGAATATGCGCGGTATCGATATCGAAGACCTGTCCCGAGCTGTGCGCGAAAGCTTCGTGCTGGGATAGCTGCTGCCGCGCGTAATCGACGGGTTCCACCAGCGCGCTGACCGGCAGCGGCAGGAAAACCTCGCCTGGAATATTTCGCTCCTCACACAGGCGGCGCGTTTCGAAGGCGATGTAAGTCAAGGTGCCCAGCGCCGCGGGTGAGGCCTGCGAGGCATCGTCGACAGGCGGAAGCTCAAGCGCGTATCCCAGATATTCGGCGCTGTTGGCCGCCTTCATCAGCCGCGATCCGGGATTGGAGCGGATATCCTCGCCGGTGCGATAGATCAGATCGTCGGGCCGGAGCCACGACCAAAGACGGTGCGGGGAGCGCGGACCGGTGGCGAACTGGTTCTTATATTCCTGTTGGAGGGCGAGCAACTCTCCGGGATTCTGGCGGTATAGAGCCAATAACTGCGCGGCGCGCTGGATGCGGAAGTAGTAAGTAGGGGAGTAATCGCGCAGCATCTGCTGTTGTATCGCCTGATACAGTTCGCGGTTCCAGGTGGGGCTGCAGGAGAAGAACATGCGCGCCACGGTGATCTCGTTCGCTGGAATGCCGCGCGCGCGGCTGGTGAGCTCTTTCATATACGTGACGCAGCCCGTGCCGCAATGGTACGCGAAGATGGCCCAATCCTCGCCCCCGAATTTCCGCTCTAGGCCGGCAAGATAGCGCGCCGCGGCCGGAATGGCGCGATCGGGAATCAGACGGTCATCGCGGACCAGGACAGTGTACGGGTCTTTGTGCGTGACGGTTCTGTACTTGGGCTTGGTGCTTTTGTTCCTGCTCTTGATGAGCACTTTTTCGCGCCAGATCTTGTACCGGGTCGCGTGCACGATACTCAGGCCCATGTCATGCGCAGTGGCATCGGCAATCTGCATGATGCCCTTCGGTCCGGCGGGACTTTCGGCGTTGGGATCGCCATAGCTCTCGAGGTAAATGATGGCCTCGACGGTGGACATGGGGAATCCACTGCTCTGCGCGGCGGCGCGAATGATAGCCTGCAATTTGGGATCGCTGACGCGGCGGGCGCCGTTAATGGCCTCCTGCTCGCGCATGATGCCGAAGGTTTGCGATTGCACCATGAGATCGGTGCGCACCTGGAGGACGTCAGCCGTTAAGGCGTCCCGCTCCACCCCGACACCCGAGATCCGGTGTGACGGGAAGAAGTACTCCGGCGAGCCGGCCTGACCCCAGGTTACCAGGCTCAAGAGTAAGACAACCTTGCGTTTCATCCGCTTCCTACAGTGTAGCCGCAGCGCCTGCGGTGTGCGGCATAATTCTTTGGACGTACGGGGGGCGAAATTAGTTTTTCCAAACTGAATATATGCAGGAATATATATTCACCACGGAGCCACAGAGACACGGAGAAAAATAGAATCAAAAGCAAAACCCGAGCTCACTGAGGTGGCGGAGGCCACGGAGGCATATGAGCGCTACCAGCCCGTCTGCGTCATGCGTCTTAGAATCTCGGAGCTGTAGGAGCCCATGTGTTCCGGTTTCCAGCGCAGGGGCAAGGGAAGAATCGCCGCCATACGCGCGGCCTGATCGCGATTGATCTTCGCGGCGGGGACGTTGTACCAGGCTTGCGAGGCTGCCTCCGCGCCGTAGATTCCGGGGCCCCACTCAATGACATTCAGATACAGTTCCAGAATGCGGCGTTTGGGAAGAATCAGTTCGGCCGCCGGTGCCAGCGTGAATTCGACGGCCTTGCGGATGAGCGAACGGTTGGTAGTGAGAAAGAGGTTCTTTACGAGTTGCTGCGTGATGGTGGATCCGCCGCGTCCCAATTTACCCTGCTCCATGTCTTTGTCGACCACCTTCTGAACTTCGTGCCAGTCGATTCCGTGGTGCTGGTAGAAGCGGCCGTCTTCGGCTGAAATCACGGCGTGCTGCAGATCGGGCGAGATCCGGCTGAGCGGGACGAAAGCCTGGCGCTTGCGATAAGGTTTGTGGCGCCACAGCGCTTCCAGCCGGCGCTCCACCTGAACGGCGGTGGTGGGAGGATCGATCCAGCGCAACGCCAATAATTCTCCCAGACACCCGGCATAGAAGACCGCCACCAGGATCAGCGCCCAGCGCACTACAGTGCGAAAGATACGCCACCCGCGAGAGTGTGCCACGCTACGATATTAGCCTAACGGCCGCGCGCTGCCCCATGACACGTCTCGACAACTTCCTGGCCTTCGCCGAGTCGCACAACATAACGGTTTCCTGCGCGGCTGCCACGATGATCGCGGCGATCGCCTATGCCGACTGGCTCGTGCCCAACACGTCGGTGGGATATCTCTATTTGATCCCGATTTTGCTTTCGTCGGCGGGATTGAACTGGTTCGAGATTCTTCTGATGGCGCTGGTGTGCGGCTGGCTCCGGGAAGCGGCCGATCCTTTGCAGGGCGCCGTAGGAGACCGCTCGGCTTTTGTGTTGAATCCCGCGCGGTGGGTGGCGGGTTCGTGGCCCCGCTTCATTGTGGCGGCGAGCGGCTTCACCACGACCGGGCTCTTCGTCGGCGAATTGAACCGCCGCCGCAGACTTCTGTCGGCGCACCTCGCCGAGCGCGAGCAGCAGATGGAACTGCGGAGGGATGCGGAACTGAAGGTGCACACGCTGATCGAGACGAGTCCGCTGGCGATTCTGACGCTCGATCAATCGGGGCGAGTGGCGCTCTCCAACGAGTCGGCACGGCAACTCCTCGGGTTCGAACAGAGTCCCCTGCAAGGGGAAGACGTAACTCCCTATTTGCCGATCCTGAGCCGCATGCTGCATAGTCACCATTCGGGCGGTAACATGCGGACCAACGTGGAATGCCGGGGACAACGGCGCAACGGCGATGTCTTTCTGGCGCACGTCTGGCTCTCCACTTATCGCACCTCGGAAGGACCGGCTCTGGCCGCCGTGGTGTGGGACGCCTCGGAAAATCTGCGCGACCGCGAAGGAGCGGGCCTCGATTCCATGATGGCCACGTCACGCGTGCTGATCGGGGCGATGTCGCACGAAATCCGCAATCTCGCCTCGGCCGCGGGCACGGCGTACGCCGCACTGGCCGAGGAGGCGTCGGGCCCGCACCATGAGGAATACCAGGCCCTCGGCAGCCTGATCCAGGGGCTGGAAAAGATTGCCTCCACGGGCTTGCGGATGGCGTCCAATCGCGAGGCTGTGGTCGCCGACCTGGGAACGGTGCTGGACGAGACGCGCATCCTCATCGAGCCGGCGCTACGCGAAGCCGGTATTGCATCGCTCTGGGAAATCAGTGACGGGCTCTCGCTGGTGCGGGCCGATCATCATGCGCTGCTGCAGGCATTCCTCAATCTGGCGCGCAATAGTTTGCGGGCGCTGGAAGACAGCCCGCGCAAGGAGATGCGGATCGCGGCCTCGCTCGAGCGCGACCTGGTGGTGGTGCGCTTCCATGACACCGGACCTGGAGTTGCGCACCCCGAAGAGTTGTTTCAGCCTTTTCAACGAGGAGCGCAATCGCTGGGGCTGGGCCTCTATATTACGCGCGCCATCCTGCGGTCGCACGGCGGAGGGCTGCGTTATGAGGCGCCGGAAACAGGCAGCTGCTTCGCGGTGGAACTGTGGCCCGCGGACAGTGTGGTGGAAGAATGAGCCAGGAGAAGGCCAGTGTCACGCGCGTGCTGATGATCGACGACCACGCACTTTTCCGGGAGAGCGTGGCGCGGGTCCTGGCGGCGGATCCGCAACTCGAAATCGAGCATTGCGGGAGTATCGCCGCGGCATTGCCGCTTCTCGGCCAGCGCACCTTCAACCTGGTTCTGCTGGATCACGATTTGGGCGGGGAAAGAGCTTCCCAATTTCTGCCCGCGGCGCGGCAGGGCGGCTTCGCGGGCCGCGTGCTGGTGGTTACGGCCTGGGTGAGCGGCACGGAAGCGCGCCGCCTGCTGCAACAAGGCGTCGCGGGCATTTTCCTGAAGCAGTCGCCGCTGGAAGATCTGACCGCCGCTATTGATGCCGTGATGAACGGAGGGAACTGGATCGACAAAGCGCTGGCGGCACGCGAGGAGAGCACTGCCGGCACGGAATCCAGCGCTCCGCAATTCAAGGACCGCCAGCGAAAAGTGCTCCGTTTCGTACTGGAAGGGCTGTCGAACAAGGAGATCGCATGGCAGCTACAAATCTCCGAGAGTTATGTGAAGGCGATTCTGCAGAGTCTTTTCCAGAAGACCGGAGTGCGCACCAGAGGGCAACTGGTGCGGGTGGCATTCGAGCAATACGAAGATCAACTGTAATCCGAGATTCCGTTGCTTGCGCAGGCGGCCCCATTTGCGGAATAAGAGCACTCGGTTGAAACTCAGGGGGGCGTAAGCGCTACAGTAAGCGACGGGCCTCGGCAGTTTGCTTGTGCCGGGCTCGAAATTGAGGGGCGCTTCCATCGTCGGCGGGAAACCGCCCAAGCGTCGCGGCGTCCTCGGCGTGTTCACGGGGAGTAATCTCCCACATGGGGACTTCCTGGGCGTTAGGGGAGAGTGTGTCCTGCATCTTGGGCATAACGCGGTCTGCGCGACGCAAGCGCGAATCACTGGACACAAGCTAACGACTTGCGGGGAGTAATCCATGCTGGAGGCCGTTTTGCCAATTCACTGGTGACAAAGTGCTTCACGCGGATGCCGCACCAGACACGAGCCCCTGCGCGCTCGCATTGGCTTTCGGACTGCTCCCCGGGCTGATAGACTAACCATATGTTCGATCGGATCACGTTTGACCCTGCGGTAATGGGAGGGCGCGCCTGCATTCGGGGGATGCGGATGACCGTCTCGCTTGTGGTCAATCTTGTGGCGAACGGGATGTCCACAGAGGACATTGTCCGTGAATATCCTGAACTTGAGGTCGAAGATGTGCGCCAGGCGCTGCAATACGCCTCCGCGCTGGCTAACGAAGAGATCGGCTTTTTCAAGAGCCCCGCCGCGTGAGATTTCTGGCCGACATGGGCGTGTCCATCACGACTGTGCAAGCCTTGCGTGCGGCCACTCACGACCCGGTCCATCTCCGCGAAGAAGGTCTGATTCGGCTTCCGATCCCGATATCGTCGCCAAAGCCGTTCAAGAGCAAAGGGTCGTGCTGACATTCGATCTGGGGTTCGGAGACATCCTCGCCGTGGCGCGCCTCGAGGCGCCCAGCGTCGTCATTTTCCGTCTGCGAAATCAGACGCCCGCCGCCGTGAACCCGCGGTTATTTCGCGTGATCAGCGACTGCGAGAGCGAACTGGCAAGTGGTGCAATCATCATCGTCGAGGACCAAGGATATCGCGTCCGGCGATTACCGATTCGACGCTGAGGGGCTCGGTCGAGCGTGAGTGGACGCGTGGCACCACAAACCGACATTCGGGGAGTAATCCAGGAGTGCCGGATTCCGCGCTCTCTCCGAGTAGGCGATACACCCAAGCGGCAGTGACACTTCCCGCGACGCCGTTTCGAGTCAGTGTGCGAGATGCCCACCTGCCAGCCACAACGGTTTTCGAGTCTCTGAAGACCCGTGCAGATCCGTGAGTGCGCTCCGTGGAGCACGATTGACGAACGGCGCCCGGTTGCGAATACGGCCGCGCGCGGCGACGGCAAGTCAGCAAAAAACTTCAGGACGTTGCGGCCAGAACTCTTCAGCTACCAGGCACCTGCTGGAGATGCGAGCTACCAGCCACAAGCTGCGAGACCCAGCCAACCGCCGGGTGGCCGGGCCTCGCGAAGCTCGAAGCTTACAGCGTGCAATGTTATAGTCTTCTTTCTATGCCCCACAGTTCCTGCAACTGGAAAACGTCTCTCGCCGCCCTGGCGGCTCTCTCGGCCCTGGCCGCCACGGCGCTCGCCCAACCCTTCGCGCTGCATGACGGCGACCGCGTGGTTTTCTATGGCGACAGCATCACCGACCAGCGCTTGTACACCACCTTCGCCGAAACGTACGTGGTGACGCGGTTTCCCAAGCTCGATGTGGCATTCGTTCACTCCGGCTGGGGCGGCGACCGGGTGACCGGCGGTGGCGGCGGCCCCATCGACGTCCGGCTCTGGCGCGATGTGCTGGCGTACAACCCCACCGTCATGACCATCATGCTGGGTATGAACGACGGGGGCTACAAAGCCTTCGACCAGCAGTTGTTCGACACCTATGCGGCCGGCTACAAACACATCGTCGAGACGGTGAAGAAGCAGCTTCCCGGCATCCGCATCACGGCCATCCAGCCGTCGCCCTACGACGACGTTACGCGGGGGCCGATGTTCGAAGGCGGCTACAACAAGGTACTTTTGCGCTTCTCCGATTTTCTCAAACAGCTCGCGGCCGACGAAAAGCTGGGGCTGGCCGATCTGAACGGCCCGGTGACGGCCATGCTGGCGAAAGCCAAGGACCTGGACGCCGCGGGCGCGGCGAAGATCCTTCCCGACCGCGTCCACCCAGGGCCGGGCGGCCACCTGATCATGGCGGAAGCGCTGCTGAAATCGTGGAACGCGCCCGCAACCGTGAGCGCCGTGGAACTCGATGCCGCGCGCAAAGAGGCGGTGGGCCAGGCGAACGCACATGTCTCGGACCTGGCTTTCGGCAAGGGCGTCTCGTGGACCGAACTGGACGACGCGCTGCCCATGCCATTCGACACCCGCGACGCCACGGTCGCCCTGGCCGTTCGAGCCAGCGATTTTGTGGACGCGATCGATCGCCAGCCGCTTACCGTGCGAGGGCTGGCGGCGGGGCGCTACACGCTTTCAATCGACGGCGATCCCGTCGGCAGATTCAGCGCCGGGCAGCTGGATTCCGGCATCAATCTAGCTGAGCTTCCCACTCCGATGGCGCGCCAAGCCGCCGCGGTGCACGCGCTAACGCTGCAGCACGCGGCGATGCACCAGACGCGGTGGCGCCAGGTGCAGGCGCCGCTGGAGAAGACGCCGGCCGAACACCTGCTTGAAGCGCTCCATGCGCTCGACGCGCTGGAAGCCGACCTGGTGCGCGCGCGGCGCGAGGCAGCGCAACCGAAGGCGCACCGGTTTGAGTTGACCCGGGAGTAGGGCGGCCCTCAGGACCAACTTGATCTGCATTGGGGGACGGCAGGGCTCAACACTCCGCCGTCCGCGATTCGCGGCGGCATGGACCGCCGGGAGAGTGTCGGTCATGATGTTGTTGGGTTCGTCGTAGTGGCGACTAGTCGAAGCTTCCCAGAACGCGGACTTCTGTCTCGCGTCGGGGAACCAGGTAGCTTCCAGTTAGGCCGCGATCGAGAATTAGGAATCGCGGCCTTCGCCCGCCGGTGCTCCGACTTGAGGCGAAACTGGCCGAATAACTTGTTGTTTGGATTCCATTTTATACTTGGGGCAACCAGTTCATGTGCCACTCTGCCTCTCCCGCGGTTCCGTTTCGCGTTCAGGCGTATGTCGAGACGATCGTCCACACGTGTGCCGAGGGTGGACGAGCGCTGGTCAGTGTCGTTCTGTTCGGCAGCGCCGCAAACGGCGGCTGGGTGGAAACCGTCTCGGACGTGGACCTCATTCTGGTTGTCACCGACACCGCCTCAGATGAGGATATGGACCGCCTTCGCAGCGAGGTTGAGCGCATCGAAATCCTTCACCGGCTCCGCAGCCACTCGACCGATGGCCAACCAGCACTGGAGAAATTCCTGGATCGGGTGACCGCACACGACCGGACGTTCTTTATTTGCACGCGAGGCGACTTGCTGTCGGGGAACATAGGGCGAATCCTCCGCATACACCCCTCGCAGGCGATGTTCGTGGATCGCATCGTGCTCGCCAACTTGGTTGCCTCCGGCATCACAGTCTGGGGGGAAGCGATGCTCCCGCTCGTTCCGGTCGCGCCGATTCGCCGTTTTGACGTCTTCAAGGCGCTCTTCGGGCTGTTCCCGATGGCACTGCTGAGCGCGGCGATTTTCCCGCTACACCCCGGAATGACCAAATACGCTATGGGAGTACTGAAGAGCTCCGTCCACAGCTGCTTCTTCTGCTATGAACTGCGCCGCGCGCCGTTGGAGGAGGAAATCAGCTTCTTCGAGCGCCGCCTGGGGTCGAACCGCACGCTCATTCAACTGCTGGCTCTGCGCCGCGAGTATCGGAATTCGTTCAAGTTCGTCGTCTGCTGCATCCCAACTCTGGCGCGGCTCCACTTGCGGACATCCATCGATAACCGGTTCCCGCGAGAAGCTCAGAGCGGCAGACTGCCTCGATAGCATTTAGTGACCGCTACCGTTGTTGAGGCTTCCTGTGGATGATCGCCTCATCGGAAGTTGGCCCCAAACGGGCTTTCGAGCCGCTTAAGGCTGAGAATAGCCGCCGATGAGCCTATCCTAAGACAGCCGTTACGCGCTCGGCCGCATGGCATTAGAATCAGAGCCAGCATGCGGTTCTGTACGCTGTGCACGATCTTCGCCGCTCATGCCGCCTGGGCCCAACCCTGGCCGCTGAACGAGGTCTCCCAGGGCGGCACGGCGCGCCCTATCTCGATTCTTCAAATTCGAATTCAAGAACTGAAGTTCGGCCACGAAGGCCCTGACTATTTCCCGGTGGACCGGGCGCCCTTTCGTGGAGGTTCGTCAGAAGAATTCGTGGGTCGATTCCGGCTCGGGCAGCTTGCCAAGTGAGTGATAGAGCGCAAGTTCGAGGCAGCGGAAGGTGCGGAAACCGTATGATTTTCTCATGGTGACTTTAGCCTTGTTGTTCAGACCCTCGACAACTCCGCTGGAAAGCAGCTTCTGAGCGCGGATATAGTTGAGGATCAGTTCGCGGTGCTGGCGGAGTGACCGGGCGATCTTCTTCATCGGCTCGATGCGCGAGCGCATCACTTGCCGACACCAGTCATCGAGGAACTTTCCGGCCCATGCGGGCGAGTTGTAATCCCAGAGCTGCTGAAAGGCTTCCTTAAGAAGGTAAGCACGTACGGTCTTCAGGTTGTAACGGAGCAGATCGCGCAACCGGAAGCGCTGTTCCGTCTTCAGATTCTCTTCGCGTTTGAGCAGCAGCCAGCGCGACTTCTTCAGCACGGGCACGCCGCCCTCGCTGGCTATGCGGCGCGATTCTCCGGCACGGACTTCGTCTAGCGCCTTGTTCATTTTCGCGACGATATGGAAACGATCGAGAATATGCAGGGCCTCTGAACATTTCTCGCGAATGACTTTCAGATGGGCTCCCACATATCGGAGCAAACGAACACGATCCTTGAAGCCAGTTCGTCGCCGATGACAGCGAAGAATCCCCGAAAGGATTCGATGGTTCTTTCGCGGCCCGCCCAAAGCAGGCGCGTGACGTCGAGATCGATCTGATAAACCAGGGTCAGGTATTTGTGGCCTTTGGCGTATTGAATTTCATCGACGCCGATCGCATCGATTTGGCCTAGCACCCGGTGCTCCAGCCCGAAGGTGACGACGTGTTCCACCGCGTCGAAGACCTTGTCCCAGGAGGTACGAAAGGCCTCCGCCGTCTCTTTCCATGACAGTCGCCGCGCCCAACGGGCTAAGAAGAGCATGTAGGCTTTGGTCAGTGTGCGTTTGCCGTCGCTCCAGGGAACTTCTTCGACCGCCACAATGCCGCAGCGGCGACAGTTGACGCGACGCATGGTGTACAGAAGGAAGACGAGAAACCCCCACAGGGGAATGAACTCAAAGCGCCGTTCGGCGAGCTGGTCGTAACCGGGCGCCGGCAAATGGCAGCGCGAGCAGACTGCGGCCGAACCCTTGCGCGGTCGCACGGCCACTTCGATACTCTTCTTGTCGGCACTGGTGACGACTGTGAGTGCGGGCGCCTGTTCCATCGCCACCAGTCAGGCGGGCAACGCCACCTATGGCGGTGCCATTTCGGTGGTGAGAAGTTTCAACGTCAATCGGCCGAAGCCCTCGACGGGTTTCACAACGGCCACGGGCAGCGCGCCCGCCACCGGGGCGGAGCCCTTCTCGATTGCGGTGGGAGACTTCAACGGGGATGGCATTGCGGATCTCGCGACCGCCAATCGAAACAGCTATAACGTAACTGTATTGCTGGGGAACGGATCGGGCGGGTTTACGCCATCGCCGGCGAGCCCAGTGGCAGCGGGAGCGGCTCCGCTCTCGGTCGCGGTAGGAGATTTCAATGGCGACGGCATTCCGGATCTCGCCACCGCCAACTCCCTCGGCAACAACGTGTCGGTACTGTTGGGCGACGGCTTGGGCGGATTCATCCCAGCGTTGGGCAGTCCTTTCGCCACCGGCGTCGGCCCCACGTCGGTGGCGGTGGGGGATTTCAACGGCGACGGCAGCCAGGACCTGGCGATCGCCAACGGCGCCGGCAGCGTGACGGTCCTGTTGGGTGACGGGACGGGCGGTTTCACGGCCGCGGCGGGGAGCCCGTTCGCAGCCGGACCGGGTCCTTTTTTTGTGGCGGTGGCGGATTTCAACGGCGACGGCAAACAGGATCTGGCGGTCGCGGATTATGGCTGCACCACAGTCACGGTTCTGCTGGGGGATGGTGCGGGCGGTTTCACGGCGGCGCCGGGCAGCCCGTTTGCCGCCGGATCGGAGCCCACGGCCGTCGCGGTAGGGGATTTCAACGGCGATGGCGCTCCGGATCCGGCTATCGCCGACCAGGGTGGCGTCAACGATGTGACGGTTCTGCTGGGCAACGGAGCGGGCGGATTCGGCGGGGCCGCGGGAAGCCCGTTTGCAGCGGGCGCGAGCCCATTCACCATCGTGGTGGGAGATTTTAACGGGGACGGCGTGCAGGATCTGGTGCTGGCCAGCCAAACCGGCAACAATTTGAGCGTTCTGCTTGGGCAGGCGGCGCAAGCGTGCGACCTCAACGGGATGGAAAGGTAGACGTTGGCGACGTGCAGCGCGCCATTAATGAAGCACTGGGAGAAGCGCCAGCGGTCGACGATCTGAACGGAGACGACGTGGTGAATGTGGTGAACGTACAGATGGTGATGGACGGCGTCTTGTATCAGGTTTGCACGGGCACTGCGATGGCGGCTAGGGTGAGGGCGCGGAGTCGGTAGCGCAGTGCGTCATGCGGGATGCCCCTTATGCCGGAAGCCCACTCCCTGGCGGTAGTGGCTCAGAAGAACCGCTGTATCTATGTTCATCTGTGGATGAATCAGGGAGGAAATGCCACAGGTATGAGACATTCCTGCCCCGTTCGAGGGCGACTCGGGGGAGGATGCGGCGATTTTCGGTGGGCCTTCAGTTGCAGGAGGCTGTTGGATATTATGGGAAAGTTTATTCGAATTTGGATTTTTGGGTCGACGCTGCTGCTGGTTTCAGGTCCACCGGCTTATTCACAAGTGTTTTCTTTCGGTGTGAAGGCCGGCATTCCACTGACAAGTCCTTACACGACGGAACAAGTCCCTGACGGCGGTGCATCTGCCAGTGAGCTGCGCTTTACCGTGGGACCAACTATAGAAGTGCACCTTCCCTTCCACCTATCCGTCGAGGCCGACGCGCTCTGGCGCCAAAGTTCGTTTAGCTGGGGTGGCGGTAGCATCAACCCGGTCTATGCATCGGTCAACGACTGGCAGGTTCCCTTGTTGGTGAAGTACGAGGGGAAGGTTGGCCCGCTCCATCCATTTATCGACGGGGGAGTGGTGTACCGCCATGTCTCGATCGGAGGAGCTCCGCCGCCGACAAATCCTAATATGGCTGGTGTGACGGTAGGCGGCGGCGGAATGCTGAAGGTGTGGCATCTTCGGCTTTCTCCCGAATTGCGATACACGAGGTGGCCTACGGCGGCCTTCTCCCAGGCTTACCCCGGATTCGTGATCAGCCAGAGTAATCAACTGGATCTGTTGGTCGGGTTTACGTTCTGAGGGTTCGGCCGAGTGCAAACAACTGCGTTCTTAGAAGCCGTCAGAGATGGAGACGTGCCGGCCGTCAGGCGGCTCCTGAGCGACGATCCTCGTCTTGTGGGCGCGACGGACGAGTACCGCAAGACACCGCTCCATTGGGCGGCCGAACACGACTGCGACGAGGTCGCCAGGATGCTGTTGGACGCGGGCGCCGACCTGGAGGCGATGACATCGTGGAATGCCACGCCGCTCGACTGGGCGGCGACCATGGGGAGCACGAAGGTGGCGGATCTGCTGCTGGCGCGAGGTGCGCAAGGGATGAATCTGGTGGCAGCGGCGAGTCTCGAGAAGCTGGACACGGTTCGCGAGTTGCTCGATTCGGGCGCTCCGCTGGCGTCGCTCGCGGGGCGGGCCGCTCCGGCGGAGATCGACGATCACTGGGTGGCGGACTCTGCGCGCATGAAGGGCGAGGTGATTTCGAATGCGTTCTATGGCGCCTGCCGGAATGGGCACACGGCGGTGGCGGCCTGGTTGCTGGAGCGCGGGGCGGACGTCAATGCCAAAGGAGTCTTCGGCGGGACGGGCCTGCACTGGGCGGCGATCAACGGCCATAGAGATACGGCCGCGTTTCTGCTGGCGCACGGCGCCGATCGGACTATTCGGGATGCCAAGTTCGCTTCGACCCCGGCGGGGGGGCGGCCGAGGGCGGGCACGACGAGATTCGCGAACTGCTCTCTCGCTCTTGAGCCGTCCTTGATACGATAGGCAGACCATGAAAGACAGCAAGCGAAGGCTTACGATCGCCGGCATGGCAGTTTCGTGCGCCGGTCTATTGTTGCTGATAACGGCCGGGACAAGTCCGGCGCAATCGAACGATGCGTCGCTGATTGCCAAGGCCAAAGGCATTCACAGCCGTGTCCTGAAGCTCGACACTCACAACGATATCGAGCCGGCGAACTTCACGGCGGATTGCAACTACACTATGCGCCTTACGACGCAGGTGAATCTGCCGAAGATGGTCGAGGGCGGCATGGATGTGTCGTTCATGATTGTGTTCGTGGGCCAGGGCCCGCTGACACCGGAAGGGTTCGACGGGGCGTACAAGCAGGCGGTGGAGAAGTTCGACGCCATTCATCGCTTGACGGAACAGATTGCGCCCGACCAGATCGGACTGGCGTTGACGCCGGCCGATGTGCTGGCATGGCATAAGAAGAATCTGCGAATCGCCGTCATCGGTATAGAGAACGGATATCCGATTGGGAACGATCTCAAGAAAGTGAAGGAATTCTACGACCGGGGTGGGCGATACATGTCTCTGGCCCACAATGGCAACAGCCAGCTGGCCGATTCGAATACGGGAGAGACGCAGGGCTATAGTTACGGCAACGGGTTGTCGCCGCTGGGGCGGGAAGTCATCGCGGAGATGAATCGGCTGGGGATGATGGTGGATCTGTCGCATCCTTCGAAGGGCGCGAATCTGGAGGCTATGCGGCTTTCGAAGGCACCGGTAATTGCGTCGCATTCGGGGGTGCGCGCGCTGGCCGATGTCAGCCGAAATATGGATGACGAACAGTTGCTGGCTCTCAAGAAGAACGGCGGCGTGATTCAGGTGGTGGGGTTCGCATCGTATATCAAGACGGACTCGAAAGCGCGGACCGAGGCGCTGGCGAAGCTGCGCGATGAGTTCGAGCTTGTCCCGCAGGGCGGCGGACGCGGCGGCGGCCGGGGACGCGGGGCGGCGGGCGGGGGTGAAGCGAATGTGGCGCGGACGTGTCCGTTGGAGGGCGCCGCCGGAGTCGATGCGCAGGGCCGTGGGGCGCGCGGGCGGGGGCGGGGGAATGCGGGGCTCGACGCGCTGTCCCCGGAGCGGCGCGCGGAATACGACAAGCGGCTGGCGGAGATTGACGAGAAGATGCCGGCGGCGGGGCGAGCGAACGTGAAGGACTTCGTGAATCACATCGATTACGCGGTGAAGCTGATTGGCATCGATCACGTGGGCATCTCGTCGGACTTCGATGGCGGCGGCGGAATCGACGGCTGGAACAGCGCGGCGGAAGCGTTCAATGTCACGCTGGAACTGGTGCGTCGCGGGTACACGGAGGAACAGATCGGAAAGCTTTGGAGCGGCAATCTGCTGCGGGTTTGGGGAGAGGTGGAGAAGGTCTCGCAGAAATTGCGGAAAGAGTAGGACTGACGCAAGAAAAGGTTTTGCACACGGAGAGACGGAGAAAAGAACCTCCACAAATTCTTCTTTGCGGCTTTGCGCCTCTGCGTGAACTTCTTCTTTTCTCCGTTCTTACTCTGCGTCCTCTGCGCCTCTGCGAGAAACTAGGCTTTACAATGAAACTCTGATGCCATTTCACGAAGTGGTCGAAGCGGAAGGCCACCTGATCGATTCCCATATCATGGAAAACATCTTCGACAAGGTCGTGGAGTATCACGGCCGGTTCGAAGTACAGGAATTCCGCATCGGCCGCACCAATATCGAAGGCTCTTACCTGCGCATGCTGGTGGAGACGCCAGAGGCCGAGCTGCTGGCGCGGCTCCTCGCCAGCCTGCTCGAACTGGGCTGCGCGCCCGTCGATTCCGGCGATGCCGAGCTGCGCACCGTGGAGCACGACCGCTGCGCCCCCGAAGACTTCTACTCTACCACCAACCATCGCACCCACGTGCGCATCGGGGAGCAGTGGATCGAGACCGAAAACCAGCGCATGGACGCCATGATCGCCGTCCACGAAGGCCGCGCTTTTTGCCGCCGCTTGCGCGATCTGCGCCAGGGCAACCGCATCGTGGTGGGCATGCGCGGCATCCGCGTCACCCCGGAATCCAAGGAGCGCGACCGTCTGTCCTTCGCCTTCATGGCGAATGGCATTTCCTCCGAGCGCCAGGTGGAAACGGCGGTCCGCCAAACCGCCGCGCTGGTGCGCAGCGTCCTGGAACAAAAGCTGAAAGTCGTGGTGGTAGCCGGACCCGTGGTGGTCCACACGGGCGGGGTCGCGGGCCTTGCCGCGCTCATCCGCGGCGGATTCGTCCACGCCTTGCTCAGCGGCAATGCCCTTGGCGTCCACGATGCCGAAGCGTCGCTCTTCGGCACTTCTCTGGGCGTCCGCCTCTCCGACGGTCGCCAGGAGGAACACGGCCATCGCAATCACATGCGCGCCATCAACGCTATCTACCATGCCGGGTCGGTGAGCCAGGCCGTGGAATGCGGCCGCCTGCGTTCCGGCATCCTCTACGAGTGCGTGCGCGCCGGCATCCCCTTCGTCCTTGCCGGCAGCCTGCGCGACGACGGTCCGCTGCCCGACACCATCACCGACATGAACACCGCGCAGGACGCTTACGCCGCCGAATTGAAGGGCGCGGGCCTGGTGCTCTGTCTCGGCTCCATGCTGCATTCCATCGCCACCGGCAACATGCTGCCGAGTTGGGTGAAAATCGTATGCGTGGACATCAATCCAGCGGTCGCCACCAAGGTCAGCGATCGCGGCACCGGCCAGGCGGTGGGCGTGGTGGCCGATGTCGGCCTCTTTTTGGACCTGTTATCGAAAGCCCTTACATGAAACGAGCCTATACCGACGAGCACGCGGCAGCCGGGGTTCATGCCGCGCTGCCGGAGATTGAAACCTGGCCCAACCAGTATGCCGATTACGAAATCGAAATCGTGCAGCCGGAATTCACGTCTGTCTGCCCCAAGACCGGACTGCCGGATTTCGGCAAGCTGGTGCTGCGCTACGTTCCCGACAAGGTCTGCCTGGAGCTGAAATCGTACAAGATGTATCTCAATGCTTATCGCAATCTGGGGATGTTTCAGGAGAACGCGGTGAACCGCGTGCTCGAAGACGTGGTGAAGGCCGCTAAGCCGAAATTCGCAACCGTCATCGGCGAGTTTGCCGCTCGCGGCGGGCTCAGCACTACCGTAACCGCGACCCGGAGAAGGAAAAGTGGAAAGCGCTGACCTGATCGCCATCCTGCGCGAAGTGCGCGAGCGCGTGCGCTCCCGGCACCCTGAGAAGACCGCGACAGACGATCCCGCCGTCGACGAGATCGTGCTGCCCGACCTCCTGCCGCTGCTGCACGCTCGTGACGCCGCGCTTGGCAAAGTGGCCGCCATTGGCACGGTGAACCCGCGCTCCGGCGGATTGCTGAACGCAGTGGTGCAAGCTTGGAAGCGCTTCCTCGCACGCGTCCTTGACTGGCACGTCCGCGAGCAGGTGGAGTTTAACCGCAACATCGTGGCGTATGCCGATGCGGCTCTCGAGGCGCATCGCGAAACCAATCACGCCCTCGCCGAACTCGCTTCCGGACTCGGTTCGCGCCTCGCCGCCCACCAGCGCGATAGTGCCGCCCGCTTCGCCGAGCAACAGCAGCTGATAGACGAACTCAAGGACATTCGCGACCATTGGGCGAGCTGGCGCGTGGAATGGGAACACAAACTCTCGACCAACGAGATCCAGTTCCTGCGCAGCGTGGCTGACTTGCAGGGCGGCTTCCAGCATCGCGTCACCCTGATGGAAGCCAGCCACCGCGATCTGATGCGCACCCACAACATCGATTTCCACGCCGCGCTGGAGCGCCACGGCTTCGATATTCAGAAACGCCTGTGGGGAGATCTGGAGAAGATGCACACCGAGATCGAGCGCATTATCCATTCGGAACTGCGTCTCCTACGCCAGCGCTCGCAAATCTCGACTCCGGTCCCCGAAGGCGCCACCGCGCCCGCACCGGCAGCCCCGGCCCCGCCGGCATTCGATTACTCGCGCTTCGCCGAGCGTTTCCGCGGGCCGGAAGAGTACGTAACGGCGGGCCAGCAAGTTTACCTGCGGTACTTCGAAGGCCGCAAGAACGTGCTCGATATCGGCTGCGGCCGCGGCGAATTCCTCAAGATGATGGGCGGTGCCGGCGTTCCCGCCAAGGGTGTCGAGCTCAGCGCCGAGTCTGTCGCCGTCTGCCGGTCGCAAGGTCTGGACGCCGAAGTCGCCGACGTCTACCCGTATCTGGCCGCCATGCCCGAAGGCTCGCTCGACGGCATTTTCTGCTCGCAGGTTGTCGAACACCTGCCGCCCGACCGATTGCCGGAGCTGATCCGCTTATGCGCGCGAGCGCTCGCGCCCGGCGGCGTTATCGCCATCGAAACGCCTAATCCCGAGTGCCTGGCGATCTTCGCCACGCATTTCTACCTCGACCCGACGCACACGCGCCCGGTGCCGCATCCCTTATTGATTTTCTACCTGGAAGAATCCGGCGTGGGCAACATCGAAGTGCGCCGCCTGTCACCCGCGAAGGAAACTATGCCCTCGCTGAATTCCATACCGGAAGATTTCCGCGACGCCTTTTTCGGAGCTCTCGATTATGCGGTGATCGGGCGGAAGCTATAAGTGGGGTATGCTTCAGCTGGCCTTGCCGTGAGTTTAATTTGGGGACACCGTGTCCTCAAAAAACTGTCTGGACAAGCTGAAGCATGTCCCACAAGAGGCTACTGCTTATCTTTTTGCCCAGATGGCTGGAACAGCTCGAGCAGAATATTATCCTTCGGGTCCCACAAGCCGCCGCGATAGAAGCCGTTGGCATCGGGCGTCACCGTCAAGTTCATCTCTTTCCTGCTGCGCACCACGGTGACCGTCACCGAGTTCTTGCCGCGCGAGCCACGCAGCGTACTCGATATCTGCTGCGGCGTCGAGATGGCGGTATCGTCAATCTTGGTGATCACGTCGCCGGCCTTCATTCCGCCCTTCTCGGCAGCCGAGTCCTTATTCACCGAGCGCACCAACACGCCTTCCTTCACGCCGAAGAATTCGGCCAGCTGCGATTCCTGCCCCAGCGCTTCCCCAATAATCCCAAGCGACGACGTTCCCATCAACGTCCGGAACTGCGGCAGATCGAATTGCGGCATCGAAGGCATTGTGGGCATGGACGGCATCGCCGCCGGAGGCATGGGCGGCGTGGGCGGCCAGGCCTGGATCGAGAAACTGTTGCCGTCGCCGAGATCGAATTGGTTCTCCTTGCGCACGCCGATGGCGGTCGACACCGTCTGCTCGCCGGCGTTCCGCCACAACACGATTTTCACGTCACGATGAATCGGCGTCTCACGTATCAGGCGCCTCAAGTGTTCCCAGCCTTCCACCTTCTGGCCGTTATACTGCAGGATCACGTCGCCGACCTTCACACCGGCTTTGGCCGCGGCGCTATCGCTCTCGACCATGGTCACTTCGACGCCGCGCTCCTCTTTCAGCTTGAGAGCCTTCGCCCGGTCGGACGTAATATCCAGCGCCGACACACCCAGGTGCGGCGACTCCTCCACCTGCACGCTTTGTGCGCTCCGCGCATGCGGCGCGGGCGCCGGAGTCTGTCCGAATGCGGCCAGACTACAAGCCAGATACGCAGTTCCCATTGCCAAGAAAAGTTTCATCGCTCACCCCTGTTATTGACGTTTGAGGAAGATCGTGCCGGACGAAGCCGAAAGCTGCAACAGCGGCCCACCACCGTTGACCCGCCCTTCCGCCTGCAGACGCATTCCATTCAGACGCGGTTGAATCTCTCGAAAATCCGAAAGAATTCGCCGCATGGAATCGGCCAGCTGATTCTCGGCGCTGATCCTCACACCGACATTGGACGGAATCAGCACCGTGATGTCACCATTGCCGGTCGACAGGTACGACTCCGCCAGTTTGCTGCCTTGCAAATTTGCCACGATGCTGCCCATGGCCGTGGAGACGCGCATCGGGCCGTTGATCTTGCCGAGCGTGATACCGCCATTGGCCGAATCGCAGCGGATGCCCGCGGCTTCGCGCACTGTCACCGGTCCCGCCATGTCGCGGGTGGTCACCACTCCCGCGGCCAGATCCACGGTGATTGGCCCGCCGCCATCGATCACCGTCACCGGACCGTTGATGTTGCCCAGATGTACCGTGCCGCCGCCGGTTTCGGCGCGCGCACTACCGCCCACCGAGAACACGTCGATATCGCCGCCATTGGTCCGCAGCACCGCCTCTCCGTGCACTTCCTTCGCCGTAATCGCGCCCGCTCCGGTGATGCAATGCAGGTACCCGCCGACCGTCCCGGCGTGGATATCGCCGCCGCCGGTAGAGAGCGTGCAGTCGCCGTGAATGCGGTCTACTTTCACCTGGTCGGCGCCGGTATCCACGGTGAGCGTTCCATCTATGCCATACGCTTCCACCGCGCCATCTGAAGTGGAGACAATTGCCTCGCGTAACCGCGGCGCGCGCACCGTCACGCTGGCCGTAGCCTCGCGGCCGGGAGTATTAATCACCAGCCACTCGGCCTGCGACTCCGTGCGCAGCTCGGCCTTTTCCAGCAGGATGCGCGCCTGCTCTCGCGTATGCGCCTTCACTGAAACCTTAACGGTAAAGTCGAAATTAGGAGAGACGTTGCCTTCCAGCATCACCGGTCCGTGGGCGTTGATGCGCACCCGTGGTTTCGCCGCCGCGGTTTCGTGAAACGTGCGCACCCACAGGCCGCCTTCCTGCGTCAGCCAAGGCTGCGCGCCGGCAAGCGCCGGCAGGAACACCGCACAAATGAGGCTTTTAGAAAGTTCCGATCGACGCATTCCAGTCCTTAAGTATCTTGGAGGCCTTCGACCGCACTCCGCTGTTATCTTCCCGCTGCATCAGATTCTGTAACACCCCCACCACGGCATCGTCTCGCCGCGTCACCATCAAATCGATCGCCTGCATGCGCACCGCCGGGTTGGTGTCGGCGAGCAACACCTGCGACAGCGCCTTCGTCACGCGCGGATCCCCGGACATGGGCTTCAGCGCATCCAGCGCTTTCAACCGGACGCCGTCGTTGGGATCGCCGGTCAGCGCGTTCAGCAGAGAATCCAAAACCTGCGGAGAATCCACGTGGCTCTTCATCAAGCTCACCGATTCCACGCGCACCGCCGGATCCACTTCCCGCGAGCCGGCCAGAATCAAGTCCTGTATATTACGATCTTCCAACCGCCCGCTCACTTCCTCGCGGCGGTCGAATTGGATCCGCACCGTGCCGTCGCCCTCGGCCTTCACGTCGCGCACCACCGGGATGTTATTGCCGGAGACCATGCCGGCGTTGTTGGCCGCGATGCCGGGAATCGATCCGCCGCCCATACCCGTGAAACGCGCGGCCAGAAATCCCACCAGCACCAGCAGCACGGCGCCCACCGGCTGCCGCATCCGGCCGAACCCGGCGACGGTGTCGCTCATCGCTTCCAGAAACAATTTCCATGGCCCTTTAACCGGCTTCGCCTGGCGCGGCGCGCCGCCCGCAATCGCCGCCATCAGGTCTTCGCGGCATTCTTCCAACAGCACCGGCGGAATCACCGCTTGCCGCCGGTCGAGCGCCGCCGCCAGTGCGCGCTGCTGCTCCATCTCCGCGGCGCAGGCGGTGCATTCGTGCACGTGCTGGTCGACCTGATCTTCCTCTTCCGGTGTGACCTCGCCGTAAAAATAAAGTGGAATCAGTTTCGAGACCGAATCGCAATTCATATAAAATCCCCCAATAAGCCACGCATTTTTTGCGTCGCCCGGAAGAGGCAGTTCTTTGCCGCCTCTTCGGTTGTGCCCAGCATTTCCCCGATATTCCGCAGGCGCAAACCCTGATAGTGTCTTAACTCGAAAACCATGCGTTCGCGCGGCGTGAGCCCCACCAGCGCGCTTTCGATGCGCTGCTTCAATTCGCGGTTCCACATGCTCCGTTCCGGATTGGCCTCCGCCGCTTCTTCTTCGTAAGATTCCATGCGGTCAATCGGCCCATCGGACGTTTCCACCACCGCCGCATCTTCCTTGCGGACTTTGCGCTTCCGCAGTTGGTCCAGACAAATATTCGTGACAATGCGATAGAGCCAGGTATGGAAACTGCAGTCGAAACGGAACGAATGCAGGTTCCGGTACACCCGCAGGAACGCCTCCTGATACACGTCTCGCGCATCTTCCGGCGATCGCAGCAAATTCATAGCGAGTCGGAGCACACTTTGGTCGTATGTGCGCACCAGTTGCTCAAAGGCATCCTGGTCGCCGCGTTGGGCAGCCCGAATTAGCGTGTCAACTTGTGGGCTCAATCGGGCGCCTGTAGCTCCCGCTGCATCCTGGGCCATAAGGCTCTAGACTGTCGCTTCCAAAACTCCCGGTTCCATCTTCTATTGATTTCGACGCACATGTTGCCAAAAAGTCACGGTATTCGACACAGTGTCCGTTTCCGAAGGAGCGGCCAGCCGCGCATCCAGGGTCTCAACTCATTGATTTTACGACTGTTGCTCGATAGGTCAGTATATCGTGAGAAAGTCGTGTTCGAAAATGGGACGTCCGCGAGCGGGGCATCGCGATACCCCTATATCTCCAATACGATGGAGGCGAGGCACTTCGAAAATCGCGCTGGAGAAGCGATAAATAAAGATCTGTTCTATCATGGAGCGCTGGCCAGCATCCAATGACCGCTGCAAAAACCATCCTCCTCACTTGTGTACTTCTCTGCGCGGGACACGCCCGCGCGCAGGCAATCGAGCCCCCCGACCGGGAGCCCGCCGCGGTACTCGAGTTTGGCGGAGCCGCGGCTTGGAATCTCAAAGGCGGATCGAGCTTCGGACCCACGGCGGCAGTGGAAGTCACCCCCATCGAGAACTGGCTGGAGCTGGAGGCCGGCGTAATGCCGCTTTTCCGCAAGCACTCGACAGAGTGGGATACCGACCTTCTGTTCAAGAAGCCGTGGACGCTTTCGAAGAAGGTGGAGTTCATGTTCGGAGCCGGTCCGGAGTGGATCCATAGCAGGGAATTCGGCGTAACTACGAACTCGGTGGCGGGTGAGTGCGTGCTGGATTTCATGTTCTGGCCGTCGGCGAAACATCGATTCGGCTGGTATCTCGAACCGGGCTACGAGTACAACTTCGGACGGGGGCATGAACAATCGCTGGGGATCAGCGCCGGCCTGCTGATCGCAATTCCGTGAGTCTCTGTCGAGATCCCGGTATGCTATGAGCTGGTATGCGCTTATCAATCCTGCTCTTTCTGGTAGCCTCTTCTTTCGCCCAGACGGTTCCCGCGCCCATTTTCACCGACCCTCCGGCCGACGCGGCGCATCCCGCCAAGATGGCCGTGTTGCACATTCCCAGCCACGGCGTCTCGATTAACGGGCTGATCTATAAGCCTTCCGGGGCGGGACCGCACCCCACGCTGATCATTTGCCACGGGCTCCCCGGCAACGAGAAGAATCTCGATCTCGCGCAAGCCGTGCGCCGCGGCGGATGGAACGCCGTCACCTTCAACTATCGTGGATCGTGGGGCAGCCCGGGCGTCTTCCGTTTCGCGCAAACGCTCGAGGACGCCGCCGCTGTGCTGGCCTGGCTGCGCGATCCCGCTACCGCCGCGCGCCTTGGCATCGATACGCGGCGCATCGCCATGGCCGGCCACAGCATGGGAGGCTGGGTAGTCGCCCACACCGCCGCCCACGATCGGGGACTCATCGGCGTAATCCTCATATCTGCCTGGAACGCCGGGCGCCAGAGCGCATCGCACAAAGACGCTGTCGCTGCGATGGCCGGCAACATGGAGTCTCTCGCCGGCGTGACGCCGGAAGCTATGGCCACCGAGTTGGAAAGCAATGCGAAGACTTTTGACCTGGAAAACGCCGCCGACGGACTCACCCGGCCACCCCTGCTGGCGCTTACCGCCGATGACGGGCTCGCTCGCGATACCGATGCGCTGGTGAAAGCCATCGAAGTCAAAGGCGGGCAGAAAGTGAAGGCTATCCATGTGGCTACCGATCACAGCTGGTCCGATCGCCGCATCTTTTTAGAGAGCACCGTCCTCACCTGGCTCGCCGCATTGGGACAATAGAAAGGTGAAGCGTTCGGGAGTCGCGGATTTGCCTCTGCACGGCGGCCACGTTCCGGCATGGCTGGCGGATCGTATGACGCAACTGGGCGCCGCCATCGTCGAGAGCATTCTTCTCCACTACGGCCATTCCGCCTTTCTTTCGCGCCTGAGCGATCCCTACTGGTTTCAGGCCCTCGGGTCGGTAATGGGTATGGATTGGCATTCCTCCGGCATCACTACGTCCTTGATCGGCGCGCTCAAGCGGGGGCTCAATCCACGCGCGGCCGAACTCGGGCTCTACGTCTGCGGGGGACGCGGGCGCCATTCGCGCAATACGCCCGCCGAACTGCGCGCGCTCGCGGAGAAGCGCGGCCTGGATGGCGAAGCGCTCGTCCGCACCAGCCGCCTGGTGGCCAAGATCGACAACAACTGTATCGCCGACGGATTTCAGATTTACCTCCACTCCTTCGTCGCCGCGGCGAATGGCGAATGGTCGATCGTCCAGCAGGGGCTCAACGATCGGTCGGGCCTGGCCCGCCGCTACCACTGGCATTCCGCCAGTGTGCGCGACTTCGCGGCCGACCCGCATACCGGCATCGCCGGCGCCTATCAAGGAACGATTATGAACCTGGTGGATGCCCAGGCCGCGCCCGCGCAAGCAGCGCTCATCGGCATGGCGCACGCACACCCCGACGCCACGCTTCGGGACGTCCGCCAGCTCGTCATGCCCCGGCATCACGACGTGCGGCCGGAGGATGTGGATCTCAAGCGTCTCGGCGCGGTGCTGGCCGTCGCTTATGAGCGCGATCTGAAAAGCTTCGCCGATTTGCTGCTGGTCGAGAAGCTCGGCCCGCGCATGCTGCAGACGCTGGCGATGGTCGCGGAAGTGGTCCACGGGACGCCCGTCCGCTTCTCCGATCCGGCGCGCTTTTCGTTCGCCTTGGGCGGCAAAGACGGCCATCCGTTTCCGGTGCCGCTGAAGACCTACGATGAATCGATCGCCGTGCTGCGGCGGTCGCTCGAAAAGGCGAAGCTCGATGGCGGCCTCAAGCTGGAGGGTTTCCGCCGCCTCGACCGCTTTGTGAAGGTGGTCGAGCATGAAATGGAGCCGGCGGCGGATTTCGAAGGTGTGTTGCAGCACGAGCGCGGCATTTCGCCTTCGCTGAACGGGCGCACCGTGTTCGACCACGAGCGTCCGCAAGTGAAGCGGAAACCGGAGCAGCTCAGTCTATGGCCACCGCATTCAGAGGAGTGATCGGTCAGTCGTATTTGCCGGCTTCCCGGCCGAAGATGGCTTCCAGGATAGAGCCAAAGGCCCAAAGAGATCGTAGCCCGGGCGCTGCGTGGATGACTACAAGTCAAGCAACTACTTCCGGACCTCCGCCGCGAGTCCTTGGATCAGATGTGGCATTTCCTCCGGAGCTTTCAGTTGTCCGGACAGAATGCGGTTCAGAATTTGGCGCGTAATCACGGTGTTGAAGGGGTTATCGTAACGCAAGCCTGAAGTCTGACCGGGCAGTCTGAGCAAGAACGGAACGTCCGAGGTGTCGACGTGTGACGCGGCCTCTTCTTCCGCCGTCCAATCCGCCGCGCCTCTCCACATTCTGGTGCGCCATCCATGATCGGAGCTGACCAGCAGAGCGGTCCGGTCCCAGAGGCCCGCCTGCTCGATTGCCTGCCGCAGAACACCCAGTGTCTGGTCGGCCAGGGCAACATTATCCAAATAGCTAAGCGGTCCCTCCGCAGCGAGTGCGCCCTTTGACCGGCTGTAGATCGCGGGCGTGTGAGGAACCGGAAGATGAAGCAGCACGAGCCCGATTGAGGGATCCGCCACGAGTTCACGGGCATGCTGCAGCAACCAGAGGAAACGCTCGATTCGCTCCCTGCGCCGGAGAGTTTCTGGTGACTTGGGCCTCAGGTAGCGGATCATTGGAAGATCCGCTATCTGGCTCCACCAACGTTCCGGCGTCGTGTCGCTGCGAGGCCCAGTGTCGAATGGCTCTTCGAGGCCAAACGGCCGCAACATCGCCACCCAGTAGCACTGCGTGAGGCTGTGGTTTAGCAAACGGCCGTAGGGATGGTACCAACCGGCCAGCGCTGTGTTGAGGCCCAGCGCCCGGGCCGTATCGAAGATATTCGGCACGGAAGCCCAAGGGAACGCAGGAGACAGGCCCGGCCGCCGCAACAGGAGCTTGTCCGGCCCCAACGGTTTGGCTTCAGTGAGGTCCTGCCCCAGAATCAGCGCAGGCATGGAGACCAATGTTGCATCCGCGGGTGAACTTGCAGCCACCGCATAAAAGCTCTCGGCCTTCAGCCTGTCCAGATTCGGCAACCGCAAGTTGGAAGGGCGCTGCTCAAAAGCGATTGCCTGGCTCAGCTCATCGAAAACCACCCATACCACACGAATCTGCGCGCTGCCCGGCAAGGCAGGAGCGAGGGGGCCATCGGTGTAAGGCGATCCCGAGTAGCGCAGCGTTGCCCAAGCACCCGAAATCGTCACTACGGCGAGAACCGGCGATGCAGTCAGAAAAGCGTTTCGTACAAAGCGCGAAGCTGTGCGCGGTTTCCGGATTACGCCACGACTCGCCCAGAACACCAACGGGAGGCCGACCAGCCACGACAGCGGATTTCGCAGCCACGAAAACACGCTCGGCAACGCTTGCAGCGACCCAGCCAGCGCCAATCCCAGGGGCGCCGTGCAGGCAGCGAGAAACAGTAAGTGGGCTGCGATAGCGCGGTGCCAACCCCAATAGCGAAAGAGCTCCCATACGCCGAACAAGCCAAGCGTTAGAACACCTTCCAGCAGCAGCACGGGGATGACAATCGTATACAGAGGTCCCCACCGCGCGAAATAGACATTTGGACCCGTTCCCAGCGCAACCCACGACGCCAGAAAGCAACACGTGGAGAACGCCAGGCAGACAGCGAGACGCCTTACGACGCGACTCACGCCTCTTTCCGCAGCCAGTAGATCCACCGTGTGGGGGTCAGCTTCCACGATTCCGCGATCGCAAAGCGCCCCCGGGCGGCGTGCTCAAAGCTACGCCTGTTCAGACCTCGATGAAGCGCGTCCCGGCCGCGGGCGATGCTTCGAAACTGCCCATCCTCGGGGTCCACATACTCGACGATCACATCCCCACGGGTCAGCTCCGCCGCAAGGTCGAAGATTCGGTCCAGAGGAACGCGTTCACTCACCAGCAGGTGATGGACAAGGGCCAGCATCAGGACGCAATCGAACTTGCCGCGAGCCCGGTCGAGAAACGACGGGCACTCGCTGTTAGCCCAACCGCAGGCCCCCGGCGGCCGAGCGAAATCGACCACCAAGGGTAGTATGTTCATCCCACCTGCATGCGTGGCTCTCCACAGTGCGCCGACCGCAGCAGGGTCGCGATCGATGGCGATCACCCGCGTCTCGTGCCGCGCTGCCGCGATCATGCTGAAGTGCCCGGTGTTACAGCCGATATCCAGCACCTCACAGGGCTGGCAGCGTTCCAGAATTTCCCTGACCACCTTCTCTTTCTCAGCCAACTCTCCTTTCGTGTACGTGTGGCCGCTCTCCATGTAGCGCGAAGCCTCGCTGCGATCGGCCTGGGGGATAAAGTTCTGCAGGAGACGACTGGCTCTGCCTAGCACAGCTTTCAGCAGATACCTCGCCTCGCCGGCGTCTCTGGCCCGGCAGGGGCGGTATTGACCCCTCTCGCCGCGTTCATTCAGTCGCGAAAGGACCAGGGGTAGGGTCACGGCACCCAGAAACGGTGGCAGCAGCAGACGCCAAGCCGGGGACAATCTCGCAATGCGATCGGGCTCCAGGCCGTCCCGATTCGCTAGCAGCACTTCGTCCAGGCGGAGCCCGAAATACCGATTGGCCAGAAGTGGGTAAACAAATGTCCGAACGAACTGCGCATAGGGTCGCCACAGCGGGTCAAGGAGGTCGCCATGTTCGAAGGAAAGGACATCCAGGAATACCGGCCGGGGGCCGTTGAACATGACGTTGAAGGGATTGGCATCTTTCAGCCGGAACCCTTGAGCTTCAGCCGCGCATTCCAACTCCAGGGTCAAGGCCGCCGCCGAGTACAGCATCTCGGGAGCCCACTCGTAGGGGTAGTTCTCAAACGGAATTCGTTCGTGTTCCAGAACCACCGATCCAACTGGCATGTCGGGCAACAGTTCTCGGGGCAGGGGCTCGAAAGAGCTATCGTCCAGGATCGTGGTGCGTGAGAGGGCTCCGCGGGACATCGCTGCGGTGGCGACCGAGGAAGAGAGAAAAGAGCGGACATTCTCCGCTGCGTGCGGATAGACGCAACGCAGAACCCGGTCTCTGTGCTGGCAGACGAAACCATCCGGGTCGCGAAACGAAATCCGCCGGCTACCCGCGGGAGCGGCGTTCACCGTCCCTTCCTGCCACCAAAGAAGCTTCGGACAGCCCGACGGAACCTGTATATCGCCGTTAGAACACCAGCCAGCGCGATCTGAACAAAGAAGAAGCCTGACCCTGGATCGGTATACATTCTAATTATTTAACCTGCAATGCTATAGAGTTCCGCAAAATCAAGGTCAGACTGTAGCAACGCGCACGCAACCGTTCAGTAGGTTGTTATCGCGACTTCGTGGGCGCAAGACATGTTAACCGGAACAGGGCACCTAAGCTTGAACTATGCCACAATTCTGCTCAGCAATGATACAGTCTTTCGATAGCGCCGCAACAAAGCAGGCTTGGTCTGTATTGGACCTCACAGGGGTATCCCCATCCCGCGCCAGCCCTGTTAGACTCGACCTTATGCTTCGCCTCTCCCTCACCTTGCTGGCAGTTACGGCCGCCGCGAGCGCCGCCGTCCGCAGTATCGAAATCGCCGAGCGCGCTCCGGTTCTCGATGGCGCCTATCAACGAATCGTGGGGCGCGTGCACTTCGGCCTGAAGCCCTCCGTCGAGGCCAACCGCATGGTGCGCGATCTCGATCTGGCGCAGTTGAACGCCGCCGGCGAAGCCGAGTGCGCCGCCGATTTCTTCATCCTGCAACCCACCGATCCCGCCAGGAGCAACGGGACCGTGCTGTTCGAGGTTTCCAATCGTGGCGGCAAGGGCATGCTGAGCCGCTTCAACCTCGCCCGCGGCGCCAACGATTTCGGCGACCAGTGGGTCATGAAGCAAGGCTACACACTGGTTTGGCTCGGGTGGGAATGGGACATCCCCGCGTCCAACGCCACTGCGCTCCATTTCGCCGCTCCCCATTACCGCGCCGGCGCGCCCACCGACGGCTTAGTCCGCTCCGAATTCACTCCCGAAAAGAGCGTCACCAGCATGCCCCTCGGCGATCGCAACCAGGATTCCATCCCGGTGGGCAAAGCGGTCGCCCTCTACGTTCGCAACGGCCTCGACGCCGCGGCACGCCAGGTCCCCGCCGCCAATTATTCCCTCGCTGCCAATGGGCAATCGCTCACCATGCCCGGCGGGTTCGAAGCCGGCATGCTCTACGAGTTCGTCTACCAGGGCAGAGATCCGGTGGTCGCCGGAGCGGGACTCGCCGCGGTGCGCGACTTTATTTCCTTCCTGAAATATGGCGGCGACGTTCCCGGCTGGACGGGTCCGCAGCCGTCCGCCAAACTCGCCATCGGCTTCGGCATCTCGCAGAGCGGCCGCTGGCTGCGCGAGTTCCTCTACGACGGTTTCAACGCCGATGAGAGCGGCCGCAAGGTCTTCGATGGCGTCTGGGCCGATGTCGCCGGCGCCGGCCGCGGCAGTTTCAATTTCCGCTATGCCCAGCCCTCGCGCGACGGCTGGCCCTACCTCAACGTCTCCTATCCCACCGACCTGTTTCCGTTCACCGACACCGCGGAGACCGACCCCGTAACCGGCAAGACCGCCTCGCTGCTCGATCGCGCACGCGCCGGCCGCGTGCAGCCGAAACTATTCCTTACTAACGACTCATCGGAATACTGGGGCCGCGCCGCCGCGCTCATCCACATCGCCCCCGATGGCAAGCACGATGCGCCCATTTCGCCCGACACCCGCGTCTATTTCATCGCCGGCGCGCAGCATACACCCGGTTCGCTGCCGCTCGCCAAACGCGGCACCGTCAACGATCTGGATGTGGTGGACCATCGCCCCGTGCAGCGCGCGCTGCTGGCCGATATCGAAGCCTGGATCAAGGATGGGGTCGCGCCGCCACCCTCCGCATATCCCCACATTTCAGAAGGCCAACTGACCGATCTCGCCGGACTGCGCTTCCCCGCCATCGAGGGCGTCCACACGCCGCAGCATCCGCGCGTTGCCCGCCGGTTGGACTTCGGCCCGGACTTCGATTCGCGCGGCGTGATCCTCCAGGAGCCGCCCCAGGTGACCGGCGCGTTTCCCGTCCTTGTGCCGCAGGTGGACGCCGACGGAATCGATCTGGGCGGCGTGCGCTTGCCTGAGGTATCCGTTCCGCTGGCGACGCTGACCGGCTGGAACCTGCGCGCGCCGGAGCGCGGCGCCCCCGCCGAACTGGCCGAGTTTTACGGTTCCATCTTCCCGCTGCCCGCGAACAAGGAGGCGCGCGCCAAAGCGCACGATCCCCGGCCGTCCATTGCCGAGCGCTACACCGGCCTCGACGATTACCGGCAGCGGGTGACGAACGCGGGTGACGAATTAGTGCGCGAAAGATTCGTGCTGCCGCAGGACCGCGATTACGTCGTGGAGCGCGCCACTCGCTTATGGCAGGCGGTGACCGAACCGCGACCGTAGAGAAGTGGAAAACCGGAGTCCGCACACTGCCGGAAGCAGAACCACGGCCGCCAGCAACAGGAACGCGTAAAGCGCGCGGATGAAAGCCGGCCCCAACACCGGATTCTGCGGCACGTAGGCGACGTTGGTCACCGTCAGCGCGACACAGGCAACCGCGCCGGTCGCCAGAGCGTTTCGCCGGGCGACGCTCATCCCGATCACGATGCCCGCCACCAGCGCACTAACCATCAGCACCAAGCCGGACAGCAAAATTTGCCCGCTCTCGTGCAGCATGAGACGCCAGAATCCGGAGTTGCCGACATCGGCCATGCGCCAGTTGGCCAGGTACATCCATGCATAGATCGAGCTCAGATGGATGAGCGGCGCCGATTGCCGCACCAGCTTCAGTCCCATGCCGGTGGCCAGCAGCAGGGCACACCACGGCCGCCAATTCTTCCACCCGGCCGCCTGGCGCCGCGCCGCTAGTCCGAGCACTTGCACGACCGCCTCACTGCCGCCCTCGCCCGATTCCGCCAGGTCTCCACGAACCGCGTCCCGCTCGTCCGTGGAGAGCAGCAGCGACACGCGATCGGCCAGCCACCAACAGAACCTGCTCACGGAGTGACTCCCGCCCGATCGGTCTCCCACGACACTCCGCGGCTGGCGCGCATCACCGCGCCGTAGAAGCCGGCCGCCGCCTGGCGACCTTCGGCGGTGATCCGCACCATGCGCTTGGGACGGCCGCCGCGCTGCGCGGTCGCCGCGCCCATCCAAGTCTCGATGAGTCCTTTGGCTTCCAAACGATCGAGCGTGGTATAGAGCGCGCCGATCGAGCACATTTTGCCGGTAGCCTTGCCGGTCTCTGCGCGGATCGCCGCGCCATATGCGTTTTCGCCGAGCTTGGCCGCGGCGCTCAGCAGCAGGTATTCGAATTCCCCCAGCATTACCCTCACATTGTGCGTGTAATTGCCGGCTGTGTCAAATCGGTTGACGTGGCGCGGACTCCGGTCTGCGGCGGCGGCGCGAGCGGCCCGTCCGCTAATGCATGGCCGCGACGGCGATCCGATTGGATCTCGTCGGCAAGTCCCCAAGCATGGGTTTTAGGCGGATTCACAGACGATGGCGACGTATCTCTGGAAGGTCCCTTCTGTCCGAGTCGGGGACAAACCACTCGGAGGCGGGCTAGTCCACATCAACGAGTCGGGCGTTTCTCGGCCAAGTGCCGCAATCAGGTTGCATAAAGGGTCCTTTGCGCCCATTGGGCCGGGGACAGTCCCGATTGAAGCCGTGAAAGTTATACGACCCAATCACGTTTCGGGTCTTTC
>Ga0182016_10001046_pt1 | contig 33966 bp, 31 predicted proteins | sample 712S2MmetaG_FD_120491 | JGI IMG/M metagenome (GOLD analysis project Ga0182016, IMG submission 120491) | Permafrost microbial communities from Stordalen Mire, Sweden - 712S2M metaG | ecosystem: Environmental > Terrestrial > Soil > Wetlands > Permafrost | place: Sweden: Stordalen | collected...
GCCGAGGTCGTGTCGCTGGGCAAGCTGCGCCGGGACCCGGCGGCCCGCGCCGTGATCCGCTGCACCACCGACCTCGGCGGGCGTGGGCTGATCGTCCACGGCACCCACATGTCCCACATCACCCATCTGTCGCCGGCGCAGTACCGGCGTCTGGCCCGCCTCCTGCCGGCGCTCGACCGGCCGGCCCTGCTGGCCGGCGACATGAACATGTGGGGGCCACCGGCATCGTCGTTCTTCGCCGGGTGGCGGCGGGCCGTGATCGGCCGCACCTGGCCGGCCCACCGGCCGCACAGCCAGCTCGACCACGTCCTCGTCACACCCGCCGTCCGGGTGGTCGACGCCCGCGTGGCCGGTGGCACCGGTTCCGACCACCGCCCCGTCGTCGTGACGTTGGCGGTCGCCTGACGTCCCGGGCGGCCGGGACGGGCCGGCGGTAGCGTCTCCGCCATGCCCGACACCCTGGACGACTTCGAGCGCTCGACCTTCACCCTGGAGGGTGCCACCCGCACCGTCTACCGGTCGGGCACCGGGCCGGCGGTGATCGTGATCAGCGAGCTGCCCGGCATCACCCCCAACGTCGCCCGCTTCGCTCGGATGGTGGCGGGCATCGGGTGCACCGCGGTCATGCCCCACCTCTTCGGCGACGACGGACGGGACCCGACGCTCCCCTACGCGGCGAAGGGGCTGTTCCAGGCCTGCGTGTCCAAGGAGTTCGCCACGTGGGCCCTCGACCGCACCAGTCCGGTCACCGTGTGGCTCCGGGCCCTCGCCCGGGCCGAGCACGAACGGTGCGGAGGACCCGGCGTCGGTGCCGTCGGCATGTGCCTGACCGGAGGGTTCGCGCTCGCCATGATGGTCGACGAGATCGTGCTGGCCCCCGTCCTGAGCCAGCCGTCGCTCCCCCTCCCGCTGTCGAAGACCCGGCGCGGGTCGCTCGGCATCAGCGACGCCGACGCCGAACGGGTCCGGGAGCGCGTGGCGGCGGGGGTCTGCGTCCTGGGCCTGCGCTTCTCGGGTGACCGGTCGGCGCCCCCCGAGCGGTTCGCCGCCCTCCGCGAGCTGCTCGGGGACGGGTTCGTCGGCGTCGAGCTCGACTCGTCGGCCGGCAACCCCCACGGGCACAAGAAGGCGGCCCACTCGGTGCTGACCGAGGACCTCGACGACCGGCCGGGCACACCCACGCGTGAGGCGCTCGACCAGGTCCTCGACCTGTTCCGGACCCGCCTGCTGGTGTGAGTGACCTGGTCGACGCCTGGCGGGCCCGGGGTCGCCTCCACACGGTCGGGGGCGACCGCGTCTTCGTGGTCGACATCCCCGCCACGGGCACGGTCTCGGCAGCACCCCTGCTGGTACTGCACGGCTTCCCCACCTCCTCGTTCGACTTCCACCAGGTGGTCGACACCCTGGCCGCCGACCGGCGCGTGGTGCTGTTCGACTACCCCGGCTACGGGCTGTCGGACAAGCCCGACCGCCCCTACCGGCTGGTCGACCAGGCCGACACGGCCGCCGCCGTGGTGGCCGACCTCGGGATCGACCGTGTCGGACTCCTGACCCATGACATCGGCGACACGATCGGCGGCGAGCTGCTGGCCCGCCAGCTCGGGGGCGACTGGCCCGTGGAGGTGACCGACCGCGTGCTGGCCAACGGCACCCTGTTCATGGACCTGGTGCAGCTCAGCTCCGGCCAGCAGCTGCTCGAATCCCTGCCCGACGAGCGCCTCGACTCCGGCGTGCTCACCCGGGACGCGGTGGTGGGGGGGCTGGTGGCCACCTACAGCCCGGGCCACCGGGTGGACGAGGCCGAGGTCGAGGCGGCCTGGGAGCTCATCTCGACCGGGGAGGGCGAGCGGCTGCTGGCGCGGCATGCCCGCTACATCGGGGAACGTCGACGGAGCGAGGACCGCACCACCCCGCCGGTGCTGGCCCACCCGTCACCGCTGACCGTCGTTTGGGGGACCGACGACCCCATCGCCGTGCCGGCCATGGCCGACCGGGTGGAGGCGGCGCGGCCCGACGCCCGGGTCGTCCGGCTCGACGGGGTCGGGCACTACCCGATGGTGGAGGCGCCGGGACCGTTCGCGGCGGCGGCCACCGGGCGCGCCTGACGGGTCCCCGCGCCCCGGCGGCGTCTGCGATCCCTCACGCGGTGGCCAGGATCTCGCCGTGGAGCACAGCGAACCAGCCGTCGGGCGATGCCGCCCAGCGGCGCCACCCGGCGGCGAAGGCCTCGAGGTCATCCTGTGCGGCGATACCGTGGGCCAGCAGCTGGCCCCCCAGGAACGACCCCGGCGCGCCGAACCGGTCGGCCCAGAGTCCGCCCCACCAGGCGCGCTCGTCCGCAGTGGCGAAGCACCACACCGACGCCGACGGCACCACCTCGTCGAATCCCGCCGCGTGGGCCAGGCCCAGCAGCTGTCGCCCGGCGTCCCACCGTGCCCGGTTCCGCCGGGTCAGCTCGCCGTAGGCGGCGATCGCCCGGTCGATGTCGGGCTCGGCCGGGGCGAAGGTGAACGTCGGGTAGTCGGCGTCGCGGGCGGCCACCACCCCACCGGGCCGGCACACCCGCCGCATCTCCACCAGGGCGGCCACGGGGTCGGCCACGTGCTGGAGTACCTGGTGGGCGTGGACGACGTCGAACGAGTCGTCGGCGAACGGCAGGGCGAAGAGGTCGGCCACCTCGAACGAGACCGGGGCGCCACCGGAGGCGTCCGATTCGGCCCGGGCCGCCGCCACCACCCCGGCCGCGTCGTCGATGCCGACCACCCGGCCGGGGGCGACCACCCGGGCCAGGTCACACGTCAGGGTGCCCGGGCCGCAGCCGACGTCGAGGAGGTCGAGCCCGGGGGCCAGATGGGGCAGGAGGTAGGCGGCCGAGTTGGCGGCCGTCCGCCACCGGTGGGACCGCAGTACGCCGTCGTCGTGTCCATGGGTGTACGTCGTGTCGGGCATCTCTCCAGCATGCGGCCCGTGCAATCCATCGGCAAAGTCCGATCTGTGAACTGTGGCATAAGCTATGATTATGGCAACGGCCGAGTGGTTGCGGACCTTCGTGGCCATCTACCGGACGGGATCGGTCACCGACGGGGCCGCGCTGCGCCACCTGTCGCAGCCGGCGGCCAGCCAGCAGCTGCGCTCCCTCGAACGCTCGGTCGGCGCCCGGCTGTTCGAGCGGACGCCCCACGGCGTGGATCCGACGCGGTCCGGACGCGAGCTCTACGGGTCGGTGGCCGACGCCCTCGACCGACTCGAGCCCGTGCTGACCGGACTGGACGGCGGGGCGCCCCCGGCGGCCGTTCCCGCCCTGCGGCTCGGCTCGTCCCCCGAGTACGCGGCCTACGGCGTCATCCCCCGACTGGACGTCGACGGGCCGGACCTCGCCGTGCGCTTCGGCACCGATGCCGAACTCGTGTCATTGGTCCACCACGGCGAGCTGGACGTGGCCGTCACCACCGGTGAGCCCACGCGGCGAACCCTCACCGCGCGTCCCCTCGGCGTCACGCGGTTCGTCCTGGTGTCGGCTCCGGGCCGACTGGCCCCGGTGGCCGGTGGCGACCTCGAGGGCCTGGCCCGCGCCCTGGCCGGGACGGACTGGGTCGCCTACAGCGCCGAGCTGCCCCGGACCCGCCGGTTCTGGCAGGCCTCGCTCGGCCGTCCGTTCGGCGCCACGCTGCGACTGTCCGCCCCGGACCTGCGGGCCGTGGCCGCCGCCGTGGCCCGCGGGCTCGGGACGAGCCTGCTGCCGGAGTACGCCTGCGCCGACGGCCTGGCCTCCGGCGACCTGGTCGAGGTGTGCCCGGTCGCCGACCTGGTGCCGCCCGAGCCCTGGTTCGTCGTCACGCGCGTGGCCGACGTGATGCGCCCGCAGGTCGCCGGGTTGGCGGCGCGCCTCGACCTGCCGGGTGCCGCGTGACGGTCGTCCGTCACCACCCGGTCACGCCGGTGACGGGGCGGCCGGACTCGAGGTAGACGGTGCCGGTGGCCGACAGGGCCTGGGCCACGCGACGGCCGACCGGTCCGCTCAACAGGGGCAGGGCCTCGTCCGGACCGGCCCACCGGGCCTCACTGATCTCGTCGACCTGGAGCACCAGGGCGCGCCGCCGGTCGGCGTCGACGACGCCGCAGTCGAACAGGAAGCGGATGCCGCCCGGTCGTCCGGGCCGGGGGTGGAGGAAGTCGACACAGGCCAGTCGCCCGGAGGACACCTCGAGCCCGGTCTCCTCGGCCACCTCCCGACGACAGCCCTGCCAGGGTGACTCCCCGTCCTCCTCGATCTGCCCGCCCGGGACGGTCCACCCCGACTTGTAGGTGGGCTTGAGGATCAGGATGCGGCCGTCGTCGTCCCGCAACAGGGCCCCGGCCGAGGCCGGCACCCGGGGGAGCACGTAGTCCTCCATGCCCCCATCCTGGCCGAACGGGCGACCGGCGGCGGACGGGTGGGGCGGGACGGCGGGCGGTGACGTGCCCTATCCGGTGGTGAGCGACCCCTCCAGCGCGGCCACGGCGACGTCGCGGGCCCACCGGTAGTCGGGCTTGCCCGAGGGTGACCGCCGCACGGTGTCGACGAACACCGCCTCGCGGGGCAGCTTGTAGCCGGCGAGGTGGGCGCGGCAGTGCTCGCGCAGGTCCTCGAGGCCCGGGTTCACCTCGAGCCCGGGCCGCAGCTGCACGACGGCGGTGACCTGGGACCCCCAGCGCTCGCTCGGGGTGCCCACCACGATGGCGTCGAAGACCGCCGGATGGCTCTTGAGGGCCTTCTCGACCTCCTCGGGGAAGATCTTCTCGCCCCCCGAGTTGATCGAGACCGAGCCCCGTCCGTAGACGGCGATGGTGCCGTCGGCCAGCAGCTTGGCCATGTCGCCCGGGATGGCGTAGCGCACCCCGTCGATGACCGGGAAGGTGGCCGCGGTCTTCGCCTCGTCCTTGTAGTAGCCGACCGGGATGTGCCCGGACGTGGCCAGCATCCCCATCCGGCCGTCCCCGGGCCCGCAGAGCGTGCCGTCCTCGGCGATCACCACGTTGCCCGGGCCCATCTGGAAGACGGGGGCACCGTCCTCGTTCTGCCCGACCAGGCTGCCCTGCCCGCCGGTCTCGGAGGCGCCGAACCCGTCCATCACCACCACGTGGGGGAGCAGGCGGTTGAGCGACTCCTTCATGGACGGTGACAGGATGGCCCCACCGGAGCCGTAGACCAGCAGCTTGGACAGGTCGTGGGCGCCGACGCCGTCCGCCTCGAGGTGGTCGATGATCGGACGGGCGTAGGCGTCGCCGATGGTCATCACCACCCGCACCTCCTCCTCGGCCATGACCCGCAGGGCGAACTCGGGATCGAAGCCCAGGTCGCGGATGAGCACGTTGTAGGTGCCGGACAGCAGCGCCGAGAAGGCGATCCACCACCCGCCGCCGTGCATCAGGGGGCACAGCGTGAGCGCGCCCGGGATGGGGTAGTCCCCCGTCGCACGGGCGGCCACGTCGGCCAGCGTCACGACGGGGGCGATGCCCAGGAGCGGGTTCCCGCCACCGCCGACCACCGACAGGTAGATGTCCTCGTGCCGCCACATCACGCCCTTGGGCATGCCGGTCGTCCCCCCGGTCCACAGGCCGTAGAGATCGTCGGGGCCCCGTCCGGCACCGTCGGGACGGGTGTCGGCGTGGGCGGCGAGCAGCGCCTCGTAGCGGTCGTCGGCCACCAGGACCGGACAGTCCCACGCCAGCTGCTTGGCGGCCCGTTCGGCCCGGGCCTCGAGATCGGGCTCGGTCAGCAGCAGCCGCAGGTCGGCGTTGTCGAAGAGGTACTCGAGCTCCTCGTCGACGTAGCGGAAGTTGACGTTGACCGGCACGGCCCGGATCTTGAATGCGGCCAGGGTGGCCTCCACGTACTGGTTGCCGTCGTAGAGGTGGCAGCCGATGTGGTCACCGGGGCCGACGCCCGCCGCCGTGAGTGCGTGGGCCAGCCGATTGGCCCGGGCGTCGAGCTCGGCGAAGGTGAGGCGCACCTCGTCGTCCGTCGAGGACCGGACCACCAGGGCCGGTGCGTCGGGCGTGGTGTCGACGACGGTCTCGAAGATGTCGGCGAAGTTCAATCCGGCCATGTCCCCCCCCGGGAATCAACTCCTCCAACCGTACCGCGCCCGCCGCCGGTGGGGCGCGGGCGGGAAGGCACTCACACGAGCGACAGCTCGATCGGCCCGCCGTCCGGGTCGGCGCGGCCCACGACCGCGCCGGGCACCCCCATTGCGCGGTTCGGCACCGCGTGGCGCAGGCCGTGCCGTCCGACCTCGCGACCACCCTGCCGGGCGACCACCAGGCGGCGGCCGGTGAAGGTGGCCGGGCGCAGGAGGAGCCGCGGCGGCGGGTCGGCCGGGTCGACGATCGACGGGACCGCCGACGCCAGCGGCCGGGCCACCGTGACCGCCAGGCCCTGCGCCCCGGGCAGCTCCCTCCCCGACCGCAGCTCTACCGCCAGTCGGCGGCCGGCGGCGCGACCCCCGAGGGCGGCCAGTCCGGCCGTCTCCCCCGGGTGCACGAGGTTGCCGGCGGCGAGCAGCCCGGGTCGGGACGTGCGCCCCCAGCCGTCGGTCCGGGGGGCGAGGGTGGTCCGCTCGACGGTGAGCCCCGCCCGTCGGGCCAGTTCGTGTTCGGGCACCCAGTCCCCCGTGAAGACCACCGTGTCGGCCGCGATGCGCTCGACGTGGCCGGTCAGCAGGTCCTCGACGTCGACCGCCCCGAGTCGACCGTGGCCGTGCAGCCCCGCCACCCGTGACGACGTGCGCAGCGGCACGCGCAGTCCGACCCGGGAGGCGACGGCGAAGGCCGCGACGGTCTGGTGGCGGGGCCACTCCGTCACCATGGTCACCGTCGCCACCCCGGCGTGGCGCAGGGTGAGCACCGCCGAATAGGCGACGTGCTCCGCGCCGACGACCACGGCCCGCCGTCCCACCGGCAGGTGGCGCAGCAGCACCCACTGCTGCAGCTGTCCCGTGGTGAACACCCCGGCCGGGCGGTCCCCCGGGACGAGGCGGGCGGACCGGGGCCGCTCACGGGCCCCCGTGGCCAGGAGCACGGCCCGCGGTCGGACGACGTCGATCCCGGCGGGCCCGGCCAGCGTCACGGACCCGTCGTCGGCCACGTCGGTCACCGTGGTGGACAGCCGGATCGAGGCACCGGACGCGCCGGCCCGTCGGGCCAGGAGCCGGGCGTAGGCCGGTCCGGTCAGCGACCGGCGCAGGTCCTGCAGTCCGAACCCGTTGTGGTCGCAGTGCCGGGGCACCCCACCGGCCGCGCGCTCGCGGTCGACCACCAGGACCGGGCCGATCCCGGCCGATCCCAGTTCGCGGGCGGCGGTCAGGCCGGCCGGTCCGGCCCCCACCACCAGGACGGTGGGACCGGTCACCCCGGCACCCGTGTCAGGGTGCCGGGATCGGTGCCGGTCTCGGTGGCGACCAGCGCCACGACCTCGGCGCCGCAGTAGAAGCCCTGGCACCGACCGTTCATGGCGCGCGTCCGGCGGCGGACACCGCCGAGATCGGCGGCCGCCACGGGCCCGTGGCAGGCGTCCCGTACCTCGCCCCGGCTGACCTGCTCGCAGTGGCAGAGCGGCGTGCCGTAGGCCGGGTCGGCGGCGATGCGGACCGGGTCCTGCAGGGGCCGCACCTGGGAGGCGCCGAGGGGTGGCATGGACGGCACCACCGACCGGCGTACGGGCCCGTCCCAGACCGCGCCGGCCCCGTCCAGCAGTCCGGCGACGTGTTCGGCCACCGCCATCGCCGAGGTCAGCCCCGTCGAGCGGATCCCCCCGACGGTCACGTAGCGCTCGTCGGCGTGGACCCGGATCTGGTAGTCGCGGTGCTCGGTGGCGGCGCGCAGTCCGGCGTAGACGGCGGTGACCTCCTCCTCGACCAGGGCCGGGAGGATGCGCCGGCCGGCGGCGAGCAGGCCGGCGATCCCCGCGGCGGTCGATGCCGTGTCGGTGCGGTCGTCGAGGTCCTCCGCGGTGGGCCCGAGGAGCACGTTCCCCCAGGTCGTGGGCGATACCAGCACCCCCTTGGTCCGGGTGGTCGGGACCGGCAGGAGGATCCGGTTCACCAGCCGCCGGGCCAACTCGTCGAACACGATGAGCTGCCCCCGGCGGGGCCGGACGGTGAAGTCGTGGTGGCCGAGCAGGGCGTCGAGGCGGTCGGCACCGAGTCCGGCGGCGTTGACGAGCCACCGCGCCCGGACCACGCCGCCGGGCACCCCGAGTTCGTGGCCCGCCTCCCCCGTGGCCACCCGGTCCACCGGCTTCGACAGGAGCAGCCGGGCGCCCGCGCCGACGGCCTCGAGGGCGAAGGCCAGCGTGACCGACCACGGGTCGATGACCCATTCGCCGGGTACCACGAGTCCTCCCCGGGCATCGGGACCGAGATGGGGCTCCGCGGCCCGGACCTCGGCGGCGTCCACCGGTCGGGCCGCGCCGTAGCCGTTGGCGGCGGCCTTGGCCGCCAGTGCGGGGAGCGCCGCCTCCTGCTCGTCGTCCCAGGCCACCAGCAGGGCGCCGGTCCGCTCGACGGCGATCCCGGCGGCTGCCGCATAGGACGCCAGGAGGTCGTGCCCGTGGGACACGAGCCGGGACTCGAGGGAGCCGGGTTCGGTGTCGAAGCCGGTGTGGAGGACGGCGGTGTTGGCCTTCGACGTGCCGTCGCCGACGTCGGCCGCCCGGTCGAGGACCGCGACGGTCGCCCCGGCCAGGGTGAGGTGCCGGGCCACGGCACAACCCACCACCCCGGCGCCGACCACGGCGACATCGACCTCGGCCAGGACCGGCGGCGCCACCGGTCAGCCCGCGTCCGCCGCGGCCACGGCCCGGTCCGCCGCCCGACGGAACCGGGCGAGCCGCTCGCCGGCCTCGTCCGCGCCCATCACGGGCTCGTACCGGGCGGCCGGCTCGGGATGGGGTGCGCGGAGTCCGGCCCCAACCCCCTCGAGCCCCGTCCGGGCGAGGACGGCCACCCCGAGCGCGGTGGCGTGGGGCGACGCGAAGACCTCGACGGGGACGCGGAGCAGGTCCGCCTGGTGCTGCATCAGGAAGGCCGACTGCGTCAGCCCTCCGTCGACCCGGAGTTCGACCAGCGGGCCCCCCAGGTCGTCGGCGGCCGCCGCGGCCAGCACGGCCACCTGGGCGGCGAGGCCCTCGAGGGTGGCCCGCACCACATGGGCGGGTGACGTGTGCAGGTCGAGGCCCTCGAGGGTGCCGGTCGCCGAGGGGCGCCAGTAGGGGGCGCCCAGGCCGGCCAGGGCCGGCACCACGGTCACGCCGGAGGCGTCGGGCACGGACGTCGCCACGGCATCGAGATCGGCCGGGGAACGCAGCAGTCCCATGGCCACCAGCCAGGACACGGCCGCGCCCGCCGTGTAACTCTGACCGTCCAGGCAGTAGGAGACCGAGCCCGGCACCTCCCAGGCCACCGACGCGGACAGCCCGTGGGTCGACCGCCGCGGCACGGTGCCGGTCGTGACGAGCAGGAAGGCCCCGGTGCCGTACGTGCACTTGGCCTGTCCGGGGTCCAGGCAGCCCTCGCCCACCAGGGCGGCCTGCTGGTCCACGGCCAACCCCGTCACGGGGAGGGACGGGCCGAACGCCGCGGTGGTGCCGACCGGCGTGGCGCAACCGACGACCTCGGGCAGGTCGGACGCGGCCAGTCCGAACAGGGCCACCGCCTCGTCCGACCACCTGCGGCTGTCGAGGTCGAGGGCCATCGAGCGCGACGCCGTCGTCACGTCGGTCACGAACGCTCCCGTGAGGGCGTGCAGGAGCCAGCTGTCCGTGGTGGTCACCACCCCGTCGGTGGTCCGGTGGCGACGCAGCCAGGCCAGCTTCGGCGCCGAGAAGTACGGATCGAGGGGCAGCCCGGTCAGCTCCGCCAGACGCCCACCGTGCGGCGCAAGTTCGTCCGTCACCGTGACGGAACGCCGGTCCTGCCACGAGATCGCCGTGGTCAGCGGCCGTCCGGAGTCGCGCTCCCACGCCAGGACGGTCTCGCCCTGGTTGGCCAGGCCGATCCCGTGGACGACCACGCCGGCCCGGTCGATGGCGGCCCGGCCGGCCGCGATCACCGAGGCGAGCAGCTCGGCGGGGTCCTGCTCGACGGCGCCGTCCCCCGGCGTCGACGGGTGCACGGGGCACTCGGCCACGCTGCGCACGGTGCCGTCGTCGGCCACCACGAGCGCCTTGGTGGCCGAGGTGCCCTGGTCGATGGCCAGGATGTTCACCCGGTGCAGCCTCGGCGCGTCCCGCCCGTGTCGACCGTCACGCCGCAACGCTAGCCACCGCGGCCGGGGCCCGGACGCGCCGGTCGCCCGGCGGGCGGGCGGCGTCGACCCAGCGGGGAGTCCTCAGGCCACCACCGGCGTGCAGAGGTCAGCTGGCGGGCCGGACGATCTCGATGGCCGCCTCCGGGCAGGCCGTGACACAGGCACCGCACCCCGTACAGTCGCCGGCCCGGACCGCGTACGCCGTCATGCGGCGGTGGGCCCGGCTCCGCAGCCGGCCGAGGACGCCCAGCGCGTCGAACTCGGCCTCGTCGATCCGGCGCACCTCGAAGACGTCGACCGGGCAGACCCGCACGCAGTCCCGCTTCGCCTCGCACCGGCCGTGATCCACCACCGGCAACCAGGCTCCCGGGGTGCCGCGGTCATCCATCGGCCGAGCCTACGGCCGCCGTCCGGCGGGCGCTCAACCGGCGGGCTCGTGCGCGCTGTACGAGTGGGACCCGGTGCCCGCCAGGTGTCCGCCGTCGACGATCAGGTACTCGTCCCGGATCGGCGTCCCGGCGAAGAAGCACTCGAGGATCTCCCTCGTGCCGGCGGCGTACCGGGCCTGGGCGGACAGCGACGTGCCCGAGATGTGGGGCGTCATCCCCTCGTGGGGCATCGTCCGCCAGGGGTGGTCGGCGGGGGCGGGCTGGGGGTACCAGACGTCGCCGGCGTACCCGGCCAGCTGGCCGTTCTCGAGCGCCCGGACCACGGCGTCCCGATCGCAGATCTTGCCGCGGGCGGTGTTGACCAGATACGTGCCCCGGCGCATCCGGTCGAACATGGCGTCGTCGAAGAGGTGCTCGGTCTCCGGGTGGAGCGGGGCGTTGATGGTCACCACGTCGCAGTGCGGCACCATCGTCGCGGCGTCGGGGTGGAAGGTGAGGCCGAGCTCGGCCTCGACCGACGGGTCGAGGCGGTGGCGGTCGGTGTAGTGGAGATCGACGTCGAAGGGCTTCAGGCGCTCGAGGACGGCGCGGCCGATGCGTCCGGCGGCCACCGTCCCGACCGACATGCCCTCGAGGTCGTAGGAGCGCTCGGCGCAGTCGGCGATGTTCCACCCACCCTTGCGGACCCAGTCGTGGGAGGGCAGGTAGTTGCGGACCAGACCGAGGATCATCATCACCACGTGCTCGGACACGCTGATGCTGTTCGAGTAGGTGACCTCGGCCACCGTGATCCCGGCGGCGATGGCCGCGTCGAGGTCGACGTGGTCGGAGCCGATGCCCGCGGTCAGCGCCAGCTTCAGTCGGGGTGCACGGGCGATCCGTTCAGCGGTCAGGTAGGCGGGCCAGAACGGCTGCGAGATGACGACGTCGGCATCGGCCAGCTCGCGGTCGAATTCCGAGTCCGGGCCCTCCTTGTCGGAGGTCACGACGAAGGTGTGCCCGCTCCCCTCCAGGTACGAACGCAGACCGAGCCCGCCCGACACCGAACCGAGCAGCTCGCCGGGCGTGAAGTCCAGGGCGCTGGGGCTCGGGACGGTCTGGCCGTCCGGGTAGCCGGCGATCACCGGGACGCTGTCCCGGGCGTAGGTCGTCGGGTACCCGTCGACCGGGTCCTCGTAGAGCACGCACAACACCTTGGCCATGACAGGTTCCCCCTCCGCTCGAAGACTGAACGATCAGTCAGGGACAGTCTGCCCCAGGGGCGGACCCCGGTCCACCGGGTCCACCGGCGCGCCGGCACGGGTCAGGCCTCGGCGAGTCCCCGGATCCCCTCGACGGTGGCCGTCATGTTCTTCGACCAGTGCCGGAGCCGGCGGGTGATGATCTCCTCGGCGTGCTCCGGGTCGGCGGCCGCCGCGGCCCGCGGCGGGCTCGGGCCCGGTCCCATGGTGGCGTGCATCCCGAGACGTACCTCGCCGTCGCTCCCCTCGAGCGTGTACCCCCAGACGGCCACCGACTCGTCCACCGACTCCACGGCCCAGGCGAAGGCTTCGCCCGGACGGAAGTCGACCACGATGCACGTCGTCGACCACTCGACGTCGCCGATCCGGTTGTGACCCCGGAAGCGTGCGCCCTGACCCGGATCGTCGAGCCACTCGCCACCCACGAACTCACGGGAGAACCGGGCCGGCAGGTCGATGTCGGTCACCAGGGCCCACACGCGTTCGACGGGAGCGGCGATCGAGGTCGACACGTCGACGCGATCCAGGTCGGGAGTCATGCGGGCCACCGGTCAGGCATCGAACGGGCCCCTACACCCGCGCCATGTTGTCGAAACGGGCGTGGTGTCCGATGAAGGCCAGGCGCGTCGTGCCGGTCGGTCCGTTGCGGTGCTTGGCGACGATCACCTCGGCCGTGCCCTGGGTCTCGGTGGCATCGGGGTTGTAGACCTCGTCGCGGTAGAGGAAGAGGACCACGTCGGCGTCCTGTTCGATGGAGCCCGACTCGCGCAGGTCGGCCAGCATCGGGCGCTTGTCCGGCCGGCTCTCCAGCGAGCGGGAGAGCTGGGACAGCGCCACGACGGGCACCTCGAGCTCGCGGGCGAGGATCTTGAGGCCGCGGCTGATCTCGGACACCTCGACCTGGCGGTTTTCCGAGCCGTGGCGGCCCGTCATCAGCTGCAGGTAGTCGATCACGACCAGACTCAGCCCCTCGCGGCTCTTCAGGCGCCGGGCGCGGGCCCGGATGTCCATGACCGTGAGGTTCGGGTTGTCGTCGATGTAGATGGGGGCCTCACTCATCCGGCTGATGGCGTTGCCGATCTTCGGCCAGTCGGCCTCCCGCAGCTTGCCGGTGCGCATGCGCCCGGCATCGACGCGGGCCTCGGACGAGAGGAGGCGCTGGGTGAGTTCCATGTGGCTCATCTCGAGCGAGAAGAGGAGCACGGGCTTCTTGAGCTTCACCCCGGCGTTGGCGACCATGCCGAGGGCGAACGCGGTCTTCCCCATGGCGGGGCGGGCCCCGACCACGACCAGGTTGGAGGGCTGCAGGCCGGCCAGCTGCTCGTCCAGGTCGGTGTAGCCGGTGGCCAGGCCGGTCACCGACTCGCTCCGGCTGAAGAGTTGCTCGAGGTGGTCGAGGGTCGCACCGAGCAGCTCCTCGAGCGGCGTCATGGTGTCGACCACCCGGCGCTGGGCCACGTCGAAGACCAGGCTCTCGGCCCGGTCGAGGACCTCGCTCACGTCCTCGGGGACCGAGTAGCCGAGCTCACTGATCTCGCCCGCCACCGCCACCAGGCGCCGCAGCAGGGCGAGCTCCTCCACGATCTTGGCGTAGTACTCGGCGTTGCCCACCGAGGGGGTGTTGGCCTGGAGCGAGACGAAGACCGACGCGTCACCGATGGACTCGAGCAGCTCGCGGCGGCGGAGCTCCTCGGTGACCGTCACCCAGTCGGCGGGCTCGCCCCGGCCGTAGAGGGAGGTGATCGCCTCGAAGATGTAGCCGTGGGAGGCCTTGTAGAAGTCCTCGGCCTTGCACGTCTCCATGGCCGTGGCGATGGCGTCGCGCGACAGCAGCATGGCCCCGAGTACGGACTCCTCGGCCTCCAGGTTGTGGGGCGGGACCCGTCCGCTGGCGCCGGCGCCCCCCGATCGGGGGATCAGGAGGCGGGGGGGTCGGGTGTCGTCGAAGGCTTGGACCATGGTGGGTCAACCCTCGCCGAACATGCCTGTGGAGCGTAAGGACATCTTCCTGCGGAAACCACCGTGTCGAGCTGTGGACCGACCGTGGATAACCCCTACCGCCCTGCGGACGCCGCGAACAAGCATGGGGACAGTGTGCCGGGTGGTTGTGACGACGGCGGTGACCCCGGACGGCGACGTGCCCCGGCCGGGGCCGGGGCACGCACCACGAATCGACCTCGGACCCGGTCGGGCCGGCGGATTCAGCCTTCGGCGACGACGTCGACCGTGAGCTCGAACACCACGCCACCGATCAGTTCGACGCGCACGTTGTGCTCGCCGACGGTCTTGATGGGCTCCTCGAGCACCAGGTCGTGGCGGTCGATGACCGCCCCGGTCTGCTCCTCGACGTGGCGGACGATGTCCGCCGCGCTGACCGAGCCGAACAGCCGGTCGTTGGCGGCACGGGCCGGGATCGTGATCGTGTTGCCCACCAGGGTCTTGGCCACCGTCTCGGAGCCCTCGCGGTCCCGGGCGTCCTTCAGGTCACGCGACCGGCGCATGGCGGCGGCCTGCGACTCGACCCCGTCGGAGGCCAGGATGGCCTTGCCGGCCGGGAGCAGGTGGTTGCGGGCGAAGCCTCCGGCGACATCGATGATGTCGCCACGCTTGCCGACCCCGTCCACATCGGTGCGGAGCAGGACCTTCATGACTCCTCACCCGACCCTTCGACGACCACGATCTCCTCGCCGGTGTCGAGCTCCACGACCTCGACCTCGACCACCTCGACCTCAGTCGGGGCGACGGCCGGCGGGGTTCCGTCGGGGATGGCGGTCGACGCGCCCTCCTCGCCGAGCGTCCGCTCCTCGTCGCGGCCCCGACGGCCGCCACCGAACCCACCGTCGCGGCCACCGCGGCCACCGCGGCCACCGGGGCGCTCCGTGGTGGTGCGCTGCGTGTAGGGAAGCAGCACGAGCTCACGGGCCGTCTTGATGGCGATGGCCACGTCGCGCTGGTGCTGGGTGCAGTTGCCCGACACGCGGCGGGCCCGGATCTTGCCCCGGTCGCTCATGTACTTGCGGAGCATGGCGACGTCCTTGTAGTCGACCCACTCCACCCGGTCCTTGCAGAGGGCACACGGCTTCTTCTTGACGCGCCGACCGTTGTCCTTGGGGGCGCGGCGCGCGGTGCTGCCGCCGCGATCGTTGTTCCTGGCCATCAGAAGGGCTCCTCGCTGTATCCGTACCCGGGTTCGGCCGGTGCGCCGCCCCCGCTCGACTGTCCGCCCCGTCCTCCGCCGCCACCACCACCGCCGCCGCCGCCGGACGGTCCGTCACCCGGCCCGCGACGCTCGTTCTTGGTCACCTGCGCCGTCGCCCAGCGGATGCTGGGCCCGATCTCGTCGGCCACGACCTCCACCTTGGAGCGCTTGTCGCCGTCGGGGGTCTCCCAGCTGCGCTGCTCGAGGCGGCCGGTCACGATCACGCGTGAGCCGCGGCTGAGCGACTCGGCGGCGTTCTCGGCCATCTCACGCCAGCACACCACGTCGAAGAAGGAGGTGGCCTCCTCCCACTCCTGGGTCTGGCGGTTCTGCCAGCGCCGGTTGACGGCCAGGCCGAAGCTGGCCGTGGCCTGCCCGGTGTTGGTGAAGCGGAGCTCGGGGTCACGGGTGATGTTCCCCACCAGGGTGACTGCGTTACCGGCCATCGTCAGGCCTCCCCGTTGGCGGCGGACGCGGCGGCTGCGGCGCGGCGGCCGGCGACCTTGTCGGGCAGCCGGATGACCTTGTGGCGCAGGACCTCGTCGGCCAGCACGAACACCCGCTCCATGTCGGCGACGGCCGGCGGCTCGGCGTTCAGCTCGATGACGACGTAGTAGCCCTCGCGCTTGTGCTGCAGCTCGTAGGCGAAGGTCCGTCGACCCCAGCGCTCGACGCGGCCGGGGTTGCCCCCCTTGGCCTTCAGCGCGGCGAGGGCCCGGTCGAGGACCCCGTTAACCGCAGCCTCATCGGCTCCGGTGTCGAAAATGACCATGGTTTCGTAGGGCCGCATCTACGGCTCACCTCCCTCTGGATCGGGCGCTCGGCACCCGAGCCCCACGGCGTGGGGCAGGTCGGACTATGACAACGACCACCTGTCGGTGTTGCGTGGAGGCCGGAACAGCCTGAGCACTCTAGCCGACGCTCAGTGGTAGACCTCCGCGTCGGACGGGAAGGACCCCGAGCGGACGTCGGCGGCGAACGCCGCCACGGCCGCCGTCGCCTCGTCGGCCAGGCTGGCGTAGCGGCGCACGAACTTGGCCGTCCGGGCCGTGACCCCCAGCAGGTCGTGCAGCACGAGGACCTGGCCGTCGCAGGCCGGGCCGGCCCCGATGCCGATGGTCGGGACGCCGAGGGTGTCCGTCAGGGCGGCACCCACCTTCTCGGGGACGCCCTCCACCACCACGGCGAATACGCCGGCGGCAACCAGCTCCTCCGCCCCTTCGATCAGCCGGTGGGCGGCCTCGTCGTCACGGGCCTGGACCTTGAAGCCCCCGAAGGAGTTGACCGACTGGGGGGTCAGCCCGATGTGACCCATGACCGGGATCTCGGCGTCCACCAGGGCCCGCACCATGGGCGCCCGGATGGCACCCCCCTCGAGCTTGACGCACCGGGCGCCGGCACGGATCAGGGTGGCGGCGTTGCGGACGGTGTCGGCCACGTCGACGTGGTAGCTCAGCCACGGCAGGTCGCCGACGACCAGCGCCCTCGGCTCGGCCCGGGACACGGCGGCGACGTGGTGGGCCATGTCGGCGACGGTCACCTGCAGGGTGTCCTCGTAGCCGAGGACCACATTGGCCACCGAGTCGCCCACCAGGATCATGTCGACACCGGCGGCATCGACGATGCGGGCACCGGGGGCGTCGTAGGCGGTGACCATCACCAGTGGCTCGTGGCCCTCACGGACCTTACTGGCGCGCACCTTCGGCACGGTCACGGGCGCGGACCGGGGATCGGGCATGGACTTCCTCCTCTTCTACCGTCCAGCGCCCGGGGGCTGCCGGCGGCATCGGCGGGCGGGCCCGCGGAGTACGGATGACTGCACCCACAGCGTACTGCGGTGCAGGTCCCGACGACAGCGGCGGGAGCGGCGGCGGACCGGAGGGCCTAGCCCTTGGTGCGGCTGCGCAGGGGCTTGCGGGCGACGGCGTCGACGCCGGCACCGGCCGGGTACATGCGTTGCAGGTGGTTCCACCGGCAGCCGCAGCAGACCTCCACGACGTAGCACACCACCGGTTCCTTGCGCCGCCAGTAGCGGGTGAGCTCGGTCTGGGTGGCGACGCACCGGCCACCGGACGGGAGCTTGGCGCCGAAGACGAAGGTCACCTCGACCAGGTCCGACTCCTCGCAGATCGGGCACTGCTCGCCGACCGGCCGGCCGAGGTTGCTGGCGGCCCGGATCAGCTCCGGATGGGCGTCGCACACGTCGAGACGGGACAGCCGACCCTTGCGGAACTCGCGGATGACCGAGTTCCGGGCGAGGAGGTACTCCACCTGCCCGCCGGTGGGGGAGGTCTGGAGTCCGTCGAGTGCTCCGGGGCGGAAACCCATCGGGCCAGGGTACCGCCTCACCCCCGGCGGAGGACCGGACGGTCCCGGTGCCCCGTGACCCCCGCACCCCGGGCCGGCCCCGGGAGTCGGCTCGCCCGCCCCCGGGACGACCCGCGCTCCCGGACCCACACGCCGAGAACACGAATCGATATATCAGCCTGATACATCGAAATGATGTATCGTTGACGGTATGCAGTTGGTGAACCCCCGCCGCGCCGAGCCGAACCGGTCCTGACGTGCTCGACCTGGCCATCCTCGGACTCCTCTTCGAGCAGGAGATGCACGGCTACGAGATCCGCCGTCGCCTGCGCGACGAGCTGGGCCTGTTCGCCAACATCTCCTTCGGGTCCCTCTATCCGGCGTTGTCCCGCCTGGAGCGATCCGGGGCCGTGACCGTCGCCGCGTCGGGCGGCACGCCGGTGGCGCCGATCCCCTCGACCGGGTCGCTCGGTGGCGAGCGGGCCGGCCTGCGGGCCCGACGGGCCGGCAGCACCCTCGGCACCAAGCGGTCGCGCAAGGTCTACCGGATCACCGACGAGGGCCGGATCCTCTTCGAGCAGCTGCTCGAGGGGGACGAGCCGGCCGGTGCCGACGACGCCCGCAGCTTCGGCCTCCGCCTGGCCTTCGCCCGCCACCTCGCGCCGTCGGCCCGACTCGCCCTGCTGGAGCGCCGCCGGGCCCAACTGACGCGACGCCTGGCCACCGATCTGGCGCGCGCCTCGGGTGAGCGGCTCGACGTCTACACCCGGTCACTCGTCGAGCACAGCACCGAGGCCACCGAGCACGACATCGCCTGGCTGGACCGGCTCATCGAGGCGGAGCGCCTGCGACAGGCCCCGGGTCGCCCGCTGGACGCCGCCGCCACCCTCGAGTCCACCGACACCGGCGATCCCGGCGATCCCCGCTCCGGAGGCGCCATGACGTCGACGTCCCCTTCCGGGGCGTCATGAGACCCAGCACCCTCCGGGGCGCTCCTGCCAAAGCGACCCCCCGGGGCGCGACCACACACATGAAGGGAATCACACGATGAACAAGATCCGAGTGGCGATCGCGGGCGTGGGCAACTGCGCCAGCTCGCTGATCCAGGGCGTGGAGTACTACAAGGACGCCGTGGCCGGCGACGTGGTGCCGGGCCTGATGCACGTGGAGCTCGGCGGCTACCACGTCAGCGACCTCGAGTTCGTCGCCGCCTTCGACGTGGACGCGGCCAAGGTCGGCCAGGATCTGGGCAAGGCCATCTTCTGCAGCCAGAACAACACCATCCGGTTCGCCGAGGTGCCCGACGTCGGCATCGAGGTCCAGCGGGGCCCGACCCTCGACGGTCTGAACAAGTACTACCGCGAGATGATCGAGGAATCGCCGGCCGCGCCGGTCGACGTGGTCCAGGCCCTGCGCGACTCGGGCGCCGAGGTGTTCGTCTCCTACCTCCCCGTCGGCTCCGAGGACGCCCAGCGCTTCTACGCCCAGTGCGCCATCGACGCCGGGGTCGCCTTCGTCAACGCCATCCCCGTCTTCATCGCCTCGGATCCCGTGTGGGCCCGCAAGTTCCACGAGGCCGGCGTGCCGATCGTGGGCGACGACATCAAGTCCCAGGTCGGCGCCACCATCGTGCACCGGGTGCTGACCCGCCTCTTCGAGGACCGGGGTCTGTCCCTCGACCACACGTACCAGCTCAACGTCGGCGGCAACATGGACTTCAAGAACATGCTGGACCGCGAGCGGCTCGAGTCCAAGAAGATCTCGAAGACCCAGGCCGTGACCAGCCAGATCCAGCACTCGACACTCGGGCCCGACGACGTCCACATCGGCCCCTCGGACCACGTGCCGTGGCTCAAGGACCGCAAGTGGTGCTACATCCGGATGGAGGGCCGCAACTTCGGCGACGTCCCGCTCAACCTCGAGCTCAAGCTCGAGGTGTGGGACTCCCCCAACTCCGGCGGCGTGATCATCGACGCCGTCCGCTGCGCCAAGCTGGCCCTCGACCGGGGCATCGGCGGCCCGCTGCTCGGCCCCTCCTCGTACTTCATGAAGTCGCCGCCGGTGCAGTACACCGACGACGTCTGCCACGAGATGGTCGAGGCCTTCGCCGCGGGCGACCCGGGTCCGGTCTGGCCCGAGGACTGACCGACCGGGCGGCACTCGCCGGTCAGCCGGGCGAGCCCCGTCCGGCCCACCACCCATCGAGTCGACGGAAGGCCTCCTCGTCGCCGAGGGGGCCCTCGTCCATCCGGAGCTCGAGCAGGAAGGCGAGCGCCTCGCCCACCGCGCGTCCCGGCGGGATCTCCAGGTGGGCCATGATCTGGGCCCCGTCGAGGTCGGGGCGGATGGCGTCGAGCTCCTCCTGCTCGCGCAGGGTGGCGATGCGGGCCTCCAACTCGTCCATGCGGCGGTCGAGGGCCCGGGCCTTGGCGGCGTTCCGGGTGGTGCAGTCGCAGCGGGTGAGCTCGTTCAGCTGGTCGAGCAGCGGCCCGGCGTCACGCACGTAGCGCCGCACGGCACGATCGGTCCACCCCAGCCGGTACGTGTGGAACCGGAGATGGAGGTTCACCAGCTCGGTGACGGTGTCGACCTCGTCGTTGGGGTACCGCAACGCCTGCATCCGCTTGCGGGTCATGCGGGCGCCCACCACCTCGTGGTGGTGGAACGTGACCCCGCCGTCCACGAAGGCGCGGGTGCGCGGCTTGCCCACGTCGTGGAACAGGGCGGCCAGGCGCAGCAGCCGGTCGGGCGACGTCTTGTCGACGACCGCCAGGGTGTGGGCCAGCACGTCCTTGTGGCGGTGGATGGGGTCCTGCTCGACCGCCAGGCCCGGGAGCTCCGGCAGGAAGTCCTCGGCCAGTCCGGTGCGGACGACGAACCACAGCGCCACCGACGGGACGGGCACCACCATGATCTTGTCGAGCTCGTCACGGATGCGCTCGGCCGACACGATCGACAGCCGCCCGTGGCCGGCGGTCACGGCGGCCACCAGGTCGGCGGTCGGCTCGAGGTCGAGCTTCGCCATGAAGCGTGCCGCCCGCAGCATGCGGAGGGGATCGTCGGAGAAGGAGACCTCGGGATCGAGCGGGGTGCGGAGGCGGCGCTCGGCCAGGTCGACCAGGCCGCCGAACGGGTCGATCAGCTCCAGGTCGGGCAGGCGGAGGGCCATGGCGTTGACGGTGAAGTCGCGCCGCGACAGGTCGTCCCCGATGTCGTCGCCGAAGGCCACCTCGGGCTTGCGCGAGTCCGGGAGGTACGCCTCCGCCCGATGGGTGGTGATCTCGTACTTCTGTCCGCCGCGCCGGCAGGCGATGGTGCCGAAGCGCTTGCCCTGGGTCCACACCGCGTCGGCCCAGCCGCGCACGACGGCCTCGATGTCGTCGGGTCGGGCGTCCGTGGTGAAGTCCAGGTCGGGGCCGGAGTCCCCGACCGGCGCGCCGTCGGTGGCCACGATGGCGTCGCGCACCGAACCCCCCACCAGGTAGAGGGTGTGACCGGCGGTCCGGAAGCGGTCCGACAGGTCGGCGGTGGCGTCGACCAGGGGCCGGAGTCGCTCGGGGAACACGCAGCCGAGGGTAGTGCGACTGACGTAGGCTGCGGTTCGACGTGGACCGGCAACGAGCCAGACCCTGCCCACCGGGCGGTGACCCCGGCGGGCGCCGCCTCCCGGCCGCCCTCCTCCTCGCCGCACTGGTCGTCGTCGCCCTGGTGACCGCCACGGCGCCGTCAGCCGCGGCACCTCCGGCGGCCGCCGGATCGGGGCCGGCGACACCCCTCGAGCTGCTGGCACAGAGCGGGTGGGTGATCCCGGGCCAGGTGTTCGACCTCCAGCTCCGGCCGTCCTCGACGCTGCCCACCTCCGCACTCGGCGTCGAGGTGTCCGTCTACCCGTGCCTGTCGACGATCTCGGGCTTCGACCAGTCACTGACCGGCAGCGGCCTCGACAGCCCGATCTCCTCGACCTCCTCGGCGATCCCGCTCGGGTCGCTGCCGACGCTGGCCGGCGGAGGGGTGGACCTCCGCATGCCGGTGGTGGTCGGGAGCGGGACCTCGTCCGCCACCACCCCCGAGACCGCCTTCACCATCCACCTGCTCGCCGCCGGCGAGCAGTGCGGCTCGTTCCCCTCCGGGGTCTTCCCGGTCCGGGTCCAACTGGTCGACACCTCGGGGTCGACCGTGGTCGGGTCGTTCGTCACCCATCTCGTCACCACCGAGGCCACGCCCGCGGCCCAGCGGCTGCGGGTCGCCGTGGTGCTGCCCGTCCAGCTGACCCTCGGAGCGGCCCGCTCCCCCTCGCCGACCGCCCTCCTGGCCCGCCCGTCGTCCGCGCTCGCCACCCCGTCGCCGGCCGCCGTCGACGCCGTCACCGGCACGGTGGCGACGATCTACAACCAGCACCCGAACGTGCCGGTGACCCTGCAGGTCAGCGGCCAGACGGCTGACCTCCTCGCCACCCCGGCCCACCAGAACACCATCAACCAGCTGGGCCAGCTGGCCGCCACACCGGCGGTGCACCAGTTGACGGAGGCGCCGTTCACCCCGGTCGACGCCATGGGCCTGGTCGGTGCCGGGCTCGACCCCGAACTGACCCTCCAGGTGGCCCGGGGCACCCAGGAGGTGGCCGCGGCCACGGGCCGGGCCGCCCCGGTCGCCACCAGCGGGCTCGGGACCTGGATCACGGGGGACGGGCTGGACACCGCCACCGTCGGCACCCTCTCCGGCCTCGGCTACCACCAGATCGTGCTGCCGTCCTCGCAGCTGAGCTCCACCCCGTCCGACGGATCCACCACCGCACCGTTCGCCGTGCCGGGCGCCCGGGGTGGCCAGGTGCTGGCCATGGCCTCCGACGACGACCTCACCACCCGGTTCACCTCGGACCCCGGCAACCCGGTGCTGGCCGCGCACCAACTGGCCGCCGAACTCGCCCAGCTCTACTACGAGCGGCCGAACGACGTCAGTGTCCGGGCCGTGATGGCGGTGGCACCGACGTCGTGGAGTGACGAGCCGACGTTCGTCGACGCCCTGCTGGCGTCGCTGGACGGCAATCCGGTGGTCCAGGCCGTGACCACCTCGAAACTGTTCTCCCTCTTCCCCACCCCGGCCACCTGCCGTTCGGGGTGCCACCTCGTCCCGACCGGTACGTCGACGCCCCCGGTGTCCGCCGTCCGGGCCCAGCGCGCCAGGATCGACAGCTTCGGGACCGCCGCCGTCGGCCAGAAGGCGCTCGTCCAGGAATTGGGGGACCTCGTGCTCGGCGGCGAGGCGGAGACCCTGCGCCCGTCCCAACAGTCGGCCGTGCTCGCCAACGCCGGCCACGCCGTCGACGCGCAGGTCGGTCAGGTCGCCTGCGAGTGCGACCAGTCGGTCACCTTGACGGCCCGCAGCGGCCGCATCCCCATCACCGTGGTGTCGAATGCGTCGTACCCCCTGGTCGCGACCCTGGTGCTGAGCAGTGACAAGCTCCTCTTCCCCAACGGGCAGACGGTCTGGTCGGCGCCGTGGACCCTGCACCCCAACTCCAACGTCACCTACGTGAAGGTGCAGACGCGGGCCTCCGGCCTGTTCCGCCTCGATGTGGTCCTGCACGCACCCGACGGCTCCCTCCGTCTGACCACGGGCGAGCTGTCGGTACGGTCCACGTCGTCGTCGGTGGTCGGCATCGTCCTGACGGTCGGCGCGGTGGCCGTGCTGGCGGTCTGGTGGGTGCGGACGTCGTTCCGCCGCCGGGCGGCCCGCCGGGCGGAGGACGCGGCCGATCCGGCCGGGGGCGCCGGTCCCGAGGACGCACCCACCCCGGTCGGGGCGGGCCCGGGTGACCAGGCACCGGGCGCTCCGTGACCGACGAGGACGTCTCGATCGAAGGAGGCGCGGCGGCGGTCGAGGGTGCCCCCACCGCTCCGCTCGGTGCCACCCGCCGGCTGGGCGGGGCCACGGCGGGCATGGCCGTCGGGACCACCCTGTCCCGGCTGACGGGGCTCATCCGCGTGGTGGCCATGGCGGCGGCGCTCAGTGGCGGCGGGTTCGCCGACGCCTACAACCTCGCCAACACCACCCCCAACATCATCACCGACATCGTCATCGGCGGGGTGCTGGCCGCCACCTTCGTCCCCGTGTTCGTGGCCGAGCTGACCACCCACGCGGCGAAGGAGGCGTGGGACGCCATCTCGGCCGTGGTCACGGTCACCATCGCCATCCTGGTGGTCGCCACCGTGGCGTTCTTCGTCCTCACGCCGTCGATCATCGACCTCTACACCTCCACCAACCACCACGCCGACGTGCACAGCCAGCAGCAGGTCGCCGTCTTCCTGCTCCGCTGGTTCGTCCCGCAGCTCGCCTGCTACGGACTGATCGCCCTGTTCACCGCGCTCCTCAACACCCAGGGGAAGTTCGCCGCCCCGATGTTCGTGCCGATCGCCAACAACCTGGTGGTCATCGCCGTCCTGGTGTGGTTCCGGGCCCTCGTCCCGAACCCGACCCTCGCCTCGATCCAGCACCACCACACCGCACTGGTGCTGCTCGGCATCGGCACCACACTGGGGGTCGTCGTCCAGGCGGGTCTGCTGGTGCCCTCGTTGCTGCGCTCCCGCCTGCACCTCCGGTTCCGCTGGCAACCCGGGCACGAGGCCATGCGGCGCATCGCCCGCCTGGCCGGTTGGACCTTCGGCATCGTGGTCTCGAACCAGGTGGCGCTGGTCATCGTGCTGGCCCTGGCCGACGGCGCCCGGGTGCCCGGGGCGGTGTCGGCCTACACCTACGCCTACACGTTCTTCCAGCTCCCGTACGGCATCGTCGCCGTCTCCGTGATGAGCGCGGTCACCCCGTCGCTGGCGGCGCGCTGGGCCGAGGGCGACGTGGCCGCCTTCCGTCGCCGGATGACCTTCGGCCTCCGCAGCATCCTGGTCGTCATCATCCCCTCGGCCGTGGGCCTGATCATCCTCGCCCACCCCCTCATCGACCTCGTCCTGGCGCACGGAGGTGAGACCCAGGCCCAGGCGTCCACGACCGCCGCGGCCCTGGCCATGTTCGCCCTCGGTCTGCCCGGGTTCTGCACCTTCCTGTACATGGTCCGGGTGCTGCAGGCCATGCAGGACACCCGCACGGCGTTCCGCATCTACCTGGTCGAGAACGCCATCAACATCGTCCTCGGGGTGGCGCTCGTCGGCTCGCTCGGCGTGCGCGGCCTCGCCCTCTCGGTGTCGATCGCCTACACGGTGGCCGCCGTCATCGCCCTGTCCGTGGTGTCCCGGAAGGACGCCGGCCTCGGCGGCCACGAGCTGACCACCCCCGTCACCCGGGTGCTCGTCTCCACCGCGGTCATGGCCGTCGCCACCGCGCTCGCCGTCAACGTCTCCGGCGCCACGTCCGGACTCGCCCTGCTCGGACGGGTGATCCTCGCCGTGGTCGTCGGGGCGCTCGCCTTCGTCGGGACGACCGTGGTCCTGGCCTCCCGTGACGCACGGCGCAGCGCGGCCGCCCGGGCGGCGTCGCGGGCCGAACGGCCGGTCCCCCCCGGGCCGCCGTCCGTACCCGGACCGACCGCCGCCGCGGTCAGCACCGAGGACGCCCGCGGGCGGGCCGCCCAGACCTCCATCCGCCTCGTCGAGCCGCCCACCCGCGACCCCGGGGCCGACCCGTCCGCCGCCGACGGGCCGGCCGACGACGGGACGGATCAGCCGTCGGCGATCCCGTTCCGTGGCAGACTCGGCCACGGGTCCGACGACGCTCCGGTGCGCCACCTGCGCCCGGTGCCCGATGGGCCGGGGGAGGCGCCCACGGGCGCTCCGGGGGGCGACCGGACCATCGGCGGTGATCCGGTGGAGGAAGCGGAGGGCAACCGGCCCCCGGACGACGAGGAGGATCCCGATGGCCCGAATCCGCGTGGTGACCGATAGCGCCTGCGACCTGTCCGCGGCGGTGGCGGCCGAACACGGGGTGACCATCGTGCCGCTGACCATCCGGTTCGGCACGGAGGAGTTCGTCGACGGCCGCGACCTGTCCACCGAGGAGTTCTGGTCGCGTTGCAAGGCCAGCGACGTGCTGCCCGAGACGGCCGCGCCGTCCCCCGGTGCGTTCCAGGAGGCCTTCCTGGCCGCGGCGGACGACGGCTGCGACGGGGCGTTGTGCGTCGACCTGTCGGGCGCGCTGTCCGCCACCTACCAGGCAGCGGTGGCCGCGGCCAAGGCGGTGGCCGACCGCATCGACGTGCGGGTCGTCGACAGCCGGTCGGTGACGATGGGCCTGGGGCTGATGGTGCTCGACGCCGCCGAGCAGGCGGCGACCGGGGCCGACCTCGACACCCTCGAATCGCGCGTCGCCGAGCTCGTCTCGCGCGCCTCCGTCTACGGGGCCGTCGACAACCTCGAGCACCTGACCAAGGGCGGGCGCATCGGCGGGGCCCGGGCCCTGCTCGGTTCGATGCTCTCCATCAAGCCCGTGGTGGCGCTCGTCGACGGGGTGGTGGAGGAGGAGTCGAAGCAGCGCACCCGGGCGCGCTCGCTCCAGTACCTAGCGGACAAGATGCGGGACTCGCCGCCACTCAGCCGCGTCGCCATCGCCCACGGCGCGGCCACCGACATCGACACCTTCCTCGCCCTGGTCGCGGACGTCCCGAGCGACCATCCCCTGGTGGTCGGCCAGCTCGGGCCGGTCATCGGCACCCACACCGGACCGGGCACCGTCGGCCTCTGCATGATCACGAAGCCGTAGCCACACGCCCCCGGTCCGGGAGGCGGAGCACCGCACCGGGGTATCCTCGGGCCATGGATCCGAAGCCTGAATCGCACGCGTCGTCGCTTCCCGGGTTGTCGGCACTCGACGACCTGCCCGTGAAGGGCGCCGACGCCGTCGACGCCGTCGTCGACTTCATCCAGGTCAAGGCCGTCCGGCCGCTGACCCTGGCCACCCGCGGCATCGTCTTCGGCATCATCGTCTTCACCGCCAGCGTGGTCACCGTGACACTGCTCGCCATCACCCTGGTCCGGGTGCTGACCGTCTACATCCCGGGCAACCGCGTGTGGGTGTCGGACCTGATCGTGGGCGCCCTGTTCGTGGCCGCGGGAATCGCGGCCTGGTCGCAGCGGATCGACCGGTCCGTCACGCCCGGGGCCGACGCGGCATGAGCGAGGACCGCCAGGTCGTCATCATCGGCTCCGGACCGGCCGGGCTGACCGCCGCCATCTACGCCGCCCGGGCCCAGCTGCACCCCCTGGTCATCGAGGGGGAGCCGTCGTCCACCAGCGACCAGCCGGGTGGACAGCTCATGCTGACCACCGAGGTGGAGAACTACCCGGGCTTCGTGCAGGGGGTCATGGGACCCGAGCTCATGGGGGCCTTCCGGGAGCAGGCCGCCCGGTTCGGGACCGACTACGTCACGGCCAAGGTGTCCCGCGTCGACCTGTCCGCTCGTCCCTTCGGCCTGTGGGTCGGCGACCCCGATGCCGCCGAGCCCGCCTACACGGCCCAGGCGCTGATCGTCGCCACCGGGGCCAAGTCCCTCATGCTGGGCCTCCCCGACGAGGGGCGTCTGCTCGGCTACGGCGTCTCCACGTGCGCCACCTGCGACGGCTTCTTCTTCCGCGGCCACGAGATCGCCGTCGTGGGCGGAGGCGACTCGGCGGTCGAGGAGGCCCTGTTCCTCACCCGGTTCGCCGACAAGGTCTTCCTGATCCACCGTCGGGGCGAGCTGCGCGCCTCCAAGGTCATGCAGCAGCGGGCCCATGACAATCCGAAGATCGAGTTCGTCTGGCACAGCCAGGTGATCGACGTCCACGGCGACACCAAGGTGTCGGGCGTCCGGGTGCGCAACCTCGAGACGGGTGAGGAGTCCGAGCTCGGCGTCACCGGGCTGTTCGTGGCCATCGGCCACCAGCCGAACACCGATCTGTTCAAGGGCCAGCTGGACATGGAGGACAGTGGCTACCTGCGGACCGTCGGCGCCACGACGTACACCAACGTCGAAGGCGTCTTCGCCTGCGGCGACGTCCAGGACCACCGCTACCGTCAGGCCATCACCGCCGCCGGCTCCGGGTGCGCCGCCGCCATCGACGCCGAGCGCTGGCTCGAGGACCAGGCGGCCTCGGGCCACTGACCCCGGTCCACGGCACGGCGGCAGGTGCCGGGTGGGAATGCGGACGGCAGTCGGGTGGTTGACCTAGCGTGTCCCGACAGACACCTGGCACGGCCCGAGGGCCCGGGAGGAAAAACAGCATGAGCGAGAAGATCACCAACCTGACCGACGCTAGTTTTGACGAGCATGTCAAGGCCTCGGACGTTCCCGTGCTGGTGGACTTCTGGGCGGAGTGGTGCGGCCCGTGCAAGATGATCGCCCCGGTACTCGAGGAGATCGCCGACGAGCAGGCCGGCAAGGTCGAGGTGGTCAAGCTCAACATCGACGACAACCTCGACGTCACCCGCAGGTTCGACGTCATGAGCATCCCCACGCTCATCCTCTTCAAGGACGGCGAGCCGGCCATGCGCATCGTGGGGGCCAAGGGCAAGGGTCAGCTTCTCCAGGAACTGTCAGCCCACCTTTGAGCGCCCGGGTGGCCCCGGGCGGGCCACCACGTCGTCCCGTCCCGTCGCACGCCGGGGGGTTCGTTGAGCCCTGACCGCGAGATCCACCTCGAGCTGGGCGACCAGGGCGAGGCGGTCACCGACGTCCAGCGACGACTCGCTGAACTGGGCTTTCCTCCCGGTGTCGACCCGGAAGGCACCTTCCGCGAGGGGACCCGCGCCGCAGTCGAGGCGTTCCAGTACCGCCGCGGGCTCCGGGTCGACGGTGTCTGCGGTCGACAGACCTGGTCCGCACTGGTGGAGGCCGGACGACGGCTCGGCGACCGCTTCCTCTACCGCCGCTCACCCATGCTGCGGGGCGACGACGTGGCCGAGCTCCAGCAGCGCCTGAGTGCCCTGGGGTTCGACACGGGCCGGGTCGACGGGATCTTCGGCGATCTCACGTCGGCCGCGCTCGGCGAATTCCAGCGCAACGCCGGTCTCCCCGTCGACGGCATCGCCGGGGCGGCGACGGTGTCGGAGCTGCTCCGCTTCGGTTCCCGCCACGACGGCTCGGAGCTGGTGTCGGCCGTACGCGACCGGGAACGGCTGCGCCAGGCGCCGCGCACCCTGGCGGGTCGACGGGTGTCCCTCGGCGAGGAAGGGGGGCTGGGGTCCACCGTCGGTGCGATACGGCGCCTCCTGGTCAGCCAGGGGGCGCTCGTGACCACCCACCACCATCCGGAAGGATCGATCCAGGCTTCGGAGGCGAACGCGGCCGCAGCCGAGGTGTTCATCGGCATGCGGCTCGGCACCGAGCCGGGGTGCTCCGCCTCGTACTACTCCGGCTATCGCTACTCCTCCCCCGGCGGGAGGCGTCTGGCCGAGCTCCTCCACGTGGCCCTGGCCACCACGCTGGGCCTGCCTGACGCCGGGAGCCGCGGCATGTCCCTTCCGCTTCTGCGCGAAACCCGGATGCCGGCGGTGATCTGTGAGATCAGCCCGGCGTCGGTGATGGTCGAACGGGCCCCGGTCATCGCCCGGGCCGTCATCGACTCGCTCGCCGAGTGGGTCGATACCGCCTGGGACTGAACAATCGGCCGGTGGATGGTGCCAGGGAGCCGATTTGCGGGCCTCAGAGAGCCGTACAGCGCTCCACCTCTACGTGACCTCGGCTCCCGGAGGGTAATCCACAACCTCATGCACAGGTTGTGGAAGAAGCTCTACTTTGGGTTCAGGCCTGTGAACTACCACTCACAGTGCTCGTTTTACCTGGCATAATGCACATTATGTCAGTTAACCTCACTTTACGTGAAGACTCTACACGGTGGAAGTTTCCACTCCTCCGACCATGAGCTTGTAGATCCTCTCCAGGTCCTCGAGAGTGGCGAACTCCACTACGACCTTGCCCCGCTTGGCACTCATGTCGACCTTCACGCGCGTGTTGAGGTGACTGGAGAGGAGCTCCTCGAGCTCCAGGATTCCGGGTGGTGGCAGCTGCCGGGGTCCACCACCTCCCCCGGTCGGACCGTCCACCTCGCGCACGGAGGGCACCGGCGCCGGACCGATCCGGCCGGAACCGTCGGACGACCCGGCGGCGCCGAGCCCACCGGCCGACCCGATGTCCCGCACGACCCCGTTCGCCTCGTCGTTGTGGACACGCACCAGCTCCTCGATCGCCCGGACCGTCAGACCGTCGGCCACCGCCCTCCGGGCCAACACCTCCTGGTAGCCACGGTCCGGGGTTCCGAGGAGGGCCCGCGCATGTCCGGAGCTGATCTGCCCCTCCGCCAACAGCCGCTGCACTCCCGAAGGGAGCTGGAGCAGGCGCAGGATGTTGGTGACCGCCGTGCGGCTCTTTCCGACCCGCGAAGCCACCTGGTCATGGGTGTACCCGAATTCCTCGATGAGCTGCTGGTAGGCGGCGGCCTCCTCCAGGACGTTGAGGTCCTGGCGGTGGAGGTTCTCGACCAGGGCCTGCTCCAGACTGTGGGTGTCGTCCGATGTCTGGATGAGAACGGGAATGGTGTGCAGGCCCGCCCGCCGTGACGCACGCCAGCGGCGCTCGCCGGCGATGAGTTCGAACTCGTCCGAGGACTCGCCGCCGATGCGGCGGACCAGTACGGGCTGGAGCACGCCGAGTTCCTTGATGGACGCCGCGAGCGACGCCATCGTCTCCTCGTCGAAATTCACCCGGGGTTGACGGGGGTTCGGCTTGATGTTGCCGATGGGAACCTCACGGAGCGCAGAGGTGCGATCGCCCATGACCTCGGTGGGGATGAGGGCGCTCAGGCCCTTCCCCAGCCCGCTACGACGTGCCACCGCTGACCTCCTTGGCTAGTTCCCTGTAGGCAATGGCCCCGCGTGATGCGGGGTCGAACGCTGTGATCGGCTGTCCGAACGACGGGGCCTCCGACAGGCGCACCGTCCGGGGGATCACGATCCGGCAGACCTTGTTGCCGAAATGGTCCCGGACCTCGGTCGCCACCTGGTCGGCCAGCTTCGTCCGGGCGTCGTACATGGTGAGGACGATGGTCGAGATGTCCAGTCGAGGGTTGAGGTTGGATGCCACCAGGTGCACGTTGCGCATCAACTGGCTCAGGCCCTCGAGTGCGTAGTACTCGCACTGGATGGGAACCAGGACCTCGTCTGCCGCCGCGAGGGCGTTCACCGTGATGAGGCCCAGTGAGGGCGGACAGTCGATGAGAACGAAATCGAAATCGTCGATGACGGTCTCGATGGCCCGCTTGAGTTTGAGCTCCCGACTGAACGCGGGCACCAGTTCGATCTCGGCACCGGCCAGGGCGATAGTGGCGGGGGCGACAAACAGGTTCTTCATGCTGGTCGGCTCGACGCAGTCCTCGAGTGACGAGTCGCGCATCAGTACGTCGTACATGGAGAGTTCGAAGTTCCGGGCGTCGATACCGAGACCCGTCGTCGCGTTGCCCTGCGGGTCGAGGTCGATCACCAGAACGCGATACCCGAGTTCAGCCAGGGCCGCGCCCAGGTTCACCGACGTCGTGGTCTTGCCGACGCCACCCTTCTGATTGGCCACGGCGAGCACCCTCGGAAGCGGGTTGCCCGAAGCGGCCTGGGGCTGCCGTCCTGTGGGAGCAGCCACCGGCTCCGCCTCGTCCGGCTGACCGGTCGAGGTGGTCGAGGCGGTCCCTTCGGCCGGTGCCGGGGCCTCAGAGGTAGGCGACGTCGAGGGTTCGGCGGCGACCACGCCGGGCGACGTGGCCGTCGGGTCGTCGGCCGAACCGCGCACCCCCTCCTCCGCCGGAACGCTCACCTCCGACTCCCCCGCGTCCTTCGCCACCGCCGTATCTGGCCGTGCCTCTGCCTCATCGGACTCCGAACCGGTCCCGGACGGGGCGCCCGTCGCTGCATCGGAACGTCCCCCGTCGGGCTCCGCGCCGGTCGTCTCGCCCGTCGGGGTGGAGCGGCCAGCCCCCACTCCGGAAGCGACTCGCTCACTCGCGGTCATGTCCGTCACTCCCGTGGAGACCTCAGGTGCAGCTGCGGCAGCGTCTGTGGAGTCGAGTACTTTGACAGCCCCTTGACCTCCGGACACGGCCGCCTGCGCGGATCCTGGGGAGGGGGGACTCGGAGGGGATGGCCTATTCCGACCACGACGTCGGCCGCGCATTATCGTCTCCTCGAGTAGGCAGGGTGCAAGGGCTTCATACTCTCCCGCTGCGATGCCCAGGTCAAGCATTCCGTCAATGTTTCACGTGAAACATGAGACTTCGTCGGGCCCACTCCTCCAGGATGGGTCCGGCCGCCTCTCGGGCGGCCGCTCCTCGCGCCCACTGCGATCGAATTGAAGGTGCCGCGTACGCACGGACGATCACGGCTCCGACCTCCGACTCATCTCCCCATTCTCCCCGATTCGGGCTTCCGCCGGCACCTCCGGTCCTCGGAGGGACCACGCCCGACAGGCCACGATCGACGGAGACTCGTTCGGCGTTGTCCCGTCTCGAGATCGAGTCCGCAATCGGTGCCTGATGCCTGTCCTCCCACTCCCGACTCCCGGTCATCACGACCGCGGTTCGCAGACGGCGAGGTGGGTCGAGACGATCCGGGACCCGGTTCGTCCAGCCATCGACGTCGTCTACCGACAAGGCGGGTCCCTGGCGCCCGGAACGGTGGACCCGGTGACCGTTCCCGGCCGGACGACCATCCTCCCGGGGTACCGCCCCGATCGGACGGGATCGATCGGGTATTCGGCCCGCTCCGAAGGACACCCGGAGGTGAGGGGCAACCCGGTGGTCGCGGCCCGGGATGACAGGGCATCCCCTCCCCGACCGTGATGACCGATCGGACGCCCGGCGCCTCGATCAGGCCACCACTCCCCCACCGCCCAACGCGAGCTCGGCCGCTCCGACGTCCTAGGCCGGACCATCCGGGCGTCGCACTCACTCGGCAGCTGTCGGTGATCAGCGACCACTCACGCCGACTCCGGCCCATCATCCCTGCGTTCAACCGACGATCCGCGCGGTCCGGACCACGGTGGCGCCGACTGCTGGTCCACCGCTCGCGGCGCGCCGATCTCCACCTCCGGAACTCTGTCGGGGAGTGAAGCCGCCAGGTCGCGCCACCGCCCTCATCATCGTCAACCCTCGACGTCTGGAGGCCCGCGAGCGGCCGGTGGCGCCGACGCCGACGGTGGCAGCGGGGGAGTGGATACCGGAATTGGACGCGGCACTGGATGGCTCGGCTGTCCGAACTTCGGTGGGCGACGTCAGCGGGTGGGCGGACCGGAGGTGCTCACTGCACCCCGCCACGATCCGGGGCGATGTCAGCGGGTGGCCACGAGCTGGTGGGCGGGAGCCGCCGGCCGCGGACGTACTTCCGCGGGGGCATCCCGAGGTACTTCCGCCGGCACGAGGACCAGACCCTCGACCTACCGGTCATGTCGTTCCCGCTGGCGGTACCCGGCCGGTCCATTCCCAACTGTCGTCGCCGTGCGGCCCCAGATCCTGGTCCCTCACGGAAGGTGCCGCCGATCTGCAGAGCCTCGACACCGGCCATGGTCACGCCCGACTCGGAGCCCGCACCGATGGGGGAGTGGTGTCCGGTCACCTTCCGGCAGGCCGTCCATTCCCGGACCACCTCGGTCCACCGACGCCGACTCTGGCGTGAGCAGGACCACCCCCGACGCTTACGGCGACCCCGGGTGGAGCCACCGTCTTCCCGGGCGGGGACACTGACATCGTCGACGCCCACTCCTCGGTGTGGACGGTCGAGGCTCCTACACCATGCCTCCGGCAGCCCCGTAACTTGTTCCACGTGAAACATTCAGGTGCTCTCACGGGGAACCGTCGATGTCCACCGGGGCTACCGGGCGGACAGCGATCAGAAGGCTGGGCGCTTCACCGGTACACCGACCCGACGCGGGAACCGGTCGTCGAGTCGGTCCGTCTTCCGGAGGAGCTGGTAGCCGAACCTCTCCGTCGGGCGCATGATGCCCACAGGGGACAGTCCCAACGGGGTCAGACCTGCTGCCGGCCAACGTCCTCCGGTGGGGGTGTCCGGTGGTTCCGACACGACCATCAACCCGCCAACCTCCAGGAATCCCGATCCACATTCAGCGGTTGCGGCCGGAGGTCCGAATGACCGGGACGTCACGGCGCTGAAGCATTCCCGCAGGTCTTCCTGCCGGCCCAGCTCCTCAGCCCGCCCCCGCACGACCTCGGCCCGATGCGCGACCGGCCATTCCTCGAGGACCTCGTGGAGGAAGTTCGTCCGTCGTTCGCTGGCATCCATGAGGACCACCCTGGTGTCCGGCCAGCAGCACACCAACACCAGACCGGGGACTCCGCCGCCCGTCCCGAGGTCGATCACACTGGGCGGGGCTCCGTCCAATTCGTCCTCCAGGATCACGACGAATCCTAGGGCGTGGTCGACCTGGTCCTCCATCGGCATCGTCCCGAGGAAGCCCAGTTCGAAGGACCGCCGGAGTTGCGGCTCGAGTTGGTGACCCAACCGACGCCGATACTGCTCGAGTGCACCTGGGCTGTCACCCTCGACCATCACTTGGGCCTTCCCC
>Ga0182016_10001051_pt1 | contig 33894 bp, 25 predicted proteins | sample 712S2MmetaG_FD_120491 | JGI IMG/M metagenome (GOLD analysis project Ga0182016, IMG submission 120491) | Permafrost microbial communities from Stordalen Mire, Sweden - 712S2M metaG | ecosystem: Environmental > Terrestrial > Soil > Wetlands > Permafrost | place: Sweden: Stordalen | collected...
ATGACGGTCGGAATGTCGTCAACCTAACGGCGACTTGCTCTAGCCGTTTCCCTCTCCCGCTTCGCTGAGGAGGCCCAGGCGACCGCCGCGAACGGCGCTCGCCGATCACCATCGATGCCTGACCCAAGATACCTAGAACAAGAAGTGGTTTCCCGGCTGTTGTGGAGATTCTCGCTGCCGGCGATCGCCGGCATGCTGGCGGGCGCCGGCTACAACGTCATCGACAGCATCTTCGTCGGCCAGGGCGTCGGCATGATCGCGCTGACGGCGGTGACGATCGCCTTGCCGATCATGACGCTGTTGATGGCGATCGGCATGCTGATCGGCATCGGTTCCGGCGCGCTGGTCTCGATCTCGCTGGGCGAGAGGCGGATCGAAGAGGCCGAGCAGATTCTCGGCAACGCGCTGATGATGGCGATCATCTTCATCATTCCCGCCGCGCTGATCGTCCTGCATTTCCTCGACCCGCTGCTGACCGGCGTCCTGGGCGCGACGCCGCAGGTTCTGCCCTACGCGCACGACTTCGTCAGCATCGTGTTGCTGGCGAGCGTCTTTCTGCACATCGGCTTCGGCCTCAACAACGTCGTCCGCGCGCAGGGCAGCCCGAATACGGCGCTGGCGACGCAAATCCTGTCGTTCGGCGTCAATGCCGCGCTCGGCTACGTCTTCATCTTCGTCTTTCACTGGGGCATCAAGGGCGCGGCTCTGGCGACGGCGATCGGCCAAGGCAGCTCGGCGCTATGGGTGCTGGGCTTCTTCCTCAGCGGCCGGGGCGTCCTGAGGCTGCGGCTGCGCCATATGCGACCGCGCCTGTCGGTGATGGGCAGGATCGCCGCCATCGGCGTCGCCCCGTTCTGCATGCAGCTCGGCATGAGCGCCGTCATGGTCATCTTCAATTGGTTGATCCTCGGCCTCGGGGGCGAGGCGGCGGTCGCGGCGTTCGGCGTGGTCAACCGCGTCGTCATGCTGGTGCTGATGCCCGTCATCGGCGTCAGCCAGGGCGCGCAGCCCATCATCGGCTATAATTTCGGCGCCGGGAAACCGCGCCGCGTGGTCGAGACGGTGGTCAAGGCGGCCGCAGCGGCGACGGCGATCTGCGTGGTCTCGTTCGTCGCGGCGGAAGTGTTCGCCGACGACCTCATCCGCCTGTTCAGCGGCGACCCGCGCATGATCGAGGTCGGGCGAAGCGCGTTGCGGATCTCCGTCGCGATGCTGCCGCTGGTCGGCGCGCAGATCATCGGCGCGAACTATTTCCAGGCGGTCGGCCGCGCGCAATACGCGGTCGTGTTCAGCCTGCTGCGGCAGATCATCGTGCTCATACCCGCCGCCTATCTGCTGTCGCGGCTATGGGGGCTGACCGGCGTCTGGATCGCTGGTCCGACAGCCGACTTCGCCTCGGCGCTCATCACCGCGCCCTGCGTGATCTTCGACCTGCGCGCCTATTTTCGGCGTCGCGCCCCGACCGAAGCGGCCCCGCCCGGCGCAGTGCTGGACCGGGTCGCGTGAAGCCCGGCGAGCGGCGGCGCGTTCACAGCGTCGTCGCCGGCTTCGCCGCTGCGCCGCTCGCCTGCGGCGCGGCCTTGGCGGCCCAGCCGCCCTCCGGCGCCGGGGCCTCGTTGGCGGCGGGCGGCGGCGTCTGCAGCTTGAACGCCGCCAGCGCCTGCTTGGCCGCCTCGAGCGCCGATTTGTCCATCTTGCCGGCAATGTCGTCGCGCTTGGCGCCGGCGTCGACGTCGCCCTGCTGCGCGGCGAGCGAGAACCACAGCCACGACTGGCCGAGATCCTGCGGCACGCCGAGGCCGCGCGCGTAGAGGATGCCGAGATTGAACTGGCTGTCGCGCACGCCGAGCTGGCCGGCCTTGCGGAACCATTCCGCCGCCGTGGCGTAATCGGGTTTGCCGCCGATCGAGCCTTCGGCGTGCATGACGGCGAGATTGTGCATCGCCCGCGCGTTGCCGGCGGTCGCCGCCTTGACGTACCAGCTCATCGCCGCCGGCAAGTCGCGCGTCACGCCGAGGCCCTTCTCGTAGAGCGCGGCGAGGCGGTACTCGGCGATCGGCAGTCCGCGATCGGCGGCGAGCTCGAACCATTGCGCCGCAGCGTGCGGGTCGCGGGCGACGCCGCGCCCGTCGAGCAGGCGCAGGGCGAACTCGAACTCGGCTCCGACGTCGCCGGAGGCGGCGCCGTCGTGGAGAGCCTGCGGCAGACCGGCGGGAATCGCCGCCGTGAGATCGGCGGGCGGCGCCTTGGCTGACGAATTCGCGGCGGGAATTGCGCCGGTCGGCGACGTGTCGAGCTCGGAGGCGGTGACTTTCGGGATCGGATTGGCGGTCGCCGGCGCGACGACGACCTGCACGGGCGGCGTCAACTCCGACTTCTGCAGCAGCGGCACGTGGCCGCCGCGCAGTTCGATCACCGCCAGCATCGCCACCGCCGCGACCAGCGCCAGGCCGAGCAGCAGCGGCCGGCGCCGCGCCGCGACGAAGGCGATCGCCTGGCCTCCGATCGCGGCGTAGCGGCTCTCGCCCTCCTCGTCTGTCGCCGTCGACTGGGCGGCGTTGGGGCCCTCTTCGGCGAGCGCGGCCTGAGCGGCGCGGCGCGCGGCGGCGATGTGGGCGTTGATCGCGCTCTTGACCGGCGCGGCTTCGGTCGGTTCGACGGCGCGCGGCCGCGACAGGGTCGAGCCCGGCTCGAGCAGGAAGTCGGCGCCGTCGAGGGCGCGCGGCGGCGCGACCGGCGCCACCGGCGGGGCGCGCTCGGGCAGGTCGCGCGACGCGGCGCCGACGGCGCGGAACGGCTCCTCGGGGAAGCGCGGCGGCGCGCCGGGCGCAGGCGGCGCAAGCGGCGCGGCGATCAGGTCGGGCGCGACAGCCGCGACGCGCGCTTCGTCGACGCGCGCGATCTCGTCCTCGAGCCGGCCGAGCCGGCCGACCATGCGCTCGAGAATCTCCTGGACGTTGGCGAGCCGCGACTGGGTGCGCTTGTCGGAATCCTCCTGCTCGGCGCGCAGGTCGGAGAGCCCCTCCGCCAAACCGTCGGCGAGGCCGCCGACCGGCTGAGCCGGCGCCTGCATGACCCGCCGGATCGCGTCGAGTTCGTCGACCAGATCGGCGACCCGGCGCTCCAGCTCGGCGCCGGAACCGACCGTCTGCAGCGCGTCGAGGCGGTCGTGGATCTGGGAGATCTGCCCGGCCAGCGCCTCGGCGTTGACCGCCCCGGCGCCGCGGCGCTCGAGCCGCTCGGCGAGCAGGTCGGCGACCTCCTCGATGAACTTGATGTCGAAGCGCTCCGGCGCACCGGACTCGAGCCGGTCACGCAACAAATGCAGCGCGTCTTCCAGCGCTTGCGCGTCGAAGCCCGGCGCGGCGTGCTGGTCGATGCGCCGGCCGAGGTCGCCGATCATCGCCGCCAGTTCTTCGACCGGAGCGTTGGCGACGTCGCGGTCGAGCTTCTGGCTGATCTCGCGCAGCACGCCTTCGAACGGCCGCACGTCGAACGACGGCGCGGGGCGATCTTCGATGCGCCGGCCGAGGTCGCGGATCATCGCCGCGAGCTCATCGACCGCGAGGTTGGCGGGGCCGTGATCGAGCTTCTGGCTGATCTCGCGCAACAGGCCTTCGAACGGCCGCATGTCGGGCGCGGCGGCCGGCGCGAGCCGTTCGCCGAGATCGCGCATCATCGCTTCGAGCGGCGCCGTGTCGATTTCGACCGGCCGGTCGACCAGCGCGCGCAGCGCCTGTTCGAGCGGCGCGATGTCGAGCGGCCCGGACGCCGGGCGCTGCTCGATGCGCAGGCCGAGATCGCGCACCATGCCGGCCAGCGTTTCGACCGATCCGCCGCCGGCGGGGCGATCGAGCTTCTGGGCGATGTCGCGCAGCGCCGCCTCGAGCCGAGCGGGATCGGGCTGGCGCTGCACCGCGCCCTGCAGGGCGTCGATGCGGCGCGCGAGGTCTTCGAACGGGCGCGGGTCGACCGGCGCCGGCTGCGGCGGCCGCTTTAGCGCCTGGTCCATGCGCTGGGCGAGGTCTTCGAGCCGGCGTTCGATCGCCGACAAGGCGGCGGCGGGAATCGAGCGCTCGATCTGGGCGCGCGCGTCGGCGATCATCGCGCCGAGCCGCGCCGATTCGGCCTGCGGCGCGGGGTTGGCGGCGAGCCGGTCGACGCGGTCGGCGAGTTCGCCGATCTGCCGCTCGAGCCGCTCGACCGGCACCGGCCGCGACGCGGCGGCGGCGAGCAGGTTGCGCACCTCTTCGGTCTGGGTGCGAATGCGCTGAAAGGCGGCGGGGTCGACGACGCCCTGGGCGATCGCGTCGACCTTGGCGCCGAGCGAACGCAGCTCGCGCTCCAGGCCGGCGACCGCGGCGTGCGGGTCGTGGGCGCGCAGGGCGTCGCGCGCTTCGGCGATCAACGCGGTCAGCGCGTCGCGCGCGCCGTCGTCGGCGAGGCCGGCGACGCGGTCGGAAAGATCGCGCATCGCCCCTTCGAGCGCGACGACCGCGTTGCGCGGCGCGAGATTGGCGAGGCTGCGCGCCATCGCCGCGAGTTCGCCGCGCAAGCCCTGCACGTCCGTCGCCGCAGGGGCGGCGTTCTCGGCCTGGTCGCGGCGCATCTTCTCCAGCCGCGCGCCGAGCGCGGCGATTTCGTTGCGCAGGATTTCGACCGCCGACGGCGCGACGGGCGCCGCGGGTTCGGCTGCGGCGGCGCGCGGGCGCTGGGCCTCGCCGCCGGCGGCGCGGCCATCGAGTTCGTTGCGGCGGCGCGCGATCTGCGCCGCCGCCTCTTGCGGGTCGAAGCGCGGCCGTTCCGCCGGTTTCGGGGGGTCGCGTCGCCGTTCGGGCTCGGTCTCGACCCGGCGGGCGAGCGCCTCGAGGCGCGAGTCGAGATCGCGCACCCGCGGCTCCAGCGCCCGCTCGACCCGCTGCTCGACCATCGACAAACGGTCGGCCGCCGCCTGCAAGGCTTCAGCGCGCTCGGCGCGGCCTTCGAGCCGAGCGAGCGCCGCTTCGAGCAGATCGTCGTCGCGGCGCGGATCGCGTGCGCGCGGGGCTTCGCGCGACCAGCGCGGTTCGAGCCGCGGCCGCTGGCGGCGCTCGTCTTCGTAACGATCGTCGCGGCGCGCCAGGCGAGCGATTCGCTCGCCGATCGCGTCGAGCCGGTCGTCGCCTTTGAGGTCGGCGGGATCGACGCCGCGTTCGGCGGCGCGTTCCGCGATGACCTCGTCGAGCCAGTCGCCGAGACTGAGTCCGGCCTTTCTCGCGGCCTCCTCGGCGAAAACGCGGGTCTCGCGTCCCACGCCCGTGACCTTCCAGGCCATCGCGCTGTCCATCGTCTCGCCCGTGGCCGCCCCTTGGGGGAATCGTTGCGCCGCCGGCCCCTCGCGGCGCCACCGCTGCGACTTTTCAACCGACGTGGTGAACAAATGGTTAAGATCGCCCCGAAATGGGGCGCCTCGCCGTTTTCACAACCCGTAACGGTTGCTGTAACGGATCATGGCAACTCCCGGTTGCATTTTGTTCGCCTTTGCGGCATCCCTTGCGTTGCGCCGATTCCGGACGACGGCGGCTCGTCCTCCGGCGGCGCTGACGAAAAGGAGCGGCCATGAAGGCGAACTCGCCATTGCGGTATGCCGTAGGATCCCCTGACGCCCTGACCAATGCAGCCATGGGAACGGTCGTCGGTCGCGAAATGACCATCGGCGAAATGGCGCGCGCTTACGGCGTGACGCTGAGAACGCTGCGCTTCTACGAAGATCGCAATCTGCTGCGGCCGCGGCGGGCCGGTAACGCCCGCTATTACGGCGGCGTCGACCGCGCGCGGCTGGCGATGATCCTCAAGGGCAAGCAGCTCGGCTTCACCCTGTCGGAAATCGCCGATCTGATCGGCGGCGACGACGGCGCGTCGCGGACCGACTTCGAGGAGCGGCTGCAACCGGTGCAGATCGTCGATCAGCTCGACCATCTCGAACGCCAGCGGCGCGAGATCGACGAGGCGATCGCGATGCTGAAGGCGACCCGCGAGCGCCTCGCCCAGCACGCCACGCCCGCGTGACGCGCGAGGCCTTGTCGACGCGGCCGGCGGCCGCGTCCGCTCGTCGAGCGCGGCGGCGTTGGAAGCGGGCCCGGCCGGCGGCCGCGCCGACATCGGCGACGGCGATCCCGTCAGCCCTGCCCCTCCCCTTTTGGCAGAGCGGCTAGGCGCGCTTCGACGACGCGCAGGCTTTCGGCGAAGGCGGCCTCGACGCTCATCAGAGTCGTGTCGAGACGGATCGCGTCGGGCGCGGCCTTCAGCGGCGCGTCGGCGCGGCCGGAATCGCGTGCGTCGCGCTTGACGATCTCGGCCAGGATCGCCGCGTAATCGGCCTTCTCGCCGCGGCCGGCGAGTTCGAGCGCCCGGCGCTGCGCGCGCGCCTCGGGGCTCGCGGTGACGAAGATCTTTGCGTCGGCCTCGGGGCAGATCACCGTGCCGATGTCGCGGCCGTCGAGCACCGCGCCGCCCGGGCGGCGGGCGAAATTGCGTTGCGCGTCGATCAGGGCCGCGCGCACTTCCGGCATCGCCGCGACGATCGACGCCGCCTCGCCCATTTCGCGACCGCGCAACTTCGTCTCGTCGAACTCAGTCAGGCCGAGGCCGCGCGCCGCCGCGATTGCGGCCCCGACGTCGTTGAGATCGCGGTCGGCGGCGATCAGGCTGGCCGCGACGGCGCGATAGAGCAGGCCCGTATCGAGATGCGGCAGGCGGTAATGCCCGGCGAGGCGCAGCGCCAGCGTGCCCTTGCCCGACGCCGCCGGGCCGTCGATAGCGATGATCATCGATGCCCGCCCTGTGACGCCCCGCGCTCTTAAGGCCTTGCGCCGCGCCTGTCACCCCAAGGGAGGGATTGACGGGACCGACCTCCCCCGCTTGATATGACGGAAAAGCAACGGCGCGGCAGGCCGCGCGCCGACAAAACGGGGAACGTCCATGGACCTGACGACCGCGCAGAAGCGCACGGTGCTCGCCGCCTATCTCGGCTGGACGCTCGACGCCTTCGACTTCTTTCTGCTGACCTTCGTCATCAAGGACATCGCCAAGGAATTCGGCGTCGGCGTGCCGGAGGTCGCCTACGCTTTGTTCCTGACCCTGGCGACGCGCTTCGTCGGCGCCTTCGTCTTCGGCCGCATCGGCGACAAATGGGGACGCAAGCCGGCGTTGATGCTCGACATCGTCTGCTATTCGGTGATCGGCGCCGCCGCCGCCTTCTCGCCCAACCTGACGATCTTCCTCGTTCTGCGCGCCCTGTTCGGCGTCGCGATGGGCGGCGAATGGGGGCTCGGCTCGTCGCTGGCGATGGAATCGATCCCGCCTCAGGCGCGCGGAATCGTCTCGGGAATCCTGCAATGCGGCTATCCGAGCGGCTTCCTGCTGGCGTCCGTCGCCTATGGCCTGCTCTACGGCCGCACGTTCGGCGACTTCACCTTCGGCTGGCGCCCGCTGTTCCTGCTGTCCGTGCTGCCCGCCCTGGTCACCCTGTTCATCCGCGCCGCGGTGCCCGAGTCGCCGGCCTTCGAGCGCGCGCAGAAGGCCGAGCAGCGCGCCGGCCTGTGGGAGACGATCCAGGCGAACTGGGGCCTCGTCGTCTATTCGGTGGTGCTGATGATGGCGTTCAACCTGTTCAGCCACGGCACCCAGGACCTCTATCCGACCTTCCTGCAGAAGCAGCTGCATCTCGCGCCGGCGACGGTGAGCGTGATCATCATCGTCGCCAATCTCGGCGCGATCGCCGGCGGCCTGTCGTTCGGCTTCATCTCGGAGAAGATCGGCCGCGTCAACGCGATCACCGTCGCGGCGCTGATCGCGCTGCCGGCGCTGCCGCTATGGGCCTATTCGACCACGCCGGTGATGCTCGCGCTCGGCGCCTTCGTCATGCAGATCGCGGTGCAGGGCGCCTGGGGCGTGGTGCCGGCCCATCTCAACGAGCTGTCGCCGGGCGCGGTGCGGGCGACGCTGCCGGCCTTCGTCTATCAGGCGGGCAACTTCCTCGCCTCCTACAACGGGCCGTTCCAGGCCAAGCTCGCCGAAGCGCACGGCGGCGACTACGCCTTTGCGCTGGCGCTGGTCGCCGGAATCGTCGCCGTCGCGCTGGTCGTCGTCATCCGCTTCAGCCCGGAGAAGCGCGGCGAGACGCTGCACGCGCATTGAGGGGGCCGCGGCGCGAACGCACTGGCGTCGGCGACGACGCGGCCCGCTGGCGCTAGCTCTTGGCCACCACGGCGAGGCGGGTGAACTCGCCTTCTTCGAAGGCCTTGCGGAAGGCGTCGTAGTCCTTGATCGACACGCAGCCGTTCGAGTCGCCGTTCGGCCCGAGCATGTAGGAATGCGCGAGCAGGCCGGCGCGGCCGTAGACCGAGCCGTCGCCGCCGACGGGGAGCAGCCGCAGCGCCGCCACGCCGTGGAACATCTCCTCGCGCGGCTGCAGCTCGTAAACGTGCGGCGGCGTCGCGCCGCGCATGCGCAAGGCGACATAGCGCGGATCGTCGAGATACGCGCCGAGGCCGGAATGCGCCTCCAGTCGCGTGCCGTCGGGCAGGTAAACCGTGTGCGCCGAAATGTCGTAGACCGCGGTGCGGCGGTCGTAGCCGGCCGGCGGCGCCGATCGCGGGATGAACGAAGAGCCCGAAGCGGAATCGGCGGCGGGCCGCGACGGAACCGCTTCGGTCTCCGGCGAGGCGTAGGCGAGCGACGAATCGGCGGGCGCAGCGGGGCGGCCGAGGCCGAACAGCTTCTGGAAAGCGTTGCGGTCGTCGACCGGCGGCGCGGCGGACGCGGCGCGCTCGAGCGATCGCGGCGCGCCGCGCGCGGCCGGGGCGACAGCGGCGAATTCGGGCGGCCGCGCGGGCGGCAGCGGCGCGACGTCGTCGAGGCGGGCGACGGCGCGCTCCGGCGGCAGGGCGACGTCGGGGGGAGCGGGAGCAGCCGTCGCCGGCGCGGGCCGGACGGCCTCGAGCCGCGCCTGCGACGGCGCGGCGGGCGCCGGCGAGGGCGCCTGGGGGCTCGGCCACAGATCGGCCAGCGCGCCGTAAGGGTTGGCGTCCCGGCGCCGCGGCGGCGCAGAGGGCTCGGCGGCGAAAGCGATCAGGCCGCCGTAGGGATTGGCGATTCGGCGCGCCGGCGGCGAATCGGCCGCCGAACGGGCGACGACGATCCGCGGCGTCGCGCTCGGCGGCGCCGACAGGACCCAGGCCGCAAAGCCGACGGTGAGGGACAGCGCAACGCAGCCGCAAAGCAACGGAAGGAGAATGAGGTTCGAATCGCGCCCACGCTCAAACACGACCCCGTCGAAGATCGCCTCGTTCGCCTGCATCTCGTTCCTACGCTCACGCTTGGCACAGCACAGGCGCCGAATTTGAACGAAACGGGTTCACGCTCGATTAACCGCGTTCGGCCCCTCGCCAGGCCGGGCGCGAAAAGAGCGCCCGCCGGGTCTCGCGCGTTACGGGGGTCGCGCCGGAGCGAGCGCGCCGAACGTCGGTTTCGTCTGTCCCGAAGGGAGAAGGATCAGATCTTCGCCACCACCGCGAGGCGGGTGATCTTGCCGTCCTGGAACGCCTTGAGGAAGGCGTCGTAGTCCTTGATCGACACACAGCCGTTGGAATCGCCGTTGTCGCCCATCATGAAGGGATGGGCGAGCAGCCCTTCGCGGCCGTAGACCGCGCCGTCGCCGCCGACCGGGATCAGCCGGATCGCCGCCACCCCGTGGAACAGCGACTCACGCAACTGCAGATCGTAGAGATCGGGCGGGGTTGCGCCCTTCGCGTGCTCGTCGACGTGATTCGGGTCGTCCAAATCTGCGCCGAGACCGGAATGCGCCTCGATCTTGGTGCCGTCGGGCATGTAGAGCGCGCGGCCGCTGATGTCGTAGACCGCGGTGTGGTCGTCGTAACCGGCCGGCCGGATCGGCTGCGGGCTGAAGATCGAGAAGATCGACGTGGTCTTCGCCGGCGCGGCGGGCTCGATCGCCGCGGCATCGGGCGCGGCGTAGGCGAGCGCCGAGCCGAGCGAGCGGCTGGGGCCGAGTCCCTGGTCGGCCGCGGTGGGAGCCGGCGCTTCCAGCGCGGCCGATTGGGGCGGACGCGGCGGCGGCAGCGGGATCGAATCGTCGGCCAGCGGGACGTCGCGTTTGGGCGGCAGCGGCGCGTCAGGCGCGACGGCCGGGGGCGGCGCATCGGCGGCGGGCGGCGCAGCCTCCAGCGTCGCGACGATCGGCGAAGGCGGCGGCGCGGCGGCCGCGTCAGGGAAGAGCCCGACCAGCGAGCCGTAGGCGGCGGAATCGTCGTGGCGCAGCGCCGGCGCGGGGGGCGCGGACGCAGGCGCGGCGTCGAACGCCACCAGCCCGCCGAACGGGTCGCCGACGGGGCCGGTCGGCGCGGCGGCGGGCGGCGGCGCGGCGGCGACTTCGGTAGGCGGCGGCGACGGCGAAACGAACCAAAGGCCGAAACCGCAGACGCCCGCCAGCGCGACCCCGCCGGCCAAAATGGCCAGCGCGTCGGCGCGCAGATCGCGTCCGCGCGCCGCAGGCGTTTCCAGCAGAATCGGCGTCATCGTCGACATGCCCGGCCCTAGCCCACCCCCTCCAAGCGACGAGTCTGTTGGGCGAATGTTTACGCCCGATTAACCGCAAGCGCCACTTCCCGCCCCGGCCGCGCCTCGTCGCCGCAAGCGCCACGCGCGCCCCTCGCGAGAGCTTGGCATAGGAAAGGATTGAGGAAAAAAAAGGGCCGATTCGGCGTCAGCCAGCGACCGCGACCTCGGGCGCCTTCGCCCTCGGCCCGCTTTCCTGGCAGTCGCAGCCCCGCAGGATCATGCCGACCGTCGCGGCGATATGCTCCTCTTCGGATGGCCAAGCGAGACCGGGGAAGGCCAGGCGCAGCGCCACGGCGCCGGACACCGCTGTCCACATCGCCAGCGCGGCTTCTTCCGCAGACGCGGCCCCCTCCGCCGTCGCGGACCGCTTCGCTTCGCGGAAGCGCGCGGCGAGGCGATCGAGCAGATCGCTGCGCAGACCGACTTTCGCCTTCAAATCCGCCTTGGCCTCGACGTGGCACGTGCGTAAGGCCTTGCGCATGAAAATGACGCGGAAATCGTCGGCGTTGCGCAACCAGAAGCGCATATAGGCGGCAAGGACCGCCCGCAGGCGCTCAGCCGGTCCCAATTGCGCGCAATCGGCGCCGTCGAGCGCGTCGGCGAGACGCCCCCACGCCTCCTCGGCGAGCGCATCGAGCATTTCTTCCTTGGAGGAGAAATAGACGTAGAGCGCCGTCTGCGAGATGCCGACGCGTGCAGCGATCTGCCGCGTGGTCACGTTCTCGACGCCCTGATTGAGGAACAGTTCGCGCGCCGCCTTGAGGATTTCCGCCGGTCTTTCGCATCCCGAGCCCCGCCGCTTGCGGTGGTCGAGCGAAATCAAATACGAGCGGCGCGGCGACGCGTTCATGACGGTCTTCATATCAGCCCCCCGGCCTGCGGCATTTACATCCCGTTTCCTTCGGATTGCGATCGCCGATTAGGAAACGCGACGCGGCGTTTGTCAAACCTCCGTTGTCGGCGGTTGCGGCGTGACAGTGATCCCGGCGCCGGCCGCGAACGGCCGGCGCGGGGGGACGGCCGACGATCAGCGGCCGCGGTGATAGAGGCTCGGGGCCTGATCGGCCGCCGCGTTGACGAACTGATCGGTCGCCTGGGCGCGGAAGTCGCGCAGGTCGCCGGTCGTACGCTCGGTGGCCGAGTTCATCCGGTCCAAATGGTTCTGCCACTGGTCGGTGGTCGGAATGGCGAAGGCCTGGCCGACGCCGAGGGCGATAACCAGCGCCGAAGCGCCGAGGACAGCAAAGTTACGCATGGAAGTTCTCCTGGTTAGGCTTGTGGTCTTGGATCAGCGGCCGCGGTGATAGAGGCTCGGGGCCTGATCGGCCGCCGCGTTGACGAACTGATCGGTCGTCTGGGCGCGGAAGTCGCGGAAGTCGCCGGTCGTACGCTCGGTCGCAGAATTCATCCGGTCCAGGTGGTTCTGCCACTGGTCGGTGGTCGGAATGGCGAAGGCCTGACCGACGCCGAGGGCGAAAACGAGCGCCGAAGCGCCGAGGACAGCAAAGTTACGCATGGAAATTGTCCTGATTGGGGTTGTGGTCTTGGGTCAGCGGCCGCGGTGATAGAGGCTCGGGGCCTGACCGACTGTCGCGCCGATGAAGGAATCGGCCGCCTGGGCGCGGAAGTCCTGGAAGCTGGCGGAATGCTCGGACGGGTTCATCCGGTCCAAGTGGTTCTGCCACTGGTCGGTGGTCGGAATGGCGAAGGCCTGGCTGACGCCGAGGGCGATAACCAGCGCCGAAGCGCCGAGGATAGCGAAGTTACGCATTGCGATTCTCCATGTTCAGCACGTGATCATTGATAACTGTTCGTTGATCACTGTGCAGTGAACATGATGCGTCCAGACCAGCTTTCAAGAGGGGGGCCTTCAACTGAATGTGAGCGGGCCGGCGCCGCCTGCGGGGAGAACATCCGCCCTCGTCGATTGCGAGGGGACGCGGCCGTCAAAATCTAGCGCGGCGAAAGCGGCGAACCTGCGGCAATCGCAAAGCATTGATCTCGTAACGTTTTCGTTACGCGCTGGCGGACGGCCGGCCGGGCGGCCGGCAGGCTGCGGGCCAGGCGGTTCGGCCGTGGGCTGGGCAGCCCGGCAGCGCCGAAAGAACCCCGCCCGGAGGCCGCGCGAGGCCCTTCGCGCTTCGGAAGTCGCTGCGCGCCGAGAGGCTCCAAGCGGCGGCGGGAGTCGGTCAGAAGCCGATCCTGGCGCGCGCCTCGGACAGCGCCCCACTCATGCGGCCGACCGCGGCGGCCGTGAAATCGCGGGCCTGGCCCGGAACAAGCGCGAGGCGGCGGGCCGCGTCGCCCATCGCCTGGAGCGAGATGTCGACATATCCCGGCTTGGCGGGAGGCGGCGGCAGGGACGGCAGGTCGGCGACGATCACTTCGGGACCTTCGGGACGCGGCGCCGGAACGTCTCCCTTCGCCAAGGTTGGGAGCGCGCGATAGCGCGGATGCGCCGGCCTCGGGGCGGCTGCGTCGCGATGCGGATCGGGGTCGCCGGCGACCGAGGCGAGCGGCTTGTCGAAGGAGAGCGCCACGGACTGCTGGAACGCCGCCATGCGCGCATCGTCGGCGGTCGGCGCCCGGTCCGGAACGACGGGGATTCGCGCGTCGAGCTTCGGCCGCTCGACCGTCGCAGGACCTGCGGGCGGGCGCTCGAGCCAGGCGGCTCCGCCCGCCGCGAGCGCGGCGAGCGCCGCCACCGCGAGCAGCTTTCGCTGTCGCGACACGCGCCACGAACCGCCAACCCGCGAATGCGTTACAACCAGATCCAACGTCTGCATCTTCGCCTCGGTCGCTGGGGCCGTCGCGCGAGCGCGCGCCGGCCTCGTGTTCAGTCGCCGGAGACTGGCGCGAATGTTGGGCTGCAGGCGGGCCTTTCGTCGCCGAATTGTGGCGGTCTCGGGTCCCGCGACGACGCGACTCATTCCCGGCCGGCGCCGCAGCGCCGCCCCAGGCGACCCGAACAGCTTCGCCAACTGCACTTGCCCTTTCGGCGTCACCGCGACGGCGCGGGCGCGGCCCGTCATTGCCAGCGACAGCGAAGCCATCCATCTCGCCGCGGCGCCCGGCTCCGGCGTGGATCGCTTCGCTTCGCTCGCGATGATGGCGTTGTGCAAGCCCGACACCGCGCGCCGTCGATGCGTCGCGGCTCGCCGGAGGCCACGGTGCATGCTTGATGCAATTGAGCCCGCCGAGATGGCCCGGAACTTCGCAGTCCCAATCCGGGCCGAAGCCGAAATTCGTCCCTCTGATCCTCGCGGGCTCGAAAATCCTTCGAGTCGGCGGGCGGATTCCCCTCGCCCCTGCCCCTGCTCCCTCCAGGAGAGGGATTCTAGCGCCTTCTGCTCCTCGGCCGCGCCTCTCCGCCGCCCCAGTTGTGCGGGCCCATGTCGGCGTCGGCGGGCTTGCGCGGGCGGTTCGGGCGGCCGGGAGCGGAATCGGAAAAGCCGCCGCCGGCGGCGGCGATCGCCTCCTGGCGCGCCATCGGGTCGTCGCCGACCGCCAGCTCGACCGCCTGCAGCCGCTTGATTTCGTCGCGCAGCCGCGCCGCCTCCTCGAATTCGAGATCGCCCGCCGCCGCCTTCATCCGCTTGTCGAGGTCGGCGATCGTCGCCTGGAGGTTGTGGCCGATCGGCGCGGCGCCGGCGACGCCGGCGTCGACGGTGACATGGTCGGCCTCGTAGACCGAGCCGAGGATGTCCTGGATGCCGCGCTTGATCGTCTCCGGCGTGATGCCGTTGGCCTCGTTGTAGGCGCTCTGCTTGGCGCGGCGGCGGTTGGTCTCCTCCATCGCCCGCTGCATCGAGCCGGTCACCACGTCGGCGTAGAGGATGACCTTGCCGTCGACGTTGCGCGCGGCGCGGCCGATGGTCTGCACCAGCGAGGTCTCCGAGCGCAGGAAGCCCTCCTTGTCGGCGTCGAGGATCGCCACCAGCGCGCATTCGGGAATGTCGAGGCCCTCGCGCAGCAGGTTGATGCCGACCAGCACGTCGAAGGCGCCGAGCCGGAGGTCGCGGATGATCTCGATGCGCTCCAGCGTCTCGATGTCGGAATGCATGTAGCGCACCCGCACGCCGTTCTCGTGCAGGTATTCGGTGAGGTCCTCGGCCATGCGCTTGGTCAGCGTCGTCACCAGCGTGCGATAGCCCGCCTTGGCGACGCGCTTGACCTCGCCCAGCAGGTCGTCGACCTGGCTGCGCGCCGGGCGCACCTCGACCGGCGGGTCGATCAGGCCGGTCGGACGGATCACCTGCTCGACGAAAACGCCGGCCGTCCGCTCCATCTCCCACTTGCCCGGCGTCGCCGACACGTAGACGCTCTGGGGCCGCATCGCGTCCCATTCCTCGAAGCGCAACGGCCGGTTGTCCATGCACGACGGCAGGCGGAAGCCGTATTCGGCCAGCGTCGCCTTGCGGCGATAGTCGCCGCGATACATGCCGCCGATCTGAGGCACGGTGACGTGGCTCTCGTCGCAGAACACCAGCGCGTTGTCGGGCAGGTATTCGAATAGGGTCGGCGGCGGCTCGCCGGGGCGGCGGCCGGTGAGATAGCGCGAATAGTTCTCGATGCCGGCGCAGACGCCGGTCGCCTGCAGCATTTCGAGATCGAACAGGGTGCGCTGCTCGAGCCGCTGCGCCTCCAGCAGGCGACCCTGGGCGATGAACTGGTCGAGCCGGACTTTCAGCTCGTGCTTGATGGCGTCGATCGACTGCAGCAGCGTCGGCCGCGGCGTGACATAGTGGCTGTTGGCGTAGATCTTGACGAATTCGAGGTCCTGGATCTTGTGCCCGGTCAGCGGATCGAATTCGACGATCGTCTCGATTTCGTCGCCGAAGAAGCCGACCCGCCAGGCGCGGTCCTCGTAGTGGGCGGGGAAGATCTCGATCGTGTCGCCGCGCACGCGGAAGAAGCCGCGGCTGAACTCGGCCTGGCTGCGCTTGTATTGCAGCGCGACCAGGTCGGCGATCAGCTGGCGCTGGTCGACCTTGTCGCCGAGCTGCAGCGAGAAAGTCATCGCCGTGTAGGTCTCGACCGAGCCGATGCCGTAGATGCACGACACCGAGGCGACGATGACGACGTCGTCGCGCTCCAGCACCGCGCGGGTCGCGGCGTGGCGCATGCGGTCGATCTGCTCGTTGATCGACGATTCCTTCTCGATATAGGTGTCGGAGCGCGGGACGTAGGCCTCCGGCTGGTAATAGTCGTAGTAGGAGACGAAATACTCGACCGCGTTGTCGGGAAAGAAGCTCTTGAATTCGCCGTAGAGCTGCGCCGCCAGCGTCTTGTTGGGCGCCAGGATCAGCGCCGGGCGCTGGGTCGCCTCGATCACCTTGGCCATGGTGAAGGTCTTGCCAGAGCCGGTGACGCCGAGCAGCACCTGGTCGCGCTCGCGCGCCGCGACGCCCTCGACCAGCGCGGCGATGGCCTGCGGCTGGTCGCCCTTGGGCTCGAACTCGGAAACGATGCGGAAGCGCCGGCCGCCTTCCGATTTGTCCGGCCGCGGCGGCCGATGCGGCGTCCATGCCGGGCTGTTGCGGATATTGGGGTCGCCAAGCTCGAGCAGCGCCTTGAGCGATTCGGCCGATGCGGTCGCGCCGGTCAGGCCGCGCGGATGGGCGTCGGCGACCGGGGCGAAGCGCGCCTGCGGCGACTCGCCGAAGGCCTGCGGCGCCTCGCCGAAGGCCTGCGGCTTGCCCTCGACCAGCGCCGGGTTGAGCAGCGCGGCGAGATGGTCGTCGAGCGGATGGACCTCCGGCCGCGCCGCCTTGGCGCGACTCGGGCGGGGCCCCGGCTTGGCGGGTTTGGGCATGAGGCGAATATGGGGGCAAAGCGGCGCGGAGGGAAGGCGGCCGACGCCGTTCGTCTAGCGGGCCCGCGAACGGTTCAAGGCCGCCGCCGCGCGCACGAGCGTCCTGAAGGCGTCCGCATCGATCGCGTCGCCCTGATGGAGATCGATGGCCCGCCTGACGGCCGCTTCCAAGCTCGCGTTGAACAGCCCGGACGGGTCGTCGAGCGCGGCGCCCCGGGCGAAGGTCAGCTTGACCACGCTCTTGTAGGTCTCGCCGGTGCACAGGATTCCATCGTGCGACCACACCGGAACGCCGCGCCATTTCCACTCTTCGACCACCTCGGGGTCCGCCTGCCTGATCAGGGCGCGGGCGCGGGCGAGCGTCTCGCCCCGCCAGTCGCCCAACTCCGCGATCCTCGCGTCGATCAGCCGAGAAGGGGATTCCGCCGGGGTCGTCGGGCTCGTCTTCATCGCGTTCGCGGCTCCGGTGGCGATGCTTTCGTCCTGCGGCGGGCCGGATTCATAGAACGCTCGCCTGGTCGAATCCACCCGCGCGGCGCATCCCGTCAGGGCGGTCCGGCCGCCGCCGGCGAAGGGCCAGGACTGCGGCCATCGTTCGTTCATTGTCCATAAACGAATTGTCGTCAATTCTACTGAGCCTGGCGGTAGTCGTTCCGGGTTTCGAGTTCGAGCGTACCGGTCCGTCATGACGACAACGCCCATCTCCGCTGTGGACGTTCCTCCCGTTGGGGGCTGCAGACACGCCCACGCCCGCGCGGACGCCTTCGCGCGCCGGAAGACGCGCCGATGAGCGCAGCGCCGCAGCCGCAGCGCGAACCCGCCGAACCGGCGCCGCACGCCAGCGACAGCGCTCCGGTCGACCCGGCCGCCTTCGCCCAGATGGACGCGGCGGGGCGATTGGCCCACTTGCGTGGCCTGCTCGCCGCCGCCGCGGCCGTCAATCCCGCCGTGGACGACTGGCGGCGGCGCAACGCGCCCGAGGCCGAACCCACGCCGATCGCCGCGCCGCGGGCGCCCGCCGCCCCGGCGAAGACGAAGCCCGCCGCGTCGACGCCGCGGCGCGTCGCCAAGACGCTGCTCGGCCTCGCTCTCGTCGCCGCGGTCGGCTACGAACCGCTGCAACGCATGGCGCAGACGACCAGCGTCGAGGCGATCGTCAACGCGCGCGTCATCACCTTGCGCTCGCCGATCGAAGGCGAGGTGCAGGCCGGCGCCGTCGGTCGCGAAGCGGGCGCGGCGCTGGCGCCGGGCGACCTGCTGTTTCGGGTGGTCGACAAGCGCGCAGACCGCAGCCAGGTCGACGAACTGTCGCGCCAGCTCGAACAGGCGCGCGACGAGCGGCCTCGGCTGGCGGCGCGGCTGGAGAGCGCGCGCGCGCTGCTCGCCGATCTCTCCGATCAGGCCCGTGCGTTCGGCGCAGCGCGCATCCGCCAGCTCGAAGCGCGCCACGACGCGCTGACCGCCGACGCCGCGGCGGCTCATGCGCGCACGCTGGACGCGGTCGCCACACTCGAGCGCGCCAACCGGCTGGTCGCCCAGGGCGCCGGCACCACGGTGCAGGCGAGCCTGGCCAACCGCGACGCCGACGTCGCGGCGCAGAACGAGATCGCCGCCCGGGGCCTGATCGTGGTCAACGACGTCGAACTCGAAGCCGCCCGACGCAACGTATTCGTCAGTGACAGCTACAACGACCGCCCGACCTCGGCGCAGCGCGCCGACGATCTCAGACAGCAGATCGTCGATTTCGAACAGGCGCTCGACGAAAGCGACCGCCGCGTCGCCCGCCTGGCGCAGGATCTCGCCGACGAGCAGGCGCGCTACGCCCAGCTGTCCGCGGCCGACGTCGTCGCGCCGGCGCGCGGCAGCGTGTGGGAGACGCTGACCGCGCCGGGCGAGCAGGTGCGTCGCGGCCAGGAGCTGATGCGCGTGCTCGATTGCGGCGGCGCGTTGGTCACCGCGACGGTCGGCGAGAGCGTCTACGACCGGCTGCGGGTCGGCTCGCCGGCCCACTTCCAGCCGCGCGACGGCGGCGGCGACCTCGCGGCAAGCGTCGTCAGCCTGACCGGCGCCTCGACCACGCCGGCCAATTTCGCCATCGAGCCGTCGGCGATGGCGCGCGGCGCCTATCACGTCACCGTCTCGGTTCCGGGCCTGATCGGCGGGCAGAACTGCGACGTCGGCCGCACCGGCCGGGTGGTGTTCGACGGCGCCCAGGCCAGCCTGATCGACGCGCTGCGGCCGGCGCTGTGGTGAGCCCGTTCCTCGTCGACGCCGCCGAATGTTGCTGGCCGGGGGCGCTCGCCGCCGGCCTCGGCGCGGCGGTTCTGCCCTGGCTCAGGCGCGACAGCACGACCGCGCGCGCCATCGTCGTCGCGGCCGTGCTGGCGCTGATGTGGCGCTACATCGTCTGGCGCTGGACCAGCACCCTGCCCCCGTTCGGCTTCACGCTCGACACGCTGGTCGCGCTGGTCTTCATCTTGGTCGAGACAGCGGCGCTGGTCGGCGCGACGATCTCGTTCTTCTTCCTGTCGCGGGTGTGCGACCGCTCCGCCGAGGTCGAGGCCAATCTCGGCTGGCTGACCGCGCTGCCGACGCCGCCGCTGATCGACGTCTTCATCTGCACGTATAACGAGGAAGAGGCGATCCTCGAGCAGACGATCGTCGGCGCGCTGGCGATGGACTATCCCAATTATCGGCTGTGGACGCTCGACGACGGCCGGCGGCCGTGGCTCGAGGCGCTCTGCGCGCGGCTCGGCTGCGGCTACATCACGCGCGCCGGCAACGCCCACGCCAAGGCCGGCAACATCAACAACGCGCTCGGGCGCGTCGCCGGGCTCGAGCCGCCGCCCGACTTCGTCGCCATCCTCGACGCCGACTTCGTGCCGACGCCGAACTTCCTCACCCGCGCAACGACGCTGTTTCGCGAGGACGACGTCGGCGTGGTGCAGACGCCGCAGCATTTCGCCAATCCCGATCCGATGCAGCGCAACCTGTCGCTGGCGCGGGTGTGGCCCGACGAGCAGCGCTATTTCTTCGACGTCATCATGGCGTCGAAGGACGCCTGGGGCGCCGCCTTCTGCTGCGGCACCTCGTCGATCGTCCGCTTCGCGCCGCTGGTGCAGATGGGCGGCTTCCCGACCGATTCGGTGACCGAGGACTACCTGCTGACGCTGCGCCTCAAGCGGATCGGCTATCGCACCGTCTATCTCAACGAGCGGCTGTCGCTCGGCCTCGCGCCCGAGGGCCTGCGCGAATACATCGTCCAGCGCAGCCGCTGGTGCCTCGGCTTCATGCAGATCTGCGTCGGCCGCAGCGGGCCGCTGAGGCCCGGCAACGGCCTCTCCCTGGTCGACCGGTTCATCCTCAGCGAAACCTTCCTGCATTGGGCGGCGAACCATTGTTATCGCCTGCTCGGCCTCGCGCTGCCGCTGTCCTATTTCCTGTTCGGGATTGCGGCAGTGCGCGCCGACGCCTCCGACACGCTCTATAACTTCCTGCCGTTTTTCATCGCCCAGACCCAGGCGGTGGCGTGGCTGTCGGGCGCGCGGTCGCTGCCGATCATGGGCGATCTCGGCCTCCTGCTCGCCGCCACCAGCGTCGTCAAGGCGGTCTGGCAGGGCCTGACCAAGCCGCAGGGCCAGAAGTTCGTCGTCACCGCCAAGGGCGGCGACCGCAGCAGGCGCTACGTCCAGATGCGGGTGCTCGCGCCGTTCTTGACCCTGCTGGCGCTGACGATCGTCGGGGTTTGCCGCGCCTTCATCCTCGACCCGCCGTCCGACCTGCGAGGCGCCGCGTCGCTTCCGCTGTTCTGGAGCTGGTACAACATCTTCATTCTGACGCTGGCCTGCGTCGTCTGCATCGAGCAGCCGCGCCTGCGCCGCTCGGAGCGCTTCGACGGGCGCGGGTCGGTCGCGCGCCTCGTCGTCGACGGCCGGCCGGCTTACTACCTGATCGAGGACATTTCCACCGGCGGCATGCGGCTGCGCGGGATCGCTCCGGCAGCGGTCGGCGCCGAGCTGACGCTGCTGCTCGACGGCAAGCCGCTCAAGGCGGCGGTGGCGCGCGCCGGCGCGACCGAGTTCGCCATCGCGGTCGAAGACGGTTTCGAGGCGCGCGCGGCGATGATCCGCGCCGTCTATTCCGGCCGCTACGACCCCGGCGTCGCCGAGATCAACCCCGCCCGCGTCGCCGTCGGCGTCGCCCGGCGGCTGTTCGGCTGAACCGCCGCCCAGCGCGCCAAGGCCATCGCGGGGACGCCGAGCGGATCGAGCGCGACGCCGCGGCCGGGCGAACTCGGCGGCGAGGACTTCACGCGCGCTCAAAGCAAGGCGCCGCGCGCTTGCGCTGTCGCGGTTGGCGCTTCACTGTCAATACATGCGCCACGACTCGCATCGGCTCGCCACCTTCCGCGTGCTGCCGCGCGCCGGTCAGCGGGCGCGCGGCTGGCTCGTCGCCGGGCCGTTGCGCATCGCGTGCGCGCTCGGACCGGCGGGGATCACGCACGACAAGCGCGAGGGCGACGGCGCCACGCCGGCTGGGCGCTTCCGGCTGCTGTGGGGCTATTACCGCGCCGACCGCCGCCGACCGCCGGCCGGGGGCGTACGGCTCGAGCCGCTGCGGCGCGACCAGGGCTGGTGCGAGAATCCGGCGAGCGGGCGCTACAATCGCCCCGTCCGCCTGCCCGCTCGCGACTGCACGGATCGCATGCGGCGCGACGACGCGCTCTACGATCTGGTGTTCGTTCTCGACCACAACTTCACCCGCCGCTGCAAGGGGCGAGGCAGCGCGATCTTCTTCCATCTCGCGCGCCCCGGCCTGACGCCGACGGCCGGCTGCGTCGCCATATCCGCCGCCGACATGCGCAAGCTCGCGCCGCGGCTGGCGCGCGGCGCGGAGATGTGGATCGGGTAGCGCGGATACGATCGTCATTGCGAGCGACAGCGAAGCAATCCAGACTCAGCGGCAGCCGCAATCCCTAAGTCTGGATTGCTTCGCTTTGCTCGCAATGACGGCGCAAACGACTCGAGTTGACGACATCGCGCGTAAACGCGCTCGGAGGAGTGCGATGAACCGATCGAACTTGACGCGACGCTCGGTCGTCGCTGGCGGCGTAGCGGCGACGGCGGCCTCCAGTCTCGCCCGCCCCGCTTGCGCGCAGGTCGCAGCGAAGACCTTCGTGCTCGTCGCCGGCGCGGCGGGCGGCGGCTGGCAATGGCGGCGGGTCGCCGACCGGCTCGAGCGGCAGGGTTGCAAGGTGTTCGCGCCGACGCTGACCGGGCTCGGCGAACGCTCGCATCTGTTGAGCAAGGACGTCGGCCTCGAAACCCACGTGACCGACATCGTCAACGTCGTTCGCTGGGAAGGCCCAGAGCGTATCTGCCTGGTCGCCCATTCCTACGCCGGCTGGCCGTGCGGCGCGGCGCTCGACCGGATCGGCGACGCGGTCGCGTCGGTCGTCTGGCTCGATGCGTTCAGGCCGCAGGACGGCTGCGCGCTGATCGACCTCGTCGCCGCTTCGGCGCGCCAAGCGTATGGAGAAGCGGCGGCGCACGGCGAGCTCAGCATGCCGCTATCGCCGAGACTATCGAGCGCCGTCGTCAATCCGCGCGACGAAGCGCTGCTCCGAGCGAAGCTGACGCCGCAGCCGATCGCCACCTACATGCAGACGCTCAATTACCGCGGCGGCCTCGAGAGGATCGCCAAGAAGACCTACGTCCGCCTGCCGGACTTCCCCAATCCGTCGTTCGACAGGGCCTACGCCGCCTGCAAGGGCGACACGTCGTGGTCGACCGCCGAACTCTCCGATTGCGGCCACTACGCCATGTTCGACGCGCCGGAGCGGCTGGCGGCGCTGCTGCTACGCGCGGCGTGAGGGCGGCGGCTCGGCGTCCGCCTCGCGCCGCGCCACCGCCAGCGCGGCGGCGCGCTCGAGATGAGCCCGCGCGGCCGCGGCGGCCGCTTCCGCGTCGCCCTCGACGATCGCCTTGGCGATGGCGCGGTGTTCGCTGACCGAAGCGCGCATGACTTCGGCCGTCAGCGCGTCGCCGACCTGGGCCATGATCAGCGGCAGGCGCAGGCGCGCCGACAGTTCCTGCAGATGCGCGTTGCCGGCGAGCCGCAGCACCGAGAGATGGAAGGCGGCGTTCTCGTCGAGATAGCTCTCCATCCGCCGCGGCGCGTCGGCGAAGATCGGCGCGATCTCTTCGACGAAGCGCGCGCGCGCCGCCTCGTCCGGCGACAGCGCGGCGAGGCGCGCGGCGAGCGCCTCCATCTCGACCCGGATCTGGAACAATTCGCCGATGTCGCGCGGCGACAGGCGGCGCACCACCGCGCCGCGGTGCGGCGCATGTTCGATCAGCCCCTCGGCGGCGAGGCGGCGCAACGCCTCGCGCACCGGCCCGCGGCTCACCGAGAAGCGCTTGGTCAGCGCGCTCTCGATCAGCCGTTCGCCCGGCTGCAGCCGATGGGCGAGGATGTCGCAACGCAGGCCGTCGACGATATGGGCGACCGTCGCGCCGTGCGGCGGCGCGTCCTGCGCGTCGCCGCGCCGCGGCTTCCCTATCGGCGCCGTCCGGTCCATGACCTCCCCATGCGCGCGGGCGCGCCGCCTCACCATGCCGCCAAACGGCGTCGCCGAGAAGAGCGCGGGGCAAGGCGGCTTGACGCGCAACGCAGCCTTGATATTGTCCTACAATCTTAAAGGAAAGCCTGGCGGGGTCAATTCGCCGGCTTTTCGCGCGCGAGGCGGATCAACCGCCGCGTGAGACGAGAGAGGACGTCCATGCTGATCGGCAAGCGCGGCGCTGCGTCGACGTCGATCTCGACCGCCGCGGCAGACCACATCACGGTGCGCGGCCGCGACCTCTGCGCCGAACTGATGGGCGCGACGAACTTCACCGACTTCTTCTTCCTGCTGGCGGCCGGCCGCGCGCCGACCGCCGACCAGAGCTTCTTCCTCGACCTCGCGCTGGTCGCGCTCGCCGAACACGGGCTGACGCCGAGCGTGCAGGCGGCGCGGATGACCTACGCCGCCGACCCGGCTGCGCTGCAGGGCGCGGTCGCCGCGGGCGTGCTCGGCTGCGGCACGGTGATCCTCGGCGCGTCGCGCGAGGCGCGCGCGTTGCTGGAGCAGGTCTTCAAGCGCATCGACGGCGGTGCGACGCCCGACGAAGCGGCGGAGGCGATCGCGCGCGAACATCGCGCGGCGAAGAAGCCGCTCGCCGGTTTCGGCCACCCGCTGCACAAGCCGGTCGACCCGCGCGCCGAGCGGATGATCGCGCTGGCGCGCGAGCGCGGGACCGCCGGGCGCGGCGTCGACGCGGCGACCCGGCTCGCCGCCGCGGCGGCGCGGGTGTGGGATAAGCCGCTGCCGATGAACGTTTCGATGGCGATCGCCGCCACGCTCGCCGACGCCGACGTTCCCGCCGCGATCATCCGCGGCGTGCCGATCCTCGCCCGCGCCGCCGGCCTGATCGCCCATCTCGCCGAGGAGGCGGAGACGCCGATCGGCTTCTACATGGCCTCGCAGGCCGAGGAGGCGATCGCCTACGCCGGGCCAGAGGCGGGAGCGGCGGAGCCATGAGCCTGGTCGAGCCCGACATCGAGGCGGCGCCGTGGGAGGGCCAGGGGGCGACCGACGACGGCCCCTACCGGCGCCAGATCGCCTTTCTCTTCGCGCGCTCGCGCTTCTACCGCGACAAGCTCGCCGCAGCCGGCTTCAACTCGGCCGCCGAGGTCGGCGGCGTGGCCGGGATCGCCCGGCTGCCGTTCACCGAGAAGGATGAACTGCGCGCTTCGCGCAGCGCCGACGAGCCGATCGGGACCCATTGCACGGCGACGCGCGACGAGATCGTCCGCATCTATTCGACCAGCGGCACCACCGGGACGCCGAGCTACATCCCGCTCACCGCCGCCGACGTCGAGGTGTGGGTGCGCACCTCGGCGCGCAGCTACGGCGCCTCCGGCGTGAAACGCGGCGACCGCATCGTCTCGACCTACAACGCCGGGCCGTTCGTCGCCGGCGCGGCGCTCGACGCCTTCGCGCGGCTCGGCCTCTGCCACATCCCGGTGGGAACCGGCAACACCGACCGGCTGGTCCTCGCGGTCGAGAAGCTGAAGCCGAACGTCGTCGCGCTGACGCCGTCCTACGCGCTCCACCTCGCCGAATGGGCGGCCAAGCGCGGCGTCGACCTCGCCCAGAGCAGCGTCGAGCGGCTGATGGTCGCCGGCGAGCCCGGCGGCGGCGAGCCGGCGATGCGCGCCCGGCTGGAGGCGGCGTGGGGCGCTTCCGTCACCGAGGCGATGGGCATCGGCGACATTTCGCCCTCGCTGTGGGGCGAGTGCGAGGCCAAGGCCGGCATGCACTTCTCCGGCCGCGGCTTCGTCCATTTCGAGCTGGTCGACCCGGCGAACGGCGCGCCGGTTCCCTTCGCCGACGGCGCCGAGGGCGAGCTCGTTCTCACCCATCTCGTCAACCGCTCGGCGCCGCTGCTGCGCTTCCGCACCCGCGACCACGTGCGGCTCGGCTTCGGCCGCTGCGCCTGCGGCCGGACGGCGCCGCGCGTGCGCTGCATCGGCCGCACCGACGACATGCTGATCGTGCGCGGCGTCAACCTGTTTCCGACCGCGCTGCGCGAGATCGTCAACGAATTCGCCCCGGCGACGACCGGCGTGGTGATGATCAAGCCGAAGGCGCCGGGCGTGCGCCAGGACCCGCCGCTGCCGGTCCTGGTCGAGGCGGCCGATCCCTCCCGAGCGGAACTCGCCGAGCGCATCCGCGAGCGGGTGCGCGAAGCGCTGCTGGTGACGACCGAGATCGCGCTCGTCGCGGCCGGCGGGCTGCCGCGCAGCGAATACAAGTCCAAGCTGGTCGAACGTCCGTAGGAGAAACGTCCATGCAGAAGCTACAGACCCAGGGCGTCCACCACATCACCTTGGTCGGCGCCGACCGGCAGACCTCGATCGACTTCTGGGAAGGCCTGCTCGGCATGCCGTTCGTGTTCGAACAGCCCAACCTCGACAACGCGCTCGAGAGCCACATCTACTTCGATCCCGGCGACGGGCGGCTGATCACCGTCTTCACCCGCGAGGACCGCAAGCCCGATCCGCGCCGCACGCCGACCGATCCCGGCTGCGTCCACCACATCGCCTTCAATGTCTCGCGCGCCGTGTTCATGCAGGCGGTCGCGCGGCTCGACGCGCGCGGGATCAAGCATACGGGCGTGCGCGACCGCAAGATCTTCGACGCGATCTATTTCGAGGATCCGCTCGGGCTGCTGATCGAGCTTTCCTGCTGGAAGTTCGACCCGCCGTTCGGCTTCACCTATTCCGACGTGCTGTTCGAGGCCCACAAGCTGCGCGTCGCCGCTGGCGAACGCGCGATCGGCGAGGTCCATCTCGCCGACGCGATCGAAAAGCTGGTTTTGCGGTCGCGGCCGAGCCTGTCCGACGTCCGCAGCGCGAAAGACCCCTACCGCCGCTGACCGAAGCGGCGCGAACCATTCAACAGGAGGAAACGTATGGCCGCGATCAAGCTGCATATGCTCAAGCCGAGCGTCAACAACATGAGCGTGCGCGTGTTCCTGCGCGCCGGGAAGCTCGATTTCTCGGAGGACGACGCGTGGGGCAAGACGCGCAGCGACGACTTCCTCGCGATGAACCCCGCTCACCTGACGCCGATGATCGAATCGCCGGAACTGCCGAAGGGCGTGATGTGGGAGAGCTGCGCGATCATGCAGTATCTCGCCGGCAAGCACGGCCTCGACAGGCTTTATCCGAAGTCGTTGGAAGCGCGCGCGATGGTCGACAGCGCGATGTTCTATATCATCGGCACGCTTTATCCTTACGTCGCCCGCGCGACCTATCCGGCGCTCGGCTTCCCGCAATACGCCGGCGAAGTCGGCGCGAGCGACGCCGATCCCGCCGCCAAGGCCGCGGCGCAGAAGGCGGCGATGGCGGCGGTCGCCGAGCCGCTCGAGGTGTTTCCTAAATTCTATCTGAACGGCAAGCCGTTCATCGGCGGCGCCGAACCTTCGATCGCCGACATCCGCCTCGCCGCGACGCTCGAGTTCCTCGCCGTCGTCGACTATCCGCTGCCGGCCTGGGCGAAGGCGTTCACGAGCGCGATCGAGGCGAAGCTCGGCTCGGCCTATGCCGAGCCCGCCGCCGACGTACGCGGCTACGTCGCCCATGTGAAGTCGCAGAAGCATTAACGTCGACGACACGCATTGGCGGGGCGGCGCGAAGGCCGCTCCGCCCCTGCGACATTGCGCCACAGGCTTGCCCCAACCCGGCCCCGATCGGCGCTGCCCGTTCGCCCCAACGTGAGCCTCGATGGACGCCGAGGCGCGGGTGAACGCGGTCGCCGCGCCTTTGTCGCGCGCGCTCGATTGCAGCGCCAGACTCGCGTCGCGCACCGCAGATTCAGGCGCTTAGAGCGATTCCAAAAGGGGTCGGCCGGCGGTCGACTCCAACCTCGGCGACCGATTGCGACGTCCAGCGCAGTCGTGACTTTTCCAATTTTTACGAACGGCCGCGAGGCTCGGCTGAACGAAACGGAACGGCGGTCGCCCTATGCCGCCCCGTACGCCGAAGCGGCGTCGTTAACCCAACGTTTAGTCATTCAACAGAGTTGTAACGGTCGAAGGCGTCAATTGTGACGCTGGCCGCGCAAAGGAAGCTATTTCCGATGACGACCTCCGCAGAAACCTCTCGCCATCACCGCTTCCTCGGTTCGATTCGCGCGCGCCTCATGGGCGTTATCGCGCTGTTGGGCGCCGCGCTCGTCGCCATGGTCGCCACGCTGACGTGGATCGACGCGCGCGATATCTACGCCGGCCGCCAGGACGAGCTGCGAACCGTCATCGACGTCGCCGAAAAAGTCGTTCAACAGCAATATGACGAATTCAAGAAAGGAACGATCTCCGAGGCGGAGGCGCAACAACGCGCCAAGGCCGCGATCCGTGCGATGCGGTACAACGAGGACGACTATTTCTTCGTTCAGGACAAGAACCTCATCACCATTGTCCACGGTACGCGACCGGACCAGGAAGGTTTGGACGGCAGCAAACAGCAAGACCACGATGGCAAGTATTTCTTCGTGGAAATGCATAAGATCGCCACGGAAAACGGCCAAGGGTTCGTTGACTATCAGTACGCCAAGCCGGGGGCGCCGCTCGACCAGCCGTCGCCGAAACTGTCCTACGTCAAGCTGTTCACGCCCTGGCAGTGGACGCTGGGCACCGGCATGTACGTCGACGATGTCGACGCGACAATCCGCGCCAGAGCGCTCTGGACGGGGGCAATCGCGCTGGCCTTCCTGATCTTGATCGGCGGCTTTGCGGGCCTCGTGATGTTCCGCCTGTCGAATCGGCTCGACGGCTTGAGCACGGCGATGGCCTCGCTGGCGGCGGGCGAAAGCGACGTCGCGCTGCCCGCAACCGCCGGCAAGGACGAGGTCGCCGACATGGCTCGGGCCGTTCAGGTCTTCAAGGACAACGCGATCGAACGCGCCCGGCTGGAGGCGGAGGCGCTCGCCAATCGCAGCCAGACCGAAATCGAGCGTGAACGCGCCGCAGCGGAGCGGGCCAAGGCCGCCGAGGAGCAGGCCGAGGTCGTGCGCCGTCTGGGCGGCGGACTGAAGAATCTGGCGAGCGGCGACTTGACCGTCCGACTGGGCGAGGGCTTCTCGTCGACCTACGCGCAGATCCGCGACGATTTCAACGAGGCGATCGAGAAGCTGAAGACCACCATTCTGACGGTCGTCGAAGGCGCGGACGCGATCGAAACGGGCGCGAAGGAGATTTCCTCGGCCTCCGACGATCTGGCGCGGCGCACCGAACAGCAGGCGGCGAGTCTCGAGCAGACCGCGGCGACGCTCACCGAAATCACCGAGGCGGTGAAGAAGTCCGCCGAAGGCACCAGCCATGCGCGGCAGGTGGTGACCAGCGCCGACGCGGACGCCAAGCAGAGCGCCGGCGTGGTGCGTCAGGCGGTCGATGCGATGAGCGCGATCGCCAAGTCCTCGCAGCAGATCAGCCAGATCATCGGCGTGATCGACGAGATCGCCTTCCAGACCAATCTGCTCGCCCTCAATGCTGGCGTCGAGGCGGCGCGCGCCGGCGACGCGGGTCGCGGATTCGCGGTCGTCGCCTCGGAAGTTCGGGCGCTCGCGCAACGCTCGGCGCAAGCCGCAAAGGAGATCAAGGCGTTGATCTCCGACTCGGCCGGCCAGGTTGACGTCGGCGTCAAGCTGGTGGCCGAAACCGGCCGCTCTCTCGAGCGCATCATGGCGCAGGTCACCGACATCAACGCCGTCGTGGGCGACATCGCGGCCGGGGCGCACGAACAATCGACGGCGCTGCAGGAAATCAACGGCGCGATCGAGCAAATGAACCTGGTGACGCAGCAGAACGCCGCGATGGTCGAGCAATCGACCGCCGCCGGCCATTCGCTGTCGCAGGAATCCTCGAAGATGGCGGAACTGGTCGGTCAGTTCCAGCTCGGGCGGCCGGCGAGCGAGGAGACGCTGCGCCGCGAATTGAAGGAGGCCGCGCCGCACGCCTTCCGGCAACCCGACAACGCGCCGCGCGCTGCGGCCCCTTCGAAGGCGGCGCGCCCGGCGCCCGCCGCACGCCCGGCCCCGACGCGGACCAAGGCGGCGAGCGGCGCGTCGGCCGGCGATTGGACGGAATTCTGAGGCGGCCGGGCCAAGTCATTCGCGAACGCGATCGAGGCGAACCTCGCCGGCGCTTCTTGCGAGCGCGCGCCGGCGGGTGCGGTTGGATTGCCGCCATGAGGCGGGGGAAACCAGCCGACGCGCTTTCACTTGCGCGCCTCTCCTGCGCGCGCGAGGGCAAGCGCTTCTAAGCGTCGTCCTCACGCAGGAACCCCCCGGACTGCCGCCGCCACAGGCTCGCATACAGCCCGTCGCGCTCGAGCAGCTCGCGGTGGTTTCCCGTCTCGACGATCTGCCCGCGGTCGAGCACGATCAGGCGGTCCATTGCGGCGATGGTGGAGAGGCGGTGGGCGATAGCGATCACCGTCTTGCCTTCCATCAGCGAATAGAGACTCTCCTGGATCGCCGCCTCGACTTCCGAGTCGAGCGCCGAAGTCGCCTCGTCGAGCACCAGGATCGGCGCGTTCTTCAGCAGCACGCGCGCGATGGCGATGCGCTGACGCTGGCCGCCGGAGAGCTTGACGCCGCGCTCGCCCACCAGAGTCTCGTAGCCGCTCCGCCCTTCGCCGTCCGCCAGACCCATGATGAAGTCTTGCGCGTGGGCGCGCCTGGCGGCGGCGACCATCGCCTCGCGCGAAGCGTCGGGACGTCCGTAGAGAATATTGTCGGCGACCGAGCGGTGCAGCAGCGAAGTGTCCTGCGTCACCATGCCGACCTGCCGCCGCAAACTGTCCTGCGTCACCTTTGCGACGTCCTGGCCGTCGATCAGAATGCGTCCGCTCTCGACGTCGTAGAAGCGCAGCAGCAGATTGACCAGCGTCGACTTGCCCGCCCCCGAGCGGCCGACCAGCCCGACCTTTTCGCCCGGCGCGATCGTGAACGACAGATCGTCGATCACGCCGCCCTTCTTGCCGTAGTGGAAGTGCACCTTCTCGAAGCGGATTTCGCCCTTGTCGGCCTCGAGTTCGGTCGCGCCGTCGGCGTCGACCAGCGTCTGCGGCCGGGCGATCGTGCGCATGCCCTCCTGCACCTGGCCGACATTGTCGAAGACGCCGATCGCGGTCCACATCACCCAGCCCGACATGGTGGTGATGCGGATGGCGAGACCAGCGGCGATGGCGATCTGCCCCAGCGACGTGAGGCCCAATGTCCAAAGCCAGATCGAGACCGCGCCGGTCGCGACGACAAGCGCGCCGTTGCTCGACGAGACGCAGAGATTCATCAGCGTGATGAGCCGCGTCTGGCTGTGAAAGTCCTTGGTGTGCGCGTCCAGCGCCTCGCGCGCGTGCTCGTCCTCCCGATCGAGATGGGCGAACAGCTTCACCGCCTGGATGTTGGTGTAGCTGTCGACGATGCGCCCGGTCAGCACGGCGCGGCGATGCGCCAGAATCTCGGAGCGCCTGCGGATGCGCGGCACGAAAGCGGCGAGGGTCGCGACATAGACGACGATCCAGCCGGCCAGCGGCAGGGTCAGGCGCCAGTCGGCCTCGGCGAGGATCGCCAGCGCGCTCGCCGAGAAGACGGTCACGAACCACAGCGCGTCGATCACCTGCACCGTCGAATCGCGCAGCGAAGCGGCCGACTGGACGATGTTCGAGGCGATGCGGCCGGCGAAATCGTTGGCGAAATAGGTCAACGACTGCCGCAGCACGTAGCGATGCGTCTGCCAGCGGATGAGATTGGTCATGCCGGGCGCGATCGTCTGCTGCACCAGCAGATCGTGGGCGAACTGCGCGAGCGGCCGCAGCAACAGGATGACGAGGCCCATGACCAGGAACGTGCGTCCGTCGTCGCGCAGAATGCGCTCCGGATTCGTCTGGCGCAGCAGGTCGACGATCTCGCCGACAAAGCGCAGGATCGCGACCTCGATCAGCGAGGTGACGAGCCCGCTCGCCATCAGCGCGGCGAGAAACGGCCACGTCTGGCGGCAATAGCGCCAGTAGTAGCCGAGCAGAGAAGCGGGCGGCTGCGACGGGTCATGCGCGCGAAAGACGTCGATCAGCGATTCGAATCTGCGAAACATGGTCTTGCGAGTCCGGACGGCCGCGCCGGGCGGGGCGCGACGTTGCGGCGATGGGGAAGAACGCCGGCCAAGCGGCCGACGCGGGGTTCTGGGATTCGGGGAAGCGCCGGAGAGCGGACCCTCGGCGAAAGGCGAAACTAGCGGCGGAGCCCGGGCAGGCTGCGCGCTGGCGACCGCGCCAACCCCGAAGCCGGAATCGCGAGCGCGCGTCCCGTGTTCGTCATGCGCGCCTCCTTTCCGGATTGGGGCCGATCAGGCGCCCGCAGCCGATGCGAGCCCGCAAGGGATAGCGCATTCCAGGCGCGCGGCGAAACCCACAGACACGTGAACGCGGGATTTTTCCCTCGCTGTGGCGTTGCAGCGACACCGGCCCGCGATTCCGCCGCCGCGAGGCGCGGCGCGGCTCGGCGCCCCAAGCGAAGCCGCACGAAGCCCAGGCTCGTCCGGGCCAACCCGCCCGTCGGGGAGGATCGAAGGCGCGGGCTTAATTATTGATTTACCATATTAATCGGCGCTTTACCCAATTCATCGAAGCTGTGGTCGACGACGCGTCGTCGCGCGGCTCGGCCCGCGCGCGCGGCATGACGCCCCGCGCTCGTCCCCGCCGACCCTCGAGCGCCGCAGCGCGCGGCCTCGCAAACGGGACGCGGCGAATGCGGAGGCGCGCCGGTGAAGGTCGACAATCTCAGGCTCAGCACGAAAGCCCTGATTCCGCTGGCGCTCATGAGCCTGGCGGTCGCCGGCATCGTCGGCTTCGGCGCGTGGCGGCTCGACAGCCTGTCGCGCAACGCCGGCGAGATCATCGCCCACCGCGACAAGGCCGCGATCTTCGTCGCGCGCGCCACCGGCACGACCGTGATGGCGCCCTACGCCGCCTTCGGCGCCCTGGTCTACGACGGCAGCTCGCCGGAGGGCCGCACCGCCCAGGCCGACTTCGCCAACCAGCTCGACAAGTTCAACGAGCTGATGGACCAGGCGAGCGCGTACCTGCCGCAGTTCGCCTCGACCTTCGCCAATTTCAAGACGGCGGAGCGCGACATCGGCGAGAAGGGCAAGACGATCGTGGCGATCGGCGAGGATTCGCCAGGCCTCGCGGTCGGCAAGGACCTGAAGCCCGACGATCTCGACAAGCTCGCCGAAGGCGCGCGCTCGGTCGCCGAAGTCGACACCGCGGCGCGCAAGCTGTCGGCCGGCCTGCTCGCGATCAGCGACGCGATGATCAACGACAACGCGCGGGCGGCCGCCGACATGGCCGCGCAGTCGCGATTCGCCTTGATCGCTCTGTTCGCCGCCGGCCTGCTCTCGGCGCTCGCCGCCGGCGCGCTGACCCTGTGGATTTCGACGATGAAGACCGCAAGGCCGCTCGCCGAGCTGTCGCGCCGGATGAAGGCGCTCGCCTCCGGCGATCTCCAGGTCGACATCCGCGGGCTCGACCGCAAGGACGAGATCGGCGACATGGCGCGCGCCGTCCAGGTGTTCAAGGAACACGCGATCGAGCGTCTGCAAATCGAGGCCGCCGCCGCCGCCAGCCGCCGCAGCGCCGACGACGAACGCGAGCGCGCCGCCGCCGAGCGAACCAAGGCGGCCGACGAGCAGGGGGAGGTCGTGCGCCGCCTCAGCGTCGGGCTGAAGACGCTCGCGGCAGGCGGGCTGATGGCGCGGCTCGGCGAAGGCATCGCTCCGACCTACGCGCAGATCCGCGCCGACTTCAACGAAGCGGTCGGCAAGCTCGCCGCCGCGGTCGAAGCGGTCGTGGCGAGCGCCGACGCGATGCAGGACGGATCGCAGGCGATCTCGGCCGCCGCCGACGATCTTTCGCGCCGCACCGAGCAGCAAGCGGCGAGCCTCGAGGAAACCGCCGCGACGCTCGGGCAGGTCACCGACACGGTGCGCAAGTCGGCCGAGGGCGCCGACCGTGCGCGCGCCGTCGCCGCCGCCGCCGACGAGGACGCGCAGAAGAGCGCGGCGGTCGTGCGCCAAGCCGTCGAAGCGATGAACGCCATCGCCAAGTCGGCGCAGCAGATCACCCAGATCATCGGCGTGATCGACGAGATCGCCTTCCAGACCAACCTGCTGGCGCTCAACGCCGGCGTCGAGGCGGCGCGCGCCGGCGACGCGGGGCGCGGCTTCGCGGTCGTCGCTTCCGAGGTGCGCGCGCTGGCGCAGCGCTCCGCCGAGGCGGCCAAGGAGATCAAGGGCCTCATCTCGGCTTCGACCGCCCAGGTCGACGGCGGCGTCAAGCTGGTCGCCGAGACCGGGCATTCGCTCGAGCGCATCCTTGCGCAGATGGCGGAGATCAGCGCGGCCGTGCGCGAGATGGCCGTCGGCGCACAGGAGCAGTCGACGTCGCTGCAGCAGGTCAACGCGGCGATCGAATTGATGAATCGGGTCACCCAGGAGAACGCGGCGATGGTCGAGGAGACGACCGCGGCGAGCCGCTCTCTTTCCGAAGAGGCCGCGAGGCTCGCGACGCTGGTCAGCCAGTTCCGTCTGACGGAAGCCGAAGCGGCGAAAGCCTCTCCCCGCGCACGCAGCGGCGCGGCGCCGGCGAAGTCGGCTGCGGCGTAAGGCGGCCGCGCGCCGCCGCCCGCGCGGCCGGATCTTGTCGTCAGTGGCCTACCCCCTGGCAGGCTTCGCGGGCTCCAAGATTACCAAGCTTTCATGCCGCCGCCATTCGGTGGTTAGGCGCGCAAGGCGATTGTCGCCTTTGAGCGGCCGGGGAACGCCTCGACGCCGCGACCCATCGCTTGGAGCCGCCAT
>Ga0182016_10001057_pt1 | contig 33807 bp, 44 predicted proteins | sample 712S2MmetaG_FD_120491 | JGI IMG/M metagenome (GOLD analysis project Ga0182016, IMG submission 120491) | Permafrost microbial communities from Stordalen Mire, Sweden - 712S2M metaG | ecosystem: Environmental > Terrestrial > Soil > Wetlands > Permafrost | place: Sweden: Stordalen | collected...
CACATTCGACTTGAAAAACAACGGCAAAGTCATCTCGGCAAACGCCAAGAATTTCACCTTAATACAAAGAACCAACGGCTATGCCTTCGCAGCCTAACAACGCCCAATCATCAAGCATACCGCGTCCGTACGATGAATACGCGCTCCGTTCCACTTCGCAACTTCATCCTCACCGTAAGCTCGCGGACAGGTTGCACAACATCCCTGTTGCTTCAAAGGATTCTCAGAACATGCCTATCGACTACACCAACAATGTCCACGGCCCCATCGAGCTGTACACGTTCGGAGATGCCCAAGAACATCTACTCCTGACACAAACGCAGCACCAGCGTGTGTTCACCCACGGCGGGAACCGCGTCGGATCCATTTTTATTGAAGCCGGACCCACCAAAGATGCCGCCATCCGCGAGCTGATTGCCGAGCTCCAAAAACAGCTTTCTCCGGCATGATCGTCATCATCTCGGGACACATCAGCTCGGGCAAAACAACTCTTGCCAAGCAGGTCGCTCTTGCCTTGAACGCCCCGCTCTTATCTTCCGACACTCTCAGAGAAAAGCTTCAGGCCCAACCCCAAGGCGCACCCCGTGGAGCTGAATTCGCTCTCATGACCGAACTGGCGTTCCACACCTCAGGAAACCTCGTGCTCGATTCGACTGGCATGAGCTACCGCTTTCGAGATCTCGTCGATCGTCTACGCCAAAACAACCACCCAGGAGAGATTGTTCACATCCGAGTGTTCTGCGATCAAAAGACCTGGTACTTCAGAGAAATGACGCGAAGCGATCGTGGCCCCCTCAATGAAAAGGTCTACGCCGAATCGCGGGACGTCGTTTGGAATCGCGAGCCCGAGTTTTCTCTCGAAAGCAATTCTGAGACCTTTGCTCAGGCACTAGCCGCAATCGAAACACACAATCTAGAGAAAGTCTAACAAAATGGCGATGATTCCCGACCATGCACCGACGTGGGCCTTCCGCTACCGCTACGTAATCTTCACGCCTGGTGTCGACGCCCTAAAGCCAGGCGGAGCCTGCGGCCACCGCGACGTCGGCCCCTTTGGCGAATGCCGCCTATGCGCCGAACCTGCCTATCCAGAATCCCCCTATACGCTGTCCAATCGCGCCAACGCGCGCTAACCAAACAAAACAAAGCAACTCGCCCCTCCTCAAATTAGGTATCAACATTGCCGATACCTTGAGAAGGCCAAGCCTTGGTCTGCGCCTTTCCGAGCCGACCAAGGCTTCTGAATTTATCAAACGGGGTCTTTAATTTAACCCATGAACGACATACAAGCCAAAATCGACGACAACGTATCACATGCCAAAATCATCGCTTCTTGGTATGGATTGGAAACGACAACCAAAGGAGCCTGTCTCTTTTTCAAGCGCGGTACCTGTGAAGCCGAAATCGACATAAGATATGATCGCCTCATTATTGAATACATCAAGGTCAAACAAGCCGATCAATACCATCGATATGGATCACACATCCTCAACGACATTCTCGCAATTGCAGACAATCTCGGTCTCCCCATAGACCTTATTGCAGAATCTGAATCCATTCTCAAACCATCATCAACAGGATTGCCCCAGCCCCAGCTTCAGGCGTGGTACCGCCGATATGGGTTCATCGACATCGATGACCAACTCATGCGCCGGCAACCAGTAGATATGAGCTACGATCTGCCGTTAAGCGCCTAAACGAATGAATATCACACTCCGTCCGGTTACAAGTGCAGACCGACGATTTGTCGAGCATGTCTATTTCTCCACCCAGCGATGGATCATCGACAAACTATTTGGTGGGTGGAGAGGTGACGACATCGAACTCACAAAATTCGCTCAATTCTATGACGAAAAACGAGCCGAAATCATAAACATTGACGGCGAAGACAGTGGTTGGATCGATGTCGCTCGTGAAGAAACGGCCATGAGTGTCAATTGCATTTTTCTCCTGCAACATAAACAACAACTCGGGATCGGTTCGTTCTTGCTCAAAGCCATTATCAACGAAGCGATCAGCAGTGGTAAGTCACTCAGGATTGCGACAGCGAAAATCAACCCCGCCAGATTTTTGTACCAACGACTCGGCTTTGTCGTCATCGAAGAATCTGAATACAAACTCCAAATGGAATTGCAAGCCGCATAAGGACACTTTTGATGAGCCACCTCCCACCAGAACTTTCTAAAGGTCAAGTTGTTACCTTTACTGTCGAAGATTCCTCATACTTTGACTATAAAACTGGCAAGATTGTCGATCTCGAACACAACAAAATCGGTATTCTGTTACGCTACGTCGTCGAAATCAACGGGGAACGATTCTTATTAGCTCCTCACGAAGTCCAGCCAACAACATCCACGACATAAGAAAACGAAAATGCCAAGATCAACCCCTGTCCAACGTATGATTGCCGCCCTGATCCGAAGCGTCCCAAAAAACAAAAAACACTTGGTTGAGCAAGAGTCGTACGAATACACAACGACATTTCTCCCAGGAAGCCTCGGCGACGGCATCACCCTCCATATTCTCGATGACGACACCCCAAATCGGCTGTGGTTAAACGGCATCGAATCGCAAATTCCCCAGCAAGGTCATGCCCGAGCAGTTTTTAAAAAACTCTGTGATATGGCTGACGCACACAAAGTAACGCTCGCAGGCAATGTGTCGGCATACGATGTTGACGATCCAAACAAACGCCCCGACAGCAGTTACCCCGACGACACCGCATTGATGGCTTGGTATTATCGGCTTGGCTTTCGCGTAACACGTGAACCCGATGGCCCCGGAGAAACCGTTATCATTGAGCGAAAACCCGTCTCCAAGTCTTACTAAGCTTCTCAACCAAAACTTTCCTGGAATCGGCGGCAACACCGACTTGTTCACCGAGACAGCCCTCGTTGCTAACAAAAAGTGTACAGCAAACTTCGTCGATTCTAATGGCGACAAAAGTTCAACACAAATCGGCATCGCTGCCGTCGACTCACCGCATACCGAACTGGTTCTCACTCCAAGCACTGTCAAAATCGGAAACAACTCCGGCTATTCACAGAGCGTCACCGTGAATTTTACGGGACCCGCTCCAATGTTTTTCAACAACAACTATTGGTTTTGCACTCAACATCACCATCTCCGGGAACACGGCTACCCTCACGGCCCCAACACCCATACTCACCGCAAGCAGTAGCGTCGGCGGAACCTGCGACCAATTTTTCTATGGCCCTGGAAGTTGGAGCGAAGTCGTTCTTCACTATAATTGGTCCGGCCCAATAAACAATCCCTAAAAATCATCTATAAGAAAAGACGCGCTCAGCTAATGCTGGCGCGTCTTCTTCCCTTTCACTTGTTTTAAAATTTACGGTGATGCGTACGGCGGGGGATTCGTTTTCGTGTACCCTGACCCCACCATTTCGGCTTGAAAGAATACCGACGCAGCAGCCAAATAACCGATTGGAGGCGTCAAACTAATGACGTTTTGAATGGTCTGATTTGCACCAATAGTGAGGAAACCCGTCCAACCGGTGAGATAACCCGAATTTGCAACTCCTGGTTGTTCGCAAACACTCTGAACATTCGGGATATTCGAACAATTGTAGAGGTAGTAGAAAACATTCATCGCAACCGGATTTGGATTCGTCACACTATAGGTCAACGGAACAGTAGCCGTGTACGGAGAACTCGTCTGAGTAAACGATACCTCTTGCACTGCTTGCCCACCAACGGTAATCACCGTAGTCGCTGTAAGTCCACCGCCCGTAAAAACCAATGAGCACGATCCTGGATTGATCGGCGCGATCGTATACAACGCCGGAACCGTTGTCCCTTTCTGGGCAACCGACACAATGTTCTTACACGAAGCATCGGTAACCGTCAGACCGGAAACATTGGCCGCATTTAAGGTCACCGTTTGAGAAGCACTGGCGAAATTGGCAAACGTAAGAGCAGAGGGACTACTACTTAAAGACGGACTACCTACCGCTGCCGGACTAGAGCCACCGCCACAACCCGCCATCGTCAGCGAGAGCAAGCCAGCTGCAAATGCAACCGAACAACGACTCCCAAATCCTGGGACATGAAACATCGATCTGATCTCCAAAGAAAGAACACACACATCAATAAAAAATCTACATACGCGTGTTGCTTTACTCTTCGTAGATTTGGAAAACTCTCCCCCTCCCTTTCCCTATTTTCGCCCCAATATCATCGTGCGTGGCACGTCCTGTGGGACTTCTCACCCTACCAACGACGCGATCGTCGACCGTCCCGTCACGTCCTCTGTGTCGTGACGGGACGCGCTGGGACATACTTGCCCAAAAACTGGAACACGAACGACGCCTCGCGCCTATTCCCCATTGCCTCAAGAAGAAAACACCACACTTCTTCGAATAATCAACCAATAACAGTCTGACAAATCCCGCTAGAAAGAACATCATGCGCTGCTCCCTCACCGCAAGCCCCGAATACCATCTCGACATCCCTCTCGATCTGGCCGCAGCAATTGTTCTGGCGAGCACAAGTCACTACGACTACGAATGCCGCCGAGCCTCATCTCTGGGTGGCTTTCTCTGGCCGCTGCGAAGCTATTTTCCCGAAGATAAGGTACACCACATCTGCGTCGAGGACCGACATATTCAAACCCTCATGAAAATCTGTGAAAATCGCGGTGCACTTTCTGATTCCGATCGCCCTCAGGTACAAGATCTTCTCGCCCTCCTGGTTCACGCATCGGTCTATGCCGACCAAACCATCAAAAAGCTGACTTTCGATGTTCCCTTGCCCGACTGGGCGAAACCCGAATGATTCGCGACCACAACATCATCCAATGTCTCGCATGGCTCACCGACGTTCATGCTGAGGTGAAGCGCCTGTCCCCGAAAACCCATCTCCGCAAAGACGCCTGGGTACAGCACCACCACGACGACTTCTGGGAATTCAACGGACCAGACAAATTCCAAACCAGCGTAACTGCCAGTAATGCCTACGCTGCGCGCGCAATGGGATGGGAAGCGTACCTGCGAAAAGGTAGCCCAGACAAATAAGAACAAGGCCTCCGCTTCCGAGCGGGGGCCTTTCTTTTTTCCATAAAAATCCGAGCAAGTCTCCATCATCTCAAGCGTAGAGCTTTCTGAGAAGCATCATATCCCTCCACCCTCTTGGAACGCGAAGACACGCTGCGCGTGGACACGTGGCGTGCTCGGCAGTGCCAGCCAAGCCGTCTTTCTAGGCATCCCGAGCCGCCATCGACACAATCCCCAGAATGAACGAAAACGCCCCGTCATCAAAGACGAAGCGTTTTATCTGGTTCGATTTTTCCGATTTCTTTAATACACTGCTACGCCGGTCGGACGGGTAACCACAATGCTGCCGCCATCAATCGACGACACATTACCCGCTGAATCAAATATGCGAATCGCATTATCACTGTAATCCGCCGTGTAAATATTTCCAGCCGCGTCAACAGTTACTCCGCAAGGATCATACACTCCAGGAATGATTCCGCTCTTTCCAATCGATGTCGCCAAAACGCCAGCCGAAGTGAATATCCGAATTTCATTAGAACTACGGTTTGCGACGTAAATATTACCATTCGCGTCAACGGCTATTGCCTCAGGATTATTGAGACCAGAGATTACTCCACCAGCGATCGGAGAGACACTGCCGTTGCTTCTGAATATGCGAATGGTATTATCGCCTTGAGACACTACGTAGATATTTCCTGCAGCATCAAGAGCAACACCCCACGGGTTGGAAATGTTCGGAATCACGCCATTAATGCCAATCGTAGTAGCTGGAACACCGCTGGGAGTAAAGATATTCACGCTCTGCCCACCAGGGTTGGAGACATAAATATTTCCCGCGGCATCGACAGCAACACCGTTCGCACCTCCTAAATTGCCTATCACACTTCCAGCAATCGTCGACGGAGCACCATCACTAGTAAATATTTTGACATTGTTGTCTCGTTGATTAGCAACATAAATATTCCGCGCACTGTCGACAGCTACAGCCCACGGATGACTCAGTCCATCGATCAAGCCAGTAGCGGTCCCATTGACAAACGTCGAAATATCGTTGGATTCATAATTTGCGGTAATAACGTGCGAGCCAACCGTAACTGTCGGAACAAGAGTCATCGAAATCGGCGATGTCGTGTTTGCAACGATCGTCCCCGTGGATGTTCCGCTTGAAAGTATGGTGCCGGATCCATCGGTGCTCGCAAAGGTAGCCGCCGTGAACGTATCGTTTCCGATCGGGACATTTGGCAATGAGATGTTGCAAACAAGAGACGTCGATCCTGTGCAGTTGCCTGATCCTGCCGTCAAGAGGAATGTCTGAGGTGCCAGTGTGTTATATGTCGTCCCATTGACGGTGGTTAGCGCGACAGTCACCGACTGCGTGTTTGGAGAAATATTCCGGTTTACGCGCCAAACTCGCAGAAGAAACTTTTGATGGAATCTTGATCGTGAACCTTGCTGTCGATCGGGCCGCAGCTACAGCGGAAACAACAGAATTCGCGTTCGGCAACGTCGTGGACAAGCCACTGCCAGCATTGCTACATGCCGTACCGCTGAGCGCCAATGTAGCAGCGAGGACCGGAAGGGTGAATTTCTTCACGTACGAGTCTCTTTCGAAAAATGCAGGGACGGGTTCGAAGGAACCAATCCAACCTAGGGATGAACGTATCCTTAAAAAGAACCTATAAGAATATACCTAATCTCTCCCCGTATTCCTTCCGTTTTGGGGATTCTTAAGTGCTTTCGAAGACGATCTCAACGAGCGCCGCACTTCAACCCCCCCCCATGTTTTTTTTGATAACAAAGGACTTTAGGGAGAGGTGAAGTATCCTCTCCTTGTAGTCTCTAGCTAATTCCAACGGGAATAATCGTGATGGATAGGGTTTTTGTACCTGTCCTTGTTTGCTACAGAAAAAACCTCTGTGAAGAACCTCTTGCCGATCCTCGGAATATTATCGATTGCAGCCACTGGCTGCAGCGCCGGAACTGGTACCACACTGCCTGCTCAGGCGACATCTTCGCCCATAGCGACACCCTCAGTCGCACCGATGTCTTCCGTTAGATCAACGGCCAAATTTACGATTACCGTCCCGGCAAAGTCAGCTGTAGCAAGCAATTTACACAAACCAAAATACATCTCGACTGGCACAAAGTCCGTTCGAATCACACTTACCACAATTAACGGTGTTGCAACGACCGCCCTGCCCTCGGTTGTAGCCAACATTACAGGAACAACCACAGTCAATGTGCCGAACGTTCCGGTCGGGAACGACACCTTTAGCGCAACCGTCTACGATCGTATCAATGGATCCGGCGACCCACTCTCGACAGGACTAGCCACAGGAACGATCGTTGCTAATTCCACAACACCGATTCCACTGACAATGGACGGCATCATTGTCAACATCGTGCTGACTACACAAACCACCATCACTTCCGGAAATCCCGGAACCGGCACAGTGTCCGTTAACGCAACGGATGCGTCCGGAGCAACCATCATCGGCGCGTTTAACAACCCGATCAGCATCTCAGCGAGCAACGGTATCACCTTCTCATCAACAATATTAGCGCCGGGGCCGGCGAGTTTTTCTTATAACGGCACTGCTATCGCCGCATCCACCGTCGGTGTTACGGCGACGGCGCCAGGGCCGATCAGTGGATCGGGCTCAATCGCGGTGGTCCACACAGATCAACCAGAACCATCTCCGTCACCCTCTGCAGGGCTAAGCGGGACAGCAGCGTCGCATATTCTTACGACCAGTTGGTCCGCACCAGAACTTATTACGACAACCATAAGCAGTTTACAAAACTCAATATTTTCGGCAGACCTAGTCGGACCAGAAAGTATAGCAGTCGATAGTGCTGGAAACCTCTATATCGCTGACGTCGCGACGTGGGGTGCGGGACGAGTCAAAATATTTACAAGCACTTTGGCGCCATCGCCAATCGCAGGCGGCACCATTTCAGGCTTTACCTATCCCATAGCTGTCGCAGTCGACCACTCAGGCAATATTTATGTCGGCGACGGCGGTAACGGCACAGTCAAAATCTTCGACAAGACCGGAGCACCATCACCCATCGCAGGCGGCAAAATATCTGGCCTGAGTTGGCCCTGGGGAATAGCCGTCGACAATGCAGGCAATATCTACGTCGCAGACGATGGCTTGCAGGCACTTAAAATATTCGATAAAACGGGCGCTCCGTCGGCCATTGCGGGCGGAACAATATCCACTGGTCTGAGCAACCCTTTTGGCGTAGCGGTCGACAACACCGGCAACATTTACGTAACCAACTCTAACCCGTTTTCAGATCCGGTCTCTGGATATCAATTAGGCTACGTCAACGTTTACACCAACAGCACGAGCCCAGGTGGCGTACTAGCACCACAGATTAGCGGTGGAACTGGCACCATTACGGCGAACCTGCGCGGGCCAACTGGTATTGCAATCGATGGTGCTGGAAATATTTACGTCGCAAACTCGGGAGACAGCACCATTAAAATATTTACGAACACCGGAGCAATTGCGACATCAATCGCCGGCGGCACAATTAACGAGCCTAGCAATACCGACCTATTGAGTCTGGCTGTATATTAGACGCCAAACCCCGAGCCGCTTCGCGTTCTCCCATACAAGCAAAACAACCAACCGGAATCCCGCCGCCCACCGGCCGCGGGATTCTCTTTTTCAGACAGAACACTGTGGCCGGTCATCGGTGCGACGAATCCATGTCCATCGAATTTTCTGTCCCTTGTCTTGGAAAGCATTCCCAGCACGACAATATTGCGACGTTAACCGAAACAGTAATGGATCACTGCAGACTCGGAACTTGCGCGATTGGCATCTGCGAAGTACTTGTCATAGTGATATTTGCAAATGAGGGGATCGCTAAAAATTGAAAGGTGTACGTTACCGTAACCTGCACATTACACGCAGCGTTGTATGTTGTGGTATAGCAAGATAATCCCGTGTTCGTTGGTTGAGTTGACGTAACGGCAATCTGGCTACTATCGATCCCTACTACTTGTGCCCGCACAACTGTTTGAACATCAGTAGCGGTTGGATTGACAATGATGTAGCGAGCGCCAACCCGAGCCGCGTTAGCTACGACATTGTAATCGTACATAGCCCGTCCGAAATCAAGGACTCCGAAAATAAGCGCAAAGATCAAAGTTGACGTTAGGGCAAATTCAGCCATTATTCCGCTCCGTTTCCCTATTTTGATTGATTGTGTTCATGGAGATATTTGCATTTCTGCCGATTTGGTGATTGTTACGGTGCTCAATCCCGGATAAGGGATCCATAGCGAAAATGGAATAGTCGGTTGAACCACAACCTTGATGAACATCAAGGTGTGTTGATTAACTGGACTCGAAGAGCACACAGGAAGCCCATTGGGGAGCGTGCTGCTCGGCGTTACTACCGTCGCACCATCCGTACATTTATAATACGTTGACGCCGATATGTCCGTTTGAGTGAGAAGTTGTTCGTTGGAATTTTGCATGTCGGCAAGAACCGCGTTTTGAATTCCACTAATATCATTGGCTGTCCTTACGTTTTGCGATGCGTATTGGGCTCCGGCGCGAGCGGCATTGGCGATCAAGATGCCGTCATGCATAAAGCGTCCATAATCAACCAACCCAACAAGTAGCAGCACGAGAATCGGTGCGACGAACGCCGTCTCGACAATAGCTTGCCCCGATTCATCGCGAAATAGCTTTTTTACAAACTCCATTTCATCACTTTTTTCAGTTTAGCCAGAAGACCTCCGGCTAAGCCGGAGGTCGCGACGTTATTGCACCAATTGCACATGACTGCTCTCTAGTTGACTATTTCCACAAGGGGCTCCATCCATCTTCATTGACTGATTCAACACCAACGAGCCGACAATCATTTCAGAAAACACTGACGTACCACTGCCATTAAAAGTAACTTGCGCAGTTGGGGCGTAGATCATACCTAATGGAAACAGAGCATTGTCGCGAATAACATCCGGACTTTGATTAGCCGGCGGCTGGTAGAGTCCTATCCCAGGAAAACTGCACGTCGTCGATACGCAAGCCGATGATTGTGGCCATGTATTCGATCCTGGCGGACTCAGGTCGACAGTAGTGTTTGCTCCGAATGTTATCGAGCCGCCACTCCCATCGCTGCTGTTACCATTGTATAGCGTAACCCCCCAAGCGCCAACGCTACCGCTGCCGCTCACGTTAAGGCCCTGATCGAGTACATACAACCCAGGATTAAACGTGACTTGTTGACCCTGTGTCAGCACAATGTTTAGCGCATTCGGATACTCACCTGGCTGAAAAGTTGTCGCTCCATTCGCCGGGGTCTGTTTAGTTGGACTCCCTGGCCCATTTGTAGCTAAATAATTGCATGACGTAAACGATCGGCATTGATCTGGCTGAGCGGAAACACTAACCGGCGGCACAGAACATCTTTGACAGCTCGGAGTCGGAGATCCGAAGACGCCAATGTCTTCCGCTTGAACAGTATTACTGCCAGGGGAGAAGCCGGCATCGGCAGTAATGCTACATACGTAATTACCTTGTGAATTTTTAACCGTCGAGATACCTCCACTATTGATGGTGAGGCTCCCTGTAAGCGTGATGAGACAATCGCTATTGACGCCAGAAAGACCAGTTCCCTTAAAAACCTGCGCGACGGCATTCGTGCTTATCTGCATACTTGGCACACCTGGTATGCTAGAGAAAAAGGTCGGAATGTTGCTTTTTATAATCGTCGCTTTGACGGCATTATTAGCCCCTGTCCCAAACGATACGATTGGAGCGGCAACGCCCACGTTGAGTCCCCCGTCATCAACGAACCCATTCTTCCCCGCATCGGCTCGGGCGCGAATCGTCACCGAACTTTGTTTTTGAACAGGACCTTCATTGAGAAGTTCGATAGCACCAGCTATTGCGGCACTGTCGGTAGCCGATTGTTGCGAACGCTGCTGATAATACCAACTTCCAACATCGATCGCTAGCGCCCCCATGCCAAGAAGTATAACCATTCCGAGAGCGGCTAACGGCAGAATTTGACCTCGCTCGCCATGACGAGACCGACTCGACTTGTTTGTTACAAATCTTGATAAAAAACGCATCAACATCATCGCACCAGTACCTGTGGAGTCATCACGAAGACAACATCGGTATCCGCTTTCTGATAGCTCGTCGAACGGAAGAGTTGTCCGAGAATCGGAATGTCTCCCAACAGCGGAATCTTGTTAACGTTCTTGGTTTCCAATCGACGCATCAGTCCACCCATTACAATTGATTCCCCTGATGCGGTGACCACATCTGTAGAGATCCGACTTGTTTTTAGTGCGGGAATGGTAAATCCACTAACATTGACGGCATCAGCAAAATCTAAATCCGACACCTCGGGCGTAATCACCGTTTCGATATTCCCGTTCCCAAGAATCGTAGGGGTCATCTTGAGTTGAACACCATATTGCTTGTATTCAATAGCAATCTGTCCGGGACCAGACGCGAACGGAATCGGAATTTCTCCACCTACAAGAAAGTTGGCTTCTCGGCCCGGAAGTGTCACGAGGTCCGGCGATGATAAAATTCGCGCGTGACCATTGTTGAGAATTAGGTCGAGAGTCGGAGCGAGAACAACATTGCGATAGAAGGCGCCGGCAGTCACTGCTTTGCCAATCCCCTGTGCTTGTTCCAAGATTGGGAAGCTAGGCGTACCGAGAACAAGCGTCCCGGGATGCGTAGGGTCAGGAGTACCCGACTGCAAACGAAGCCCAAGTTGGCTTGCCGCGGTGTTGTCGATTTCTAGGATATAGACTTTGACGTCGACTTGCGTCGTCGTATCGAGCGCGATCCGGTCAATGATTTTTCCATCAAAGGCTAACGCTGTACCAGCGTGCATTCGAACAGCTCCGAGTACATTCTCGGCAATCCCCCGATTGGTCGCACGACCACTAACAATCAGATTGCCCTTGCCGTCGCGTTCAACTTCAATACTGGATGCGCCCGAAATCCTGGCGATCTGAGAAGAAAGCTCTCCCATCGGCTTCACAACCGTTACCGCATTGACCAACGTCAATTTGTTGGCATCAGCAACTTTGCCGAACCGACTCAAAACGTCATCGACATTGAGAAACTGATCGGTGCTATCAACGGTACCCTTGAGAACAACGGACCGATTGAAACTCGAAACAGTGACGTTTGGCCCAACGATCGAAGCGCGAAGCATCCGAACAAAATTGTCCATCGCTTGATCCGTCACCGTTACGTCATAGGTTACGCGTTTTTGGCCCATCCATGCGAAGACCGTGGTGCTACCACTGCTCTTGCCATTAACGAGAACTTCCGAATTGCCGATCGGCACAACGCCGGCAATCATTTTGTCTCCAACGCCCACCCGTGTGAGGTGCGGCGTCTGCAGGATGAGTGAATGGCCGGCATTCAATGCGATCGGCCGAATCTCGTCCGCGCTGGCGCTGCTCAGCCCGGCGATGAAGGTGAGCCCACATGTGATCGCAGCGCATGTGTTTCTAAATGTATGTCTCAAACCGATGTCCTTTAGCATTATGTAGCGAGCCATCCAGAGTAAATCTCTTGGCTCGTTTCTATTATGCACGACACTACCGTTGACACACCGTTGACACGAATTATCGTACCGTCAAGAATTTCGGATAGGGGTTGTGCAACCCATTTGGCATGATACTATCTCGGCATGATGCAACACCGCAAGCTCTTCCTAAACCTAACCGCCGCTGCGGTGCTTTCCTGCTCGCTGTCATTACCTGCTAATGCGCACACCGAGGTCCCCGGCAACGCGATAAAGGCGTTATTGGTACAACCTCTCCCTGGTGCTGAAGCCATACGTGTCAGCGGACAAGGTCCAGCCAGTCAACCAATCACGATCACTCTCGTGTCGACAATAGACCTTGATATTCCGAATATCGTCTTGAGTCGTACATCCCTTAAAGCAGATACCTCCGGTACCTTCTCAACAGCGATCTCAATCGCTCCGGGATTCACTCGTGGTAGCATCATCACCGTCTATGTCACATCGCCATCTAGCAATTCTGCCGCATCGGCACGCTATCTCCCTGACTCGCCAAACAGTGGTGTTGCTATCCCACTAGACGCCCTTCCTCGTTCCATCCGTTAGTTCTGAATAATCCTTCGTTCCACTCATCCCTACAACCTCACCTTACTTCCAGGAGATTACTCTTCATGTTCAACGCAATTAAAGCCACTCTTTCCGACGACCAGGGCCAGGGCCTTGCTGAATACGGTCTCATCCTCGGCCTCGTTTCCGTCGCCGCATTTGCCGGTCTTGCGCTTTTGGGTACCAACATCCAAACCGTAATGAATTCAGTCGCCACGAAAATTTAACATGCACACGTACCTGCCGACATCAATCCTGGCGATTATGACGGCAGGTACGCTTAGACTCCTTTAGTAAACCGCCCACTCGACTTTCCAATTTAACCAAAAATCTCGACGCTTTTCTCGCAATTCTAAAACATTTCACACTTGTTCACCAACAAACACCCTCACACTTCTTGGAGATTACTTTCATGTTCAACGCAATCAAAGCCACTCTTTCCGACGACCAGGGCCAGGGCCTTGCTGAATACGGTCTCATCCTCGGTCTCGTTTCTGTCGCCGCATTCGCCGGTCTTGCGCTTTTGGGTACCAACATCCAAACCGTAATGAATTCGGTCGCCACGAAAATTTAACATGCACACGTACCTGCCGACATCAATCCTGGCGATTATGGCGATGGGTGCCATCGTAGGGGCTTTCGCCGACATAAAAACTCGGCGAATTCCTAACCTCTTAACTGGAGTCCTGGCCGCAATCGCAATTGCAGTCAATATCCCCAACGGCATCGCCAGTATAGCAATCACGGCACTGGTTATGATGATCGTTTTCCTTGCCGGCTCCTTTACCTATTCTCTCGGATGGTTTGGCGGTGGCGACGTCAAGCTCATCGCCGCCTGTTGCGGATTTGCAGGATTCCCTGGTTCGATAGAACTTCTCTTGTATGTATTCATTGCTGGCGGCGTTGTCTGCTTCGTTGAATCTTTGCGTCAAAAACGCCTGAAAAATGTTCTTGTTGGGGCCTATCAATCGGCGATCGGCATCGTTCCAGTAAGCTCTGTGAAAGTCCCGTACGGCGTTGCTATTGCCGCTGGCTCGTGTATTTACGCTTTATCCACAGCCCCATTACTACACTTTTTGAGGTTCCCGCTATGAACGTCCGCCGCACGCCGCTAGTTGTCGGCATCACCCTCTCCGTAGGAACAGGCTTCCTACTCTTGAATTTTCTCGCTGGTACACACAAATCTGGTGCGGCCGTCGCTCAACGCACCGTCGTCATCGCCGTTAAAGAAATCCCCGCGCGCGCACAAATCGCTGCAGGCATGATCACTACTAGCACACGGAGCTCAGACGAAGTCGACTCAGATGTCGTAGCGAACACGCAAAACGTAGTCGGTCATGTCGCGCTCATCACCATCCCCGTAGGAAGCGCCGTAACCCAATCGAAAATAGCCATGCCTTCGACATTAGCATTACCTATGCGTCTTCGCGATGGTCTGCGCGCTGTCAGCATTGCCATCGACCGTGTCAAAGGCGTCTCTGGTTTGATCCAGCCGGGTGATCGTGTCGACGTCATTGCCGTTCCCCCGCGTGTCGGAAATGAAAGTCCAAAAGCAACGACAATTCTTCGTGGAGCCTTGGTCTTGGCTCTCGGTAACGAAATCGAGACTGTTAGCGCAACTCCAGCACCGGATAGCCAACAGCTTACTACTGTGACCCTTGCGGTCAATCCACGGCAAGCAAACCTGCTTGCCGCCGGAGACGTCTACACCACACTGCGCCTGGCTCTTCGCGCACCTAGCGAATCCGTCACCGCATACCCTACCGAACCCATCGCCTTCGGCGTAGCACAAGTTCAAGCTATCGCTCCAATCGCCGCTCAGACCGTTGTCGCTCCGACGGTTGCTGCTCCTCAGCCCGTCTCATCCGTCACTAAACTCGCAGGATCGTACATCCCCGTCATCGAGGGCGACCAGATCGCTCCACCACCAGAAAGTCGTCGATGAGCCGGCGCGTTTTCGTCATCATTGGCCCGAAGGGTGGATCGGGAGCAACCACTGTTGCTTTCGATCTGATGAAACATATTGGACCAGCAACGCACGGAGTCTTGGTTGACGGCGACGTTGCCGGACGTAGAAGTCACGCCGTGACATACGATCGCGTCCGACAGCTCGACGAAAACCGCTTGCCCAGCTCCCCGGCCATCACGAGTGGTATCACCTGTGACCTTTTCGAGATCACGAATTCCTATGAGGCTGGATTCGCAGTAAAAATCGACGCCGTCGAAGAGATGATCGCCAAATTTCCTCTCGATACTACCTTTATCGCCGATCTTCCCCAGCCATTCGCTCTAGCGGTCCGGCCTTTCCTCACTCGCGCGACGCGATTCATCGTCGTGGTTGAACCAACGCTCTTAGGCGTAAGTGCAACACGTCAAATGCTTACGGACCTCTCACGTTTTGGCATCCCTTCGAGCCGAATTGTACTGGTTCTCAATACCCGTGACGGCAACATTGAATTGAAACGGCGAGACATCCAATCAACATTACAGATACCCGTCATCGCCGAACTGCCCCAACATCGCGATCGCGGATACGCAAAAGCCATCGAAACATTGGCAGCTAGCCTACTGAAAATTTCCTCACTAGAGGCCCTGTCCGATCTGCGCCCATCCGCATCTCTGCCGATGGGCGACCGACGACTCAATTCGCGATTCACAACCGCTAGTACCATCCCAAGCGCGACAAAAAACCCTCTACCTAAAATCGCACTCGACGAACTCCCTCTTTTTCTAGAAGAGATAAGCCTCCCACCCACAAATCAGATTATCAAAAACCAAATTCACGAAACACTTATGTCGCGAATTGACTTCGGCACAGCTGCGCGTATGTTGACGGACTCTGCGAAGATGGCCGAACTTCACGCCCAAGTAAACGACATTGCGAACGAGCTTATTGCTGCTCGTACAGACATCGGATCAGTTGAAGAAGCAGCCCGTATCAAGCAGGAAATCGTTCAGGAAGCACTCGGTCTCGGACCAATCGAAAGCCTCATGAACGACGACAGCGTAACAGAAATTATGGTCAATGGCGCACGCGAAGTGTATATTGAACAACGCGGCAAAATTACGCTGGCACCAAATAAGTTTGTGGATGATCGTCAGGTGCGACTCGTCATCGAACGCATCCTCGCTCCACTCGGTCGGCGTATCGACGAATCCTCGCCCATGGTTGATGGCCGGCTTCCTGACGGATCGCGTATTAATGCCACAATCCCGCCATTATCGATTGATGGGCCCACACTTACAATTCGCCGGTTTGGTAAAACGCGTCTATCCTTCGCCAATCTGTGCGCGATTGGCGCACTCACTGAAGAACTAGTCGATTTTCTGCGGGCATGCGTTCAGGCACGACTCAACATTGTCGTAAGTGGCGGAACCGGCTCTGGCAAAACCACCTTTCTCAACGCTCTGTCATCCTACATCCCACGGGCGGATCGTATTATTACTATTGAAGACGCCGCAGAACTCTCACTCGCTCAGCCGCATGTCATTCGACTCGAAACGCGACCAGCCAATCTCGAAGGTAGCGGCGAAATTAAGATCCGAGACTGCGTCCGAAACGCCTTGCGGATGCGCCCCGATCGCATCATCGTCGGAGAATGTCGTGGGGCAGAAGCTCTCGACATGCTTCAGGCGATGAATACGGGCCACGACGGATCACTCACGACCATCCACGCCAATACTCCACGAGATGCCCTATCCCGCATTGAGACCATGGTCATGATGGCGGGTTTTGAGCTACCAGTTCGCGCGATCCGCGAACAAGTGTCGGCCGCTATCGACATTGTGATTCAGATATCGCGATTCTCAGACGGATCCCGTAAACTCGTCAGTGTCTCAGAAGTCGTTGGCATGGAAGGAGACGTTGTTACCATGCAGGAGCTTTTCCGATACCGCCAACAGGGCGTCGATACTAATCGTGCAGTCATTGGTGCTTTTGAAACAGGCGGCGTCCAGCCGGCCTGTCTCGAAAAATTCGGAGAGCTTGGCGTTGAATTCGATTTTGCTGCACTTCTTAGTGGATCAAAGGTACCAACATGGTCACAGCGTTAACCCCACTCGCCATCATTCTCGGCGGAGCACTCGCGGCAGCATTCATCTTCGCGTCCGTTTGGAAGAATTTCGTCGGGCATATCAGTGGTTTCGGCTCGTTTTATGAACGAGAACTCGACTTAGCTGACATGCAAATCAAACCCCACGAATTAGGATTTGTCGTCGTTACCATTGCTGCTCTCGCATGGATCGGAATGATCGTTCTACTCCGGCCTGGTGTTTTTGTTGGAATAGGCTGCGTACCAATCGTACTAGGAATTACGGCATACGGCGTGCGATTCTACTTGCGCATGCGCATCACGAAGAACATCAAATTATTTCGTGAACAATTCGAAAGTGTCTTACGTTCTTTGGCGAGCGGTGTTCGCGTTGGCCTTGGCCTACGCCAAGCACTCTTACTTGTCGCAGAACAATCGAGAAATCCCGCAAAAAAGGAACTCAACCGCGTCATTGGTGCGGCAAACCTCGGGAAAAGCCTCTTTGACGGACTCGACGAAATGGGCCGACGCATGAACCTTGCCGAAACGCAAATGTTCTCGCGAGTCATCCGAATTCAATCACAGTCTGGTGGCGATCTCGCAGAGGTTCTCGAAAGCCTCGCAAGCACTATCCGCGACCGACGTAGGTTAGAGCTGAAAATCAAAGCCCTCACATCTCAGAGCCGCGCAACTGCCTGGCTCTTAGGCCTATTGCCGGTCGGCCTGTGCGCATTTATTGTCGCAACCCAACCGGTCATGCGAGAAGCTATCCTAACGACCAACGTTGGGAAGGTATCCTTGATTTTAGGATTTGCACTCGACGGCGTGGCGCTTTTTTGTCTCGTCCGTCTTACAAAACTGGACGCTTAATAATGGACACCTTTTCAATCGTCATCGCTCTAGCCGGCGGCCTCTCGATCTTTCTGTTGATCTTCTCGTTCTTTCCTTCGCGCAACCCGCTCGCACTACGCATCGAAGCAATGGAGCAGGTCACCGAACGCACGCACAATGAACGAAAAGCACGCTTCGCTCATATTTTCGGTGGCAACAAAACGGGAGCACTCCAAGCCCGACTAATCGAAGGTGGTTGGTACAATGTTTCACCCACCGGGTTTTCTATTCGAGGACTCTCCGGATTGCTATTCGGAATCTGTGCCGGCGTTCTCTTAACTGTCATTTACCACAATACCGCTATCGCGATCATCGGTGTTTTCATCGCACTCATCGCCTGGCGTTATCCGAAGATTGCTCTTGATCGCGCGATTAAGTCCCGCAAAGCATCCATCGCTCGGGCATTGCCGGATTTTCTCGACATGCTCTCGTCTACTGTCCAAGCCGGTTTGGCACTCAACGCCGCCATTATCCAAGCCACAGAAACGGTCGTTGGACCACTCAAGAGCGAAATGGAATCGACACTCGCCGAAATTCGTTTAGGTCGCCCACGAGCAGAAGCACTCAAATCTTTGTCAGAACGGGTCAATGAACCACAAATTACCGTCATGGTGACGGCTATCGTCCAGTCCGACCAACTTGGTTCTAGTGTGTCAGCAATGCTCAAGGAGCTCGCCATCGATACTCGGCACCTACGTTGGTCATTAGCCGAAGAACGTGCGGGAAAACTTCCTATGAAAATGATGCTCCCAATGGGCTTGTTTATGTTGCCCTCTCTCTATGTGATGATCTTTGGACCCATTGCGGCAAACATCGCAAAAGAATTCAGCAAATGATAAACGTCTCAGACAGCCTTTTGGGTGGTATCGGATTTGGATTTGCTGGCTTGCTCGGAGTCTGGATCGCACAATATCTAGGTCGCAACGATGCCTCGTTGGAAGACGGTCCCGCGCAAATCCCGCTTTCGCCTTGGCTTGTCGTCGTCTTCACAGCAGCCATCGGCGTCAGCCTAACAGCCCATCATCTCTCGCCAATGCAACTCGGCGCAACAGGCTTCTTTCTTATCGCGCTTGTTGCTGCTGCGACCAGCGACTGCGCTTTTGGGCTCGTTCCTGATATGTTCACCCTCCTGCCATTGGCAATATTTCTGTGCGCTTCACTTTTGCAACACCACTACGAACCACTGCTTTCCGCTATGGTAGTCGCGCTCCCATTCGCCCTTCTCGCCTGTTTTTCGCACGGCCGGGGCATGGGCTGGGGCGACGTCAAAATGGCAGCATTCGCAGGAGCCGTACTTCCTCCGAATGCAATACTCTTTGCCAGCTTTCTTGCGGTAGGCGCCACATTCGCTATTTCAAGAATTTCTCGACCTTCTTCCGGCACAGGCGTCGCCTTTGTCCCCTATTTCGCCAGCGCAATCGGGATGGTACTTCTTCTGGGATCAGGTTTCTAACATGGCTTTCTTGCGAAATGCCACTTCTGGCGCAATTATCGCGACCCGCGTCGAACGCGCAAACAACTTTATCGAACGTGCAATTGGTCTTCTCGGACGCTCACGCGTACGCCCAGACGAAGGATTGTGGTTCGCAAAATGTTCGGCAATCCACACCCTTGGCATGAAAATCACAATCGATGTTATTTTCGTCGACGCCAAAGGCCACATTCTCAAATTGATTGGAAACGTCCGCCCCGGTCTATGGTCCGTATCATGCCGCGGAGCGCGAGACGTCATTGAACTCGGTGGCGGAGCTCTCCGTGAATGTGACCTCATGCCAGGCGACCGGCTCGAACTCGTTTCGGCTTAACTCATTTCCGAAAAATGGCACTACCACACCGCTAACGTCGCGAATAAAGACCTTTGCTTTTCGCAACGACCACGCGGGTCGCGAAAAGCCGCACAACAACGCGCCACCTTAAAGATACGCCTCTCTTAGTTCGCAACACAGTTTGTCCCTATTGTTGGATACTCTGTGTTTTGTGGTATGGGACTTTGGGCATTTTGTCCTAGGACTTCCAGGCGTAGAGCCTGTTTTTTTGCTGTGCTATTGTAGGACTAAAGTCTACCTTGGTTCTTACTCCCGTGCAAATCGGCCAATTCTTTATGCGTTGTCGCCATTTTTAAAAAGAAGGTTCCCCGTGATTACCCAAACTGGACAGCGTATAGAACGTCGCCGGCAATCCGAATATTTACGCTTTTCTCTCACGCGGCCCGAACGGCGCGCCGAACGCGAACGCATAACCTCACTTTTGTCACCTTTGTCTGACTCTGACGTGCGCGTGGTATGCGCTCCCGTTGGCGCTGGAAAGACTGTGGCGCTTATGCACTATATGCGCCGATCGTCTTCCTTGTATATCAATGTCCGTACACAAATTTCCGGATTGTCTGACCCTTGCTCAATTTTCACCGATTTACCCATCAACGCAAACGAGATCATTCTCGACGAATTTGATGCTGCTCCAAGCACCGCCATCAATGCCTTCATCAAAAATATCACAGACGGAACAGATCATCGCCAATATATTTTAGCTGGTCGCTCTCGTCAAGCTATGGGTGTCACGCGTCTGCTCGCATTGGGCGTTGGCCGACTCATTGATGCTTCCGCCTTAGCCTTTACGCTCGCTGAAAGCATTTCCCTTGCTGATCGTCACTGCTTAACGTATAGCGCTGAAGAACTCATTCAATTGCTCCACGAAACAGACGGTTGGCCAATCGCAATGCATTGGATCATGCGTGACGCGTCTCGTGACAGTAAACGATTAGGCGGAGCATTTGACCTCTGGCGTGATACGCGAGGCCACTTGCTTTCTGAATTCGTAGCTACCGAGTATAGCCGAGATGCCGATACATTCTTAAAATTTACCATGTTTATACGCGGTGGACTAAAGCCTGGAGATTCAGCAATAGAAGCGTTTGAGGCACTAGGATTCCCAGTATTGCGAACAAGAACGTCTTTGCGTGCATATCGAACACTCGCTCGTCTTGCTCATACCGACAACGAAGCGGACGTGGACTCCCAGTCGGAAGATCGCAAAATTCTCAAGCTCAAGGTCCTTGGACGATTCAATTGCGAAATCAATGGCAGACCCATAAAATTCATTCGGCGCCGTGACCAGGACGTATTCACCTTTGTCGCACTATCGGCGAACGGACGTGCAACCAGACGCGAATTGATTGAAGCCTTTTGGTCTGATCTTCCACGCGAATCATCTACACAGGGTCTCCGCACAACATTGAGTCGGATTCGCAGCGCCATCGGCGCCGTTATTGGCGCGAAGGAAGTTGATCGCTACTTCCGATCAGCCGATGATATATGCCTTGATGCCGAGCATGTCTCTGTCGATGTCAGTCGTTTCACCGAGTGTTGTGCGCGCGGGGAAATTGCTGAAGGCGAAGGAGATAAGATCGCGGCAAAACGTTTTTATCTTGCGGCGGACAACTTGTATTCAGAGCGAATTCTCGCCTCTGAAGCCGTTGCCCCATGCTTTGATGCGTTTATCGAAAGAACAGAAGCCATCTATCAGCGAAATTTAGCACATCTGGCCGCATTGGATGCTGCAGAACAATCTTGGACCCAAAAATTATCAGGCCGTGTCCCTATCGTAAAAGGCACAATGGCGGCAAGCCGATATCTGGCATCAATATAAAAATGGGTGCTCTTGAACACGTTCGTCCAGCACAATTACCAGCGCTCGTCGAACTTATTAGTTCAGACGTTGCTTGCACGCTTCGCTTCGTAAAGCGCGGCAAATTTCGCCGTGCTCAAAAATCTTGCGAGTTAGTGTTGGCAAACCGAACCGCAGTTCCCGTGTCTGCCCGACTCTGCGGACTTAATCAGCGTAGGCAAATAGTCGATTTTGGCGAATTAAATGTCATTGGTAATGGGCTTGGTAGTTCGATTTTTGTCTTGCCGGCTGACGCAAGCATCTGTGAATCCATTTATGTCGAGGTTACTGGCGACGGAATTCACTTGCGTGCAAATGCCGACATCGTACCAAAGCGTCGACCAAATTCTTGGCCGTACGTGATTGCAGGTCTCTCTTTGATGGGATTGGGAACAATCGCGGGAGGCACGGCATGCTTTTTAGAGCGTCCGACAATTGCGTTTTTGGATGTCCCCCAGACCGCGTTCCCCGGCACTATCGCCGCCAGATATCGAACCACCGGTAACGGAAGCGGCTCTTATATCGTGACGACATCTGATGGCAACATTCTGGAATCTGGAGCACTGCCTAACACCGATGGAGAACTGCCTATTGCGATACCAGCGAAAATCACTGGCCAACGAGTAAATATTGGAATTCAGTTAAGCGGCGTATTTGGGTGTGCCCAACGCGATGCGAGTTTCACTGTTCTGAGCCCACCCGCAATAACTCCGCCTCTTCGTCCGGCAATAGTACACGCGCAACCGCGCATCGCGTACTTCACCGCACATCTCGATATGTATGAAGGCAAGCCAACGGTTCTCGCTTCCTACCAGGCATCCGGCAACCAAGGCATCCTTCGCGTTACCGAAACCAGTGGAAAACTGCTCGGCAGCAGTCCATTTTCACATGTCGGCACAACGCGAATTCTGCTAAGTAGCGACCCAACAGGTCCCACACTTCACACAGAAATCGAAGTCACTGGCGCTGGTAAACATACCGGAGCTGCGATCGATATCCCAAACACAAACTATCTCGTTGCGACCCCCACAATCCCTTCGGTGATCGCTCCGACCAATGACGCCGGTTCGGCCCCAACATCAACCGATCCATTTTCAGTAATCGATCGAGTGATCGGCGGACATCCATTCCGCATTGCCATTCGCCATCCCTTACCGAACCTGCGGATTGCTCTACAAACAACGGACGGCATGACCATTGACGAAGTGCCCGTACCACCTGGTGCATCGATAGTTCTTTTGCATGCCCCAGTAATTTCTAAACAAACATCTCTCTTTCTCATGGGCACATACACCCACGCCTCCGACGAAGAAACCCTGGTGCGATCATTGACCGTTTATCCGCTATAATCAAAAAGACGCCTCAGATCGATTTTGGTTTAGGGCTAACCCTTGTCGCTAGTTGTCTTTCATTCGTCCTTGCTCTCATTGCTCCACATTTTTTGAACATGTTTTGGCAGATTCCTGATGGACAACAAATTCTTCTTGGGCATCTTCCGACGACAATCCCCTACGCCATCCAATCAGGTCCACTCCTGTCGCAAGAATGGATGTTTGAGGCTGTTCTTGCCTGGGCGGCACAGCACAGCGTATATGGATCGTTCGTCATCCTCTGTGCCTTAGCGGCGGCCGCGACTCCGATTTTCGTGTACTGGGCCATTCGCGCATTTGGGATCAGCGACGTCGCCGCAGGTATTGTTGCCTTTTTGGTAGTGGGTAGTCGCTTCGTCGGCAGTGCCATCCGACCAGAAACCTTTGCCGTCGATGCATTTGCTATCGAACTATTTCTCTTAGCTCAAATCAAAAACCGAGCCTGGATGATTCCCGTAGTCGTATTTTGGGCGAATCTCCATGCCAGTGTCGTACTTGCACCCATCGCCGCGTTCGCGTTCTTTGCTGGCGAATTCCTGAATCAGAAAACATTCAATCGCCCCGTGATCCAATCCCTTACCCTTGCAATCGGCGTTGTGCTCGCGACACTCATAACCCCGCACGGGTTCCATTTATGGTCCTATGCCTTCAGTTTAGCAGTAGCACCCAATCCGACCCGTGAGCACCTCGATACCTGGCGAGCATTGACCTTTGATGGTCCAGGGTCTCTTGCGGCAGTCCTGCCTGGTCTGCTATTGATCGGATGCTTTGGAATCGTTCGATTGCGTCAATATACAAGCGAAATTATTCTGGCCATCATTTGTCTCATCTTGACGATTACACACGAGCGATATGCCATGTTTCTCGTCGCTGGCTGGGCGCCGGCTCTGGCCCGATCCCTCGATATGCGCGCGGGTTTGGAAAAATTGGCTGCACAACGTCCAAGAACAACCATCCTTGCCATTTTGCCGTTGATCGTCTTTGCTGTCGCGAGTGGCATCCCAAAGCTTTCGACACCGGTCGAACCGGTCGGCCCATGGCAAGCTGCTGCCGGAATCATTACCGATCACCACCTGGCGGGCAACACCTACGCACCCTACATGTGGGCGGCCTATCTGCCCTATCGGCACCTACCCGTGCGTTTGTTAATCGACGCACACGGAGATCCGTATGGAACCGCTGTCTGGGACGATCACCTTTCGCTTCGAAATGTTCGCTCCAACTGGCGAGACGTACTGGTTCGTCGCCAGATCACCTTGGTCGTAATGCCGGTGGATTCCGCCCTTGCCCAAGCGATGCTGTTGGATACCTCTTGGCGACAAGTGGAAACCCGCGACGGAATCGTCGCACTCAGCAAACAAAACTCAGTTTCCCAACGGTGACTTTTCTTTAACCTACAAACACTACGGCGGCACCTTACGGTGTCGCCTTTTCTTTTAGCCACACAGTCGCAAGACATACCTACAATCCCCAACAAATACCACGCAGCTAACACAACACGTAACACGACGGTATCGCATGTCTCACGACATAACACGCACCGCGAAATATCTTAGGACTAGGTCACAAGTATTAGGGACTAATGGCCCGAGTGTATGCTCTCTGTTGGGGATACGATAATAGAGAAATACCTCATCGCCGTTACTAAAAACCAGATCGTGAATCCATTGCCATGGCCTTAGTCCTTATCCCTACAAACACTTCGAACGAACCTTTCGCATCCGAAACGCGTATAAACACAAAAGCACGGCTTTCTGACGGTGATTCAATTCTGGGAATGCGCCGCACGACGAGTTGTATGCTCATTCTCGATCAAGCTTTGCGCATCTTGTCGTCTGACAGACAAGCCAAACAGATACTAAACGGATTAACAGCCGACGGATGCCTTCCAACGGAAATTCACCAAAAACTCAATGACTGGATCAGCGCAGGAATGCCTGCATCAGAAACAACCTTCGTGACGACACAAGGTTTGCTCGCACGTGCGTTGGTGCTTGCTGGTGAATCGCCAGCAATTGGACTTCTCTTGGAGGCTACCCGATCCCGCGAATCACTCGAAGACGCGTCGCAGCGATATCGTTTGAGTGGACGCGAACGCGAAGTTTCCCGTCATATCATTGACGGCAATAGCAGTGGTGAAATATCGCTCGAACTCGGCATCAGCGAATATACCGTCGCCGACTATCTCAAACGCATTTTTGCCAAAACAGGGGCGCGCAGCCGATCAGAGCTCGTCGCCATGCTGCTCGGATGGCGCCCTAGCGCACAACCAATGTCTCTTCGAAGGATATCTCAATGATTCGCTTACGCATCGCCGCAATGTTTACCGCCTGCCTCTTTCTCACATCCGGCATTGCTGCAAGTGCCGGCAATTTAAACGTCTCACCGATATCTGTCATTCTCCGGGAAAGCTCGGCCAATAATACCGTTACGCTAGAAAACCGCGGCGACCAGGAAATGCGTCTTGAGGTCACTGGCTTCGCCTGGGGCGAGACCGAAACCGGACAAATGACGTTGACGCCAGCCGACGAGCTAGTTTTCTATCCGACACTCTTGACAATACCTGCAAAACAACATCGCACCATTCGCGTCGCTCTCGCCGATGCTCCACCCGACCCCACCGAACGGACCTACCGCATTTTCTTCGAAGAACTGCCATCACTGACCCCGGTACCATCCACCAACGGTGAATCGATCACATTCAAAACAAAAATCGGCATTCCGATTTTTCTCCTGCCACGTAAAACCGTCTCCGCCGATCCGGATATCACCGATGCACGATACGCAAACGGCGCCTATCACTTTTCACTCGTCAATCGCGGAGATGCGCATGTCCTTGCGCAAAACATCACGGTTCTCGCACACGACACCGCCGGTCAACCCGTCTTTAAAAAGACCCTCGACGCGTGGTATGTACTGGCCAAATCAAGTCGCACGTTCGATCTGCCGATAACCTCGGCCGAGTGTAGTCGTGTACACAACGTCTCAATCGTTATGCACGCTTTGGGCCGACCCGACACCCTCCGCTCATTTGAACAACCATCCTCGTGCAACTAAACAAATTGCGTTCATTGGCAGCGTTTACGACGGCACTCACCGTCGCACTAGGCGCTGCCGAAGGTCGTCCCTCATCCGCACAAAGCATTGCTGACATAACATCGACTTCTGCCCCTGCGACAAATCAAACCTTGCAGAACATAATACCAACGCCATCTCCAAGTACCGCGCCGACTTCAATTCCTGGGGTCGAAACCGCGACCATAAAACTACAGCGATCGCCGCTCGATGTCTCTGTCAACGGAATGCCCGTCGGCATCGTGCTGGTCTGGATTGGCAATGATGGCGTCTTGATCAAACCCGAAGATTTAGCGCGCGCTGGCGTTATTACCGAGCAGCTACGGACACAATTGTTTCACGGCGTTCAATATGTCGCAATCGCAGACATCGGAAGCGGCGCTTCGTTTAAACTCGATTCCGATGCGCTCACGCTGGCGATCACCCTACCGTCCACATACTTCGCGGCATCACGATTCGATTTGACTAATCGTGAAACATTCGACGTACAAAAACCGACAAACAGTGGATTTATCAACTATGCCGTCGGAGACGACTCATCTGCGGCATTCCGCTTCGAAGGCGAAGCGGGCGTCAATGTGGCCGGCGGTTTGCTCGACACCCTTATTCGTCGCGACACGACAACCGGCCGACTCGTGGGAGACAACACCTCGTTTACCGACGATCATCCAAACTCGGGTCGACACGATCAAATCGGCGTCGTTCCGGTAATAGCCGATGATTTCGCTGGCACTGGCGGCTCGCTGCGTTTCGTCGGCGCTAGCGTCTCGCGGGATGGCCCGCTTAACCAAGCACTCCGGCAATCGGCCGGAAACGCACTGTCAGGCATCGCCCTAGCTGCGTCGACCGTCGATGTCTATGTAAACGGTGTACTGGTCCAGCGGCAAGATATTCCGCCCGGCGCATTCCAACTCAGTAACCTCCCGCTTCAGAGCGGCCAAAACGACACAACCGTTGTCGTTCGCGACGTCTTCGGACGCACCCAAACGTACGGCAGCTCGCTATACCGCTCGGCAAACATCTTACAGCGCGGCGATCGGACGTATCAATTTGCGGTAGGTAAAGAAATCAACGATTACGGCCTCGACTCGCCTTCTCGGCCGACCGACGCGGTGGCCCGCTATGAGTACGGTTTTTCCGATCACCTCACAGCAGGCGGCCGCATCGTAGTAGGAACCGATTTAACGAACGTTGGCTTAAACGCCACCTTCAGTCAGAGATTTGGAGAATTCGCCCTATCGGTCGCAAAAAGTTCGGCCGCCCCACTGAACAGTACGAACACTGTAGCGCTTATTGATTCGTCATTCGTCGCTGCGACACCAGCGCCAATCATGGTAAACGTCGCGCCAGGGACGCACCGCGTCACCGGCGATGCCTTAGGTGTCGCCTACAGCTACATCGACAGACGCTTCGCCGTGAGCACTTCGTATGTCTACCAATCTCCTTTATATGCAACCCTCGCCCATGCAGCCCTATCAGACCGAGCCGTCAGCGATCTCAAATCATCGTTCAGCTACGTCCTTGGCCGCGGTCGGACGTTGGGACTCACCTATGAAAATGTCGCATACCGAGATGCCGGAATCGAGCATGAATTAAGTGCACACTATAACACTCACATTGGACCCGATGCCGATCTTTATGCCGGTCTTGGCAGCCGCCAATATCAGGGCAAAACGGGAGCCGACGTTACTTTGCGCCTCAATTTTGCCGTTGGTCGGCACATCAGCGCGTTAGTCTCCACCGAAACTCGCGATGGGCAAACCGAACGCGTCATCAACATCGCACACGCACCGACAGGGCGCTACGGTGTCGGATTCGGCGCCCAACAAACCACATTTGCCGGCGAAACATCACGGACGCTCGATGCAACCGATTCCACGAAAGTCGGCGACGCCCAACTATTTGTCGGATCTGGCAGCGGCACCGTCCAATCACAAATACTCTTTAGCGGCGGCATCGCATTCGCGGATAAATCAACATTTTTCACCGAGCCTCTTATCAACAGTTTCGCTGTTGCCGATGTCGGAATACCCAACATCGGCGTCGCGGTGAACGGAGCACCGGCGAATACCACCGACCGCAATGGTCGAGTCCTATTAACCGATATCTTTTCGTACAGCAAAAACGCCGTGACAATCGACTCCTCGACACTCCCTGAAGACGTCGCCGTCGACCAAACAACCCGCGAACTAGCACCAGCGTATCGTGGCGGCAACGTCGTGCGCTTCAATATGCGCCACGTGCGCACATTTGTCGGTCGTTTACGCGTAAGTAACGGCTCAGCGAAGATTATCCCCGCCTTCGGCCGGATGAGTGTCATGCTCGCCAATGGTAAGACGATGGACTCCGATCTTGGCACTGCTGGCAATTTTTACTTCGACACGCTACTCCCCGGCTCGTATCAAGTCTCTGCCTCATTCCGTGGTGGGACCTGTATCTTCCCGTTAGTTATTCCTGCTGCAACTCGTGTGCAGACAAACCTTGGAGAACTTACGTGTCACTTAATCAAATCATAACGACTTCTCTGCGACGGCGCTCTGTCGCCATCGCCGGATTGTTCTTTGCGCTGGCTCCGTCTATTGTATACGCAACTCCAACATCTGGGGATGACACAACTTTACACAATGCGAATTGCTCGATGATCGCGAGCCCCTTCATGATTTCATACGATCCACTCGCAAAAATAGCCACAGAGCGCGTTGCTTCCATCACCGTTCGCTGTCAAGCCCAAGGCCCAATGCACCTAAGCGTTGAGGCTGATGGCAGTTCCTCTCGCGACCCAATGCGCCGTACAATGATGGCGCGTTCGTCAAATAGCACGATCGTGTACGCCCTCTACTTAGAGGGACAGCCCTTCGGCGACGGCACTGGCGGAACTCACCGCTTCGAACGTGACTATGCCGCAACAAACGGAATGATCACCGCAACATTCCTAGTAACACTCGTTGCGCCGGCTGGCCAAGATGCAACCTCGGATAGCTATACCGACCGCATCGGATTAATCGCCCGCTATTAGTTTAGGATTTTAATGCCCCTCAAACGTGGGGCTTTACCATCCACTCGCGACGCGCGATAATAAATCATAGTATTCCACGACTCGCTCTAAGTTCTTCCAACTTTAATAACTCTCTTCTAGGAGATCCTTTATGAACTTCCGCGCACTATCTCTCGCAGCCGCCTTCTGCGCCCTTGCAATCGCTCCCCTCGCTGCCTCGGCTTCGGGCTCGACCACCGCTACCCTCGGTGTCGCTGCAGACGTACCATCGAACTGCACCGTCGCCTACAACGGTGGCTTCCACATGAGCTACGATCCGCTCGTTCTCAACAATTCCTCAGACCTCAATAGCTATGCGGGGTTCGGTCTGTCGTGTACCTTGGGAACCAACCCGACGTTCACGCCACCAGCCGGCCCGACATACATGGTCGACAACAACAATGACAAGCTCCTTTATACCCTCGTCTACAGCAACACTCATGGAGCATTCGGCATCCACAACGTCGCTTCGATCAATTTCCTTGCGACCATTCCCGCCGGACAGGATGTCCCGGTCGGTTCCTACAGCGACACTGCGACGATCCTCGTCAACTTCTAATCCTTCCAAATCTGCCGTCTGACCACAGCGGATAAGCTCCAAAAGGCGACACAATTAAAGGTGCCGCCTTTGTTGTTTTTCTCAAAGTCTGCTAGGGAAAAAGAGTAATCCGCTGAAGCCCCGCTCATGCTCAGCCACCGCATCCGCACCAGCTTCTTTGGTACGGCACTATCACTCATCCTAATATCTCCAGTCAATGCGGCCCAATCCGGTGGTCCCCTATCACATCTAGCCGTCGCGACGAATAGACACAGCGTTACCGCCTTCCTTTTCATCTCAGCCACCGTAATCGCGACCTGTGAAATCACGACTCCGCACAGCCGCAAGAATGACGCAAGACCTGTCGTCTGCTCACCAAAAACCTCGTATCGTATCATTCGCGAACCAAACTCAGCCGCTATCAGCGTCATTTTCTAGATTTTTTTAGCAGCCGCAATTACCCACGCAAACAAACATCGGAGATATAAAATGACAAAAGACACACAAACAGCGCCCGCATTTTCGCCGGGCGCTGTTTCTCATGCCCGACTTAACTCTCTTTCAGATTGGCGTAGAATAAGCATTATGAAAAAATCATGGCACGAACTTGTTGAACAATACTCCCAATTCGAGAAACGATTCGAAAGCAACGTCCCGCCACCGACAACTAACGAAGCAATTCAGATCATGCTCGTCGCCGCACAGAACAACGGGCTTTTCGTACCCGACAGCTACATCGAATTTCTCAAACTACGCAATGGCGCATCATTTAACAGCCTGATGCTCTACGGCGCCAACATTCCTCAAGCTGACCCGTTTCGTCGACTCGATCTTATTATAATGAACCAATACCAGGGCAATCCCGAAAACGAGACTATTCTCGGCACAAGCGATATGGATACGTACGTTGTTGTCGGTCCGAAAGGACCATATCGACGACTGGATCGTGCGAGCTGGGATACAATAGACGAATTCCAAACATGCGAAGAACTGCTTGCATCTATCTTCGTCGCTCAGATAGAAGAACTTGAACGCTTGGCCTAGCGCCATCAATCTTCGATTAACAGTACCAACCTCACCGGATTCGCCATAACTACGCAAGAAAGACAAGACAATGGAATTCACCTGCAACCTTCGGAACCTGCCCGACTCCCTCCGTAGCGAAATACAAACCGACATCGAGAAAACGCCGGCTGGTCACCTCGTTCTTTCTCGAAACGAAGATAGCGAAACCATTCGCGTTAACGGCCCGGACAATAACGATATGCTCGTCTTCTTGGTCTCCCACCAGGACGAAGAACTCGACCGCTACGCTGTCCTTGTCAACGGAAACGTCTACACCAACGACCTGCGCGCGCCGAAGCTCCATCGAGAGTTCTCTGAAGACGCTCTCGCCGACGCAGCCGATGCCGCGATCGCCTTCGCCCAGGCCGATGGTGTTTTTCTTCGATGAGCACCCAAGTGGCGGACCCCGAAGCAACCCAAAAGAAACCATTTGATCTTGCTGACGTCTCGATCAGAATCGCCTTCGATCCACGTAGCAAAAAGGAATCGGGACTCAAAGCTGTTTGGAATGGTAGACAAATCGGCATCATCGACTTCGAAGATTTTGATCGCAACACGTGGACTGGTGTTGATTTTCACGTCACCTATATAAAAATTCTTCCCAAATATCAAAGCAAAGGCGTTGGCCGGCTACTCCTGGAGGCCGTCAAGGCCCAAATTTCAGAGCATACCACTCGCGTCGCGTTTACGTGCATGACGAGTCGTGGAGTCGCACGATTGGTCGAGCGCATCTTCGGAACCCTGTACGACTACGACTATCACAACTATCAAAAAACGAACGAACTACGACTCCCCTTTCACTGGGACTCGATGGAGGAGTTGAGCCCCCAAGCGGATCTCTGGAGATCCCGCGGTCCTAACGGCTTCGCCGAATGGCCAATGCGTTCAAGCGAAGCCTAGCCGGTTTCGACCTGGACTCAACAGGATCACCAAGCCGTCCCTGCCGAATTGCCGCGACAATGAGTTCGGCGCTTGTGTCGAACCAACCGAAAGACGAAAGACATTCGAATGCTCCTCGTCGATCTCGTTATCTTCTCAGTCATGGCCATCGGTGGATTTATCGTTGAGCAGTGCGGCTATTATCCTATGGTCCGACGCCTCATCGAAATGCATTACGAAGACGTATCGGCAGACACAATGGTTCGATGGGACAGGCTCACCGTGGCCGCACAAGAAATGGGCGGAGCAACCGGGTACTATGGTGTGATGGGACTCTGCGCCCTGTACTTCTCACATGTCGTAACCCAAGACGCATGTAACATCCTCGCGTTAGCCGTCATCTCGGTCCTGACCGCTCGCAGCATTGTAAAAGCCGAAAACGAGCGGCGGCGGCCGTCGCGTTTCTTCGAAACGGCACGATAGCCTCCCATTCCAACAGCAAATTAGCCTCCATCCTCGCCGTGGTTCGGGGCGGCGTTCTATTACCTCAACCGAGAGGTATCTGCTCGAATTATGGTGCATTTGCTTTCCCAGGAAAACCACATTCCTGTGGGAGCGATTAACCCAATGACGATCGCAGAACTGCAAACCGTGTTTGACGACATATCCTACCCCGGCGTCAAGATAACCGTTCGGCGTCGTTCCAAGATCACAAGCACGTTCGCAATGGTCAAAGTTGATATTCATATCGCTGCAATCGATTCGCGCGATCCGGATTACGAGGTAACCCTTCGTCGCACGTTCGAGGTCATGCCAATGCGAATGAGCGCAAAAGACGCTATCAACGTAGCCTTTCAAGAAATTGTTCGCCACCTCGCACACGAAGCTGCAGAACACTTTCGATATCGCGGAGAGCTGCCGTTCAACCCGCACGTCTACGGCGAACCGGAAGCCGCACTCGCATCTGCTCGAAATAACGGCATCCGCTAAAAAGAGTATCCCGCACAACCTGCGGGATACTCTTTTTTCTTTTCTCACCTTAAATCGACTTCAAAACCACTATCAAACTGATCTGCATCGCTTCGAGTTCCTGCACGGACAACAGAAAGATGCAGCTCGATGAGAGCGCAAAAGCAAGATCACCGTTTTCGAGCTTTTTGCCATACCGAAGAAGAGAAGCAATACGCGACGACAGAATCGCGCCCGCTTCGCGTAACTTGTACGATGGACCGCGGCCCTGATGTTCGAGACTCGCCAGGCGGCGCGCCGATCGCACCGGTCTGAACGATTTTTCGATTTTTTTGTTCATCAAGAGCAGATAGGCCAGGTGATGCCAGGCTGTCGCCGTGGAAGTCTTACTGTGGGACTTCCAAGCTGCCCGCACCGTCAGATATTTTTCATGAGACAAGATGTAGGTTTTTTCAGGGGTTTCGATAGCGAGAGTCGACGAGGTCGGAGCAATCGAAGTTGAAATAATTGTGGTAGACATGGTTGAATAATCCTCAAAAAGTTGAAGTAAAAGTGTGGGTGAAATAACGGGAAAGTGGTTGTTAAGAAGAAAAACCACTTATGGCGGTCGGTTCGGCCCGAGAATCTACGTCATGATGATGCTGTCCACATCGGCAATTTGCGGAAAAATACCCGCGGTGCATCCTGAAGCGGAGCGGTGGCAAAAGCGGTCTCGCCGGCGTCATCGTCCTCCTCGAAGAACATAGCCGTCTGAATATCAGCATCTTCGAGTCGCAGGTGCAACGCAAAAAGCTCGTCCTGATTGCGCACACGCAACAGCACGAGATTTGAAGACTCTCTGTTTTCCGCTTCAGAACGCGGCCCAAAGCGAGATCCGGCTTCGAAGGCGGCGTGGCAAGCCTGCACGGCTTGCTGCTCTAAGGAGAGGTCTGCCCGCACCACCACATACACATACGAGCGCACGAGCGGAAGGGGTGACGAGGAGTCTTTTTGAGCAATCTACAACATAACCTGGCCATCTTACCCTATCCTGAGACGTTTGGGAAGGGGGTCCGACAAAATTGTTTGAGATCCATTGCCCCTACCAATACAGAAACGGAGCCGTGTGTATGTTCGGAGCCATTCGCGAGTACAAGCTGCAA
>Ga0182016_10001060_pt1 | contig 33715 bp, 23 predicted proteins | sample 712S2MmetaG_FD_120491 | JGI IMG/M metagenome (GOLD analysis project Ga0182016, IMG submission 120491) | Permafrost microbial communities from Stordalen Mire, Sweden - 712S2M metaG | ecosystem: Environmental > Terrestrial > Soil > Wetlands > Permafrost | place: Sweden: Stordalen | collected...
CGCCACCCCCGTTTCGGACTTCGTCTGGCGTCTGGACGCCAGTCAACTGCTGGCCGCCATCGACGCTGGCAGGCAAGTCACCGATATTCGCGCATTCCTGGCGGCGCGAAGCGGTACGGCGCTCCCCGATACGGTGGCGCGCCTGCTCGACGACGTCGCGGAGCGAACCACACTGCTCCAAGACCGGGGACTCGCCCGCCTGATTGAGTGTGCCGACGCCGCACTGGCCGCATTGATCGCCAACGACACGCGGACCCGCAAGCACTGCATGCGTGCCGGGGAACGCCACTTGGTGGTGACGGGCTCATCGGATGCAGTGTTCCGGCGTGCCTTGCGGGACGCCGGCTACCTGCTGGCCGCGGATAGTAAGCGTTCGGCGAAAAGCCGGGACTCCACTTCGCGGCCGGCGGCGGAGTAGGCGCGTGGCGATCGGGCCGGAGAACGCCCTCATCGTGCAGAGCGATTGCAGCGTCCTGCTGGACGTCCACGCGCCGCGGGCCGCGGAGGCACGGGCCGCGCTAGCGCCATTTGCCGAACTGGTCAAGAGCCCGGAGCACATCCACACTTACCGCTTGACGCCGCTCTCGATTTGGAACGCGTGCGCCTCGGGACTCGCCGCTGGACAGATGGTGGCCGCGCTGATCGAGCACGCCCGGTACGCGGTTCCGCGGAACGTGGAACCGGAAATCCTCGAACTGGCGGCGCGCTATGGGCGGGTCGTGATCACGCGCGACGGGGACTGGTTACGGTGCACGTGTTCCGACGGTGCGACCGCGGAACGCCTGTCGCGCGACCGCGAAGCGGGACAGTACCTTGCCGCACGCATCGACGCGACGAGGTTCCGCGTCGATCCGGGCCAGCGCGGCGTACTGAAACAGGCGCTCACGGCGGCGGGTTTCCCCGCCGAGGATCTGGCGGGCTATGCCAGCGGCGAGCCATTTCCCATCGCGCGGAGAGATCTGGAGCGGCAAGCGTGGATCGCCACGGCGGCCTGCGTCGAGGAGCGTGTGCCGATGAGCGCCCGGCGGCGCATGGAATACGCGCTTGCCGACCGGCGCTCGCAGTTCCGCATCGCCGCCGAAAACCCCGCCAAACTGGCCCGCTTGCGCGAACTACTCGCCATCCACGCGGAGGGGCGCGTCCTCATCATGGGTGAGTACCTGTCCCAGGTGGAAGCCATCGCCCGCGAAATCGGCGTTCCGCTCATCACCGGCAAGACGCCGCAGCCGCAACGGGAATCGATCTATGCGAGCTTCCGGCGCAGAGAATTGCACTGTCTGGTGCTTTCCAAAGTGGGGAACTTCGCTATCGACCTGCCGGACGCCGACGTGCTCATACAGGTCTCCGGCGCCTTTGGGTCGCGGCAGGAGGAAGCGCAGCGGCTCGGCCGCATATTGCGGCCCAAACAGGATGGCCGCGCCGCACACTTCTTCACGCTGGTCTCGCGCGATACCCGCGAGGAGGAGTTTGCCCACCACCGCAAGCTCTTTCTGACCGAGCAGGGTTACTCATACCAAGTGGTGGTGGCGGGCGAGAAGTGAGCGTGCTTGCCTCTACAGTTCCCCTGAGTGCCAGTTCTGCTCCATTGTCCTTCTCTATAATAGAAGCAGACTTCAGCTACGATGAGCAGCCCGCAACGCATCGCTGCGATTCCGTCCCGCCAGTTTCAAGCCTTGCTTGAGATAGCGGAATCCATCGCGGAGCACCGCGACCTGACGGTTCTTTTCCGTCAGCTTGCGGAACGCTTGGCGGACATCATCAGCTTCGACTCGCTCTGGCTGGTGCTACACGACCCGGCCGCCAATTGCATGCAACTGCACCTTCTGGAAGGGGTCGGCCCGGCCGCGGCGGATGAAACCGAGTGGCCGCTCTTGCGACCGATGGAGGAATCGCCCAGCGCCCAGGTCTGGAGCACGCAGGAACCGCTGATCGTTCCGGACATCGCCAATGACCGGCGCTATCCCAAGGCTTTTCAGTTGCTGCTGGACAACCAGATCCGCAGTTGCTCGATTCTCCCGTTGACCACGGTTCACCGGCGGTTGGGGGCGGTCGGATTCGGGCACCGGCAACCCGGCGCGCCCGCGGAAGCCGATATCGAGTTCCTCGGGCAGGTGGCCCGGCAGATCGCCGTGGCGGTGGACAACGCCCTGTCGCACCAGGAGGCGCAGAAGCTGCAAGCCGAGCTGGAGGGAGAACGGGACCGGTTGCGCCTGCTGCTGGACTTGAACAACACCCTGGCTCCCAACCTGGATTTGCGCGAGTTGTTGCGCGCGGTCTCCTCCAATGTGGGGGGCGCAATGCACTGCGACTACGCCAGCGTGATCCTGCCGGAGGCGGGCGGCGAAACGCTGCGGATCTACGCCATAACGCTGGACGGCGACCACTCGATGCTGCCCGAAGAACTGTTGGTGACGCGGGCCGGGACACCGGCCGGCATCGTGCTCGACACCGGCAAGCCGCTGGTGCTGGATAGCGAGGGCATGAGCCGCTTCGATCCGACCCTCAATCCGATCCTCGCTTTGGGGCTGAAATCCGGGTGTTTTCTGCCGCTGACCGCGCGGGATCGAATCATCGGGACTTTGAACGTGGGCCGCTTTCCGGACCGGGCTTTCACGCAGGACGATGTGGACGTTTTGCGGCAGGTGGCCAGCCAGGTGGCCATCGCGGTGGAAAATGCGCTGGACTATTACCAGGTGGCCGAAGCGCGCCGGCGGCTGGCGGACGAGCGCGTGTATCTCAACGAGGAAATCCGCACGGGGCAGGATTTCGCTGAGATCGTCGGCTCCAGCACGGTCCTGAAAAACGTTCTCAAACAGGTGGGCATCGTCGCGCCCACCGATTCCACGGTAATGATCTTGGGCGAGACGGGCACCGGAAAGGAGCTCATCGCCAGAGCCATCCACAATCTCAGCGGGCGCAAGGATCACACCTTCGTGAAAGTGAACTGCGCGGCGATTCCGCTGGGCCTGCTGGAGAGTGAGTTATTCGGCCACGAGAAGGGCGCGTTCACCGGCGCCATCGCGCGCAGGCTGGGGCGCTTCGAGCTGGCCCACCAGGGGTCGCTGTTCCTGGACGAGGTGGGCGATATCCCCTCGGAGCTCCAGCCCAAGCTGCTGCGAGTCTTGCAGGAGCAGGAATTCGAGCGCCTGGGCAGCGCCCATACGATCCGGGTGAATGTGCGGATGGTCACCGCCACCAGCCGCGACCTGCCCGCCATGGTGGAGGCCCGCGAGTTTCGCGAAGACTTATACTACCGGCTCAACATTTTTCCGATCGTCGTGCCGCCTCTGCGCTCCCGCGGCGAAGATATTCCGCTGCTGGTGGAGTACTTCACCGCGCGCTACGCGGAGCGCGTCGGCAGAAAAATCGGGCGCATCGACCGGCGCACGATGGAATTGCTGCAGGCGTATCACTGGCCGGGCAATGTGCGGGAGTTGCAGAACGTAATCGAACGCGGCGTGATCCTGTCGCAGGGCGGCACGCTGCACATCGACGCGAGCATTCTGGGAGCGCGCGAACCGCGGAAACCGGCGGCGGCCCAAACGGACGTCTTGGAGCGGAACGAAAGGGACCTGATTGAGGCGGCGCTGACGGAAGCCAAAGGCCGTATCGCTGGGCCCAACGGCGCCGCGACTCGTTTGGGGATCCCCGCGTCCACGCTCGAATCGAAGATACGGGCGTTAAAGATCGACAAGCACCGTTTCCGTTCGCCGACCGGGTGACGTATTGGTGGGACAGGCCTCCCGGCCTGTCATAGCCGCGAAGCGGCAGCTTCGGACGGGCGACAGGCCAGGAGGCCTGTCCAACTCATCAGCGGAACACGTCGCAGTAACTACATATCACGGCGCTAAACAGTGTGCCGCTCCTGCGCGATCCACCGCCGGACCTACGGCGGGCAATCTTCCACACCGGCTCGCGATATCTCGCGAATTCGCGATGATCTTCATTCCTGCGGCGCCTTCAAGTGATTGACTTTACGGCCTCGCGGCCGGGCAGCGGAATTGCATTATTCCAACGGCAGAGAGGGATGATGCAATGTGGATCGTCAGAGTCGCACTCAACCGCCCTTACACGTTCGTAGTACTGGCGTTGCTGATTTTGCTGGTCAGCCCGTTGGTGATCCTGCGAACTCCCACCGATATTTTCCCCAACATCGCTATACCGGTGGTGAGCGTGGTGTGGAATTACGACGGCTTTCCGCCGGAAGACATGGCGGACCGGATTGTCACCATCACCGAGCGCAGCATGACCACTACGGTGAACGACATCGAACACATCGAATCGCAATCGTATTACGGGATCGCGGTGATTAAGCTATTCTTTCGCCCTTCGGTGACCATCGCCACGGCGCTGGCGCAGGTGACCGCGGTATGCCAGACGCAGCTCCGCCAGCTTCCGCCGGGCACAACGCCGCCCCTGGTTCTCAGTTACTCAGCCTCCGCGGTTCCCGTATTGCAAATCGGCTTGAGCAGCGACCGGCTGGCGGAGCAGCAGTTGAACGACCTCGGCATGAACGTGATTCGCACCCAGTTGGCGACGGTGCAGGGCGCGGCGGTGCCGTTTCCCTATGGCGGAAAGGTGCGGCTGGTTTCGGTGGACATCGACTCGCCGGCATTACAGGCGAAGGGGCTCTCGCCGCTCGATGTGGTCAATGCCGTCAGCGCGGAAAACCTGATCCTGCCGTCAGGCACGGTGAAGCTCGGGCCGCTGGAATACCAGGTGGAGATGAACGGCAGCACACGGACGATCGATGAGCTCAACGATCTGCCGGTGAAAACGGCCAACGGCGCGACGATCTATTTGCGGGACGTGGCGCATGTGCGCGACGGCTTTTCGCCGCAGACCAACGTGGTGCGCCAGGACGGCCGCCGCAGCGCGGTGCTGAGCGTGTACAAAACCGGGTCCGCCTCCACGCTCGCGATCGTGCACGATGTGCGGGCTGCCCTCATCGACATGGCCGGGGCGCTGCCGCCCGAATTGAAGCTGACGCCCATGTTCGATCAATCGCTGTTTGTGCGGGCCGCTATTCAGGGCGTCCTTCGCGAAGCGCTCACGGCGGCCTGTCTCACCGCGGCCATGATTCTTCTGTTCCTGGGTAACTGGCGAAGCACCCTAATCATCGCCATCTCCATTCCGCTTTCCATCCTGGTTTCGGTCTGTTGCCTGAGCGCGCTCGGCCAGACCATGAACCTCATGACGCTGGGCGGACTGGCGCTGGCCGTGGGAATTCTGGTGGATGACGCCACCGTCGAGATCGAGAACATCGAGCGGAACCGGCTGCTGGGCAAGGAACTGCGCCAGGCAATTCTCGACGGCGCGCAGGAAATCGCCGTACCGGCGTTCGTTTCCACGCTGTGTATCTGCATTGTCTTCGTGCCGATGTTTTTCCTGAGCGGGGTGACGCGGTTCCTGTTCGTGCCGCTGGCGGAGGCGGTGATCTTCGCCATGCTGGCCTCCTATCTTCTTTCGCGGACCCTCGTGCCCACTATGGTCATGTTCCTGATGCGCAATCTGGGAACGGCCGCCCACCACGGCTTCTTCGGCCGCTTCCACCAGCGCTTCGAGGCCGGCTTCGAGCGCTTGCGGGACAGCTACCGGAACGCGCTTGGAGCCGCCATGCACCGCGAACGCTGGTTCGCCGCGGGATTTCTCGCGCTGTGCCTGAGTTCGGTGGGCTTCGTGGCCGTTCTGGGCCAGGATCTGTTTCCGCAAGTCGATGCCGGCCTGATGCGCCTGCACATCCGCGCGCGCACCGGCCTACGCATCGAAGAGACGGCGCGCCTGACCGAACAAATCGAAAACTCCATCAAGGCGATGATTCCGCCCGCCGACCTCGACACCGTGCTCGACAATATCGGCCTGCCATACAGCGGCCTGAACCTGTCGTATAGCAACGGCGGCACCATCGGCACGCCGGACGCCGAGGTCCTGGTCTCCCTGAAGGAAGGCCACCGGCCCACCGCGGCGTATGTGAAAGCGTTGCGCGAAGATTTGCCCAGGCGATTCCCCGGCACGCAGTTCTTCTTTCAGCCCGCCGATATCGTGACCCAGATTCTCAACTTCGGAATCCCGGCGCCCATCGACGTGCAGGTGGTCGGCCCCGACCAGCTCGGCAACTACGCGCTCGCCGAGCGGCTGGCGAACCGCATCCGCGGCGTTCCCGGGGCGGTGGATGTACATGTCCAGCAGGCCTACGACGAGCCCACCCTGCGGCTGGACGTGGATCGCACCTTGGCCCAATCGGTGGGCCTCAGCCAGAGGGACGTGGCGCAGAATCTTTTGATTTCCCTGAGCTCCAGTTTTCAGACCGCGCCCACCTTCTGGCTGAATCCGCGGAACCAGATCAGCTACAACCTGGCCGTCCAGACGCCGCAATACCGGGTGGATTCGATCCAGGCGCTGCTGGACACGCCCATCCACGCGCCCGCGCTCACCGAGCCGCAGATCCTGGGAAATCTGGCGTCCTTCGCGCACATGAGCCAGGCAGCCGTGATTTCACACTACAACGTGCAGCCGCTGGTGGATGTGTACGCTTCGGTGCAGGGCCGCGACCTCGGCGGCGTGGCGCGCGATGTCCGCCGGTTAACCGCCGGCGTTCAAAACCAACTGCCGCGCGGCAGCCACATCAAAGTCACCGGACAAGTGGCGACGATGTCGGAATCGTTTATCGGACTGGGCGCCGGCTTGCTGATGGCCATCGTGCTGGCGTACCTGCTGATCGTGGTGAATTTTCAATCGTGGCTGGACCCGTTCATCATCATTACCGCGCTGCCGGGCGCCATGGCGGGAATCGTTTGGGCGCTGCTGCTCACCGATACCACGTTGAACGTGCCCTCGCTCACCGGGGCCATCATGTGCGTGGGCGTGGCCACCGCGAACAGCATTCTGATGGTGTCGTTCGCGCGCCAGCGCATGAACGAAGGCCTGCCGCCGCGGGAAGCCGCCATCGAAGCTGGGCACACCCGTATGCGGCCCGTCCTCATGACGGCGCTGGCCATGATCATCGGGATGGCGCCAATGGCCATGGGGATGGGGGAAGGCGGCGAGCAGAACGCTCCGCTCGGCCGCGCGGTCATCGGCGGACTACTGTTCGCGACCATGGCCACGCTGTTCTTCGTCCCGGTGGTGTTCGGAATGATTCACGGCAGGCGCGAACGCGAATTCACTTTGTGAGGGGAAAAATGGCAACTCAACAGATGCTTCTAAACGAAATCGAGCGGCAACCCAAAAACGAAAAACCACGGACTATCCGGCACTGGGTGGCGGCGGCAATCATGGCCTTGAGCGCTCTTCTGGTGGCCGGAGGGCTGAACATCCGCGCCCGCGCCAAAGAGCGCGTCGCGTTGGGGACTGAGACCGCTCGCCTCGCGATCGTCACGGTCTCCGCCAACCGGCCGCAGCCCGAGCCGGCCAACAACGACCTGGAGGTGCCAGGCACTGTGCAAGCCTATACCGACTCGCCCATCTACGCGCGCACCAGTGGCTACCTGCTGCGCTGGTACAAGGATATCGGCGCCTTCGTACAGAAAGGCGATCTGCTGGCCGATCTCGATACGCCCGAAGTGGACCAGGAGCTTTCGCAGGCGCAAGCCGCGAGGCAACAAACTGCCGCGGCGCTGGACCTGGCGCGCACCAGCGCCGACCGCTGGCGCCAACTGCGCAAGACCGACTCGGTCTCGCAGCAGGAACTGGATCAGCGCGTCAGCGACTATTCCCAGGCGCAGGCCAATCAGGCGGCGGCCGATGCCAATGTACGGCGGCTTCAGGAGATGGAGTCCTTCAAGCACGTCTATGCTCCGTTTGCCGGCGTGATCACGCGCCGCAACGTGGATATCGGCGCATTGGTGAATGCGGGCAATGGCGGGTCGGGCAAGGAGCTCTTCTGGCTCTCCGATATCGATCCTCTGCGTGTGTATGTGAGCGTGCCGGAAAGCGACGCGCCGGCCATGCATATGGGCATGCCGGCCTGGATTGGCGTGGCTGAATTTCCGACCGCGCATTTCGCCGGCACGGTGGTCCGCACCGCCAACGCAATCGATCAGACTACCCGCACGCTGCTTACGGAAGTGGATGTGCCCAATCCGTCCGGCCACTTGTTGCCGGGGGCTTATGCGCAAGTCCACTTTCGAGTGCCGGTCGGCGCGGGCCGGCTTTCCGTGCCGTCGAGCGCCATGTTGTTCCGCGCCGAAGGGCCGCGCATTGCCGTGGTGGGACCGGGCGACCGCGTCCAGTTGCGCCGCATTCAGATCGGCCGCGATTTCGGCACCAGCCTCGAGATTCTGCAAGGCGTGGGCCCGGCCGACCGCGTGATTCAGAATCCACCCGATTCTCTGGAGGATGGACAGGTGGTGCACGTGGCGGAAGATCCATCCCAGGGGAAGCGGCCATGAAACCGGCTGCGGCGGTCGCGGCGGCCTGGCTGGCGCTTGTGCTGGCGGGGTGCCATGCGGTAGGACCGGATTACCACCTTTCTCCGGCGCCGACGCCCGTGGCGTGGCATGCCGAAGGACCCTGGCGGCCCGGCGACCCGAAGGACGCCATTCCAAAGGGCGAGTGGTGGACCGTGTTTCGGAGCGCCCAACTGGACGGGCTGGAGAAGCAGGTGGTGGCGGCCAATCAGGATCTGGTATCCGCGGCCGCTCGCGTGCAGCAGGCCCGCGCGCTGGCGTCGGTGGCCATCAGCAACTTCTACCCGCAGGTGGGCGCCGCGCCATCGGGCCAGCGATTTCGTCTCTCGGGCAATCGGCCATCGCTGGGCGCTCCGGTGCTCGGTCCAATTACCGAGAACGAGTGGGACCTACCCTTCGTGCTGAGTTATGAGCCGGACTTGTTCGGACGGACCCGGCGCAGCGTGGAGGCAGCCAACACCTCCTACCAGGCGGCCACCGCGGATTTCGAGAACGTCAAACTGGTGCTGACCGCCGAGACCGCCGCCGACTTCTTCACGCTTGGCGAGGTGGACGCCGAGATTGCCATTTTGGACGATTCTGTCGCCTCTTTCGAAAAAGCGCTGGCGCTGATTCAGAATCGTCACGACGGGGGCGTAGCTTCCGGCTTGGACCTCGCGCAGGAGCAGTCGCTGTTGGACGCGACCCGCACACAAGCGACGCTGGAGCGACAGCTTCGGGCGAGCTATGAGCATGCGCTGGCGGTGCTGTGCGGCGCCCCGGCGCCGGATTTCCGCGTGGCGCCCGCATCGCTCCAGCAATACCTGCCGGACATTCCGGTGGGCGTGCCGTCGGGCGTGCTGGAGCGCCGGCCGGACATCGCGCGCGAGGAGCGCCTGATGGCATCGGCCAATGCCGAGATCGGCGTGGCGAAATCCGCCTACTACCCCAGTATTTCCCTGCTGGCGACAGGCGGACTCGAAGCCGCCGGCATCGGCAATCTACTCACGCTGCCAAGTTCTTTGTGGGCGGTGGGCGCCACCATTGCACAGACGGTTTTTTCCGGCGGCAGAGTCCGCGCCGGCGTAGATTTCTCGAAGGCCGGCTACCAGGACGCCGTGGCGCAATACCGGCAAACGGCCTTGGTTGCGTTTCAGGAAGTCGAGGACGGGCTTTCGGGGCTGCAGGTCTACGCCAACGCCGGGAAATCGCAAGACACCGCCGTAGCGGATTCCCAACGCGCCTTGAACATCGCCATGGACCGCTATACCGGCGGCCTGGTGACTTACCTCGATGTGGTGACCGCGCAGCAGAGCCTGCTCTCCAACCAGCGCGAAAACGCGCAGATCCGCGGCGGCCAACTGGTTACTTCGGTAATGCTGGTGAAAGCTCTGGGCGGAGGGTGGGACGCCAGCAGCCTGGCCGCCATCCGCATGACGCCCGATCTGAAGACGGCGTTCCGGCCATGAACTTGTCAGACGAAACGGGGCGCCACACGATGGCGCTCCCAATGCAATTCTCGAACTCGAAAGGAGACATCGTGATTTATCGACCATTAGGACAATCCGGCATCAGCACCTCGGTGATTGCGCACGGAACTTGGGCAATCGGCGGATGGATGTGGGGAGGGACGGACGAGGAGCAATCCATCCGCGCGATCCAGGCATCCCTCGATGCCGGCGTGAATTTCATCGATACGGCGCCGGCCTACGGCCTGGGACTTTCCGAACGGATTGTCGGACGGGCGATTCAAGGCCGCCGCGACAAAGTAATTCTCGCTACAAAATGCGGCCTGGTCTGGCACACCACGGAAGGAAACTACTTCGTGGAACAAAACGGAGCGCGCATTCACCGCTACCTGGGGGCGCAGTCGATCCGCTACGAAGTCGAGCAAAGTCTCGGCCGCCTCGGCACGGATTATATCGATCTGTACCAGACGCACTGGCAGGATTCCACGACGCCCATCGAAGAGACCATGGAGACGTTGCTCGAGCTGAAACGGCAGGGGAAGATTCGAGCCATCGGCGTCTCGAACTGTACGTTGGACCAACTGAGGCGCTATCGGAGGGTCGGTCAGGTGGATACGGCCCAGGAACTCTACCATATGCTCGACCGGTCGCTCGAAGCCGAGTATTTGCCGTATTGCAAGCGGAACAACATCGCAGTACTGGCCTATTCGCCGCTGGCCAACGGCCTGCTCACCGGTAAAGTCGACCCGGATCGCGTGTTTCCGCCGGACGATCTGCGCCACAACAACCCGCTGTTCAGCCGCGAGTCGCGCCTTCGCGTGAAGGAGATGCTCGATCGGATGCGCCCGGTGGCGGATAAGAGCAGCTTGACCCTGGCGCAATTGGTGATCGCCTGGACCATCGCCCAGCCGGGCGTGACGCACGCGCTGGTGGGTGCGCGGGACGCGGCGCAAGCCGTCGAAAACGCCGCCGCCGCCATCCGGCTGTCGGCCCAGGACGTGGCCAAGGTGAGCCAGGCGCTGCAGGCCACCGCTTTAGTGGAGGCACGATGAATACCACGGAACCCGTCCGGATCGGCATGATCGGCCTCGATCATAACTCGTGGCGCAGGCTGTCAAGCCTGCAGAGCCGAGAGTCCTCTCGGCTTTTCTTGCTTAAGTGAACAGTGTTGGGCTTAAGTATTCAAATTCAGGGAGAGCATAACGATGTCACGTTTGAGTTACAGCATAGCGTTGATTGTGTTGGCGGTTGCAGGACTTGTCTTTGCGTTCTTGGCGCCGGCAGCCCCGCCGGGCTTGCCCCCCGGCGCTCGCGTGCAACAATCGCAGGCCGCCTTCACGGATTACCGGCGTCAGTCGCCGGGCACGATCCGCAAGATCACGGTAGCGGACCTGCCCGAACCCTATCAGACCAAATCGGCGGACAACCGCGCGCGTATCGTGCCGCGCCCCGCGAATGCCTGGCCGCGGGCCATGGCGGGATTCACCGTCACCGAATTCGCCGCCGGCCTCGTCAATCCGCGCCTGGTGCGCCGCGCCGCGAATGGCGACCTCTTCGTGGCCGAGAGCGAGCCGGGCCGTGTGCGCGTGTTGCGCGGGCTGGGCGCGAATGGCAAGGCCCAGACAGTCGAGGTGTTCGCCTCGGGGTTGTCGCAGCCCTTCGGCATCGCATTCTATCCGCCCGGGCCGGATCCGCAGTGGGTCTACGTGGGGAATACCGGGTCGGTGGTGCGCTTTCCTTATCGCAACGGCGATTTGAAGGCTCGCGGCGCCGCCGAGACCATCGTTCCCGATATCCCTGCGGGCGGCCGCCTGACCGGCGGAGGGCACTGGACGCGCGACATTGCCTTCTCCCGCGACGGCGGCAAAATGTTTGTTTCCGTGGGTTCGCATTCCAACGACGACGATACCGACAACAACCCCGTCGAATTCCATCGCGCCGATATTCTGCAGTTCAACCCGGATGGCAGCGGCGGACGGGTCTACGCGTGGGGCATCCGCAACGCGGTGGGCATTGCGGTCAATCCATCCACCGGCGAGCTTTGGGCGTCGGTGAACGAGCGCGACGGACTGGGTGATAACCTGGTCCCGGACTACATCACGCACGTTCAGGAGGGCGGCTTCTACGGCTGGCCGTGGTTCTACATCGGAGGCCATCAGGACCCGCGGCAGCAGGGAAAGCATCCGGAACTGCGCAGCAAGTCGATCGTGCCGGATGTGCTGCTGCAACCGCACAACGCATCGTTGGAAATGACCTTCTACGAGGGCGGCCAGTTTCCTTCCGAATACGATGGCGACGCGTTCGCGGCGGAGCACGGCTCGTGGAACAAGGCCGTCCGCACGGGCTATGAAGTGATCCGCGTGCCGATGAAGGATGGCCATGCCACCGGCGAATACCAGGACTTCCTCACCGGATTCGTCACCCCGGGTGGAGACGTTTGGGGGCGGCCGGTCGGCGTCGCGGTGGCGAACGATGGCTCGTTGATTGTCACCGACGACGGATCGAACACGGTCTGGCGAGTCGCCTACACGACGCGGTAGTCCAACGTGGGCGGCTACTCGGTCCGCAACGCATCTACCGGCGAGATCGAACTCGCTCGAAAGGCTGGGACGAAGGATGCTACCAGCGCCGACAATCCGAGCGCTACGACGGCTCCCAGCGTCACCGCGGGATTATACGGGCTCATGCCGTAAAGTTGATTGCCGAGGAATCGTCCTACGGCGAACGTCAGCGGCAACCCAGTCAGCAGCCCGAAAAGAACCAGCGCGAGTGCGCCTCGTAGTACCAGCCGGACAACGTCGCCGCGATTGGCGCCCAGCGCCATACGGACGCCGATCTCGTTGACACGGCGGCCGGCATTATAGGCTGTGACTCCATACAGCCCAATCGACGCTAAGACAAGCGAAAGCAGTCCGAACAACGAAGTGAGGCGCGCGATGAGCCGCTGCTGGGCGAATTGAGTGGCCACCTGCTCTCTCAAACCGCGAATCGTAACGATCGGCATATTGGGATCCACCGAGGCCATGGCCTGGCGTACCGCGGCTGCGGACAGGCTGGCTCCGGGCCTGGTCAGAATGACAACGTCCCTCAGGAAGAGCGAGCCCTGATTGCTGTGCGCGTATTCGGCTTGCGCTTCGGGCAGAAAAAGCAAGGGGAGAATTCGCTCGCCGAAAGTGCCGGTCAGATAGCGCGCATCTTTAGCCACTCCCACCACTTCGAATTGGCGCGCGGTGTCCGCCGTAAGACCGAAGTGCTTGCCTATGGGATCTTCGTTGGGAAAGAACTTACGCGCGAACGTCTCACTAATCACCGCTACTTTTCGAGAACTCGCCGTATCCTGTTCCGAGATGCCGCGGCCTTTGAAAATCGGGGTCCCAATCACGTCGAAGTACCCGGCCGTGACCCGATTCCATGCGGCGAAATGGTCGTCTCTGGGACCCGGAGCGGGATGCCCGTCCACCCAGATGCCAGTGCCCCAGCCGCCGCCGGACAACGGCGAGTACAGGCAAAGAGCCACCGAGGAGACACCCGGCAGGGCAGCCATGGAATCGTGGATGCGGCGATAGAGCGGCGAGAGTTGGTCGGTTCGATAACCGGCAAACCGGGGACTTATGGTCGCTATGGTGCGCCGGTCCTGTTCGAATCCGAGGTCTTGCCTCTCCAATCTTTGCAGCGCGGCAGTGAGGAGTCCCGATGCCGATAACAGAGTAAGGCTGAGGGCTGCCTGAAACACCACCAGCGCCTTCCTTGGGAGCGAGCCCGCGCGCGCGGTGGACCGGCTGGCTCCCCGGAGCGCTTCGATGGGAGCCACGCGTGTGGCCATCCACGCGGGAGCGATGCCGAAGGCAATTCCGGTTACGAGCGAAGTGACAAAGGCGAACGCCGGTACGGGCATGGAAGGCGACGCGGCGATGGGGACGCCGGCGAATCCGGGTGGGGAAGGGAAGGCGAAGCGCAAAATCAGGCGCGTGCCCGCAAATGCGATCCCGAGACCGGCGGCGCCACCAAACAACGAGAGCAGGAGACTTTCGATCAGCGGCTGTCTCACCAGCCGCGACGCCGGCGCCCCCAGCGCCATGCTCAACGACGTCTGCCGGCGCCGCTCCATGCCGCGAACGAGCATGAGATTGGCCACGTTGGCGCAGACGATCAGCAGCACAAATCCTGAAACCATCATGAGGATCCGGAGCCAGTGCTCGTATTGCTCGCGCATGGCGGTGATGCCGGCGCCTCCGGGAGTCAGGAACAAGGTCTGATCGGGGAATGCGGCGCGATCGTTGGCGCTCATCTCACCCCAGTGCGAGCGCAGCCATTGCTTCAGCTCCACACGCATATCCGCTTCCATGGATGCGGGCTTCGCGCCTGCGCGAATGCGGCCGATCAATTCCAACCAGTGAGTATCAAGCTTGTTCAGATCGGCATCGACCTCGACAAATGGTCCGGTGTTCAGCGGCAGAAACAAATCGGGAGGGTTGCCGCGCAAACTGTCGCCGAAGAAACCCGGCGGAGTGACTCCCACCACCGTAAATGGCTTGTTATCGATATTAAAGACGCTGCCCATTACGGATGGATCCGACCCATACCGTTCCCGCCATAAGCGATAGCTCATCACCGCCACCGGCGGAGCTCCGGGGCGATCGTCGTTCGCCGCAAGCGCGCGTCCGGCATACGCACTTATGCCGAACATGACGAAGTAATTGCCGGAGACGTACTCACCCGGACAGCTTTGAGCCGCTTCCGGGCTGCCCGCGCGCCGGACGCCGAACAGCGGCTGAAATGCCTGGAACGCCGCCAATTCAGAGAAACCCTTGGTATTGTCTCTTAAATGCTTGTACAAATCGTACGAGACAAGAGAGAACTCTTTATCCTGGCTGTAGCCGCCCATGTAACAACAACGGGCTTCTCTCCCCAGGCGGTACAATTCACCGGGACGCGCTACCGGCAGAGACTTCAGCAGAACGGCATGGACCAAAGTGAAGATCGAAGTGGTGGCGCCAATGCCCAGCGCCAGTGTCAGGACCGTGGCTGTGGTGAACGCCGGGGCCAACCGCAAGCGCCGCAGCGCGTGGCGCGTATCCTGCATCAGCGTTTCGAGCAACGGCAGTCCTCTTTGGTCGCGATAGTCTTCCTTGGTTGCTTCCACCCCTCCGAACTTCAGCAGGGCCTGGCGCCGCGCTTCGGCTGGCAATAAACCGGCCCGAATACTTTCGGCGGCTTGAAGGGCGAGATGTTCTTCAATCTCCGCCCGCAACCGCTCTTCGTCTTGCGCTCTTGTCGTCCAGGAACTCAGCCGCCTGCGGAATCGCCTTAATGGTCTCATTTCAGAGCTCTCTTACTTCAAATCTTCGGCCTTTACGGCGAAGAACCGTCCGATGATGGCCGCGGTCTGTTGCCAGCCTTGGGTCTCGGCTTGCAACTGTTTGCGCCCGCCGCGTGTCAGCCGGTAAAAGCGTGCCTTGCGGTTGTTCTCGGAGGTGCCCCATTCGGAGGCGATAGAACCCTCCTGCTCCAGCTTCAGCAGCACCGGATACAGGGTGCCCTGGTTGACCGCGAGAAGATCGCCGCTGATCTGCTCGATCCGCCGGGCAATCCCGTAGCCATGCAAAGGCCCCAGTACATCCAGAGTCTTGAGCACCATCAGCGCGAGCGTGCCCTGTAAAACGTCTGCCTTATCCTTCATGCCTCTATTGGGTTTCCAACATGAAGTATGACAGATTCCATTTGGGAAAGCAACAGGACCAGCGGAGCCTGCGGAGCCTGTTCCCTTTCGGACGTTACGCCCGCGCCAAATCCTCGGGCGCTTTGCCTAATTCCACGTTGGTCAGGGTGACAATGGCGCCGGGAGCCACCAGCACCTCCAAGCCCGCACCCGCCGGCTCTACTGAGTTCTCCTGGCGCGGGCTGGCCGTCTCCAGGTAGCGGAAAGTCGCTCCCCGCCACTTCACTTTCACCTTCTGTGAGGCCACTGAGCGGTTCAGCAGAATCAGGGTCCTCTCGCCCGCCGCGCCCTGGAACGCGGTCGCCAGCAGGTTCGCGTTCGAGCTTGCCGCCTTCACCCGCCGCATGCCGGCGCGCACCCGGCGCGTGTAGGCCCCGAAGACGCGCAACTGGTGGCTGGACGAACCTGGCTCCATCCCATGCTCGGGATCGGGCACCAGCAGCGTCCTGGTCCATCCGTAAGACGGCTGCACCACGTTCAGCAGGGTCCAGCAATACATCACCCCGCAGGCGTCGAGTTGCGTCAGGACTTTGTGATAAAGTTGCCCCATCGCCAGCGCGATGCGGTATGCGCGGGACTGAAAGTCGCCGTTGTTGACGCACAGCTCCACGGCAAAGAAGGGCTTATCGCCGCACGCTTCCCGCAATTCGGCCAGGCGGGCGTCGAAGCCGTCCGGATCGTGAAAAGAGCCCTGATAATCGTATAGGTTCGAGGCGGCGTAATCGATGGTCTTCCACACCGCCGGATCCTGCCGGAAGGCTTTGGCCGCCGCGACGCCCCCGGTCGAAAACGGCGGGTTGTGCATGTGGATCTTGACCGCCGCGAATCCGGCGGCGTCCAGCCCACGGCGCAGCGCCAGCGCCATCTTGCGCCAGTCTTCCGGCGATTGCGCCACCTCGTTCTGAATCCCGACGACCTCCGGCGCCTGGCCGATCTTGTCGCGCGAAACCTGGCAATACCGCACCATGGCCTTCACGTAAGGCCCGATTTCGGGCGCTTCCGTCAGCTTGCCCGCGGCATCGCGCGCCCTGGCCCACGGCGGCAGTTCCCAGAACTCGAAGATCACCTTTCCGCCCAGGCGCCGGACCCGCCGCATGTACTCGAAATCGCTGGTCTCGCAGTTGGGAAAGTTGTCGCCGTAATAGTGCGGCGAAGCATCCTGGGGCCGATCCCAGTTGGTCATTTCCGGGTTCAAGAGCGCGCCGGTGGGATACTCGCGATGCAGCAGCAGGTTGTACTCCGCCAGAATCCGCCACCACTCCCTGACGCCTTGCGGGCTCAATTCCGCGAAAGCGGGAGGCGGCGTGGTGCCGCCCCAGCCGAGCATCTCCTGAAAGCGCACGGCGTCGTCCACGTCTACCGTGGCTTGTTCGGTTGCCGGCGGCAGCAGCCGGCCGCGCGCGGCGCCATCGCCAGCGAAGGCCAGTTGGTGCTGGTTCACGTCCACGGCGGCCCGCGAAGAGAGCGCCTCTTTGCCGTTCAACAGCACGCGTAGCGTCAAGCGATGGTCGGCGATTACGGTGATGGCTTCGAGCTTGCCCGAATACTCGACGCTCGATTCTTCAAACAGGCCCTCCGGATGCCGCCCTGGATGCGGGGGCACCGGCGGCACCTTGGCGAGCCCCGGCGAATCGTAGTAGCGCACCGCCAGCCGGGCCTGGCCGCCGCCCGCTTCCACCGTGAAACCGCCCGATGGCCCGGTGAAAATCCATCGCAACTGAGGCTTGTCGCCGCTCCAGTTGTCGATCTCCAGGGTTCGCTCGAACAGCGCCGGCAGCCATTCGGCGAAGTACTTCCGCGGCGCCAGGGGCACCGTCCACCGGGTCCGCGGCGATGGCGGGCCGGGCAATTCGAACCCATCGCCACCGGCCGAAGAACCCTTCCATGGAGGGAGATCCAACCTGGCCGGATTCGCCCCTTGGCCTGGTTGCTGCGCTGACGCCAGGGCCGGCGTGGAGAGCACCGTTCCGGCAAACGTGCGCCGCGAAATCTTCGTCATCGAACCTCCTGCCGCGTTCGGACTGACCGCGTTCTCCCGCGATTGTAGCTGCTTTCGAAAGTCTTGGCCCGCGCTGGCAGCTCGGAACCCGACTGTGGCCAACGTGGCCTAAGCCTCACAGGTCTTGGGGTTGCAAGCCAGTCTTCTTTGAGATTTTCGCAAGGATGGCAGGGCCGAGTTCCTCGGAGTCGTGGAACGAGAACGGATAGTCGGGCCATCCGTCCCTTTTCATGATTTTGTGAGAGCCCGTCGTGCGGTCGTGGCGCCATCCGATGCGCTGCAAGGCAGCGAATACACGGCGCGCCTTCGCCGCGGGCCAAGAGCTCATGCGGCAGTGTCGAACACAGCATCAGCCGAATCGGGAGGCAACTCGCCGTGGGCGATCCGGTCCAGGACAATCTCCCGCGCGGCAGACTGCGCCCGTTGAATTGCATCCTGCCTTGAGTCGCCGTACAGCAGAACATTTAGTTCCGGCACCCCGGCGATCCAGCGGCCATCGAGCTCACGATCAAGCTCAATAGTGAGCTTCATAGCCACAGCTTAGCACGCACACCCGACGGGACGCCGCGATCCGGCCGGTGACGTTGTCTCCCGGATGGGGACTTGTGGGGTGCCGACCGCTGCGCATCCACGAGCCGGGCATTACGCGGCCAGGTCATCGTCGGGCTGGGGCTGTGTTCGAGCCCTGATAGAGTGGAGTGGTGACTGCAGTGGAAGCGTACGAATTGGCAACCCAAGGAGGGGCGACGGACTTCGCACGGCTGATCGCTGCGTTCGAATTATTCGGGCCCTATTGTCTGATCGATGGCTTGGCCGTCAATTGTTACGTCGAGCCAGTGTACACGCTGGATGCCGACCTGGTAGCGATCGCGGCGAGCCTGCCCGAGTTGATTGCGCACCTCGAGGCGCAAGGCTTCAAAACCGAAGTACACGCTCACTCGGTGAATGCGTTGGCGCCCGGAAGCGAACTTCGGATTCAGTTCACCACCGACGAACGATACCAGGCATTCCCGTCCCGATCGGTGGAGGCCAATGTCCTGGGGATACGAGTGAAGATCGCTTGCCGGGAGGACGTAACGCAGGGCAAGCTATGGGCGTACGGCGACCCACACCGGCGGCTGAGCAAACGCAAGAAGGACGAACTGGACCTGATCCGGCTGGCCGAGGCGTATCCGGAGCTGAAATCACTTTACCCGAGTGAGTTGCGGGAACAACTGGACCGCGGGTAAAGGAGCTGCTCCACGCTCGGTGGTGCAGCGTGATATAAATCAGGCTGTTGAGCCAAACTAGCGTCTCATCGCGAGACAGGTTGCGCGCCGCCCTGCAACACCGCGAGCCGGACCGGATTCCGGTGGATTTCGGAGGTACCACCGTAACCGGCATGCACGTCAGTTGCGTGGCAGGTTTGCGCCATTACTATGGGCTGACGCCGGGACCGGTAAAGGTACACGAACCCGGCCAGATGCTGGGCCTGGTGGAGGACGACCTGCGCGCGGCGATGGGGCTCGACGTTATCGGGCTGTTTCCCCGCAAGGTCAAGTTCGGCCTTCCCACCACGGCCTGGAAAGAGTGGAATTTCCGCGGGCTGGAGGTGCTGGTGCCGGTCGATTTCCGCACCCGAACCGAGCCCAATGGCGACATCCTTATTTATCCCGAGGGCGATGAAACAGTGGCGCCGAGCGGGTCCATGCCGATGGGCAGCGCGTTCTTCGACACCATCGTCCGGCAGCCGGAAATCGACGAAGCGAAGCTCGACCCCCAGGACAACCTGGAAGAGTACGGCGCCGTTTCCGAGGAAGACCTGGACCACCTGGAACGCTCCGCGCGCGCGGCGGCCGCCAGCGGGTACGGGGTGGCGGCGGGGTTCGGCGGCACAGGCTTGGGCGACATCGCCCTGGTACCCGGGCCGGGTCTGAAGAACCCCAAAGGGATACGCGACGTCGCCGAGTGGTACATTTCCACGCGCACGCGCCGCGGCTACATCCACAAAGTCTTCGAGCGGCAGTGCGAAATCGCCATCGGGAACCTGGCGCGCATTCACGCCCGCATCGGCGACGTGGTGGACTCGATGTACGTCTGCGGCACCGATTTCGGCACCCAGACTTCGGCCTTCTGTTCGGTCGCCACCTTTCGCGAGCTGTGGTTCCCCTACTACAAGCTCATCAACGACTGGGTACACGCCAACACGGGCTGGAAGTGTTTCAAACACTCCTGCGGCAGCGTGGAGCGCTTCTTCGAGAGCTTCATCGAGGCCGGTTTCGATATTATCAACCCGGTGCAGTGCTCGGCCACGGGCATGGAACCTGCCGGGTTGAAGCAGAAGTACGGCTCGCGCCTGGTGTTCTGGGGCGGGGGCGTGGATACGCAAAAGACCTTGCCCTTCGGCACGCCGCACCAGGTGCGGGAGGAAGTCCTGCGCCGCTGCGAGATTTTCGCGCCCGGCGGCGGGTTCGTGTTCAACTCGATTCATAATCTGCAGGCCGGCACCCCGGTGGAGAATATCGTCGCCATGCTGGATGCCGTCCATCAATTCAACGGAGTTTCACATGCCTGATCTGGATAACGCCAAGCTGCGTGAAGCCGTGCTCGGCGGCGATTGGAAAACCGCCGCCGCCGTAACCAAGGCTGCCATTGCCGAAGGGGTAGAGCCGCTCGCCATCGTGACCGGATGCCTGGTGCCGGCCATGGACGAGGTGGGGCGACTGTTCGAGTGCGAAGAGTACTTTGTGCCCGAGATGCTGCTCTCGGCGCGCGCCATGAAGGCGTCCATGGACATTCTCCGGCCATTGCTGGCGGCGGCGGGCACCGAGCCGGTGGGACGTGTGGCGATTGGCACGGTGAAGGGCGACCTGCACGACATCGGCAAGAACCTGGTTGGGGCCATGCTGGAGGGCGGCGGCTTCGAGGTGATCGACCTGGGCGCCGACGTGTCGGCCGAACGCTTCATCGAAGCCATTACGAAGAGCAACGCCAACCTGGTGGCTCTCTCCGCCCTGTTGACGGTGACGATGCCGGCGATGAAGACCATCATCGAGGCTCTCCGGAATGCCGGGGTGCGCGAGAAGGTGAAAGTGATGGTGGGCGGGGCGCCGGTGACGCAGCAGTACGCCGACTCCATCGGGGCCGACGGTTATGGCGAAAGCGCCGGAGCGGCGGTGGCACTGGCGCGTAGACTGGTGGCCGCGTGAGCCGCCTCGTCGATTGGTTGGCCGGCGGCCTGCTGATCACCGACGGGGCCTGGGGAACCGAGTTGCAGGCGCGCGGTCTCGACCCCGGCGTGGCGCCGGATACCTGGAACCTGACCCATCCCGAGCGCGTGGAAGCGGTGGCGCGCGCCTATGTGGACGCGGGCAGCCAGGTCATTCTCACCAACACCTTCCGTGCCAACGCGGTCGCCATGGAAGGCGACCTGGAGGCGATCAATCGCGCCGGGGTGGCCATTTCGAAGCGTGCGGCAGGCGCGGGCGCGCTCGTATTTGCCTCCATCGGGCCGACCGGCAAAATGCTGATGGCCGGCGAGATCGACGAGGAGCGGGTCGCCGACGCCTTTGCCGCCCAGGCCGCGGCACTGGCGGCGGCCGGAGCCGACGCCCTGCTGGTGGAGACGATGAGCGATATCGAAGAGGCGCGCCTGGCCGTGGCCGCCGCCAAGAGCACGGGCTTGCCGGTGATCGTCTCCTTCGCCTTCGATTCGGGCAAGAATCGGGACCGCACCATGATGGGCGCGACGCCCGAGGCCGTAGCCACGGCCATGCTGAAGGCGGGAGCCGACGCGGTGGGCGCCAACTGCGGCGTCGGGGTGGAGTATGCCGCTCCCGTCTGCCGGCGCCTGCGCGCGGCTAGCGGGCTCCCCATCTGGATCAAGCCCAACGCCGGCCTGCCGCAGATGAACGGAAGCGCCATCACCTACGGCACGTCGGCGGAGTTTTTCGCTTCCCATTACGCCGCCCTGCGCGACGCCGGCGCGTCGTTTCTGGGCTGCTGCTGCGGTTCCACGCCGGCTTTCATTCGCGCTTTGGTGAGCGCCCGGTCCGCATCGAGCTGATCACTGAGGTGGACAGCTCGAGATACCGGCTAAACTACTACCGGGGGGACACATGGCTAGAGGACCGATCGGCGAGCGGGAAGTCAGACAGTATCGCGAGGACGGCTTCGTGGTGGTGCGCGGCATGTTCGATCAGGCGGAGATCGAGCTCCTGCGCCGGTCGGCCAAGCACGACAAGGCGCTCGACAATCACTCGTTCGGCAGGGCCGACGACCAGGGCGGCGTGGTTCGGCTTTCGCTCTGGAACCATCCCGGCAACGGCATTTACGGCATGTTTGCGCGCTGCCGTTCGTTGGTGGATTCCGCCCAAGCGCTGCTCGCGGGCGAGGTCTACCACTACCACTCCAAAATGATCATGAAGGAGCCCAGGGTCGGCGGCGCTTGGGCCTGGCACCAGGATTACGGCTACTGGTACCAGAATGGGGTTCTGTTTCCCCTCCTCACCAGCGCCTTCATCGCCGTCGACCGCGCCACACGGGAGAACGGCTGCCTCCAGGTGTTGAAGGGCTCGCACCTGGCCGGCAGGGTGGAGCACATCCTCACCGGCGACCAGGCGGGTGCCGATCCGGAGCGCGTCGGTGAGCTCGCGAAACGCCTGGAACTGGTGCATGTCGAAATGGAACCGGGCGACGTGATCTTCTTCGACTCGAACCTGCTGCACCGCAGCGACCAGAATCGCTCGGAACACCCGCGTTGGTCGATGATCTGTTGCTATAACGCGGCGCGCAACGATCCGTACAAAGAGGCTCACCACCCGCGCTACACGCCGCTCGAGAAAGTGGACGACGCCAGGATCCTGGAAGTTGGCGCCAGGCGCTTCGCCGAAGACGGCGCCGGCGCCGACGTGGCCTGGCTCGATCCCGGCAAGGACACCAGCGCCTCCAGCCTGGCGGAGAAGGCGCAGCAGTGATTCGCGAAGAAGGTAGGGCGGACCCCCCGGTCCGCAGCCGGCCCCCTGGCCGGCTTGCCGGGAGTGGCAAGCGCTCGATTCCGCGAGAGAAGGGTGGGTCCTGGGGGACCCGCGCGGACCAGGGGGTCCGCCCCACCATTGATGCTGCATTGCAAAGGCCCAATCATGAACAGTAAAGAACGAATTCAGGCGACTCTCTCCCATCGCGAGCCGGACCAGGTGCCGGTCGATTTCGGCGGCACCGCGGTGACCGGAATGCACGTCAGCACGGTGGCGGCGATGCGCGACCACTACGGCTTGGAGAAACGGCCGGTAAAGGTTCACGAGCCGTACCAGATGCTCGGTCTGCTGGAGGGCGACCTGCTCGACGCCATGGGCATCGACGTGGTAGGCGTCTCGCCCCGCAAGACCATGTTCGGGTTTCCCAACGACAGATGGAAGCCGTGGAACTTCCGCGGCCTCGACGTCCTGGTCAGCGAGGAATTCCGGATCGCCGAGGAAGCCAATGGAGATGTCCTCATCTATCCGGAAGGCGACCTGACGGCCCCTCCGAGCGGACGCATGCCGGCGGGCAGCCAGTTCTTCGATACCATCGTGCGCCAGCCGCCTTTGGACGACGATCGTCTGGACCCGCAGGACAATCTCGAGGAGTTCGGGCTGATCGGCGACGAGGATCTCGAGTATCTGGTTTCGAGCATGTGCGAAGCGGCCTCGACGGGCCGCGCCGTCGCCGCCAGTTTCGGCGGCACCGCTTTCGGCGACATCGCCCTGGTTCCCGCTCCGAATCTCAAGGCCCCCAAAGGTATCCGCGACGTCGCCGAGTGGTACGTTTCCACCCGCTCGCGCCGCGATTACATCCACCGCGTGTTTGAATCGCAATGCGAGTTCGCGCTTGCCAACCTGGCCCGCATTCATCGGCGCATCGGCGACTCGGCCGATGCGGTTTTCGTCTGCGGCACCGATTTCGGCACGCAAACCTCGGCGTTTTGCTCCGTCCCCGCGTTTCGCGAATTGTGGTTCCCCTATTACAAACGGGTCAACGACTGGATTCACGCCCACACCGGCTGGAAAACCTTCAAGCACTCCTGCGGCAGCGTGGCGCGGTTCTTCCCCAGCTTCATTGAAGCCGGCTTCGACATTATCAATCCGGTGCAGTGTTCGGCCGCCGGCATGGACCCCGCCCAATTGAAGCGGGAATACGGCTCGCGGCTGGTATTCTGGGGCGGCGGCGTCGACACCCAAAAGACTCTGCCCTTCGGAACCCCGGCCGAAGTGCGCGAACAGGTGCTGCGCCGCTGCGAGATTTTCGCCCCCGGCGGCGGCTTCGTCTTCAACTCCATTCACAACTTGCAGGCCGGCACGCCGGTAGGGAACATCGTGGCCATGATCGACGCCGTGCACGAGTTCAACGGAGCGGGACGCGCCTGATCCCGGCGCGGGTCTTCCACACGGCAAATCCCAAGGCCAGGAACGCTCCTGAAACCAGCCACGCGGAGGATGGCTCGGGAACGAAATTCGCATTGGGCGTCGTGGCAGATGTCGATAACGATCCGTTGGGGTTCACCGTCACCTCGGCGTCGATGCCGAGGGAGTTGCTTGTAAGTACGGGGATTGTTCCGGCTGCGTCCGAGAACGTCGAGAAATAGAAGGTCGTGGGCGAGGTGGCTGTACCGTTGGGAGCGGTAACCGCCGGTCCGCTGAAAGAAAGCTCGATGAAAATCGAACTTCCAAATGTGAAATCCTCAAAATCCTCGTTGTCGGCATCTGTATTGCTAATCGTGAGAATCGACGGCACCGGACCTCCACTCACGGCTCCGATATCCTGCTGCGATGCGGCGACGTACGTTCCGGTGCTGGTGAAATCGAGGATCTGGACAGTGGCGGCTTGCGTGGTTCCCGGACCGGGGTTGAATTGAAAATCGATAGATCCGGTGGTGCCGGAGATGCTGCTGGTATTTAGCGTCAGTTCCGCGATAGACCCGGCAAATCCGGCTTGTGCGGCAGCCAGCAATACGGTAAGGGCAAGAAGGTGATTTTTACGCATAGGTATGGTTCCTTTCTCGGAATGCGGGCGGCTACTGTGCCACTACCACGGGGGTGAAGGTGATGGTTGCGTTCGAGGCATCGCTGAAGGACACCGCGACCGAGGCGGACTGGCCGGGCTGAAGCGTGGTCCCGCTGGGAACAACGGTTACCGCCTGGTATCCGCCGATGTTCTTAGCTCCCGTCAGAGTGACACCGGCAGTCAGTGAGGTGAGTTCCACCGAGTATGGACCGGTAGCCGTAGTGGTACCGTTGTTCAGGATCGAGATGGTACCGTCGTAGGTGTGGCTTGCGCGACTGTAGACCAAAGCGCTCGACGTCACCGCCAAGCTAGGGGCGGGAGTGGGAGCAACGGTTCCAGGCGTGAACGAAACGCCGCGCAGGACGGCACCATACGCAGCAGTCTCCAAGAGAATGAAGGGTTCGTTTGCGGCGGCCGAGGCGCTGGTATTCGCCACCACGTCGGTGATGGTTACCAGTTGGTTCGGATCGGCGCCCTGGTCGCCGTTCGTGCTGACCGTCGCGGTGATGGCCCAAATGGTGGCTGTGCCATCGGCGTTGACGCGGCCCGTGATGTTGCGGAGACCCGCGGGAGCCGGATTGAGCGACGTGGGATAGTTCGGTACGCTGTATTGCTGGCCGAGGTTCAGTCCATTCTGCAACACATAGGTAAGCGACCAGGAAGTGCCATTGAAAATCCACTTCTGCAAGCCGGCCAGCCTGCTGTTGCCGGCATCCGCCAACGTTCCGTCGCCTTCGTCGGCCACGTACAGAGTGTTGGCGTTCGCGAACCAGATACCGAACGGGAAGTAGTTGGTTATGCCGGCGCCTTTGGCGAGAGCCGTGGGAAATCCACTGGGGATCGATATCGCCGTGGCCGCCGCGGTGGCCGCGGTGGGCAGGGTACCGGCCGATCCGACTTGATAAATCGTGTCGATGCCGTTGCTCCCGCTGCCCTTGGTGACGTAGAGCGTGCCGTTGGGCGAAATGGTCAGACCGCGGAAGTTGCTGTCCTTGCCGGCCTTGTCGCCCGAGTGGGTCACCAGCGTCGGATCGATCATATAGACGGGCACCACCGGCGCCGTGTTCGGCACCACCACCTCGGCGCCGGTGGATGCGTAAATGTTCGCCGGGATGGGGCTTTGCGATCCGTTGTTATCATTGCCGACCGTATAATAGAGTCCATTCGCCAGGATGGCGGCGCGGCTGTTGTCGCCAGTGTAAGCGTCGGTCTCGGTTACGGTGAGCGCGCCCGCTGCGTTGACCTGCGCGACGCCACGATAGTAACTCGGACCGGCGACGGGATTGGTTGGATCCACGATGCCAGGCGTGTTGGAATTGGAGATATCGAGAGCGTTCACCATCGACGTGGTATTGCCGGGTCCGAGCGTGTAGCCCATGAAGGTAAGCGCCGTTCCGTCCGTCGACAAATTTACCGCGAGTTCGGATTTCGAGCTGAAGCTAGTGACGAACCGCGTGGGGTCGATCGCGAGCGTGTTAATCAGCGTTCCGCCCGTGGTCATCTGGTCCAGAAAAACCGGTGAGCTAACGCCGAAGCTTCCGTCTACGGGTGCGTTGGCAAACACGCCTGGGTAGGCGCCATTCGCGACAGCGGTGACGCAACTCCCCGCGCTCGCGTTGGTCGAACTACAATTAGGCGGCAGTTGCTCTCCCACGGTCACGGTGGAAGCTGTGCCTTGATAGACACTCCTTGAAACAACCAGATTCCCAGGAGTAAAGCCGGTAAAAGACTGTGCCCACGCAGAAAACGTGGACATAAAGATCATAACCGGGATCGCAGAGATACGGCGCTTAATCCGCATGAAATTCCTCTCCATCAAAGTTGTCGGGCCACGACACAGCAGTAGCGACGAGCCAAATATCTGAATACTTTGAGAACTATATCAAGGCAATGTCGCAAACTTTCGACAACCTGGTCACAATCCTGTTAATTAAGAGGCGCCTCAAGGGCGGCAATTCCGCTTCTCATCCCGACAGGGCCGGCCCGATGGGGAAAACGAAGGGGCGTTCCCCGGTTTGACCGCGGCGGCGTTCCGGACTGCCATACTTAGATGAATGGGCCGCATTCGCATTCTGCCGGATCAGGTCGCCAACAAAATCGCCGCCGGCGAGGTGGTGGAGCGGCCGGCTTCGGTGGTCAAGGAACTGCTCGAAAACTCGCTCGACGCGGGCTCGACCGACCTGCGCATCGAAGTCGAGTCTGGCGGGCGGCGACTCATCCGCATCGTGGACGACGGTTGCGGCATGCTGCGGGACGATGCCCTGCTGGCGTTTGAACGCCACGCCACCAGCAAGCTGCGCGACGTCAAGGATCTGTTGTCGATCGCGACCCTGGGTTTTCGCGGCGAGGCGTTGCCGTCCATCGCGTCGGTTTCGCGCCTGCTGCTCGAAACCCGCTCGGAAGAAGAAACCACCGGTACGTCGATCGAAATCGCCGGCGGCAAGATGCTGCGCTGTGAGGAAGCGGCGCTGGGCCGCGGCACCGCGATTACGGTGCGCGACCTGTTCTACAACGTGCCGGCGCGCAAGAAATTCCTGCGCACGGAGCAGACCGAGCTGGCGCACATCGCCTCCCTGGTGACCCACTACAGCCTGGCCCATCCGGCCAAAACCTTCCAGTTGACCAGCGGGCCCAGCGAGCTGCTGCGCGTCACTCCGGTAGGTTCGCGCGAAGAGCGCGTCTACCAGGTATTCGGCAGCCAGGTGCTCGAGGACCTGGTCGAAATCGGCGAGCGCCAGCGCGACCTGCGCATGCCCGCGCCCGGCGTGCCGCCTTCGGAAGCCATCTCCGAATACCTGCGCGAGCCGGAGGAGCCGGAGGCGCGCACCTTCCGCCTGAACGGATTCTTTTCGCGCCCGCAGGTGCAGAAGGGCAACCGCAACTCGATCTACATTTTCGTCAATGGCCGGCTGATCCGCGACCGCCTGCTGCTGCATGCGCTTTCCTCGGCGTATCACAACCTGATCCCGCCCTCGGCTTTTCCTTTCGCTCTGTTGTTTCTCGAATGCGACGCCGAGGAAGTGGATGTGAACGTCCATCCTTCGAAGACCGAGGTACGCTTCCGCCATGGCTCGTTCGTTCACGATTTCGTGCGCGACACCATTCGCGAGCGTCTGATGGAGAGCCGCCCCGCGCCTACGTTTCCCGTCTCGCCCCGCTCACCCCAGCACGCGCCGGAGGCCGGGCAGGCCGCGGCGCAGCTCCCCTATTCGGAATTCAGCCAGATGGTGGCCGATCAGGCGCCGCCCGAAACTCTGCCGGTCGGGTTGTCCGAACACGGTGGCGAATTCAACGTCCCCTCCGAGGCCGCCTTGCCCGAATTCACCTTGCGCGCCGTGCCGGGCCCGGATCTGCGCCTCGATTTCAGCGCGCCGCCCATCGAAGTCACTCCGGGGCCGCAGCCTTCCGGCAAGCTGATGCGCCACGCCGATCCGCACGGCTCGTTCCCCCCCGATGCCCTTCCCCCGCCCGATCTCTCGCTTTCGGTCCTTTCCGCGCTGCGGCCGCTGGGCCAGATCCACGAGAGCTTCATCGTCGCCGCCGGCCGCGACGGCCTCTGGATCGTCGATCAACACGTCGCCCACGAGCGCATTCTGTTCGAGCTGGTGCTGAAACAGCGCGCCCGCGGCAGCGTGGAGATGCAGCGCCTGCTGCTGCCGCTGGTGCTGCAATTGACCGCCGAACAGCAGATCGATTACGCCCGCATCGCCGACGAGCTGCACGCCTCCGGTTTCGAAACCGAGCCTTTCGGCCAGCGCACCATCGCCATCAAAGCCGCCCCCGCCGCCCTTCCCGCGTCCGATATCGAGCGAATTCTCTTCGAGATTCTTGAAACCGCCGAGGGCGAAACCCGCGGCGTCTCGCTCGACGACCTCCGCCGCAACGTCTGCGCCTCCATCGCCTGCCACGCCGCCATCAAGATCAACACCAAGCTCGACCCCGGCAAAATGGAATGGCTCCTGCGCGCCCTGGCCCAAACCGATTGCCCCATGAGCTGTCCCCACGGCCGCCCGATTGCGATGCACTATTCCACGCGGGAGATTCTGAAGGCGTTCCATCGGATCTGAGGGCGAGCTTTTATCTTCCCGTCACGTAAGTCCGTTACCATGAAGACTTGGAAATGCGTACCGGGTGGTTGATTTTGGCCCTGGCCGGGGCCGCGGCGGGACAGGCGCCGGCCGAGAAGGGCCTGGTCGAGCGGGGATACGACCACTTCTACAACCTGGAGTACCCGGAGGCAATAGCGGATTTCGAGAGGGCCATCGCGGCCTCGCCGAAAGATCCGGAACTGCACAATCACCTGGCGCAAACCCTGGTGTTTCAGGAAATGTACCGCAACGGGGCTCTGGAGAGCGAGCTGGTTTCGGGCACCAATTCTTTCTTGCGGCGTCCCAAGATGAACCCCGACCCCGAAACCGAGGGGCGCTTTCTGGCTGAAATCGGGCGGGCCATGGCGCTGGCGCAGGCTCGGCTCAACGCCAACCCCAACGACACCGCCGCACTGTATGCCATGGGCATTTCCTATGGCTTGCGGTCCAACTATTACTGGGTGGTGAAGAAATCCTGGCGCGATTCGCTGCGCGACGCCACTTCGGCGCGAAAACTGCACAATCGCGTGACCGAGCTCGATCCGCGGGAAGTGGACGCGCGCCTGGTGGAAGGGCTCCACGATTACATCATTGGCAGCCTGCCGTGGACCTGGCGCATGCTGGGCTTCCTGGTGGGGATGAAGGGCGACAAACAGCAGGGCATTCGCATCGTCGAGGACGTGGCACAGCACGGCCGCGACAACCGTATCGACGCGGAAATCTTCATGGGCGCGCTGTATCGCCGCGAAAACCAGACTCGGCGGGCCGTCCCGATCGTCCAGGACCTGATTCGCCTCTTCCCACGCAACTATCTTCTGCGGCTGGAGTTATCGCAAATGTACAGCATGGCGGGCGATGAACGGGATGCGCTCGAAGCGGTCGCGGAGGTAGAGCGGCTCAAGAACCAGCACGCTCCCGGATACGACCGCGTGCCTTGGGAGAAGATCTACTTTCAGGAAGGAACGGTGGAATTCTGGTACCGCGACCTGGACCACGCACTCGACCACCTGCAGCGCGTGGTGGCGAGAGCCAACGAAATCGATCTGAATACCGGCGTGTACGCGTACCTGCGGATCGGGCAGATCTACGACCTGACTCACCGCCGGCAACAGGCCCTGGAAGCCTATAAGAAAGCCATTGCCTACGCTCCCGAAGCGGATGCCGCCCAGGAGGCCAGGAAATACCTCGACGCACCCTATCGGCGGAGTTAGGCCGGCCCGCCCGGGAACTTGCCGCTAGTGCGGTTCCGTTTTCGCATCCGGTTCGTCGATCGTGACTTTGACGGGCTGCTCGATGTATTTCGCATCTTTACCCGTCGTTAAAACCATCAAAGTGAGCCGCCCCGGCGTAGCCTTCACCGGAATTTTGAACTTAATTGAAGTCGCGGTTTGTTCGGTCACTTCGACTTGAGTATCGTTCTTGCCGTCGGTAAGATACACCTTGGCAACCGTATCTTTCTGCAGGTTTTCACCCGTGACGGCGATGACATCGCCGTTCTTGCCATTCAAGGGGTCCACCGAGGTCATTCTGGGCATTGCCTGTTGCGCTAAGGCTACCGTTCCGGCGCCGAGCAGCAGGCACGCAATTAAGGACAGTCGCATCTTTTTATCCGTTCCCTGACTCAATGCTATTCCCCTTGCGACGCGAATTCAAGGGGAGTGTTGAAGATTTCACCAAATAGTCGAGAAGAAGCCGTCCGAAGGCGAGAAGAAATATCGCCACGGATGAACACAGATAAAGAAACCAGAGGACTTATCTGTGTCCATGTGTGGCTTGAGCTCTAAGTAGTTCCCAGTCGGGATTTCACAGCACTTCGAAATCCACAACTCTGGTTACGGCACGGCCCGTATTGTCCACCGCTCTCAGTTCGGCCCGATACGTGCCAGCACCGAGCTTATCCAGGTGCAGATCGAGCGCGATCGGCACAACCGCGTTCCCGGGGCGGGCCGAATTGGTCACGTCCACCAGCCCGGAATCGCCCTTTGTGTCGCCGCTCTTGCGGTCGATTACGCGCAGTTGGAGAGCAATCTGGGGCCCCTCGGGGACGGCCGGGGTGCCCGGCTGGGCGGCGGCCCCTTCTTCTTTCGGCCGCGGGGCGCTCGCCGACGCCATCAGCGGCTCGTAGATTTCCAGGTAGGCGGCGGCGCGATCCGTTTTGGCGAAGCGGTTGGTTCCGGCCGGAACCAGCTCCAGTGGGCCATTTCTGGTCTGGACGATCAGCGGCGCGCGGCCTTCCAGCAGCACCGTATCCAGATCCGCGTCCTGCGCCGTAGCCTGGCGGAACTCTTTGCTTAGTGCCACGCCGCTGAGGAATAGCGCCTTGCCGTCGTAAACTTCAATCTGGAGCGGCGTTTCGAGCTTGCCAAACTCCTCGCCGCCGGAGCTGAAGACCACCTTTAAGGTATAGGCGCCGGGCGCCACGTCAAACTGGTTGTCGTAGTGGTAGGGGTGCTGGGTAAAGGCCTCGAGATCCTTTTTATCCGGCAGATCGATCTTGACGCTGTCGCTGAAGCGCGCGGCCACCGAGCCGTCGGCCTTCGACGCCACCGCCAGGATGTCGATCTGGGCATGCATCTTGCCCTTCACCTTTTCGAACTTGATGGACGCGGAAGGAACCTCCAGGGCCAAATCCACGCGGGCGGCGCTGCCAGACGCATAGAAGAAGGGCGCCAGCATGGAAGCCTGGATGGTACCGGGCACATTGGCGGCGGCGCGGGTTTCCAGGTCCTTTTCGACGGGTTTGCCGGCGAGCAGATCCACCTGCTTGACGTTGCAATAACCGGTTCGGGCGCGGACCGTGTAGCTGTGCGCCACTTTCACCTTCAAGGCGTGGCAACTGCCCTCCGCGGTGTCCGGCGGCGCATAGCCGATCAGGTAGTATTCGTTCTGCTCCCTGCCGATCTTGTCCAGTCCACTCAACAAATCGTTGGTGTTGACGATGACGAAGCCGCCGGTGCCGTCGGCCAGCATGTAGAGCACCTGCTGGTTGCCGACGACCGACTGCGGAATCACCGGCACGATGTTGCGCGGCTGCCGCATAGGGTTGAAGTTGGGGTTCAGGTTCTGATTGACGGTATTGCCGCCGCCAGTCGTAGTCCTGCCCGTGGTGCCCGAAGACGGCGGCGCAGTGCTGTGGCCGGAGCCGCCCGTAGTCCCGGTTGAGGTACGGCCGCTGCCGGGAGAGGCGCCGCCGCCGCCCGTGCCCCCGCCCGTGCTGCCTCCCGTTCCGCCCCGGACCTGCGGCACAAAGCCGTTCGATAAACCCCCGCCCACCGAGAGCGGCGGACGCAACTCCATGCGCATACCGGGGTTACCGGGACTACCCGGACTAAGCGTGGGTTGCGTCACCAGGCCCCGCACGTCGATCGGGTACACGGCGACGTTCGACTTGTTGCACATGTCGATGGCCGCTGTCAGCTCGGATTGCGTCTCGATGGTGAGCGGAAATCCGGCGGTTAGCAGGATCAGGGATTTGCGTCCGGGCACGTCGGACAGGTTCCTGGCAAGCGTGCGCACGCCCAAGAGCAAGGTGCGCGCGCCGAAATCCGACGCGGCGCGATTCAGCCCACCCATGCCCGCGCCGGCGCCGCTAGCCGGACCGACCGCGGAAAACCTGACGCCCTTCACCACGTCCATCAGGCGTTCGGCGTCGGCGGTGAAATTCTGAGCGATCTGAACGCTGCCGCCGAAATTCACGATGGCCATCAGGTGGTTGGGCCCGGCATTCTTGGCGATGAACTTAGCGGCGGCGTCGCGGGCCCGCGCCTGGTCGCTGTAATTCATGGTGGAATTGTCGAAAAACAGCACAAGATAGCGTTGCTGCCGGTCCGAGGGCGCGGCGGGATCGGCCTCATAGGAGAAGCTTTCGATGCTCTGCTCCTTGTTGTCCTCCAGCACCTTGAAGTCCTTCGCGGTCAGATCGCGAACGTAGTTGTTCTTCTTGTCGGTGACGACCGCGTCTACCAGCACCTGCCGGGTTTCGGTGCGAATCACCGTGCCGGTGTTTATGGGCGCCTGCTGGGGAGTGTCCTGCGCTCCCAGGGCCAGAGCCAAGGCCCCTACCAACCCCGTCAGTGTTGCCATCCTCCGCATGTTCCGATCCTTCCTATGGAATGAAAACCGAGCCGTTCTGGGCCGCCATCTGCTGCCCTTCGGAATCCCGCACCACCAGCCGGACCATGTACGTGCCCGGCTTCACGTCCAGGTTGGAGCGTACCGTGATGCCTTGCGCCAACCTCCTCTCGAGGGTTTGATCGAGCAGGCGAAATTCGATTTTCTTGGTCAAACCAGTGACAAACTTGCCATTGCGATCGAACAGGCCGGTCACCACCGTCAGGTTGTCCATGTTACGGCCGTCGGCTTTGCGAAATTTGATATGCCTGAAGTCGAGATGGGCCAGCACGGCCACGTTGGCGGTCTGTTCGGTGGGCTTGAAGAACTGGGTATGCAGTTCGACCGGCATGTCGTTCAGTTCCTCGCGCGAGAACAGCGCCTCTTCGATCTCGCGCTTGGCATTTTCCTCGGCACTTTCCAGGTGGCGCGGCGCGTAGTAACCCTTGCGCGCCACAAGGCTCGTATCCGCCGGCGGGGTCTTGAGCGCTACCCGCAGGGCATGAAAGCTGCCGTCCAGTTTCAGGTTCTGGGGCGAAAAGCCAAGCAGATAGTAGACCTCGGGAGCAGACGCGGCGCGGCGCAGTCCTTCGTCCAGATCGTTGTTGTTATGAAAAAACATGCCGCCGGTGCCGGCCGTGAGTTCCACCAGCACGTCTTCGTCGGCAATCGCGCTCATGCTGGCATATTGGTCTTTCAGCCGCTGCGAACCTTGAGTGATCATCCGCTGGCTGACGTCGAAACCGGGAATCGCCAGCCCGAGGAGGTTAATGGCATTGACGACGACGTTGCCGCGAATGGCGCGGTCGAGCAAATCGGTTACCTCCTGCCGGTGCTCCACCAGGGTCAGAAAGCCGGGCGAAACCAGCACCAGCACGCGTTCACCGGGCATGCCGGCCATTTGCCGCACCACGTCGCGGACC